>Ga0206117_100912_pt1 | contig 20189 bp, 18 predicted proteins | sample 3A5Ametagenome_FD_177997 | JGI IMG/M metagenome (GOLD analysis project Ga0206117, IMG submission 177997) | Enriched microbial communities from leaf-cutter ant dump, University of Wisconsin, Madison, United States - 3A5A | ecosystem: Environmental > Terrestrial > Nest > Insects nest > Nest dump... | reverse complement strand
ACGCTCGAGGCGGCAGGATGCCAGATGGCGGCTTTCGACGAGGCCGTTCTGGCGCTTCGCCCGTCCGCGGGGATTGCCCGGGTCGGCGCGACGCTGCGGGCGCGGCTTGCCGGCAGCGGCCTGATCGCCGCGGCCATCGGCCGGCGCACGCAGGATGCCCTCAGCCTGCGCGCGGTGCCCCATGCGCACGGCGCGGCCTGGGATGTGTTCGAGCAGGGCGGCGCGGTCGTTAATCGCGAGCTTGCTTCGGTCACCGACAATCCGGCCGTCTCCGGCACGCCGGAACAGCCGGTCGTCTCCTCGCAGGCCCATGCCGTCGCGCCCGCACTGGGGCAGGCGGCCGATGGTCTGGCGATCGCGATTGCCCAGATCGCGGCGATGAGCGAGCGGCGCATGGACCGGCTGGTCAATCCGCTGGTCAGCGGCCTGCCGCCCTTCCTTGCCAGCGACGCCGGCAGCCATTCGGGCTTCATGATCGCGCAATATACCGCAACCGCGCTCAGTGCGGAAAACCGCCGCCTTGCGGCACCCACCGCGACCGACGGAGGCATCACCTCCGGCCTGCAGGAGGATTTCCTCGCGCATCCGACGGCGGCGGCGAGCAAGCTGCTCGACATCATCGACAATGCGGAACATATCCTCGCCATCGAACTGATGGCGGCGGCACAGGCGCATGATTTCCTGGCAGGCACGGGGAAACGTGCCGCCGGCACGCAGGCCCTTTATTCCATGGTCCGCGAAAACGTCGCGCACTACGAGGACGACCGGCCGCTTGGCGCCGATATCGAAACGCTGCGGACCCTGATCGCCGGGGAAAAACCGGCAACGTAGACGGAGAAGACGCCATGCCCGCAGAGTTCGACCTTGCCGTCATCGGCCTCGGCGCCATGGGAAGTGCCGCGGCTTCGTTCGCCGCGGCGCGCGGCGCGCGTGTTCTTGGGCTGGAAGCGCATTTTCCCGCCCATGCCCTCAGCTCCTCGCATGGCGACAGCCGGCTGATCCGGCTCGGTTATTTCGAGGACCCGTCCTATGTTCCGCTGCTGCGGCGCGCCTACGAGAACTGGCGGGCGTTGGAGGCGCAGTTGCGGGCGGAGATCCTCACCGTCACCGGCGTGCTCCAGATCGGCCGGCCCGACAGCAAGATCGTCAGCGGCACGAAGGCATCCTGCGACCTGCACGGCCTGGCGCATGAGATCCTTGACAAGGCCGAGATGGCACGGCGCTACCCGGCCTTCGCGCTGGAGGACGGCGAGATCGGGCTGCTCGATCCCCAGGGCGGCTATATCCGGCCGGAGGCGGCCATCATGGGCTATCTGAAGCTCGCGGCCGAAGACGGGGCGGAACTGCATTTCGGCGAGCGGGTGACGGCGATCGAACCGGACGAGGACGGTGTCGACATCCTCACGACGACCGGACAATACCGGGCGCGGAAAGTGATCGTTGCGACGGGTGCGTGGATCGCCGAACTCGTCCCGGAACTTGCCGCCCATGCCGTGCCGATCCGGCAGGTCGTCGCCTGGTATCAGCCGGAAGACGGTTTCGTCGCCCGACCCGACCGGATGCCCTGCTTCCTGCGTGACGAGGGTGACGGCGGCTCCTATTTCGGGTTTCCGGCAATCGGGTTCGACGGCGTCAAGATCGGCCGCCATGCCCATTTCCGCGAGCCTATCGATCCGGCCATGCCCAATCCGCCGGTCAACGAGGCCGACACGGACCTGCTGGATGCCTTCGCCCGCAAGCGCCTGCCGAAGGCGGCGTCGGTGCGCCTGCGCGCCACGACCTGCCGCTACACGATGCTGCCGAGCGAGGATTTCCTGATCGACTTCAGCCCCCGGCATCGCAACGTTGTGGTGTCCTCGGCCTGCTCCGGCCACGGGTTCAAGTTCACCAGCGTGGTCGGCGAAATCCTGAGCGCTCTCGCGCTCGAGGGCGGTTCGGAACTGCCGACCTCGCTTTTTACATTCGAGCGCCATTTCGGCGGCGGTGCTGCCCGCTAGCAGTCGGATTGATACGCGGCAGGGTCCCGGTATCGGCCGGACGCCATCGTCACGGATAAGACATGACTTCGCCATGCGAGGCGACGCGGAACTCTCCCGTGTCCGTGACCCAGCCGCGGAACATGCCGTCGGTATTGTAGGGGGCGGCGACCGAGCCGTCGGCGCCGACGGCGACGAGGCCAGCTCCGATGGCGTGCGGTTTCAGATCTTCCATGATGACCTTGGCCGAGGCGGTCTTCACGTCCTCGCCGAGATAGGCCATGCGCGCGGCAACCTCGTGGCCGACGACATGGCGGATGAAGAACTCGCCCTTGCCCGTGCCGGAGACGGCGCAGACGCCGTCGCGCGCATAGGTGCCGGCGCCGATGACGGGGCTGTCGCCGACCCGCCCGTCGGGCTTGTTGTTGTAGCCGCCGGTCGAGGTGGCGGCGGCAAGGTGGCCGTGCCGGTCGAGCGCGACCGCGCCCACCGTGCCGTGCTTTTCGGATTCGCTGGCGGCGACCTGCGTGCCCGCGGCGGCATGAGCCTTCATCGCGGCAAGCGCTTTCCTGCGCCGTTCGGTGGTGAAATAGGCCTGTTCCTCCACCGCCAGTCCCCGCGCCTTGGCGAAGTGGTCGGCGGCGGCGCCTGCGAGCAGGAGGGCGTCGCCATGTTCGAGAACGGCGCGCGCGGCCAGCACGGGATTGCGGATATGGCGCGCGGCGCAGACCGCGCCCGCCGCCAGCGTCTCTCCGTCCATGATGGACGCATCCAGTTCGTGAATGCCGTCCTCGTTCAGCGCGGCGCCGTGGCCGGCGTTGAAATGCGGGCTGTCCTCCATCACGACGACGGCGGCCTGCACGGCATCGATGGCGCGTCCGCCGCGCTCCAGGACGGCATAGCCGGCCTCCAGCGCACGCCCGAGGTCGCGCCGGGCCGCCGCCCACTCGGCCTCGCTGAGGTCCAGCTTGGCCATCACGCCGCAGCCGCCATGGATGGCAAGGGCGAATTTCGTCATGGGAAATCTCCGATCGTCATGGGAAAAGGGCACCGGCGGCTGCCGGTGCCCTTGAGGCCCGTTGCCGGGCTTACTGCTTGGGATGGACGTCCATGGCCAGCGTGTCTTCGTCCGAGCGCGGATCGTAGGTCACCTTGTCGGCCTTGGCGCCCCAGGCGGAAAGGTTTGTCGCCAGCGGCAGGTCGGGCCGGTCGGTCGAAACCAGCATGTTCGCTTCCTCGAGCAGGGTGCGGCGCTTGGCTTCGTCCATCTCGACCGCCGCATCCTCGATCAGCTTGTCCATCTGCGGGTTCGAATAGCCGCGCACGTTGAAGGCGCCGAGCGACTTTTCCGCATCGTTGGTGTGCATCAGCGACGACAGCATGTAGTTGGCTTCGCCCGTCAGCGTGCCCCAGGAGGCCATGTAGAGCGAATATTCGCCGCGTGTCTTGGCCGGGTTGAACACCGCGGCCGGCACGCCCTGAACATCCACCTTCACGTTGATCGCGGCCAGGAGCTGGGCGACGGTCGGGCCGAGCTCGGTCGGCATGCGGTCGTTGGCATAGCTGAGCGCGACCTTGAAGCCGTCCGGATAGCCGGCTTCAGCCATCAGCTTGAGCGCCTTTTCCACATCGAAGGCCGGAGCGGGGATCGCCTTGTCATAGCCGAAGATATTCGTGCTCACGAGCTGGGTGGAGACGACGCCCATGCCCTCCAGCGCAAATTCCACGATGGTCTCGCGGTCGAGCGCGAGGTCGAAGGCTTCGCGCACCTTCGGGTCGAGGAAGGGGTTCTTGTCGAGCTTGTTGCCGGCATTGTCCCAGACCTGCGGCGAGTCTGCACGGAAGTCGAATTCCAGGTAGGGGATGTAGATCGATTCCGTCTTGATCACCTGCAGCGCGGGATCGGACTCGATGCTGGCGAGGTCCGTCGCCGGCACCTTGGAGATGAGGTCGACCTGGCCGGCCTTCAGCTGGGCGACGCGGGCCGCATCGTTCGGGATTTCCTTGCGGATGACCTTGTCCCACGGCTGCGGACCGTCCCAGTAGCCGTCGAACTTCTCAAGGACCAGATCCTGCGTCGGTGCCCAGCTCACGAACTTGTAGGGGCCGGTGCCGATGGTCGCCTTGCCCAGGTTGAAGCCTTCGGCCGAGCTGTCCTTGGTCGAGTAATCGGCCGCCGCCTTGTGGGAGACGATGAACAGGCGAATGAAATCGTTCGGCAGCGTGGGGGCCGGGCCGTTGGTCTTCACGCGCACCGTGAAGTCGTCGACGATCTCGACGCCGGCGACGCGGCGCACATAGATGGTCGACGGGTTCGGGCCGGTGACGTTCGGGATGCGCTCGATGGAGAACTTCACGTCCTCGGCGGTGAAGTCGGAGCCGTCGTGGAACTTCACGCCCTGGCGCAGCTTGAATTCCCAGGTCGTGTCGTCCAGCGCCTGCCAGCTCGTCGCCAGCGACGGCAGGACTTCCAGGTTGTTACCGGAGCGCAGCAGCGTGTCGAAGATGTGCTTGGTGGCTTCGGCATTCGCCGAGGTCGCGGTGAAGTGCGGATCCATCGAGGCAGGCCCCGTCTTGGTCGCGATCACCAGATCGGCGGCAAGCGCGGCGATGGGCGAAGACAGCATGGTGGCCACCAGGGCCGCGCGGAGCATGGATTTCATTGTCATCGGGGTTCCTCTCTCTTTGATTGGGCTGCTGGCCGGCCTGTCGCCGCCCGGCCTCGGCCGGAACGGCGGAAGAGCCGGATTAAAGGGCGTCGTCCGGCTGATCGCCGTCGATCATCTGCGGCCACTCGCCGGAGGCGGTGACGAGCTTGGTCATGATTTCGGAAAGGCTCAGCCGTTCGGCGGGGCTGAGGCATTCCAGCATGCGGCGCTCGTGCTCGATCATCATGCCTTTGGTGAGTTCCACCGCCTCGCGGCCCTTGTCGGTAAGGCCGAGCGTGATGCGGCGCTGGTCGTCCTGGTCGATCTCGCGGTCGATCATGCCGAGGCGGGTCAGCTTGTTGGCGGCGCGGCTCAGCGTGTTCTTCGGGAAGCCGGACGATCGCACCACATCCGTCAGCGTCGAGTTTCCGCCGAGATAGAGCGACCACAACACCACGAATTCGGGGCGCAACAGGCCCAGTTGCTGCTGGATGTAGCCATAGACCGGGTTGTTGAAATGAAGCGCGAGATAGTTCAGCCGGAACGAGAACCAGCACGGATTATCCCACAGCTTGGCATGCATGATCGCGTCGATCCTGGTGCCGGGCGAGGCCAGCGGCTCCTCTCGGCCGGCTCTTCCCTCGAACAGCGCTTGACGGATCGCCTCGTCCATTCTGCCCATCCCGTGTGAAATAGGAATTGATCTCGAATGGAACCTTATTTGCGGAAAAGACCTTGCGTCAATCGCAAAATTCGATCCATATAGAACTAATTTGAAGAGGCGGGCTCCTGCTGGACAGCGGCACGGGCGGCCTGCCGAAGGCGTGGCCGCAAGCAAAGAAGGACGGAAAATGCGCATTCAGGACATGCATTGGAGCCAGGTCGAGGAACGGGTGAAGGAAGACGACCGCTGCGTCCTGCCGATCGGCTCGGTCGAGCAGCATGCCTATCTGAGCCTCGCCACCGACATGATCCTGGCCGAGCGGGTTTCGGTGGAAGCCGCCGCGCCGCTGGGCGTGCCGGTCTTTCCGTGCCTGCCCTACGGCATGGCCTCGGGCTTTGCCGATTTCCCCGGCACGGTGACCCTTTCACTGCGCACCTATATCGGTATTTTCGAAGACATTCTCGACAGCATCCACCGCTCCGGCTTCCGGCGCATCCTCATCGTCAACGGCCATGGCGGCAATACGCCGGTCAATCCGGTGATCAGCGAGTGGATGAACCGCAACCGCGATACCTCGGTCAAGCTGCATGACTGGTGGCGCGCGCCGAAGACCATGGCAAAGGTGCTGGAGATCGATCCGGCCGCCTCGCATGCAAGCTGGATGGAAAACTTCCCCTGGACCCGCCTCGAAGGCGCGCCGATCCCCAACTTCCAGAAGGAGCGGATCGACTTCGCCGCCACGGCGCGCGTCGATGCGGGCCGCAAGCGCGAGCGTATCGCCGAGGGCAACTATCACGGCGTCTTCCAGCGGCCCGATGCGGACATGCTGGAGATCTGGCAGGTCGGCGTCGATGAAACCCGCCACGAGATCGAGCACGGCTGGCACTGAAATCCGGGGGCGTCCTGCCCCGCCGCGGATCCACCGGGAGGAGACATGGCATCTTTCATTCTTCGCAGATTGGGGCAGGCGGGCTTCGTGCTCCTGGTCATGTCCATGCTCGTCTTCATGGGCGTCTACGTCATCGGCAATCCGGTCGACGTGCTGATCTCGCCCGACGTGACGCAGGAGATGCGCCAGCAGGTCATCCAGCAATACGGGCTCGACCTGCCTCTGTGGGAGCAGTATTTCCAGTTCCTCCAGCGCCTGCTGACCGGTGATCTCGGGCGCTCCTTCGTCTTCAACATGCCGGTCGTCACGCTGATCGCCCAGCGCCTGCCGGCGACGCTTGAGCTGACGCTGATCGCGGTGCTGTTCGCCTCCCTCGTCGGTATCCCGCTCGGCGTCTATGCCGGCTACAGGCCCGACAGCTACATCGCCAAGGCCATCATGGCCGTGTCGATCCTCGGTTTCTCGGTGCCGACCTTCTGGATCGGCCTCATGCTGATCATGGTCTTCGCCGTGCAGCTCGGCATCCTGCCGGCAGGCGGGCGGGGGCAGACGGCGGAGCTTTTCGGCATCCCCTTTTCCTTCCTGACGCTGGACGGCTGGTCGCATCTCATCCTGCCGGCCCTCAACCTCTCGCTGTTCAAGCTCTCGATGATGTGCCGGCTCACAGCGTCCGGCACGCGTGAGGTGATGCTCACCGACACGATCAAGTTCGCGCGCGCGGCCGGCATCTCGGAAGGCACCATCCTGCGCCGTCACGTGCTCAAGCTGATCTCGATCCCGCTGGTGACGGTGTTCGGCCTTGAGCTTGGCTCGACGCTGGCCTTCGCGCTGGTCACCGAAACGATCTTCTCCTGGCCGGGGCTCGGCAAGCTGATCGTCGATTCCATCACCTCGCTCGACCGGCCCGTCATGGTCGCCTATCTGATGCTCGTCTCGGCGCTCTTCGTGGTCATCAACCTTTGCGTGGATCTCGCCTATGCGGCGCTCGATCCGCGCCTGCGGCAGGGGAGGCGCTGACATGTCGATGGAAGCCCGCGCGGTGACGTCCGTCTCGCCGCTTTCCGAATTCTGGCATATCTTCCGCCGCAACAAGGTCGCGGTCGCGGCCCTCGGCGTCGTGGTCGCCATCATCCTGCTGGCCGTCTTCGCGCCGTTTCTCGTGCCGCAGGACCCCTACGACCTGAAGTCGCTGGTGCTGCGCGACGCCCGCCGCCCGCCGGGCCATGTCGGCGCGACCGGCATCGTCCATCTGCTCGGCACGGACAGCCAGGGGCGCGACCTGCTTTCGGCCATCGTCTACGGGCTGCGCATCTCGCTGCAGATGGGGCTCGTCGCCGGCGCCATCGCCTTTTCGATCGGCGCGGTGGTGGGGTGCTTTGCCGCCTATGTCGGCGGGCGCATCGAATCCGTCATCATGCGCATCGTCGACATCCAGCTTTCCTTCCCGGCGATCCTGCTGGCCTTCGTCGTGGCGGCGATCCTCGGCCAGGGCAAGTCGCAGCTCATCCTCGCGCTGGTCTTCGCGCAATATGCCTATTTCGTGCGCACCGCCCATGGCGCCGCCGCCGCCGAACGGCAGAAGGACTATGTGCAGGCCGCCCTTTCGGTGCCGATGAGCGGCTGGTTCGTCATCATCCGGCATATCCTGCCGAATTCGCTGCCGCCGCTCATCGTGGTCGCCACGGTGCAGATCGCCTCGGCGATCTCGCTGGAGGCGACCCTTTCCTTCCTCGGTGTCGGCCTGCCGCCGACGGAGCCGTCGCTCGGCATGCTGATCGCCAACGGCTTCCAGTACCTGATGTCGGGGCGCTACTGGATCGCGATCTATCCGGGCGTCGCCCTCATCATCCTCATCATGGCGATCAATCTGGTCGGCGACCAGATCAGGGACCAGCTCAATCCGAGGCTGCGCAAATGAGCGACCTTCTGGATGTCCGCAATCTGCGGACCTATTTCGAGACCGACCGGGGCACCGTCAAATCGGTGGACGACATCTCCTTCACGCTGAAGCGCGGCGAGGTCATGGGCCTTGTCGGCGAGAGCGGCTCGGGCAAGTCCATCACCGGCTTCTCGCTGATCGGCCTCCTGGACGAGACCGGCCGCATCCAGGAGGGCAGCTCCATCCGTTTCAACGGGCGCGAACTGGTCGGGCTGGACGGCCGGGAGCTGCGCAGGATCCGGGGCAAGGACATCTCCATGGTGTTCCAGGACCCGATGATGACGCTGAACCCGGTGGTACGGATCATCGACCAGATCGGCATGGCGATCCGGGCGCATGAACAGGTCGCGGATGCCGAGATCCGCCGCCGCGCGGTCGAGGCGCTGGCGCGGGTCAGGATCGTCGATCCGGAAAGCAGGGTGGACCAGTATCCGCACGAATTTTCCGGCGGCATGCGCCAGCGCGTGGCGATCGCCATCGCGCTGCTGCACCGCCCGCAACTCGTCATCGCGGACGAGCCGACGACCGCGCTCGACGTGTCGGTGCAGGCGGAGATACTGCGCATGGTGAAGGCGCTGGTCGCCGAGATGGGAACCTCCCTGATCTGGGTGAGCCACGACCTTGCCACCGTCTCCTCGATCGCCGACACGATCGCGGTGATGCGGCGCGGCAAGATCGTCGAGGCCGGCCCCGCGGGGCAGGTGCTGCACAATCCCCAGCACCCCTATACGCAAGGGCTGCTCGATGCCCTGCCGTCGCGCTCGGAGCCCGGAAAGCCGCTGGCGTCCGCCGCGACGGAGGCGGCCGGGCCTGTGGACCTCGACGGCCTCGGCGGCGCGGCGATCGGTGCCGCACCCGACGAAGCCTTCGTGAAGGCGGAGGCGATCGAGAAGATCTTCGCTCCGCGCATCGGCTTCCTGCGCGGTCTCGGCATACGCTGGGGCCTGCTGCGCGAGCCCGCTCCCGTCCATGCGGTGATATCGGCGAACCTTGCCATCGCCCGCGGCGAGATACTCGGCCTCGTCGGCGAATCCGGTTCCGGCAAATCGACGCTCGGGCGCATCCTGTGCGGCATCTATCCGCCGACCTCCGGCACGGTCAGCGTCGGCGGCAAGCCGGTGCGCTCGGCGACGGGCAAGCTCGGCACCCATGTGCAGATGATCTTCCAGGATCCCTTCGCCTCGCTCGATCCGCGCCGCACCATCTTCCAGTCGGTGGCCGAGGGGCCGATCGCGCACGGCTTGTGCACGCGCGCCGATGCGCGCGGCTATGTCAACCGCTGGCTGCGGGCCGTCGCCTTCGATCCGACGCTGGCCGATCGCTACCCGCACCAGTTCTCGGGCGGCCAGCGCCAGCGCATCGCCATTGCCCGGGCGCTCGCCATGCAGCCGGAAGTCATCATCTGCGACGAGCCGGTCGCCTCGCTGGACGTCTCGATCCAGGCCCAGGTCATCAACCTTCTGATGGAGCTGCGGCGCAACCTCAACATCACGCTGCTCTTCATCAGCCACGACCTTTCGGTCGTCCATCACCTGTGCGACCGCGTGGTGGTGATGCGCCATGGCGAGATCGTCGAGCAGGGGCCGGCAACGCAGGTCTTCACCGCGCCGCGGCACGCCTATACGCGGATGCTGCTCGATGCGGTTCCGAAACTGGAGGCATGACCGCCCCGCCGGCTTCCCCATCGGCCTCCCTATAAAGGGGCAGGAGCTGCCAGGCGCTTTGCAACGGCACGGATCGCTGCGGCAAGTCCACCTGCGGGGTCTGAGGATCCGCCTTCGGGGTCAGCAAGCGCGACGTCGCTTCAGGTTGGTATCTGGCGCGCCGTCGCGAGAAATCCGGCGATGAAATCGACCGTATCGTCGCCGTCTCTCAAGCCGAGATGGATGCTTTTCTGGATCCCGCTCTGGCCGATGCGGACTGGACCAACACCGAGCGCCGCCGCTTCCCGGCGCACCAGCCAGTTCGGAATGGCGCTTACCCCGCGGCCCGCCGCCACGAGCTGGAGCATCATTTCCGTCGTCTCGACATTGCGATGGTGCCGCGGCCGGCAGTTGGCGGGCGCCAGGAATTGCGTGAACACATCCAGCCGCTCCGGCGGCACCGGATAGGTGAATAGCGTCGTATCCAGCAGGTCCGCGGGTTCGGCGTGGCGCTTCAGCGCCAGCGGATAATCGGCCGGGACGGCAAGCACCAGCTCGTAGTCGAACACCGGCAGATAATGGATGCCCGGCGCCTCGATCGGATCCGGCGTGATCAGGATATCGATTTCGTATCCCGTCAGCGCCACCACGCCGCCGAGAGTGAACGATGTCGTCAGTTCCAGGCCCACATCCGGCCATTCCATCAGATAGGGCTTTGTAACGCCCATCAGCCACTGGTGGCAGGGATGGCATTCCATGCCGATCTTGAGCGAGCCACGCTGGCCGTTGCGATAATCGGACAGGACATCCTCAGCCCTTTCGATCTGTGGCAGAACGCGCTGCGCCAGCGTCACGATGTAGCGACCGGCTTCGGTGAGGCGAAGGTTGCGGCCATCCTTCTCCCACATCGCCACGCCGTAGCGCTCTTCCAGCTTGCGGATCGTGTGGCTGAGGGCGGACTGGGAGACGTTCAGCCGCTCCGCCGCAGCCGTCAGGCTCCCCAGGCGGTCGACCTCACGCAGGATCGACAGATGTTGCCTGTCCAGCATGGTTATGCCCGCCCCCGGTTGAAGTAAGCTGTCTCTGCCGTGACGATATCGCAGACAGGAACCGGCCGGTGGTAACTGCCGGCCGCCACCGAGGTGACGTGTCCGGTGGCCGTGAGAGTGCCGTGAAGATTGGTGTCTGCGGGAAAGACGATATCGATGAGGCTGGCTGTCAAGCCGTGCTGTGTGGGCTTTCCCGTCGTCGGGGTCTCTGTCATCGGCATTGCCATCAGGTTGCGGCAGGATAGCGGCATGACGCAGAGGCGATGGCATAGGATGCCGGTCGCGAAAGCGGCACTCCGGGACACCCCGCCCGTGGACGTTATCTATCGCGGCAGGTCTCCTGGCTTGCGGGTCTTTGCTTTCGTCCGTCTTCCCGAGGCATGCCTCAGTGACTTGAATGGACTTTCGCTCGCCGCTTACAGTTGCGGGGGCAGCTCCGGCCTCGGGCTGTGATCGACGCCCTCACCGAATTCCCTCTTAGCTCCGGACTTTCGTCCGCAGAACCACGAAGACGAACCAATGTCGCATGTCGCTGAAGGGGTCAAGGCGTCCATCGCGGGAATGTAGCGGCAGCGACTGTCATGCGGTCTGCGGCGGATGCCGGTTTGCCGCATCTGCCGGGCATTCGAACCTGACGCCAAACCATGAGCACGGCTCATGGTTCAATGAGATAAAACCATTTTTCCCCGATCGATGTCTCAGGCATAAAATGCGCGCCGCCCTCGGATATGGGCAGCATGAAGGCTGTCGGCTGAGATAATGTGAAATAATATCCGATGTATCCTGAAGTGCATATCAATAAATTCAGGTTTTATATTCGGAATTTGGGTGTCTTTCGCGATGAACAGGGAATTTGAATTTACCATCAGGAAAATTTCTTTCGATGAGCATTATCGCCCATCCGACAATACGCGTGTTACGACCAATTTTGCCAATCTGGCCAGAGGGGAGAGCCGCAAGGAGAACCTCCGCAACGCCTTGAGGATGATTGACAATCGTTTCAATGCCCTGGCGCATTGGGACAACCCCGAGGGCGATCGCTATTCTGTCGAGCTCGAAATCATTTCGGTCGAGATGAATATTGGTGCGGAAGGCAGCAATGACGCTTTCCCGCTGATCGAAATGCTGAAAACGAATATCGTCGACCGAAAGAACGGCGAACGCATTGACGGCATCGTCGGGAACAATTTCTCCTCTTACGTGCGGGATTACGACTTCAGCGTATTGCTGTTGGAGTACAACAAAGGCCGGCCCGAATTCAGCACGCCGGAGGATTTTGGCGGCCTGCATGGAAACCTGTTCAAATGTTTCCTGAATTCCAGCGCTTACAAAGAGCATTTCAATAAGGCGCCGGTCATATGCCTGAGCGCCTCGAGCAGCAAGACATATCGCCGGACTGAAAATCAGCATCCTGTATTGGGTATCGAATACCTGCAGGACGAGTTGTCCTCGACCGACAGGTATTTCGAGAAAATGGGCTTGCGGGTTCGATTTTTCATGCCGCCGAATAGCGTCGCGCCTTTTGCGTTTTATTTTGTCGGAGACTTGCTCGGCGACTACACCAATCTTGAACTGATCGGCACCATCAGCACGATGGAGACTTTCCAAAAGATCTACCGGCCCGAGATTTACAACGCCAATTCCGCGGCAGGGGCGCGCTATCGACCAAATCTGAAGCACGAGGATTATTCGCTGACCCGCATCGTCTACGATCGCGAAGAGCGCAGCCGCCTGGCTGTCGAGCAGGGAAGGTTTGCCGAGGAGCACTTCATCAAGCCGTACAAGACCATTCTCGAGCGGTGGTCTGCCAATCACGCTCGCTGACGAAGCCAAAACACAAGGCCGCCTATCATGAAAAAACTGTTGCCCACCTCGACCGCCGGCAGCTTGCCGAAGCCCTCTTGGCTTGCTCAGCCTGAGAAACTCTGGTCGCCCTGGAAACTGCAGGATGAGGAGTTGATCGAGGGCAAAAAGGATGCCCTGCGTTTGGCGCTGGACGATCAGCAGCAGGCAGGCATCGATATCGTCAGCGATGGCGAGCAGACGCGCCAGCATTTCGTCACGACGTTCATCGAGCACCTCGACGGCGTTGATTTTGAAAAGCGCGAGACCGTCAGGATCCGGGATCGTTATGATGCGAGTGTGCCGACAGTCGTCGGCGCCGTGTCTCGCCAGAAGCCCGTGTTCGTTGAAGACGCCAGGTTCCTGCGCCGGCAGACCAGGCAGCCGATCAAATGGGCCCTGCCGGGTCCGATGACCATGATCGATACGCTCTTTGACAATCACTATAAAAGCCGCGAAAAACTGGCCTGGGAATTCGCCAAGATCCTCAATCAGGAAGCCAGGGAGTTGGAAGCCGCCGGCGTCGATATCATCCAGTTCGACGAGCCCGCATTCAATGTCTTCTTCGACGAGGTGAATGACTGGGGTGTTGCCACCCTGGAAAAGGCAATCGAAGGCCTGAAATGCGAGACTGCCGTCCATATCTGCTATGGTTACGGCATCAAGGCCAATACGGACTGGAAGAAGACCCTGGGATCGGAGTGGCGGCAATACGAGGAATCCTTCCCCAAGCTGCAAAAATCCAGCATCGGCATGATCTCCCTCGAATGCCACAACTCTCATGTTCCCATGGACCTGATCGAACTGGTCCGGGGCAAGAAAGTGATGGTCGGGGCCATCGACGTGGCGAGCGATGCCATCGAGACGCCGGAGGAAGTGGCTGCAACTCTGCGAAAGGCACTTCAGTTTGTCGACGCCGACAAGCTTTGCCCCTGCACCAATTGCGGCATGGCGCCCCTGTCCCGCCGCGTGGCAAGGGGCAAGCTGGAGGCCTTGAGCGCAGGCGCGGAGATCGTTCGGAAAGAACTCGCGGCCTCGTGACGACGACCTGCCGGCTGCCAGATTGGCCGGCCGACTTCGTTGAAGCGCCAAATTCGCCGGCATTCGCTTTCGATGCTGACGCGGCATGCAGGCAGCCTCACGTTGCTGGCGACAGGCTATCGCCGGAAACCTTCGTCGCGCCGCTCGAACGGCCGCAGGGATCGATGATCGTGCAGGTCCACATCTTCCCTTCCGGCGGCCCGGGCAAGGCCGCCGCTTGACTGCGCAAGCGCGGCTCCTGCCGGATGCCCACCAATGGAAGGACGGCACGCCTGCCGGCGTGCTGCTTCCTGTGGATGATCGTGCGCGTCCCCGCTATCCACAGCCGATTGCGGCATATTGAATTTCATTGCTCGGAAACAGAGCTAGGTATTGACGCAAAATTTAGACACTATACCGTATCTTGTGTTCGAGGTTCCTTCGATTCGAAAGATCGGAGGCTAAGACGGGAATCCGGGGCGGCCATGACGGCCGCGACAATCCGGAGCTGCCCCCGCAACTGTAAGCGGCGAGCATTCGTTCGAATAAGCCACTGAGGCGCAAATGCCTTGGGAAGGCGGACGAATGCCGCGACCCGCAAGCCAGGAGACCTGCCTCGTCCATGAACGTCCACGGGCGGGGTGTCCGGCTGGCGAGCGATGGTTGCGGAAAGATGCCGCCCACCTCTCCCGAACGCCTCGCATGAATTGCTTCGGGGTGAAGTCATGTCGATCCTGTTTCCAGCCCATCCGCGCGAGTAAGCGGCGCTTTGCGTCCGGCCGCCCATAGGCGGTCGCCCATCTATCTCCACTGCATCGAGCGGCCATCGGCGGATGGCCGGACGATCTTCCATGCCCCTAGCCAATACGAGGAAAGCCATGTCCATCACCGTCTATTCCAAGCCCGCCTGCGTCCAGTGCACTGCGACCACCCGCGCGCTCGATCGCCAGGGCATCGATTACAGCGTCGTCGATATTTCCGAGGATTTGGAGGCCTATGCCCTCGTGCAGGGGCTCGGCTATCGCCAGGTTCCGGTTGTCATCGCCGGCGAGCGGCATTGGGCGGGCTTCCGTCCGGACATGATCAGCGCGCTCGCCTGAGCCCGGCCGATGGCCGCGCTCGTCTATTTCTCCAGCCGGTCGGAGAACACCCGACGCTTCGTGGGGAAGCTCGGGGTCGAGGCCCTGCGCCTGCCGGTCGATGCGGCCGAGGCGCCGCCGGAGGCCGAAGAGCCTTTCGTGCTCGTCTCGCCGACCTACGGCGGGGGCGGCGAGAAGGGGGCGGTGCCCAAACCGGTCATCCGCTTCCTCAACAATCCGGTGAACCGCAGCCTGATCCGCGGCGTCATCGCGGCGGGCAATACCAATTTCGGCGCCGGATATGCCGTCGCGGGAAACATCATCTCCGCGAAATGCGCGGTGCCGTTCCTTTACCGTTTCGAGCTGCTCGGTACGGAGGAGGACGTCGACAACGTCAGACAGGGGCTGGAACGATTTTGGACACGATGACGATAGACAAACCGGCAAAGACCCCGGAAATCACCGCGGTGGACTACCATGCGCTGAACGCGATGCTGAACCTCTATGACGAGGAGGGGAAGATCCAGCTCGACAAGGACCGGCAGGCGGCCAAGCAGTATTTCCTCCAGCACGTCAACCAGAACACCGTCTTCTTCCATAACCTTCGGGAGAAGCTCGATTACCTGGTGACGGAGGGCTATTACGAGCAGGAGGTGCTGGACCAGTATTCCTTCAATTTCGTGCGCGATCTCTTCGACCACGCCTATGATAGGAAGTTCCGCTTCCCGACCTTCCTCGGCGCGTTCAAGTACTACACGTCCTATACGCTGAAGACCTTCGACGGGAAGCGCTATCTGGAACGCTACGAGGACCGCGTCTGCATGGTGGCGCTGACGCTGGCACGCGGCGACGAGGCGCTTGCCCGCAACCTCGTCGACGAGATCATCTCCGGCCGCTTCCAGCCGGCGACGCCCACCTTCCTCAATGCCGGCAAGAAACAGCGCGGCGAGCTCGTCTCCTGCTTCCTGCTGCGCGTCGAGGACAACATGGAGAGCATCGGCAGGTCGATCAATTCGGCGCTGCAGCTTTCCAAGCGCGGCGGGGGCGTTGCGCTCTGCCTCACCAACCTTCGCGAGATGGGCGCACCGATCAAGCAGATCGAGAACCAGTCGTCGGGCGTCATCCCGGTGATGAAGCTCTTGGAGGACAGTTTCTCCTACGCCAACCAGCTCGGCGCGCGGCAGGGGGCAGGGGCGGTCTACCTCCACGCCCACCATCCGGACATCATGCGCTTCCTCGACACCAAGCGCGAGAACGCCGACGAGAAGATCCGCATCAAGACCCTTTCGCTCGGCGTCGTCATCCCGGACATCACCTTCGAGCTCGCGAAGAACAACGAGGACATGTACCTCTTCTCGCCGCATGACGTGGAGCGCGTCTACGGCGTGCCCTTCACCGAGATCCCGGTGACGGAGAAATACCGGGAAATGGTCGAGGACGGCCGCATCCGCAAGAAGAAGATCAAGGCGCGCGACTTCTTCCAGATCATCGCCGAGATCCAGTTCGAGTCCGGCTATCCCTACATCATGTTCGAGGACACGGTGAACCGGGAAAACCCCATCGCCGGCCGCATCACCATGAGCAATCTCTGCTCGGAAATCCTGCAGGTGAGCGAAGCGAGCACCTTCAACGACGACCTCTCCTATGCGACGATGGGCAAGGACATCTCCTGCAACCTCGGCTCGCTCAACATCGCCGCTGCGATGGACTCGCTGGATTTCGGCCGGACGATCGAGACCTCGATCCGCGCGCTGACCGCCGTCTCCGAGATGAGCCACATCTCCTCGGTGCCCTCCGTCGAGAAGGGCAACGACGACAGCCATGCCATCGGCCTCGGCCAGATGAACCTGCACGGCTATCTCGCCCGCGAGCGCATCTTCTACGGTTCCGAGGAAGGCATCGATTTCACCAATATCTACTTCTACACCGTGACCTACCACGCCATCCGCGCCTCCAACCGGATCGCGGTGGAAAAGGGCATGAGCTTCAAGGGTTTCGAGAATTCGAAATATGCGTCCGGTGAATATTTCGACAAATACACCGAGGCCGAATGGCAGCCGGCGACGGAGAAGGTGAAGGCGATCTTCGATGAGGCCGGCATTCCTATCCCGACGCGGGAGGACTGGCAGGCACTGAAGACGGCCGTCATGGAAGGCGGGCTCTACAATCAGAACCTCCAGGCCGTGCCGCCGACCGGTTCAATCTCCTACATCAACCACTCGACCTCCTCGATCCACCCGATCGTCTCGAAGATCGAGATCCGCAAGGAAGGCAAGATCGGGCGCGTCTACTATCCGGCCGCGTATCTGACCAACGACAACCTCGACTATTACCAGGACGCCTACGAGATCGGCCCGGAAAAGATCATCGACACCTATGCGGCGGCGACGCAGCACGTCGACCAGGGCCTGTCGCTGACGCTGTTCTTCCGCGACACGGCGACGACGCGCGACATCAACCGGGCGCAGATCTACGCCTGGAAGAAGGGCATCAAGACCATCTACTACATCCGCCTGCGCCAGATGGCACTGTCCGGCACGGAAGTGCAGGGCTGCGTTTCCTGCGCGCTTTGATATCGGTGACGATCATGAACATCCAAGTGAAGTCCAAGACCCCGAAGGCGGCCGCCGCCATCCGCGCCATCAACTGGAACCGCATCGAGGACGACAAGGACCTGGAGGTCTGGAACCGGCTCACCGGCAATTTCTGGCTGCCGGAGAAGGTGCCGCTCTCCAACGACATCCCCTCCTGGGCGACGCTGAAGCCGGAGGAGCAGAAGCTCACCATCCGCGTCTTCACCGGGCTCACCCTGCTCGACACGATCCAGAACGGCGTCGGTGCCGTGAGGCTGATGGCCGATTCCGTCACGCCGCACGAGGAGGCGGTGCTCTCGAACATCTCCTTCATGGAGGCGGTGCACGCGCGCTCCTATTCCTCGATCTTCTCGACGCTGTGCCTGACGCCCGATGTCGACGACGCCTATCGCTGGTCGGAGGAAAACGAGGTCCTGCAGAAGAAATCCGCGCTGATCATGGAGCAGTATGTTTCCGGCGATCCCTTGCGGAAGAAGGTCGCCTCCGTCTTCCTCGAAAGCTTCCTGTTCTATTCCGGGTTCTATCTCCCCATGTACTGGTCGAGCCGCGCCAAGCTCACCAACACCGCCGACATGATCCGCCTCATCATCCGCGACGAGGCCGTGCACGGCTATTACATCGGCTACAAGTTCCAGCGCGGCGTCGAACGCCTGAGTGCGGAAAAGCAGCAGGAGATCAAGGATTTCGCCTTCGATCTTCTCCTGGAGCTTTACGACAACGAGGCGAAATACACCGAGGCGCTCTACGACGGCGTCGGCCTGACCGAGGACGTCAAGAAGTTCCTGCACTACAATGCCAACAAGGCGCTGATGAACCTCGGCTACGAGGCGCTGTTCCCGCCGGAGGCCTGCAAGGTCAATCCCGCCATCCTCTCGGCGCTGTCGCCGAATGCCGACGAGAACCACGACTTCTTCTCCGGCTCCGGCTCGTCCTATGTCATCGGCAAGGCGGTCGCGACCGAGGACGAGGACTGGGATTTCTGAGAACAGCGCGGGCCCCCGTGTCGTTGGCGGCGCCGAGGATGTCGTATTCCCAAGCGCGATTCCGTCCCCGTGATGATTACCTGATGGCGTTCAGGGTGCCATCGCGACATCGTCGGGATGGATAATTGGGAAGCCGGTCCGATGCCGGCGCTGCCCCCGCAACGGTAGCGGAACGAGATCTCGACGAATGCCACTGGCCGGCCGGCCGGGAAGGTGTCGGGAGTGTCCTTCGGGACGGTTCCGGAGCCCGGAAACCAGCCTTGAACCCATGACTCGGCCGATTGCGGTGGGCGATCGAGAGGTGAACGGCGTTCCCTCGCGATCGCTCCGTTCCTTCTTCTCCTCCATCCTTCGTCGAGAGACGTTTCGCGGTTCGCCGACGCTATCCGCATGCGTCTTTGACCATGATCCGGCCCGCGGAGGAGCGGGCCGGGCGGCTTCAACACAGGAGGAGACAGAGCATGAGCAGGAACAGAGGCGTCGTCTACATGCGCCCGGGCAAGGTCGAGGTCCGCGATATCGACGACCCGAAGCTGGAGGCGCCGGATGGCCGCCGCATCGAGCACGGCGTGATCCTCAAGGTGATCTCCACGAACATCTGCGGCTCCGACCAGCACATGGTGCGCGGCCGCACCACGGCGATGCCGGGCCTCGTCCTCGGGCATGAGATCACCGGCGAAGTGATCGAGAAGGGCATCGACGTCGAGATGCTGCAGATCGGCGATATCGTCTCGGTGCCGTTCAACGTGGCCTGCGGGCGCTGCCGCTGCTGCAAGTCGCAGGATACCGGCGTCTGCCTGACGGTGAACCCCTCGCGCGCCGGTGGCGCCTACGGCTATGTCGACATGGGCGGATGGATCGGCGGGCAGGCGCGTTACGTAACGATACCCTATGCCGACTTCAACCTCCTGAAGTTCCCGGATCGCGACAAGGCGATGGCCAGGATCCGCGACCTCACCATGCTCTCGGACATCCTGCCCACAGGATTCCATGGCGCGGTTCGCGCGGGTGTCGGCGTCGGCTCGACGGTCTATGTGGCGGGTGCCGGCCCGGTCGGTCTCGCCGCAGCCGCTTCCGCCCGCATCCTCGGCGCGGCCGTCGTGATGATCGGCGACTTCAACAAGGACCGTCTCGCGCACGCGGCGAATGTCGGCTTCGAGCCGATCGATCTTTCCGCGAGCGACCGGCTCGGGGACATGATCGCCGAGGTCGTCGGCACGAACGAGGTCGACAGCGCCATCGACGCGGTCGGTTTCGAGGCCCGCGGCCATGCGGGCGGCGAGCAGCCCGCCATCGTTCTCAACCAGATGATGGAGATCACCCGTGCCGCCGGCTCGATCGGCATTCCGGGTCTCTATGTCACCGAGGACCCCGGCGCCGTCGACGATGCGGCCAAGGTAGGCAGCCTGTCGCTGCGCTTCGGCCTCGGCTGGGCGAAGGCGCAGTCCTTCCACACCGGCCAGACGCCGGTGCTGAAATACAACCGGCAGCTCATGCAGGCGATCCTGCACGACCGCCTGCCCATCGCCGACATCGTCAATGCGAAGATCATCGCGCTCGACGATGCGGCAGAGGGCTACGAGAGCTTCGACCAGGGCGCGGCGACGAAGTTCGTGCTCGACCCGCACGGGGACCTCCTGAAGGCGGCCTGACCGGGCCGGGAATGCGCCGGCCGGCGTTCCCACGGCCGGCGCACCAATGTGAGATGAAGGGTGAACGGTCATGACGGATTTGTGGGACATCCTGAGAGAGCATCTCGTCGACCACAGGACGGGCTGGAACATGGGTTCCTTCGGAGCCGTCGCCGAATTCCATCAGGACAAGGGCGAATATCTGGAGGTGGACGCGCCGGCGATGCTCGTG
>Ga0206117_100911_pt1 | contig 20217 bp, 23 predicted proteins | sample 3A5Ametagenome_FD_177997 | JGI IMG/M metagenome (GOLD analysis project Ga0206117, IMG submission 177997) | Enriched microbial communities from leaf-cutter ant dump, University of Wisconsin, Madison, United States - 3A5A | ecosystem: Environmental > Terrestrial > Nest > Insects nest > Nest dump... | reverse complement strand
GTCCCATGACCGGGCCGCTCGCCACCATCGGCGACCAGTTCAAGCAGGGCGCGCAGGCCGCCGCCGACGCCATCAACGCCAAGGGCGGCGTCATGGGCCGGCAGGTCAAGCTGCAGTTCGAGGACGATCAGTGCGACCCCAAGCAGGCGGTCTCCGTCGCCAACCGCATCGCGGCGAGCGGCATCAAGTTCGTCGACGGCCATGCCTGCTCGGGCTCGAGCATCCCGGCCTCGGCCGTCTATGCGGAAAACGGCACGCTGATGATGAGCCCGGCTTCCTCCAACCCGGTGATGACGGACGACGCTGCCGCCAAGGGCTGGTCCAACATCATGCGCCTCTACACGCGCGACGACGCGCAGGGCGCCTTCATCGGCCCATGGATCGCCATGCAATATGCCGGCAAGAATGTCGCCGTGCTGCATGACAAGACGGCCTATGGCCAGGGCGTTGCCGACGCCGTGCGCGCCACGATGAACGAGAACGGTCTGAAGGAGGCGATCTACGAAGGCATCAATGCCGGCGAGAAGGACTACAACGCCCTCGTCACCAAGCTGAAGGACGCCAAGGTCGAGGTCGTCTATTTCGGCGGCTACCATCCGGAAGCCGGCCTCATCCTGCGCCAGGCCGCCGAGCAGAACTACAAGTTCCAGCTCATCATGCCCGATTCCATCGCCTCGCCGGAATTCTGGCAGGTGGCGGGCCCGGCCGGCGAAGGTACGCTCTTCGTCTTCCCGTCCGATCCGCAGGCCAAGCCCGAGGCGAAGGAGGCCGTCGAGAAGATTTCGGCCGGCGGCTTCAAGCCGGAAGGCTTCACGCTCTTCTCCTATGCCGTGATCCAGGCCTTCGCGCAGGGCATCGAGCGCGCCGGCTCCGACGATCCGACGAAGGTCGCCGAAGCCCTCAAGAACAGTCAGCCGATCGACACCGTCGTCGGTTCCGTACTCTTCGACGAGAAGGGCGATCTGAAGGACGCCAGCTACGACATCAACCGCTGGAGCAACGGCAGCTACGCCTCGATCAAGAAGTAGGCGACGCGCGGGAGGCGGCGAGGGCCGCCCTGTCGATGTCTGTTTGCGGCGCTCCGCACATGTAGCATGCGCGGACGCAGCGCGGGATGCGCCTCAGTCGCCCTCCGGGCTCCTGTCGACGCATCCCGCGCTCTCATCCCCAACCAAATCAGATCATCAACGTCATTCAGCACCACGCGGAGCTGAATTCCGCATCAATTCCCTCTCGGCGCCATCTATCCGCGCGTTTTAACCGCCATCGACAGGCGGCATAGGCCCGGCGATGACTGCGGACGAGAAGGGAAGCGAAGGAACCGCGCCCGTCAGGTAGTGCTGTAGGTTCCGGAGCGGGCGGCGTTCTCGGGCTGTCTGTATGTGCGCCAGTGGCAAGCCGGAGCCGACTGCCCGGTGCAATATTCCGAATGCGATCTTCGAACGACATGACGTTATCCGGGCGAACTCCGTGCCCGGATGATCAGGAGCGGGCGATGCCAGACAAGCGGCGGGTTCGTGCCGCTTCCTTCACGGTCGCGGCGACGCGCGTGAGAAAGGCGGGGCTGACGCTGCCGATCGGTTTGATGGATTCAAAATCAAACGCCTTGTCCAGTTCCACCCTGTTATATTCGTCCAGGATGATCCAGCAGGGATAGGCCAGGCCCGCCCTGCGACATTCGATTTCCCCGAAAGACAGGGACAGACGATCGGGATCGGGCTGTTGCGAGGTTATCGGAAAGAGAAAGGCCGCACCCGGATTGTCCGGTGTCCTCACGACGATGCAAACGGGTCTGGCCTTTCTGCCCGATTCCTCACCCGCATCCGCCTGCCGCTTCCAGAGATAGAAGAACCGGACGATCTGGCCGCGCTCAAGCATTGGGGTCCTGATTCTGAAGGATTGCGTCCAGTCCCGCCATCAGTTCGTCATGCACGGCGTCGGGAGCATCATCGAGGCCGTAGGCCTTGGTATGGGGCTGCCCCATGAGACGCTGATAGGCCGCCGCACTGAGGATCACCAGCTTTTCCTTGCCGCGTTTCGTCAGAGCGACAGGTTCGATCAATGCGGCCTCAAGGATTTCGCCCGAGCCCCGGTTCATGTCGGAAAAGGTGAACTGCTTCATCGTCCATTCTCCAGCTTCGTTTCGCATAAAATACGTATTTTATGCGAAATATGCAAGTCTGTTCGAAGGCTCCAATGATGGACCTTGCCATGGGGTATCGCGTGGGGTACACCGCAGGGTATCGCAATTTCCTCAACGCGGGCAGGCACTTGCCGGAAGCCTTGGAAACGCGGGTATCGCACGGCTATCTGGGGGAGTGTCCCACCCTCTCCGCCACTTTCCTAACTCTTTGATTTCATGCAGCTTTTTTCTGGAGCCTTTTTCCTTGTGTACCACTCCTGTGGCGCACGAGAAACGCAACTAAGACGCCATCCTATGGCAGTCAATATTCGTGTCGCGTGGTGCCGAACCAAAATGAATGCTTCGCCGGAGGCAGTCGGTCCCGCGTCCCGCCACTGGCGGCGCTATGCTGACGCTCCTGCGGCTGCCTCGGGAACCGCCGAAGCATGCGCGAATTCCCGCCGTCCCGCCGACAGCGGCGCTATGCTGATGGCTCCGATATGCTCTCTTTCCCTAGGGCTAAGGAGGCTCTGCCTCTCGGCGCGCCTCCGGCTTGCCCGCCACCTGGTCGGCATGATCCGACTGATCTAGTCCGGGGACCGGCATAGGGTGCGGCCTTCGGCCTTTTCACCCTTTGTCTGTCCTGACCGTAAACCAGATTTCCAGAATCCAGGGGTTCCCCAAATGGTGGGAATGGCGAGCAAGGACGAAACGGGATGTTTTGCAGATGATCGCTAACGCGGTCCCGGCTCCCGTCGCGGCAACGATCGGTCGCGTCATCCTCGACCGCGAAGGCGCGAAGACAATGCCGGCGATAGAGGGACAGTTTCTCCAGTGGCTGATGCGTCGCGGTCGTTCGCGGCAATCCGCGTGGAATGTGAAGTCGTTGGCCGGCCGCGCTCGACGGTTACTTGGTGGCGCGACATTCGCCATCCCGGCGCTTGAGCTGGCCACTCTTGAATCCTTGGGGGATTTCCAGTCGATGAAGAAGAATACCCAATCGGACTTGCGGCAAGCGCTACGGCTTCTCGCAGATTATCAGGCCGAATACCAGCAGCGTCGCCGGAATGTAGCGCTCCCCATCCACGATTCGTTTATTGTCGCCAGCGAATACGAGGGCGCGCTCTCGAGGGTTATGGATGCCGCCTTCGCCAAGGTTACGAAAACGGCCTGAAAGCAATTTCAAAACAGATAGATAACAGCGGAATAGACTACAAACGGCCCCCAAGGGGCCGCCCCCCTTCGGGGTTTTTTCTACGGCATATACGTACTCCACCATCTATACACGGAAGGTCCATCGCGGTGGCTTTGAACATCAGGCACCCAACCCCGTGATCTTATCCGTAAAACTCGATATGGAGAAAACGGGGGATTTCGCTCCGCCAGACGTATCAGAAGAGATTCTACGGGGCGGACATCGTTTTCGACGGTCAACCCCATATGGGAGCCACGGAAACCGCAAATTTGGCTATATGGCCGGAGGAGAGGCGGGCAACGATAGCGAGCACGTTTCAATGCAACACGCACGCGCCGCGTAAAACGTGATGTAACCTCAGAACCATGAAAGCCGGGAGCATATGCGCAGTTATTCCAACATCGACAGCATCGTCATTCTGACTGGAGCCGGGATTTCCGCCGCGTCGGGACTGGACACATTCCGTGATAAGGGTGGCATCTGGGCGCAATACGACTATCGGGAAGTGGCGACCCCGCAAGGTTTTGCCCGTAACCCCGACAAGGTCCATGCCTTCTACAATATGCGCCGTCGTCAGGCTCTTACCGTCAAGCCCAATGCGGCGCATCTCGCCCTGGCGCGGCTTGAACGGGAGTGGCATGGTGATTTCCTGCTCGTCACGCAAAACGTCGACGGGCTTCACGAGGCGGCCGGATCGCAAAAGCTGCTGCATATGCACGGGGAGCTTAATTCTGCGCTGTGCCAATCCTGCGGGAAGCGCATGGGCTGGGCGGACGACATGGAGGCATCCTCCTCATGCCCTGCCTGTCAGGAGGTCGGAAGCCTCCGCCCCGATATCGTTTGGTTCGGGGAAATGCCCTACCATATGGACAAGATTGGCGAGGCACTTTCGGGTGCGGACCTGTTCGTTTCCATCGGCACATCCGGGATGGTCTATCCTGCTGCCGGTTTTGCCTTGCAGGCCCGAGCTGGTGGCGCATTCACCGTGGAACTCAATCTCGAACCGTCCAGCCCCGACACCGATCTGTTCATGGACTGCATCGAGGGGCGGGCGGAGGAAACCGTTCCGCTCTGGGTGGACCGGCTGCTTTCCCGCTAACGGATACATAGCCCGGCGGGCGGCAGCCATATAGCTCGCGCCCGCCCCTGTAGGGCTCATGTACGCGCTTTCCGCCCCGTAAGCTACTTAGCTACCTCGTCCCCTGCGACTGCCCTGAAGGGGCTATGGCAAAATTTCCGGTCGCCCTCTGAGGACGCTGGCTTTAGCTCCCCGACAACAGGTGGAGGGTCGGTGAGCATGCACGTGCCGCCCAAGAAGGCAAACGCCCGGTCGTTGTACGTCTAACATCATCTCCTGCGTCTTGCGCGGATAGGCCCGCATATACATCATCCGGCTGTTACACAGCCGGACATGCGCAACCTTCACCGTCGTTGTAACACCATGCCGACACTTTCGGAATACGCGGAGTGGGTCGACACAGGATCAAGCCGCGAGGCGCTTGCCCGACAGGCTGCGGCGGTTCAGTCGGGAATGGGTATCAAGGCTTCGAACGTTACGTTCAACACGCTACGCGAACGGGGGACAGCCCTGTTGATCGAATGGCACTTCGCGGCGGATCACCGCATGAAGGGATCAAGGGTAGCCTTTGCCGACCACCTTCATATCGCGCTTGAGAACTACGCCCGGACGATGGAATTGGAAGACGTCAGGCTTTCCTACGTCATCGCCAAGGTTGCCGATCGTCTCACGATGCATTTCGATCCCGCGAAACTACAGGGCAGGAAGAATCGGCAGCGCCTTCTTCATGTTGTCGAAGGAATGACGAATGTTCGGGATCGCCAGAGGGCGGGCGCTCAGTTTTCTCAAGACATCAGGCGAGAACGAAGTCTTGAGAAACTGGTCGCGGTCTATTCCGCCATGCTGGAACGATCGGAAACGCTGAGCCCGGAAAGGTTGGCGTCTCGGGCGGGCGTGTCCCGATCGACCGCCTATCGGCACTTTGCGGCCTGTCAGTAAATTTGTGCCAGTGGGTGTATAGATAAAAAGGTAGGTATCGCTCCGCACGACGATAATCCTGAACAGGAGCAGGGCGAAACGGCCAATTGCGAATCTCCATCTGGAAACGCTGGCCTTGAAGCTTCCATCGGGCAGGAGCGTGGAGGCTGTGATTCCGCCGTACCAGAGGCTGAAGACGACGACCTGATACCAACGAGCGCTGACGGCGACTCGTGATGGGATTCCCAAATCAGAGGAATTCTGACCCAACTTCAACAGTTGTTTTTGAATAGCTGATTATAATCAATGGGATGTGCGGCCACGAAGTTTCCTTAGCACCACACGATCCCCGGATCGTGGCGTATCAGACAGCTATTCGCGGATGTTTGCTGGCAGGGCGATACCGGTAGCCTGGAAGACGCTGCCGACCATGCCGGTCGTTGGCGTGCGCACGGTGATGGTCTTGCCGTCCTTTTCGATGGTTGCCTGCTGCAGGCGATCGAGATCATTGAGAAGGGGCTGCCACTCGGGCTTGAGGCCCTTGTCCTGGCACAGCCTGGTCAGTTCCTTGGCAAGCGTGAGCGCCAGGAAGGAGCAGAAGACATGGCCACGAATGGCGGCGTCGGACTGATGGAAGACGGGCCGCGTGTCGAAACTGGCCTTGGCGCTGGGGAAGAGGTTCTCGACCTCGAGCAGATCGCGATAACGCAACACGGCGCGAAGCGGAGAGATCGTCGTGTTGGTTCTCAGCACGGTGATCCCGTCGAAACGGGCTTCATCGGCAAGCTTGCCGGGATCGACCTCGAAGGCCTTGCCGCTATCGGTGCGGCGCAGATAGCGCCGGTAAGCCGAGTTGCCGACGAGCGCCTTGTCGCCCTTCCTCAACTGGGTCTCCAGCCCGGCGACAATGGCCTGGCGGTCGTTGCGGTCCTTCTCAGCCTCGGCTTCATTGAGGCTGACGATGTAGCGCTGCCTGTCGACACGCACCTCTTTCACCCACAACTGGGTCTCGCCCTTCTGCCGCTCGAGCACCATCGGCACCATCGGCGCACGATCTGCAAGCACGATGTCGCGGATGGTGCTGCTGGAACGCTCACGGGCACCCAGGATGTATTCCATGCCCCGTTCCTCAAGCGCGGCAATGGTGGCGGCGCTGATCATGCCGCGATCAGCAACTACGCAAGCCCGGGTAATCCCGAAGCGCTCACGCAGACGATCAACGATCGGCAGAAGGACACGGCTGTCGGCAGTGTTACCCGGCACCATCTCTGTGCAGATTGGCCGTCCCTGGGCATCGACGACGAGGGCAAGGATCATTTGTGCCAGATCCGGCCGGTAATCCTTGGAGTGCCCGCGCTTGCCAAGGCACTCGCCGCCTTCGCCGTAAAACGACAGCGAGGTGGTATCCATGAATACCAGGCTCAGATCGGTGAACAGGTCCCGCCGGCGATCGAACAGCTTCTCCTCGATCACATCCTTTACGCAGCGCGGCGCAAGCGCAGCTTCAGCCTTCTCTTCGATCTCCTCGCCCAGCCACGCCATGGCCCGATAGAAGTGGTGCAATTCCAGATCGCCCGCTCCCTCGAAAGCATAGGAGGCCATCCAGTCAACACAGGAACGATCTGAACCCGAGACGAACAGCCGGTGCAGCGTGGCGACAAACACAGCGCGCTCCACGGCAAAACCAAACTGCCGATCGGCAAGCAGGTCCTCGAGCACGTCGGGAATTGCGAGCCGGTCCCACAGTCGCCCGAACAGCAAGGGGCCGCCAATCCGGCGGGCATTCACCTGAGCAGGGTTGCTGTCGATCGCATCCAACACCATGGCTCTTTCGCTGAAGCGTCCGACAGAAGCCAACAGACGATCCAGGTCGCCAGCGGCAAGGACTGCTTCCTTGCGCCCGAGGTTACGGATGATCCGTTGCTTGGTGCGGCCGTTCTCCCGGACATTCTCGACCAGATAGAGGTAGGTGTAGCCGTTGACGGTCTTCTCGCGCACGAACATGCCCGATTATCACCGCCAGAATCATAAAAAAGTCAAGGATTACGGCCGCTCATGTAAAAGAATTTAGCACCACACTATTTTCATTGCCCATGCCGCCATCACTAAAAATCAATGACTTACCTGGCTATGTTCTTTTTGCGTTCTCATTGAGGTGTTCAAGTCGGGTCTGACTCATTATGCCAAACGGAGGTTTGGCATGACAAAGGCGCTATTGTTGCGGGCAGATTATGACGGACCGGCACTCAGGAGGCTGGCGAAGAAGGCAAAGGATGCCGCCCAGGTCCGGCGGCTGTTGGCACTGGCCTCGGTTTACGATGGCGGCTCCCGGCAGTATGCATCGGAGATCGGCGGGGTGACGGTGCAAATCGTCCGTGACTGGGTCTTGCGCTTCAACGAACGCGGCCCCGCCGGGTTGATCAACGCAAAAGCACCAGGCAGCCGGGCGAAGCTGAACGACGCGCAGCGCCAAGCGCTGGCGAAGATCGTCGAAAGCGGTCCGATCCCCGCCGTTCACGGCGTGGTCCGCTGGCGACGCAAGGACCTCGTGCAGTGGCTGTTCCAGGAGTTTCGGGTCTCCGTCGACGAGACGACGGTCGGGCGAGAACTCAAGACGCTCGGCTTTGCCAAGCTTTCCGCTCGTCCGCGCCATTACGCCCAGAACGAATTAGAGGGTGAAGTTTTTAAAAAGACTTCCCCGCCGCTCTGGCAGAGATCAGGAAGAAATGCGCGCCCGGCACGGATATCGAAATCTGGTGGGCGGACGAAGCCCGAATAGGCCAGAAGAACAAGATCACGCGCCGATGGGCGCGGCGAGGAACCCGGCCGTCGGCTCCGCACGATCAGCGCACGATGTGGGCCTACATCTTCGGCGCGATCTGTCCGAAGAAGGGCAAGGGTGCTGGTCTCGTCCTTCCCTATTGCGACACCGAGGCGATGCAGGAACACCTTGCTGAAATCAGCAACGCCGTCGATCCCGGAGCACATGCCGTGCTCATTCTCGACCAGGCCGGATGGCACGTCACGCCGAAGCTGAAGGTGCCGGACAACATCACCTTGATGTTCCTGCCGCCGCGGTCGCCGGAATTGAACCCGGTCGAGAACCTCTGGCAGTTCATGAGGGACAACTGGTTGTCGAACCGCGTCTTCAAGGACTACGACGACATCGTCGATCAATGCTGCCGCGCTTGGAACAGGCTCGTCGATCAGCCGTGGAAGATCATGGCCATCGGAATGCGCGATTGGGCGCATCGGTCATGATCACTGCACGTTGGTATGACCCTGATCGAGGAACATGAGACCTGGATCGCCGCGCAGGAAGGGCGGATTTCGGGTCGCCAGATGCATCCAGACGTTTCGGATGTATCCGACATCGTTTTTGGCGCTCACCCCTATCTGACGGCCACGGAAACCGCGAATTCGGCCATGCTGGAAAAAGGACGCTCATTGACGCTGGCCTAGTCCCGGACATGAGTTCACCTCATGAGAACGCAGCAGATGATGATGAGCATCGCCACAACGCAGTACTGGCACAGTTCATCGTGTCGCTCAGCAAAAGAGTAACGCTCATGAACCGACGTCATGCTGAGAATTTAATCACTCGCCAGCATTCGACCGCCCCAGACGAAAGTGTTCCCAAAGTTGCGACAACATTTCATCGTTGTCGGGCGTTTCAGGATCGCTAAACTGTAGATACTGCTCCACTTTTTCTCCAAAGCGTCCACCTTGCCTGTTATGAGGCGGTTCCGCAGCCGCGATCAGTATGGCTTCGATATGATCCAGCACACCGCTAATAGCGGGATGAGCTGTCGATTTTTCCGCCCTCAAAGTCCCATCTTTATTAACGGATCGTATCCCAAACCACGAAAAGCGTGTCCACCTATCAGCAAGAGCATCTCGTTCGTGCTGCTTCAGACGAATAAACAGCCTTTGGTTATCTTTAGCTCCTGTTTGCCCCGCATAGACCATTCGAAAATTATCGTCATAGAGAACATATATTCCCTGTTGCTCCCTGAAGTCGACTTGGCCGTCTTTGAGATTAGTAGCCAACGTGCCTAGCAGCTTACCACTAACCCCCTGCCTCCCCCAGAAAACCTTCTTTCTTTTCCAAAAAAGACCATAATTTGCGATTAGCACCAATATACCTCTCTATTTAATAAGAACTAAATTTCATTCATGGTCTAATTTAAATCTAGTTCCCCTTTCATTAAAGAATCGCGCATTCAAATCGAGGGTCGCTACGGATTTTTTATTCAATGTTAAGCAGCGGTTACCATATTCATCAACCGACCCAACGCTCACATTAAGCCATAATCTGAATTCGCCAATATCGAACTGCCAAAGATTGGGTCTCCGCCATTCACCGAAGCCGCTTTCATGTACACGAGATAATTTGCAGATTGTCATCGCAAAATTAACCGGGGTATCCCCAGATTCTTTCCAAAGGAAATCATCATGCTGAAAGCATCCAAAATCCGCATCACTAAATTCAAATCCAGAATTTAATTTTACTTCTTCAAGACTCTCATAGGGATGAGTATGGAAGCTCCCGAGCATAGTTGTATGCGGAGACCAGCGCATCATCACCTCGTTTTTCAATCGAGCAGCCTTACGGTTTGGTGTGACTGACCCACTTGTCCGACGAGCAGAAAGGCTTAGGCTAATTTTTTCCAAAAAGAATATAGTCTCGTGAGCCGCATATTTTTTCGATCCCCAGAGATATCCAAACGTTTCAAGTTGCTTCTCCCCAGAACGTCTTCCATCACCCAGGCAATAAGCCTCAATCGCGGCCATTGTCATATTTTCCAAAACATGATCTGAAATTTTTACCTTGAACATCCACCACCAAGTCGAAATCTTCACAAGATCATCACATGAATTACGGAAATTTTTTAATTAAACGTAAATTAATAATCTCTTAAACAATGTAGCAACCAATATAAAATTTATCACTCCCTGATATCACGGTTGCGTTCGCATCGATCTCTATTGGAGACGGCCACTTCATAAGGCAAAATAAAAATATGATAGTGCCGGAATTTCGGAGAGCCGTCTTTGTTCTCAAAAAAAGAGCAAACTTTTTTATATTTTATGTCCTGAGGATCGTTTGGAATATCAATAAACATTTCCCCAAACCATGGACGAATGAGAAAATTTGACTGCTCAATACCGAAGCAGTCCTCCCATGATATTCCCTCTCTCTTGAGAAATTTAACAGCCCGTCGATGCGTTTCCATACACCGTACCATTGCCTTTTTCTGCGCTTTAGTCGAACCAAACATATAAGTTCTAAAAATATTTTCATCAGGCATTCCGATAAGTACGTCCCGGCTCAATCTCCGAGAAATTTCATCAATATATTTAAGAATTCTTGGCATTAATATTCCATTCTATTAGATGTGGCACCATGTATAGGTATCCTCCGGTCGCCAAACACGGGATTGTTCTACGTGGCAAAAAGGAGCCCAGCCCATACTGCGCCGAGCTTCGACCTCTTCTGAAATACGAACACATCCCATGAACAATCCCGAAAGATGTTCCTCAAGCAACTCCAAACTTCGCATGGGTAGACCAAACTGGATAATGAACTCCGACCAGCCCCAATCAGCATTAGGAATATAGTTGGCACTCATGGAGCCCCACTGCCAAAAGGTCGCTTGTCCGGAAAATACTTCTGCGCCGACCCACTGTTTTAAAAAATCACGTATTGGTGTTTGCCAACCTCCGCGATACATATCTGGGATAGCATCAATACGAATCTCTAAAGCTGGTATTCTTGTTCTTTTTCCCCAAACAAGCTCCTTCCGTGACGAATTTTCCATCTGCGTCTCCGATAATGCTTTTCCATGCAGAGATGGGATCATGAAAACGTTAAAAAAACCAACGCCTTCGCGTCGTTTTCTTGACGGACGTAGCCCGATTGCGCCGAACTGAGGCGGCAAGTGAGCGAATAAAGGTCGTCGCCCAGAGTGCTCACTGTGCAGGAAGGGCGGATTTCGGGCCGCCAGATGCATCCAGACGTTTCGGATGTATCCGACATCGTTTTTGGCGCTCACCCCTATCTGACGGCCACGGAAACCGCGAATTCGGCCATGCTGGAAAAAGGACGCTCATTGGCGCTGGCCTAGTCTGGACATGAGTTTCATGTCCAGGCGGCGAAACGGTCGGGGTCGCTCCGATCCGTCAAGCTGTCGCCTTCGTGGGCCGTGGCTCGGCTTCGCCTGCGCCCGCACCGCCCGCTCGCCGAAACTGGACGGCTCTTTTCTCCAGAATCAGGTATTTCGAAATTCGAACGGAATACCTCGAAACTCGAAATATCGACGGTTCGGGATTCGAACTATCGGCAATTTGGGGCTTTCGGCATCATGTACTTGTTCATGATGCCGAGATCGGCGTTTGCGGTCGAAAATCCCGCGGACGACCGTTCGAAATTCGGGCCATTTCACACCTGCGACACTAGTTCGAATCCCGAACTATCCGACCGTTCGAATTTCGAAGTGATCGTTTCGAGTTTCGAAGTTTTTGATGGAGCTCGAAATCGGCGGCAGTCGGTCCCGGATCGCGATGGCGCGACCTCCTGCGGCTGCCTTTTATCCGATTTCATCACGCGCGAATTCCCGACACCCCGCCAGATCGTCGGCGCGATGCTGGTGTCTCCGATACGCTCATTCCCGGTCATGGCGAGCAGGCCGATCATTCGAATTTCGAACCGAATATTTCGATTGTCGAAAGGCTCGATTTGCGCCGGCGGAATCCCGAGCACATCATTTTTCCAGACAGCACAGACGAAGGGAGCCAGCAATGCCCTGTGTCTACAACACTGGGCGCTGGTCAGGGGGAGAACTCCCCCGTGAACCCCCTCGGCCCCTCGCGGGGCTTGTAGAATGGGAGGGCCACATGCGCAGCCGAATTGTTCGCATCCGTACAAGCGACACGGAATTCGCCAGAATGAAAGACATCGCTACCGAGCGGGGTCTTTCATTGTCGGAACTAGTCCGCCGCTCCACGCTTGGCATTCACGTGCCCGTCCGTCGCCTCAGTCATGCAGATGCTGCCGTTCTCGTCCGGACACTCGGCGAACTCGGTCGGATCGGGGGCAACCTGAACCAGATCACACGCCAGATAAACTCGGGGAGGCTCCACGGCCACGATGCCGAGCTTTCCCACGTGCTTTCAGATGTCGACGCGCTACGTGGGCGAATACGGGAGATCATTGCATGATCGTCCAGTCAACGCGTATTTCCCGTAAAGGCGGTGTCCGCTATCTCGCTCATCACCTTCTCGGCAAGGTCAGCGAGAACGAAAAAATAGAAGTCCTCGCGGGCGACCGGCATGCGCTTGACGATGCCCAGACGCTCGCCCGCCTCAAAGGCTGTCGTTATAGCGTCCGGCATCTGTCCATCTCGCCCGAACGCGAAATGACGCCGCGGCAACTCAGCGCGTTTCTGCAGGCGATAGATACCGAATTCAAGGTCGGTACGGATCGCCCGCGTATTGTCATTCGCCACGTAAAAAAGGGACGCAGCCATTTCCACATTGCGGTGGCAGAAGTTGACCCCGTCACGTTGCGCGTTCTGGATTGTCGCAGAGACTTTGCACGACTGGAGAACCTCGCCCGTCGCTACGAGGCGGATAACGGCGAACAGGTACAGCCGACCCGTGCCGAGCGGAGGGCGCAAAGGGCGGAGGGCTTTTCGGATGTCGCGCGCAAGCGGGCAGAGCAAAGCGCCCCGAAGTTCGACCGGACCAGGCTTCGGCAGGCTGCCACGCAAGGGCGGTCGGCGTTCCTTCAGGAGATCGGCAATCAGAATCTTCGTATCGAGGGCGGCGACAAGGGGCCGATTCTCATTTCCGACGACGGCGTCTTCGTTGCGGCCGCTTGCCGTGCGGCGGGTATGAGGCGCGGCGAGTTCCAGAATTTTCTACAGGGAGGAAGCACGAATGAACAACTTATCGGAAGCCAGACCCGAGTACCTGAGCACACTCGCGAACGTGGAAGGCAACACAGCGCGGCTCCTGCCGCTTCTATCGTTGCTGGAAACGCCGGAACAACCCGACCGGCTGGCCCAGCTTCTGGAAATGCTCGGTCTCATACTGGATACGCAGCACCAACACGCCATCGCGCTCAAGACCCTCATCGAGAAAGTCGACCGTTTGCCGCGGCGGTAGCGCACCGACGTCACGAAGACCTGTTCTTTCATAAGCTCGGAAAGGTGGACCTGGACGACCTGCTCCGTCGCGCGCAGGAACTGGCGAAATGGGTGAGGTCTATCTTTGAGCCTCAGACGGTGCGTCTCACGCGCCAGATCGAGGCGGCCAGACGGACGCAGAAATTATTTCCTGATCCGCCGGCGGAAACGACGACCAACCCGACGCCGGCATATGATTTCCGAAGGAGGATTCCGTAATGAAAGACATCAACCTCGTCCCGAGACGTAAACGCCGCACCTGTTACGACAGGCTGCGCAAACGCATGATCGAGGCTCGCCGTCTCCGTAGCGCGAACCCCGCCCGATCGGCAGCACTCCAATTGTCGGCCTTGTTCGCGTCGATCTTCGGCAGGATGCCGCTCCCTGCACCTGTTGCGGTTGCGTCGTATATCCCGCCATCCTATTCCCCTGCTTATCAGCAGAAGCGCGAGATCGCGCAACGCCTCGGCATATCACCGCGCTACGTGGATGTGGTCCTCAGCCAAGGAAAGGTTCCGTATGCCACTTTGTTTGAACACATCCGACAGGGTGGCGCGCTTCGGCGTGATGCGCTTTCGGAAATCCGCAAGCGTGTCCCCGAAGCTTCGCGCGACTGGCTGGATCACATCGAGCGTTCCGGATTGTGGTCCAGCCTCACCCAATGCCATGTTCGCGGAGACACCGAAGAAGATACCGACATCAGGCTTCTGCGCTCCACGCTGGCCTGGATCGAAGGAAAGCGGAAGCCGGCGGAGAAAGTGCCCGCGCCCGCCGAGGCGGAGGAAACCTTGAAGCCTCTCCCAGGTTCCGACGACGAGGAACGGCCTGACGACGATCCCTTCAAGCCATGAAAGCCTGGACATCGCCCGCGTTGGGGCTTAAATTGAGGTGTACCCACGAATGTACCCAACCGATGTTTTGGCGACTCGTGAATCAATGGGTTACACGGCGTTTGGCGGGCGGTCCCACCCTCTCCGCCACGGGGTCAACCACTCTCCCCAATTTCGCGCGAACGACCGGTAATCCAGGGAAAACCACCTGCGGACTGGCCCAATCCGAAGGGGTTCCGCCGTGGAAGTATCGCGCCCGGTATCGCAGGAAGTATCGCTCGCCAATCGCGAGATCGATGCGCCGCGGAAACGAATTCGAAACAACCGCACGCGATCCTGCGGCCTCTATCTGGTCAGGAGCGGAAACACCTTTCTCTTCCAGATGAAGGTGCCGAACACGATATGTGCGGCTAAGGGAAAAGGCCCGCTCCGCCTCAGTCTCGGTTCCACGAGCGCACAGGATGCGCGGGCAGCCGCCGACAGGCTGGCGGCCGTCCTACGCTACTGGTTCTCGATGATGGAACCTCTGAGATTGTCCTCGTCATTCATTGGGCTGGTGGCGTCCACACCGAACTACGCCTGCCGAAGCGGCGGCGCGGGCAAAGAAACGCGACGTCTGACGATATTGTTGGCGCCGTGCGGCAGCTCGTCCTTATCGCCAATGACGACGTGATTGCCGGTGTCCTCAATCGCAATGGACTGACGACCGGCAATGGCAATCGCTGGACACGGGGGCGGGTCACTGCGCTGAGGTCATATCGCGAGATCCCGGTCTTCCGTCCCCAGGTCGACGGGCTCGAGCCGTGGCTCAATCTTGGCGGTGCGGCGAAGTTGCTTGGAATCACGCCAAAACGCTGCGCCTGGCGGCCGAGGCCGGAGAGATCGACGGGACTCATCCGATATCCGATGGCCCATGGATCTTCAGCCGTTCAAAACTCGAGACCTCACAAGCACGTCAGATCCTCGATCGTGCTCGACAGAACCCTCGACATCCCACAGGATCGCATCCAGATCAGGAAAGCTTATTCCCTTCAACAACATAGAGAGCTGGGCGTTATGAAACAGGATTGTAGAAGGCCAGATATCGGCCGATCCCGAGGCGGGCGTCGGACACGGTTCTGTAGGCGTGAAGGTAAACTTCCTCGTATTTGATCGATCTCCAGAGCCTTTCCACAAAGACGTTGTCCCGCCACCCCGAAAACCGCACGCAACTACATCGCCGTCTATGAAAACCTGAGCCTCCATAAAGAGCGGCTGTTCGCAACGGGCACCTCGCCCACCGTGCTCTTCGTGCTCGCCTACGCCCAGGAACAAAAGGTCGAGGAGGTGCTGACACCTCTTCAAGCCGGTGAGGAGCTCACCGTAGCCAGTTCACGTCCCTCGACTTCATCAAGCTGTTGAAGGATGCCGAAATCAGCATCTCGATGGACGGCAAAGGAGCTTGAACTTACAGATCGCCTTCACCCAAGCGCCGAGCTCTCGCTCCGGGAGGATGGCTTTCGCACGAGCGAGGTAGCCGCCCAGCTCGTATGCCTGCAGGTTTGTCCTGCGACCGAGAGAACGGATGTCTTCGCCGATTGCCCGGAGCTCGCTGACGTCCTCTGGCGAGACGTCGTCGGCTGCCTTCACCGCCTTGCCGGCGAGCTTGGCCGAAATCCTCTTATGCGTGTACTTGGTCATGTATTCGTTATCTCCTTGTCTGATCCGGTCTTCATCAGCGACCCGTGAGATAATGATGACATGGATTTCCGAAAGGTGTTGCAACCGAGATTGTCAACACTATGAAAAACAACGATAAATGACGATTTTGTCGACTTTCTCGTCAGATTTTCTCAATGATTTCAAGAGCCGAAATTTCTCGAAAATTTTTTGGAGGCTAATTTTGAGCGCATCAATAAGTTGTATTGAGATATCGATCAAGTCGAGTTTCAGTCCGAAATCTGCCGCTCGATCCGTCGACACCGCTTCTTGATGAGGAAAACGAGGTTGGAGGCGAGTTCCCGGTTGGAAAACGGGTAGAATTGCACTTGCTCAAGCGCTTCGTCGGCCTTGGTCGCGACGAGAGCGGCGAGCTCGCCGACGCGCCTTGTCACGGTAGCGGGACTGAGCCCGACGTCGGTGGCGAACTGACGCCAGTCTTTTCCGTGCAGCTCATCGGCATTGCGTTTGCCGGCCAGATGCTGGGGGAGGGATTGATTGACCTGCTTGTAGGATGCCGCGCACATCAGGTCGTAGAGCGGGGCGAGCCTCGCCGTGCCGGACGCACCGACGAGGACGGAGTAGTTCTTGGCATGCGAGTCTGAATTGCAGATCAGGACATTGAAGACCACAGCGTCAAGCAGACGGATGCGTTCGGCTGGCGAGACAAGGCGCGCCAAGACTTCGAACATCTGCGGCAGAGATGCGCCGCCACGCTGACCGAGACCGGTTTGCTCATACTTCTCTGCCGGGAAAAGTCCCAGCAACTGGCAGAAGTCTTCCTGGTGTATGCGGCGGACGATCCCCTGTCCGTCGGAAACCCGGTCATAGCGGCGGACAAGAAGATAGTCCCGCTTCCCTGCGCAGCCTATCGTGACCTCGGCGGCGTCCAGGCCGCAGAGCCTAGCAAGGATCATGCAGAACGCTTCGTTGGTGACGCTGCCCGCGAGACGCTTGATGTCGGGCTTCAGGATGTGGGTTGATGGTGTGCCGTCAAGCGGAATGCCGATCCGAGCGTGCTGATCGAGGTAGACGGGCAGCTTGTCCTGGACGCCGGCAAGCGACATCGAGACGCCACGCTCGCCGATCAGGAAAGGTCGCTCCGGCAGTTCGTCGATGATGCGCTCGAGTGCTGCCTCGTCATCGACGATGCGGAAATTATTTCCCTCCCGCCGCGGTTCACCGATCGAGAACGCACCTGCCGTATCGCGGCCGACGCGCATCAGGAGACCGAGCACGTCCTGGGGCGAGACCTTCAGCTGTTGGCCTATTTCAGAGAGGTGGGTTTCGGGCAGCAGGTTCGCTAGCCAGGGCATGACCCGTTCGGGGCGATGGCTGCCGGCGCGCATCGGCATGGTGAGCGACACGGGGAAGGCTGAGGTCCGCTTCTCCCACTCTGGGTCATATGAGAGAGAGATGCCATCCTGGTCCGACAAGTGTGCCACAGGCCAGTTCTCGTAGTAGATCGTCGTCAAGGTCGTCTCCGATCAGGAAAAGCGTGGCAGGTAGCCGAGATCGTCATCGGCCGCCGGAGCGGGCGAGGGGGAGGCCGAATTCAGGTCGCCGAGGTTGATCCCGACCGTTCTGGCCGCGATCAGGGCTTTTTCAAGCTGGCAGCTCGGCTTGCCGTTCTCCAGATCGACGATGAAGCGTTCCCCGGTGCCGCAGCGCTCCGCGAGCTGGGTTTGCGTCCATCCCTGCTTCTTCCTGTGTTCTCGGACAAGCGCGCCGAATTCTGCCGCTGAACGGATCATGGTAGACTCTCTCCTTATGGCGGCTTACCGTACAGGAAGTATTCCCAAAAATCTATGAAAACTTACCGAAAGGGAAGGGTGACCATGGTGCAATCAGAATCGTCCCGATCGGGAAGCTCTTTTGTTGCCGTTGATCATCGGCAAATTTTTGGCAAGCTGCTCGTGGATGGAGGTGAGACATGTCGCTCACCTGGAGTTTTCTACGAACTCGTCAGCGAGGCGTCCAATCGGCGCTCGTACCGTTCAAAGACTGCGGAGTGACGTATTACGCATACGTCGTCTTGTGCGAGGATTTTCCTCCCGACTGAGGGGTGGCCGCAAACGGTCACGGCACGTCCGCTTCAGCAATGAAGCAAAGGACGTGAACCCATGCCATCACCAAAGGCAATCAAGAATTTGAGAAGGCAAGCCGCTCGAGCGCAGGGCTGGCGTTGTTTCTACTGTCAGCTACCGATGTGGGACACCGCACCGGAAGAGTTCATCGAGTGCTATGAAATTTCGTCGGGGCTGGCGAAGCGGTTTCGATGCACGGCCGAGCACGTGGAAGCCAGATGCGATGGTGGCAAGGACGTCGCAACGAACATCGTCGCGGCATGCCTCTTCTGCAACGCAACGCGGCACAAGGCGAGGCACCCCCTTGACGCGACCCAGCACGTGTCCGTCGTGCGCACCAGGTTGGCCAAGGGCAGGTGGCATCCGCCCCAGATCGTCGCCGCTTTGCGCAAACGAAGAACGCCACCGGTATGAGCCGGATTTGCTCCCGGAATGCTCCAGATCGCGCGATCAGAATTGGGGAAGGCAGCGCCTCCGAACAGGTCGACTTGTCAAAATGTATCGTTCAATGTATCGCTCGAAGTATCGAAATCGGGCTTATCCGTCTGTGTCTTGGCGGAAACCCTATGGTTTTGCTCTAATTGGGGAAGAGTCCCACCTTCCGTCCCATTTCCCAATCAGTCGCCGAGCGCCTGACTGTCGTCGCCGTCGCGGCGGCGGACAAGCTCTTCCTTGATGCCGCGCAGGGTCTTCGTCGCCTTCTCGCGATCCGCATAGGCGACGAGGTTGGCGAGGATGTCGATGACGGCGAGATAGGCGTAGCGCGTCGAGGTCGGGCGGAAGATGTTCCTGCCCTCCGGCAGGTCGACGGCGATGACGATGTCGGCCGCCTTCGCCACCGGCGAGCCGCTCTGCGTGACGACGATGGTGGGGACACTCCGCTGGCGGGCTAGGTCGAGGCAACGCACCAGCATCGGATCGCGCCCGCTGAAGGACGAGCCGAAGACCACCGTGCCCGGCCCGGCGGCGGCGGCGAGCATGGCGTTCATGCCGTGGTCGCTGGAGGCGCAGATCGGGCAGCCGAGGCGGAAAAGCCGGTTGTGCAGTTCATGGGCGATCATCGCGGAATTGCCGCTGGCGCCGAAGGCATGGATGAAATCGGCGCCGCGCAGGAGATGCGCGGCCTTGCTCATCGCTGCGAGGTCGAGCTGGCGGTGCATCTGGAAAAGCGCGTTCTGCGCCTTTGCAACGATATCCTCGGCGACCTCCTCCGGCGTCTCGGTCGGCGTTTCCGGCGCGAAATAGCGAAGGCCCACATAGGGCATCTTGGCGAGTTGCACCTTGAAGTCGGGAAAACCCTGGCAGCCGAGCCGGCGGCAGAAGCGCGTCACCGTCGGCGGCGAGACGCCCGCCCGCTCCGCAAGGTCGTTGATGGAGGCGTTGACGGTGAAGTCGACGTCCTCCAGCACCAGGCGGGCGAGCGCCTTTTCCCGGGCGGAAAACGTGCCCTCTTCGTCCGAAAGGGCGTGGAGAAGGTCCATGTGTGCTCCTGAACAGATGCTTTGCCGTTCGCTGTTCATATCATACCCGGCGCGCCAAATGCCGCCGATTGCCTTCTATTGCCGCCCGGTAACGCTGAAATTGTGCCCATGTAACGAGCGTGAACAATCGACGGGCGAAAAGCGTACAAACGGCGGCATTCATGCATCTGCCAGCTTATAGGCTGACCTGAGAAGGGCGATCGCCTCGTCACGTGTAAACGGTACGTTGCGAGCTTTCGGAAGCGACCGGCAACTATCGCATACTGCGACGGCTTCCCCGTCGACCGGTCGTCGAGCATGCAAGGCCTGGATTCTCCCGGAAGGGCGTCATCCTCGATACCGAAACCACCGGGCTTGATCACCGCCGCGACGAAATCATCGAAATCGGCGCTGTCGCCTTCACCTTCAACGATGCCGGTGAGATCGGCGATGTCACCGGCGTCTACGGCGGCCTTCAACAGCCGCGTGTTCCCATCCCGGCCGATATTACCCAGGTCGGCAGTCGCCTGCGCACCTCGCTTGACCAGCGCTTTTCCTCGCTCCGGTTTTTCGGGAGTGCTTCCTCGTTTTCTCCGACAAGATCAGGGGCAAGCGCCCGGATGTCGTATGTAAGGTCGAC
>Ga0206117_100910_pt1 | contig 20228 bp, 17 predicted proteins | sample 3A5Ametagenome_FD_177997 | JGI IMG/M metagenome (GOLD analysis project Ga0206117, IMG submission 177997) | Enriched microbial communities from leaf-cutter ant dump, University of Wisconsin, Madison, United States - 3A5A | ecosystem: Environmental > Terrestrial > Nest > Insects nest > Nest dump... | reverse complement strand
ATCACCAGCGGCATCGCGAATACGGGGATGAAATAAATGGCCGGATTGGAGCTTCGCGGCATCCGCAAGGACTATGGCAGCACCGCCGTCCTGAAAGGGATCGACCTCAGCATCGCCGACGGCGAGTTCGTGGTCTTCGTCGGTCCGTCGGGATGTGGGAAATCGACGCTGCTGCGCGTCATCGCCGGGCTGGAGACGGTCACGGCGGGCGACATCCGTATCGACGGGGCGGAGGTGACGCGGACCGCCGCGTCGGACCGCGGGCTGGCGATGGTGTTCCAGTCCTATGCGCTCTATCCGCACATGACCGTCCACCAGAACATGAGTTTCGCGCTGGAGAACATGGGGATCGCCAAGGCGGAGATTACGGCACGGGTGGACCGCGCCGCCCGCATGCTGCGCCTGACCGACTATCTCCAACGCCGGCCTGCCGCCCTGTCCGGCGGCCAGCGCCAGCGCGTCGCCATCGGACGCGCCATCGTGCGCGATCCCAAGATCTTCCTGTTCGACGAGCCGCTGTCCAATCTCGACGCCGAACTGCGGGTGGCGACACGCAAGGAACTGGCTGCGCTCCATGCCGAGATCGGCGGCACGATGATCTACGTCACCCACGATCAGGTCGAGGCGATGACGCTGGCCGACCGCATCGTCGTGCTGAACGGCGGGCGGATCGAGCAGATCGGTACGCCGCTGGAGCTTTACAACCGCCCGGCCAACCTGTTCGTCGCCGGCTTCATCGGCTCGCCGCGGATGAACCTGCTGCCGACGGAGCTGGTGCGGGGCGAGGCGGCCGGCGGTGCGGCGGTCCGGGCGACCACCCTGGGCATCCGGCCCGAACATGTAGTGCCCTGCGGTGAGGCCGACGCCGACCTGACCGTCCGCGTCGATCTCGTCGAGCAGTTGGGCGGCGAAACCTATCTCTACACGTCCGCCAACATGGGCGGCCCCAACGGCCTGCCGCTCACCATCCGCTGCGACGGCCAGAGCAGTCACACCCGCGGCGACCTGCTGCCGGTGCGGCTGCGCCGCGACCATCTCCACCGTTTCGACGCCGCGGGCCTTGCCTGCCGTCCCGAACCCCTTCCCGCCCGGAGCCATTCATGAAGGCCCTGACCCAAGCCCGTTTCCGCGGGCGTGACGGCATCTATGCCCTGTTCGAACTCGACCATGGCGTCGATCTGCGCATCGGTTTCGTCGAGGACGATGTCGGCCGCATCCTGATGCGGCGCGACGGGGTCTACCGCCTCGACCGTGGCTGGTCGGTGGCGCCCGCCGGCAACGATCCGTCCTATGAGGGCCGTGACCGCGACGACCTGAGCGGCTTCGCCTGCCCGGCCGCCGACATCGAGGAGGGCGAGGGCACGGTCACGCTGCGGGGGGCGAAGCTGCGCGCCGTCGTGACGCTGGAGCCCTTCGGCGTCGCCTGGTACCGCGCGGGCGAGGAGGCGCCCTTCCTGCAGGACCGCCGCACCCAGGCTTATTTCGTCTCGCGGCAGACCCACGCCTTCTCGCACTTCGTCGAGCGCGGCGGGGACGAGCGGCATTACGGGCTCGGCGACAAGGCCGGCCCGCTGGACCGCACCGGCCGCCGCTTCCGCGTCGATGCGGTCGATCCCTGCGGCTTCGATGCCGAGCTGAGCGACCCGCTCTACAAGATGATTCCGTTCCTGCTGGTCGCCGGGCCGGCGGGCGCGCACGGGATCTATTACGACAACCTCGCCACCGCCGAGATCGACCTCGGCGCCACCATCGACAATTACCACGGCCTCTTCCGCTCCTACCGCGCCGACGACGGCGACCTCGACGCCTACGTCTTCACCGGCCCCGGCGTTCCGGATGTGGTGCGCGCCTTTTCGCGCCTGACCGGCGGCCATGCCTTCGGGCCGAAATGGACGCTGGGTTTCGCCACCACCTCGATGGCGATCGCCGACGCCGCCGATGCCGATGCCCGCATCGCCGACTTCGTCGACCGCTGCGCCGAGCATGCGATCCCCTGCGACAGTTTCCATTTCGGCTCCGGCTACACCATGATCGGCGGACGGCGCTACGCCTTCCACTGGAACCACGACAAGTTCCCCGATCCGGCGGCGACGCTGGGCAAGCTGAACGCCGCCGGGCTGCATCCGGTCGCCAATCTGAAGCCCTGCCTGCTCGACGACCATCCGCGCCTGTCGGAGGTGACCGGGGTCGGCGGGCTGGTGACGGACGGCGAGACCGGCAAGCCGGCGGTGGCACAGTTCTGGGACGGGCTCGGCTACCATCTCGATTTCACCAACGCGAAGGCGCGCGACTGGTGGCGCAACGGGATCGAAACGGCGCTGCTGACCCCCGGCATGGTGTCGGTCTGGAACGACAACAACGAGTACGAGATCTGGGACGAGGACGCCGTGGCGGCCGGTGACGGCCGTCCCTTCCCGCAGACGCTGGCGCGCCCCGCCCAGGCGCTGCTCATGACCAAGCTGGCCTATGAGACGCAGGCCGCCCGGACGCCGGACAAGCGGCCCTACACCATCACCCGCGGCGGCCCGGCCGGTCTGTGGCGATATGGCCAGACCTGGTCGGGCGACAACGCCACCGCCTGGAAAACGCTGCGCTTCAACCTGACCCAGGGGCTCAACATGAGCCTGTCCGGCATGTACGACATCGGGCATGACGTCGGCGGCTTCCATGGGCCGAGCCCCGGGCCGGAGCTGCTCTGCCGCTTCGTCGAGTTCTGTTCCTTCTGGCCGCGCTTCGTGATGAACAGCTGGAACAGCGACGGCATCACCACGCTGCCATGGATGCATCCGGAGGTCATCGACCCGATCCGTGAGGCGATCCGCCTGCGCTATCGCCTGATGCCCTATCTCTATACGCGGATGTGGCAGGCGGCGGAGGCGGACGAGCCGGTGGTACGCCCGCTGTTCTACGATTTTCCCGACGATCCCGGCGCCGCGACGACCGAGGACGCCTTCATGCTCGGCCCCGACCTGCTGGTCGCGCCGGTGCTGGAGCCTGGGGCGGACAGCCGGTCGGTCCGGCTGCCGGAGCATCCCGGCGGCTGGTATTTCTTCCATGACGGCACCCACCATGCGGGCGGAGCGGTTGCGACGGTTGCGGCTCCGCTCGGCCAAGTGCCGCTGTTCGTGCGGGCCGGCACCCTGCTGCCGCTGGCTGCTGCCGGGCTGCGTGTGGATCCGGCGACCGATACGGAGCGCGAACTCGTCGCTTACGGCGATGTGGAGGGTGCCACGGCGCTGCTCTATGACGACAACGGCGATACCACCGGCTGGCGCGACGGCGCCGGGCTGGTGACCCGCTTCACTGCGATGCGCGAGGGAAAGGAGGTGGCGGTTTCCGCCACGGCGACCGGCCGCTACCAGCCGGCATGGCGCAGCCTGCGCCTGCGCAGCGCGGGCGGACCGCAGCTGCGGCCCGGCACGGTCGAGGGTGTCGCGTTGAAGCTGGAGGCTTGAGCTTCCGCTCGCGACGGCCACCCCGGCGGCATTCGACCGGTGCGGTCGGGGTGGCGGAACAGGAAAGAGGAGTCAGCGAGCGTGCGGTCGGTTGAGCGCGCAGTCAGGGTTCAGGCGCACACCGAAGCCGGGGCGGTCCGGAACCTTCAGCCGGCCGTTGACGGGAACCGGCTCGTCGAGAAGCAACGGGTTGAACATCGGCACAACGGTGTCGGCCTTGGGCGCCATCATCAGGAATTCGGCGAACGGACTGTTGTGGCGCGTGACGACGAAGTGATAGCTGTAGACGCTCGATCCATGCGGCACGACCAGTGCGTTGTGGGCATCGGCCAGTGCCGAGATCTTGATCAACTCGGTGATGCCACCGCACCAGCCGACATCCGGCTGGACGATGTCGCAGCAGCCCATCTCCAGCAGCATGCGGAAGCCCCAGCGGGTGGCCTCATGCTCGCCGGTCGTCACCAGCATGCCCTTGGGCACATTGCGGCGAAGCTCGGCGTAGCCCCAGTAATCGTCGGGGGGAAGCGCCTCCTCGATCCACTTCAAGCCCAGGCCGTGAGCCGCCTGCGCCAGGCGGGTCGCGTAGTTGACATCCAGGCTCATCCAGCAATCATACATCAGCCAGAAATCGTCACCGACCCGTTCGCGCATATCGGCCAGGAGTGCGATGTTCTTGCGCAGCCCCTCCTCGCCTTCGGCCGGGCCGTGGTGCAGCGGCAGCTTGCCTCCGATGAATCCCATCTGCTTGGCCAGATCGGGGCGGGCGCCGGTGGCATAGAACTGCAGCTCATCGCGCACAGGGCCGCCCAACAGGTGATAGACCGGTTCGCCGCGCAGCTTGCCCAGCAGGTCCCACAGGGCCAGATCGACGCCGGAGATGGCGTTGAGGACGATGCCCTTCCGACCGTAGAACAGGGTGCCGTTGAACATCTGATCCCACATCTTTTCGATGTCGGTTGCACGCTGTCCTTCGACGAAGCGGGCGAGATGCTTTTCGACGATCCAGGCACCGATTTCGCCGCCGGTGGTGACGGCGAAGCCGACGGTACCGTCAGACGCCTCGACCTCCACCACCAGCGTGCCCAGAACGTTCAGCCCGAAGGTCTGGCGGCTCTGGCGGTATTCGGGATATTTGCTCATCGGTGTCGCGATGTGGTCGTCGATCCAATGGCCGCTGCTTTGATCGTGATAGTCGGCGCCGCCGCCGCGGACGGTGTAGGCGCGGACCTGACGGATGATGGGCGTGTGGGTTGATGCGCTCATGGAGGAGGTTTCCGATCAGGATTGGTGTTGGGGAAGAACCCCGGAGGCCGTCCGCTCGCCGTCCACCGGCGCCTCGACGAGGCCAAGGCTTTTCAGGCCGAGGATCAGAAGGGCGCCCAGCAAGGTGGTTCCGGCCAGCAGGTAGAGGCCGGCGGACGCGGAGGCGAAGGTGCTCTCCGCCCAGGTCTTCACGTTCGGGGCGACGAATCCGCCAAGTGCGCCCAGCGAGTTGACCAGCGCGATGCCGCCGGCGGCGGCGACGCCGCCCAGGAAGCCCGTTGGAAAGGTCCAGAACAGCGGCTGCACGGCGATGAAGCCGGCCGCTGCGACGCAGAGCGCCATCAAAGCGACCAGGGGAGAGGAGACGCCCGCCGAAGCCGCGATGCCGGCACCCGCCGCGGCCAGGGTGAGGGCGGCGGTCACCCGGCGCTCCCCGCTGCGGTCGGAATGGCGCGGGATCAGATAGGCTGCGGCCAACGCGCAGATCCACGGAATGGCGGTGACCAGGCCGACCTCGAACCCGACCTTCTTGCCCAGGAGGCCGGCCACCTGGGTCGGCAGGTAGAAGACCACGCCGTAGACGCTCATCTGGATCAGGAAATAGATGGCGCAGAGGTAAAGCAGCCGCGGGTTGGTGAGGGCCGCCACAAGGCCGCGGGGGCCGTGGGCCTGCTTGCGCGCCTCCTCCGCATCGACGGCGCCGGCGATGACGGACTTTTCCTCCGCCGACAGCCAGCGTGCGTCGCCGGGGCGGTTGTCGAGGTACCAGTAGGCCCAGACGCCGACAACGGATGCCGCCAGCCCCTCGACCAGGAACATCCACTGCCAGCCCAGCAGGCCGCCGGCGCCATGCAGGTCGAGCAGCAGGCCCGATGCCGGACTGCCCAGGATGAAGGCGATCGGTGCGCCGAAATAGAACATGCCCATGACCCGTGCCCGGGCGTTCGCCGGGAACCAATAGGTCAGGTACAGGATCACGCCGGGAAAGAAGCCGGCTTCCGCGACGCCCAGCAGGAAGCGCAGGACGTAGAAGGTCGTCTCGTCATGAGCGAACGCCATGGCCGCCGACAGGATGCCCCAGGTCACCATGATCCGGCACATCCAGGCCCGCGCGCCGACCCGATGCATGATCAGGTTGCTCGGCACCTCGAACATGGCATAGCCGATGAAGAAGATGCCGGCGCCGAGCGCGAATGCGGCATCGCCGATACCGGTGTCGGCTTGGAACGCCTTCTTGGCGAAGCCGATGTTTGCGCGGTCGAGGAAGGCAAGAACATACATCAGCAGAAGGAATGGCAGCAGCCGGGCCTGAATTTTGGCGACGGTGCGCTCGAGCAGCGCCGGTGGCGCCGCTGCGGATGAGGCGGTTTGAGCCATGAGCGTTTCCTCAGGTGGGCGGGCGTTTCTTGTTGGATTGGATGCCCGGCTTGGGATGTGGTCAGTAGACCGCGCGGCCGCCGGAGATGTCGAAGACCCCGCCCGTGGTGAAGGAGCAGTCCTCCGTCGCCAGCCAAGCGATCATCGCTGCGACCTCGCCGACTTCGACAAAACGATTCATTGGGATTTTCGACAGCATGTAGTCGATGTGTTCCTGCTTCATCTGGCTGAAGATGTCGGTTTTCGCCGCGGCCGGCGTCAGGCAGTTGACCAGCACCCCCTTGGTCGCGAGTTCCTTGCCCAGCGACTTGGTGAGCGCGATCAGCCCCGCCTTCGATGCGCTGTAGTGGGAGGCGGTCGGGTTGCCCTCCTTGCCGGCGATGGAAGCGACGTTGACGATGCGGCCATAGCCGCGGTCGATCATGTGCGGGACCACCGCACGGCAGGTCAGGAAGGGGCCGACCAGATTGACGTCGATCACCCGGCGCCAGACCTCCGGCGACAGTTCCCAAGTTGCGGCGTTGCCGCCGGTGATGCCGGCGTTGTTGACCAGGATGTCGATCCCGCCGAAGCGTTTCAGCGTCGCGGCTGTGCCGGCTGACACGCTTTCGGCATCGGTCAGTTCCACCACGGCGGTGGCGACGCTGCCGAGGCCGGCCAGACGGCCGGCGGCATCCTCCAGGGCTGCCGCATCGACATCCCACAACGAGACGGCGGCGCCGGAGCGCAGCATGCGCTCCGCGGCGGCATAGCCGATGCCGCGGGCGCCGCCGGTGACGATGGCGATGCGCCCGTCGAGGTCGAGGCGGTTCATGATGGTGAACTCCTGATGTTTGCGCAGTGGCGGGCGGTCAGGCGGTGACGGTGCGCTGCTGCTGTTCGCCCAGCCCGGCAATGCCGAGCCGCATGGTCTGGCCGGCGCGCAGGTAGAGCGGCGGCTTCTGGCCCAGACCGACACCGGGCGGTGTGCCGGTGGAGATGATGTCGCCCGGCTGCAGCGTCATGAACCGGCTGATGTAGGAAACCAGATGGGCGACGCCGAAGATCATCGTGCGGGTGGAGCCGTTCTGAAACCTGCGGCCGTCCACCTCCAGCCACATGTCGAGGGCTTGCGGGTCTTCCACCTCGTCGGCGGTTACCAACCAGGGACCGAGCGGAGCGAAGGTGTCATGTCCCTTGCCCTTGTCCCACTGGCCGCCGCGCTCCAATTGGAAGGCACGCTCCGAGACGTCGTTGACGACGCAATAGCCGGCGACATGCTCCAGCGCGTTCTCTTCCGCGACGTATTTGGCGGTCTTGCCGATGACGACGCCCAATTCGACCTCCCAGTCCGTCTTTTCGCCGCCGCGCGGGATTTCGACATCGTCGAAGGGGCCGCAGATGGAACTGGAGGGCTTCATGAACAGCACCGGTTCGGTCGGTACGTCCATGCCGGATTCGGCGGCATGGTCGGAGTAGTTCAGTCCGACGCAGATGATCTTGCCGACGGACCCGACACAGGCGCCGATGCGCGATGCCGCCGGAAGTTCCGGCAGGCTGGCGGTGTCGAGGCGGCGCAGGCGGTCCAGGTTTTCCGGCAGCAATGTTGCACCGGCGATGTCCTGCGCATGGGCTGGAAGGATGGCCGACAGGTCGCGCAATTTTCCATCGCGGTCGAGCAGCGCAGGCTTCTCCCGGCCAGCCGGGCCGACGCGCAGCAACTTCATGGCATTTCCTTTGATTTGCAATGCTGACTGTCAGCAGTGTAGAAATTCGGTCGATAGCGATCCAATCGAAACATGAGCGATTGCGATCGGGATTTTCTATCGCTACCGCCACTCCCGGACCGGCCATGACACCCGCCCCATTGCTGCCCGTGCTGATGAACCGCATTCGTCTGAAGCAATTGGCGCTGGTTGCGGCGCTCGGGCAGCAGAGGAACCTGCACCGCGCTGCCGAAGCGGTCCATGTGACCCAGCCGACGGCGACCAAGATGCTGCACGATGTCGAGCTGGTGTTCGGATTCCCGCTGTTCGAACGGCTGCCTCGCGGCATGCAGCCGACGGAACTGGGCGAGGAGGTGGTGCGGTTCGCGACGCGGCTTCTCGCCGATTTTGACCGTTTCGCCCAGGATCTTGAGGGCAAGCGGCGCGGCGGTTTCGGCCAGCTGGTGGTCGGCGCGATCATGGGTGCCGCGCCTGACATCGTCGCGCGGGCGGTGGCCGACCTGAAGGCGGCGCGGCCGCTGCTGGTCGTCCGGCTGCTGGGGGAAACGAGCGACGAAATCCTCGATCTGCTTGCGGCGCGCAAGCTGGATCTCGCGGTCGGCCGCTTCAGCGGGCCGCTTCAGCATAACGAATTCGACTTCGAACCCCTGGCCAACGAGACGCTCTACATCGTGGTGCGGGCCGGCCACCCATTGCAGGCACGATGCGATCTCGTGCTGAAGGATTTGGGCGGACTTCCCTGGGTGATGCAGCCGCTGACCAGCCCGGCCCGCCAGCTTCTGGAGCAGGAATTCGCCAATGCCCTGATGCCGACGCCGGCCGACATGGTGGAGGCGAGTTCGATCTTCGCGACGCTGCAACTGCTGCAAACCAGCGACGCGGTGGCGATGATGCCGGAATCAGTGGTACGCGACCACTTGCGTGCCGGCCTTCTGTGCTGTCTGCAGATGACGATCGGCAAGAACCTGACCGGTTTCGGCATCCTGACGCGCAAGGGGGAGACGTTGAGCGGCGCTGCGAGGGACTTCGTGCAGGCGCTGCGCCGCTATGCCCGTGCGGCGCCGGCGATGGAGCAGCGAGGGTGATGTCTTATTGCCTGTTGCGGTATTCCACCGGCACCCAGCGGTAATGGTCGCCGTCGCGCCGCAGCCGGCCGAGGCCGGGAAAGCTGAGATGGGCGGCGGCGGTCAACTGACCGCTGTCGGCTTCCTCGGCGAAGCGTTCCCTGCGTTGGGCGCGGGCGGAATCCTGGTCGATGTCGAAGGCGACGGTGGCTTCCGGATGCCGGAACTGTACCGGTCCGACATGGATGATGTCGCCCCAGAACTCGATGGTCTCATCCCGGCTTGTCACCCGGTAAAAGGCATGTCCGGGAGTATGGCCGGGGGTGGGGATCGCCGTGACACCCGCCAGGATTTCCGACTTTTCGCTGAAGGGCTTCACCCTGCCGGCCTTGAGATAGGGGCCGACCGTGGCGACCGCCTCGTCATGGAGTCGGGGCTGCAATCCTTTGGCGATGTTGTCGCGGTTGAGGAAGAAGTCGAGGTCGGGCTGGCCGACATGGACGGTGGCGTTCGCGAACACCATCCGTCCGTCCAGCGCCAGCCCGCCGGAATGGTCGGTGTGGATGTGGGTGAGAAGGATGTCGGTCACCTGATCGGGCCGGTAGCCCGCTGCAGCCAGGCTGAGCGGAAGCTTGCCGCCATAGGGGCCGAACAGCTGTCCGGCGCCGGTATCGACCAGCAGCAGGCGTGATCCTGTGTCGATCAGGTAGGCATTGATGGAGGTTTCCAGCGGATCTCGCTCGAACCGCTCGGCCAGCAGCGCGTCGATCCGTTCCGGCGGCAGTCCCTTCACCAGCGGCTTGATGCCGAGCGGCAGGGTGCCGTCGCTGAGTGCGGTGATGCGGAGATCGCCGACGGTGAAGCGGTAGAGTCCGGCTTCCGACGGTTGGGCCGCCGATTGGGGAATGGGTTGGGCGGTATTGTGGCCGCCCGGCTTGTCCGGGGATGTGCCGGCGGCATGGCCGGTCGGGATGGCTGCGAACAGCAGGCCGGCGGCGAGCAGGAGCGTGTGCGGTTTCATTCTGCCTGTCCTTGGAATGGTCCGGAAATCCGATACCGCGGCGTCCGCTTCGTCCGCCGCGCATGTCCACCAGTTAGCACCGGGCGTCGGGCTTGATTACCCGTCAAGCTCGGGCAACATTGTGCCGGAATTCGATCCAATCGCCGGGTTGCGGATGCAGGACCTGAACGACACCATCGCCTTCGTCAAGGTCGTGGAGGAGGGCAGCTTCACCAAGGCTGCCCGGCGGCTGCGGCTGCCCAAGACGACGCTGAGCCGCAAGGTGCGCGATCTCGAACAGCGGCTCGGCATCCAGCTTCTGCACCGGACGACCCGCCGCATCGGGCTGACGGAGGCGGGGACGGTGTATTTCGACCGCTGCCGCCGGATCGCCGAAGAGCTGGAGCAGGCGGAAAGCGCTGTTGCCCAGCTGCGCGACGCGCCGCGCGGTTGGCTGCGGATCACCACCCCGCCATCCTTCGGAATGAAGGTCATCGCACCGCTGCTGCCCGACTTCCGGAGCCGCTATCCCGATGTCCGCATCGATCTGGTTCTTAGTCACGAGAACCTCGATCTGGTGGCGCGGGACATCGATCTGGCGATCCGGATGGGAACGCTGCAGGACTCCAGCATGGCGGCCCGCAAGCTGGGCGTCCTGCGCCGCCATGTCTATGCCGCACCGTCCTATTGTGCCGCCCATGGGCTGCCGGTCCATCCCGACGAGCTGATCCGCCATCTGACGCTGGCGAACATGACCGCCCGCCGTCCTTCGGGATTTGGCTGGCGGCTGTTCCGCACCGACGGGGGCGAGGCGGGGGAGGAGGTGGACGCCGTCATCGCCCCGGTGATGTCTGCCGACGATCCGGAGATGCTGGTCCCGACTCTGCTGGCCGGCGGCGGGCTGGTCCTCGCCACCGACTTCGCCATGCGGCCTTACCAGTCGGTCGGTCAGGTGCAGCGGGTGCTCGATGGCTGGAGGGGATCGGATGTCGAACTGCACGCGGTTTTCCCCGGCGGACGAATTCAGCCGCCGAAGGTGCGGTCCTTTCTGGATTTTCTGACGACACGCATCGATCTTGGGGACAATGCCAACCGGTAGGTTGCGGCGGAAGGGTGAACGGTTCGTCATGCTGTTCTGTTAGTCGCAACAATCTTCTTCAAAAATGTGCATTTATCGCGATTAAAACAACGGTTAGCGTCCTTGCATTGACCGGCACGGCACTCCGTTCGCGTCCGGCCTGATCCCAATCTCTCCCCGGATCAAAGGACGCGGATCATGAGCCAATCCACCTCCCTCTGTGCCGCTGCCGGCGACACCCTGTCGACCTTGTCCTGCAAGCTGCAAAGCGCCGGCTGCTCCGTTGTCCGCGGCGTGCTGGACCTGCTGATGATGCCCTCGGGCAACCAGCGCCTTCTCGGATGGCTGGCCAACCAACTGCTGTCGATTGCCGGACAGCTCGGCAACAATGCGTCGGACCTGATTCCGGCTCAGCCGATGGCCGCCACTGCCTTTCTGGCCGCCATCGCCTGCGCGGTACTCGTGGCGCTGCGTATGCTAGGGAGTACCGTGGCGTTGACGTCTTTCCTGCCGACCCCAGCGAATTCGGCCATTTCGATGCCGGTCCGCATGGCGGGGAGGCGGTGAAGGAGGGCGTCATGCGGTTCCCGGCTTTCACCAGCTTCCCGGCATGGGCAGCCTGCCGGCGACGAGCGCCCCGCTGTCCTGGACTGCCGAAGGATTGCCGGCCGGTCACTGATCGGAACGACGACGTCCGATCACCCATTCACCGCAGCGCCGATGCAAATCGATACCTGAGTATGGGTTTCGGCACGTCCGGGCCTCCGGCACTGTCGCCGTCAAGGTGACCCCGTGCAGGAGAAGGATATGCGTTCGGCTGCTTTCGAGACGCTGCTGCGTCGTCAGGCGCTGCTGGTTCCGGCCGCCATCGGACAGCACCCGGTCGGGTGGCATGTGGGCGACGATGGCGACAGGCTGGCCGTAGCGGCGGACTGGCTGCTGCGGGCGGCGCACGACATGCTGGCACCGGATCGGCAGTCCGTGGAGGATTGTCTGTCGCTCGCCCTGGCCCGTCTGCAAGGTACGGACGGCGGCCGGGACCATGCCATTCTCGTGCCCGACGATGCTGCCTCGGCGGCTGGAGCCGGGAAGTCGTTGCCGGCGAAAAGCGGGCTGGCGGCTTGGCAGATGCGGCGGGTGACCGCCCATATCGATGCCCATCTGGCCGGTTCCATCCGCAACCGCGATCTGGCGGCGGCGGCGAAGCTCAGCTGCGGCTACTTCTGCCAGAGCTTCAAGGACAGCTTCGGCTGCCCGCCGCACAGCTACATCATGCGTCGGCGGGTCGAGCGGGCAAAGGAGTTGCTGGAAACCACGACCATGCCGCTGTCGCAGATCGCGCTCGACTGCGGTTTTTCCGACCAGTCCCATTTCTCGCGCATCTTCCGCCGCGTGACCGGCGAAGTGCCCCGCTTGTGGCGGCACAAGCGCCGGATCGACGAAGCCGATCGGGCCGACCGGATGGAAGCCCGGTAACGTTGGCGTTGGGCGGGCGGTTGGCGGGAGGAGGGCGGCGGTCCGACGATCATGGACCGCCGCCATCGGGTCAGGCATGTGCAGGGTCAGCCATGTGCGGCGTAGGCATCCATCACACGGGTGGAATAGACCAGTGCGGCCCCGGCATTCAGGGCGATGGCGACGCCCAGCGCCTCGGCGATCTCGTCCTGGGTGGCGCCATGTTTGATCGCCGCCTCGGTATGCACGGCGATGCAGCCGTCGCAGCGGATGCTGACGGCGACGGCGAGCGCGATCAGCTCCCGCGTCTTGGCACCCAGCAAATCCTTCTTCTGCCCGGCGGCGCTGAGCCCGGCATAGCCCCTTACCGTATCCGGGCTGAGCTTGGCGATTTCGCCGACGCCGGTGAGAACCTGCTGACGGTATTCGTTCCAGTTGAGCATCATGGTCCATGTCTCCTGCGGTCGCCCGCCGCGCGGTGGCGGCTGCCGGCTTTGTCAGGTCACGCTATCCGGCGGGGGTGTGGCGATATAGAAGGATGCGCGCGTCTTTTGGACGGGGCTCAGGGCGAATGTCCGACTGGCGCGATGTCCGGAATCGTCGGATCTTTGACATTCCAGACAAGCCGGTCACCGCATAGTCTGATTCCAGCCGCGGGCCATCGAGCCTGCCGGCTGCGGAGCGAGGCAAAGGTCGAGCCGGAGTCAGGATATGCTCACCATCGGTTTCGTGGTGTTCGACGATTTCCAGGTGATGGGGATGGCCGCGCTGTCGGCCTTCGAGATGGCGAATCTCGTGCTCGGGCGCCCGGCCTACCGGGTCCATGTCCTGTCGGAGCAGGGTGGGCCGGTGCGGAACTCGCTGGGTTTCGCCGTCGACACCGCTCCGTTCGGCGGCGATTTCTTCGACACGACCGTCACCATCGGCTCGCTGCAGGTCAAGCCGAGCACGCCGGGGCTGCTGGCCTATCTGCGCGACGCCTCCGCTGCCTCGCGCCGGGTCGCCGGCATCTGCACCGGCGCCTACGTGCTGGCGGAGGCCGGGCTGCTCGACGGCCGCCGCGCCACCACCCATTGGAACCACGCCCGCAACCTCCAGCGTCTTTATCCGGCCGTGAAGGTGGAGGAGGACCGCATCTTCAGCGTCGACGGCAATGTCTGGACCTCGGCCGGCATGACCGCCGGCATTGATCTCGCCATGGCCCTGGTCGAGGATGATTTCGGTGCGGAGGTCGCCAAGGCGGTGGCGCGCAAGTTGGTGGTCTATCTGCGCCGGCCGGGCGGCCAGTCGCAGTTCTCCGCCATGCTGGACTTGGAACCGCGCTCCGACCGCGTCCGGCGGGCGCTGGTCCATGCCAAGGAGAATCTGAGGAACGAGCTGTCGGTGGAGGAACTGGCGGAGGCGGCCAATCTCAGCCCGCGCCAGTTCAGCCGGCTGTTCCGCCAGGAAACCGGCCAGACCCCGGCCAAGGCGGTCGAACATCTGCGGCTGGAGGCGGCGCGCGTGATGATGGAGGAGGGGCGCCATCCGATGGATGTCATCGCCCGCGAGACCGGCTTCGCCGACCGCGAGCGCATGCGCCGTGCCTTCCTGCGCGCCTACGGCCAGCCGCCGCAGGTGGTCCGCCGCGCCGTCGAGACCGGCCGCGCCTCGGCGCTGGAGTAAGAGGCGGTCGTGGCTTGGTTCCCGGCCGGAATCACTAATACCTAGATATGGCTCCGCCGACACTGCGGGTGCGGTAGCTTTTCACATCATCCAGCGCAGAGCTTCCCTGGGGAATACTTCCATTCCCCGAATGCCTTCACTTGCCCAGTTTCACACAAGATCGGACATCAAGCCATGCAGCTCACCGGAAACACCATCTTCATCACGGGCTCGACCTCCGGCATCGGCCGCGGTCTGGCCGAGGCGTTCCACAAGCTGGGCAACCAGGTCATCATCGCCGGCCGGCGCAAGGCTCTGCTGGACGAGGTGACCGCCGCCAACCCCGGCATGACGGGCATCGAACTGGACATCGCCGACCCGACCAGCATCCAGGCCGCGGCCGAGCGGCTGGTGGCCGAGAACCCGACGCTGAACGTCCTGATCAACAACGCCGGCATCATGCCGTTCGACAACGCCTCCGGCCCGATCGACGATGCGCAGGCGCAGTCGATCATCGCCACCAACCTGCTTGGCCCGATCCGCATGACCTCGGCGCTGATCGAGCATCTGAAGACGCAGCCGCGCTCGGTGATCGTCAACAACACCTCGGTGCTCGCCTACACGCCGCTGGCCACCACCGCGGTCTATTCCGCCACCAAGGCGGCGCTGCACAGCTACACGCTGTCCCAGCGCTTCATGCTGCGCAACACCAGCGTCACCGTGCAGGAAATCGCACCGCCCTGGGTCAACACCGACCTGATCAAGAAGGGCGACGATCCGCGTGCCATGCCGCTGGACGCTTTCATCGAACAGACGATGGCGGCACTGGGCACCGACGCCGAAGAGGCCATCGTCGAGAGCGCCCGCCAGATGCGTGACAATGCCGGCCCGAACGAGCATGCGCTGGTCATGGGATTCAACAGCTACATCGCCGAGAATCCGATTCCCGTCTGATCGGCACTGAAACAGGAAAGGCCGCCGGATTTTCGTCCGGCGGCCTTTTCCTGTTGCGGCGATGTCATTCCGCCGGAGCGCTGGCCATCCGCGGTGCCCTGGCCGGGGCGAACTCCAGCAGGCAGGCCAAGGTGACGCAGAGCGCGCCGACCCAACCCAGTTCCCGCACGCTGCCGACGCTCAGCACCAGCGAGCCCAGCGCCGCTCCGACCGAAAAGCCGAAATAATGGAAGGAGGCGTTGACCGACAGGATGACCGGCGCGTGCTTCGGTCCGGTAATGCCGATCAGCCGGGCTTGCTGGCCGGGATAGAAGGCCCAGGCGGAAAAGCCCCAGACCACGATGCCGGCGAAGGCCGGGATCAGCGCCACGGCCGGGGAGAGCAGCTCTGCCGTCAGCGACAGGCTCGCCAGGGCCAGCACGATCAGCGGCAGGGTCAGCCCGACGATGCGGGCGCCGCCCAGCCGGTCGGTCAGCCTCCCGCCGACCGCCAGCCCGATGAAGGCCGCCAAGCCCCAGGCGAACAGGGCGAAGCCGACCGAGGCACCCTCCAGCCCGGTCACCCGTTGCAGATAGGAGGCGATGTAGGGATAGACGGTGAAGGGCCCCATCGCCCACAGGGTGGTCACCGCCAGCGGCCGGCGCACCGCCGGATTGGCCAGCGCCCCCAGCCGCTCGCGCAGCCCGACCACCGGTGCGGCGGAATTGATGGCCTTCGGCAGCCCGACAAGCAGCCCGGCGGCGGCGGCGACCGACAGGATTGCGACGCCGCCGAAGGTCATGCGCCAGCCCAGCGTGTGGCCGACGACCGCGCCCAGCGGCACGCCGAACACGATGGCGAGGCTGAGGCCGCTGGTAACGATGGACAAGGCACGTCCCCGCTCCGACGGCGGGACCAGCACGCCGGCCAGCGCATTGGCGTTCGGCACAAACAACCCTGCGGCCATGGCAAGCAGGACACGGGCCGCCATCAGCCCGCCATAGCTGCCGGCGAGCGCCGCCACGACGTTGGCGGCGACGAAGGCCAGCATGGTGGCGATCAGCAGTAGACGGCGGCTGACGGCCCCGGTCAGGACGGTCAGCAATGGCGAGCTGGCGGCATAGGTCAATGCGAAGACGGACACCAGTTGGCCGGCAGCCTGTTCGCTGACCGACAGGTCGGCGGCGATGTCCGGCAGGATCGCCGCGATCATGAAACTCTCGGTTCCGACGGCAAAAGACCCGAGCGCCAGCCAATAGAGCGGCGCCCTGCTGTGAAGGGTGGTGGACATGGGGGGTTCCTATGCGGGGCCAGTCCGGGCGGCACCGGTTGCGGGGCATTGGCACCCCACCTCTGGACCGATGGCGGAAACTGGCGGATGTCGCAAGTCTAGGACGGTGACAAAGCGGCGTGAATGTCATGGAAACAACGTTTTCGGACATGCACGCCTCAGCCGGTCCTCAGACCCCGATCCTGCTCTTCGCCAGCGGCAGGCTGCGGATGTGACGGCCGGTCAGGGCCGCCACCGCATTGACCACCGCCGGGGGTACGCCGGGCAGGCCCGGCTCGCCGACGCCGCCCATCGGGGCACCGCTCTCGACGATCTCCACATGCACCGCGGGCATGGAGCGGCGCGACAGGATCGGGTAATCGTCGAAATTGTGCGATTGGCGCACGCCGTCCCTATAGACCAGTTCTTCGAACAGCGTGGCCGACAGACCGAGCGCCACCGCCGATTCCACCTGTGACTTCACGATGGCCGGATTGACGATGCTGCCGGGATCGAAGGCAACCCAGACATTGTGGACCTGCGTCTCGCCGTCGCGGACGGAGACCTCGGCGATGGTCGCGGTTTCCGAGCCGAAGGGAGAGGCCATGGCGACGCCGCGGGCGCGGCGGGTGCCGTCCACCTCATAGGGACCGCGCTTCCAGCCGCCGGACATCGCCGCCACGGTTTCGAGCAGCTTGGCGTGGCGCGGCTTGTCCTTCAAAAGCTTCATCCGCAGCGAGAAGGGATCCAGTCCACCCGCATCGGCGATCTCGTCGAGAAATCCCTCATAGAAGAAGTCGTTCATCGAGTGGCCGACGGAGCGCCAGAAGGCGATGGTCACTGGGTGGGGGAACTTGACGTATTCCATCCGCCGGTTGGGGATGGCGTAGGGTTTTTCCGTGATGCCCTCCACCGCGGAGCTGTCGACCGGGTCCTTGAACACAGCGCCGAACCAGCGGCCGAGCGGCCCTTCACCCACCGTCCGCGCCTGGATCGCGGTGGGGATGCCGTCAGCGCCGATGGCAGCACGGAAGCGGCTGTGGCTGAGCGGCCGCAGGGCGTCCATGCGGAATTCCTCCTCGCGCGACCACAGCACCTTGACCGGCCGTCCGGTTGCTTTCGCCAGCTGGATCGCCTGCAGGAAGGGGTTGGCGCTGCCATAGAGGAAATGCCGGCCGAAGAAGCCGCCCAGCATCGGCGAATGCAGGATGACCTTCTCCGGCGCCAGCCCGGCGGTCTGGGCGGCGACCGACTGGAACAGTTCCGGCATCTGGTTGGGCGCCCACAGCTCCAGCGTGCCGTCGGCATTGAAGCGTGCCATGGAGGACGGCGGCTCCAACTGGCCATGGACCAGATAGGGGGCGTCGTAGTCGGCCTCGATCACCTTGGCGCCATTGGCGGCGGCGTTGGCGAAGGCGGCGGGGGCGTCGCCTTCGGATTCCGCCGGAAGCCCCGCCTCCTTGGATGACTTCAGAGCCGCCAGCAGTCCGTCCGACGCGTAATCGGCCGCCACCGTGTCCAGGCCGGTCGCGGCCGGGGCCGTCCAGGTCACGGACAGCGTCTCCACCGCCTTGCGGGCGCGCCACCAGCTGTCGGCGGCGACCGCCACCGCGCCCGGCAGCGTGTGGACGGAATGGACGCCGGGCATCGCCGCCACCGTGGCCTCATTGGAGATGGACTGGACGGTCGTGCCCTGGTTCGGTGCATGCTGGACGGCGGCGTAGAGCATGCCCTCCAGCTTCTGGTCGATGGCGTAGACCGCCTTGCCGGTCGATTTCGCCCGCACGTCCAGCCGTGCCACCGGCTGGCGGATATAGCGGAAACCGGCAGGATCGCGCAGGGGCACGCCGTCGCGCGGCGGCAGCACGAGCGCGACGGGGGCCAACTCGCCATAGGACAGACGCTTGCCGCTCGCCGCATGGATGACGAAACCGTCCTCTGTTGTCAGGCTCTCCGGCTTGACCTTCAGTTTTGTCGCGGCGGCGCGGATGATCATGTCGCGGGCGGTGGCGCCCAGCCGGCGCATCAGCGGGTAGCTGGACCGGGTGGAGAAGCTGCCGCCGGTCATCCGCAACCCATTGATCACCGCGTAATCCGGCCCTGGCGGGGCGCATTCCACGGTGAAGCGAGCCGGGTTCACATCCAGCTCCTCGCCGACGATCTGGGCAAGGCCGGTGTTGATACCCTGGCCGCCCTCCACGAACGGGCTGAGCAGGGTGACGGCATTGTCCTTGCCGATGACCAGGAAGGCTGGAATGCGCGAGCCGGGTTTGATCACGGCGGCGGCGGTGGATGTCTGGGCACGGACAGGCATCGGCGGCAGCAGGGCGCCCAGCACCAGGGCGCTGGCGCCGAAGCCGAGAAAGGCGCGGCGCGACAGGTTGGAGACGCCGTCCGGCTTCATCAGCGTGGCGGCGGACCGCGCCTCGCTCTGGAGGTCGAGCGGGTCTTTCAGCGTAATCGGGGCTGCGGTGAGCAGGCGGTCCATGATGCGTGCTCCTCTCAGCCGGCGGCCTGGCGGATAGCGGCGGCGATGCGGTTGTAGGTTCCGCAGCGGCAGAGGTTGGTCATGGCGTCGGCAATGTCGCCGTCGCTGGGCTGCGGCGTCTGCTTGAGCAGGGCGGTCGCCGCCATCACCTGTCCCGACTGGCAGTAGCCGCATTGCGGAACCTGCGCGGCGACCCAGGCCTCCACCACCTTGCGGCCGACGGGATCCTCTTCGATGGCATCGATGGTGCGGATGTCGGCGTTGCCGACGCTGTCCACCGGCACCTGGCAGGAGCGGGTGGCCGTGCCGTCGATCATCACCGTGCAGGCGCCGCATTGCGCGATGCCGCAGCCGTATTTGGTCCCGGTCAGCCCCAGCGTGTCGCGAAGCACCCAGAGCAGCGGCGTGTCATCCTCGACCGCCACCTGATAGGCGCGGCCGTTGACATGGAGGGTGGTCATGGCGGTCTCCGTGGAGGAGGTGATTTGGGGGAGTCTGCTGGTCCCCATTGTCGCCCGTCGCCCGCCGCTCTCGTATCCATCCCTAGGTATTAAACGTGCAGAACGGTCCTGCGCCTGAATGACCGGAAACTGCCCGAGGCCGACAATCGGGACAAATTTGCAGTCTTTCCAAGAGTTTCCTATAGATGGCGAAGGGCAGGCGGGTGCGGCAGGCAATCGATCTGTACGGCAGTGGGGAAGGGTTGCGAGCGATGGACCTTCGGCATGCGGAGCTGTTCGAGATCTCGCCCATCTCGATTTTGTGCGAAGACTGGTCGGGGGTGAAGCAGGCCATCGACGCGGTGATCGCCGGCGGCGTGACGGATTTCGACCGCTTTCTGGAGGATAATCCGCAGTTCTTCGTCAATGTGCGGCGCTTCCACCGGATCCTCGATGCAAACCGCTCGGCGCTCGACCTGCTGGGATTCCGGGACAAGGACAGCTTCCTGCAGGAATCGCGGGTCCGGCTGCCGGCCAATCCCGCCAGCAACGCCCAGGTCTTCCGGGCGATGGTGCGCGGCGACACGGTCTGCCAGGGCGAGCGCGTGCTTCACACCAAGGACGGCCGTGTCGTTCCCATCCTGTGGCGGGCGAGCCTGCCCGGCGGGCCGGCCGCCCCGGAAGCCTACAGCCGTCTCTATTTCTTCGCTGTCGACGTCAGTGAATTGAAGCGGGTGCAGGAGGCGCTGATGGCGGCCCAGGTCAATCTCAGCCATGCCGGGCGGCTGTCTCTGGTGGGGGAACTGGCGGCGTCGCTGACGCACGAGGTGTCGCAGCCGCTGGTGTCCATCGCCAGCCATGCCGCGGCAGCGACCCGCTGGCTGTCGCGCGAGCCTCCCGATCTGGACGAGGTGGCGACCAGCCTGAAGCGCATCACCGCCAGCACGCAGCATGCGGTGCGGATCGTCGGCAAGATGCGGTCCTTCGCGCGCCGGGGCGAACTGGTCACCGAGCCGATGAGGCCGCACGACTGCATCGCCGACGCGGTGACGCTG
>Ga0206117_100908_pt1 | contig 20338 bp, 17 predicted proteins | sample 3A5Ametagenome_FD_177997 | JGI IMG/M metagenome (GOLD analysis project Ga0206117, IMG submission 177997) | Enriched microbial communities from leaf-cutter ant dump, University of Wisconsin, Madison, United States - 3A5A | ecosystem: Environmental > Terrestrial > Nest > Insects nest > Nest dump... | reverse complement strand
CTAGAGCGGTTCGCTCGAAACCGGAATCGGGGGATTCCCTTTGAGTGCAAGATGTGATTCACCTCTGTGGGAGGTGGATCACATGGGAAAGCCGTATTCAAAGGACCTTCGTGAACGCGTTGAAGGCCACATTGCTTTGGGTCATTCGCGACGTGAGGCGTCTCGGCGCTTCGGCGTCAGTGCGAGCTTCGCGGTTAAACTTGCGCAGCGCGTCGCCGCGACAGGATCCTCGACGCCAAGCCGTCAAGGCCGCCCGCCGGGCAATGGCAAACTGTCGGACCACTTGGCGCAGTTGATTGCGTGGGTGGAAGCCGAGCCGGACATATCGATGTCGGAGTTGGCGGCAAAGCTTCAATCCACGGCTGGCGTCGTGGCCCATCCGGCCTCGCTGTCTCGCGCGCTGCTGAAGGCTGGCTTCAGCTTTAAAAAAAACACTGCTGGCGTCCGAGTGCGGACGCGCTGACGTCCGCGAAGACCGACGAACCTGGCAGGCTCAACGTCAGCCGCGCATGCGGCTGGAACCCGAGCGCCTGGTGTTCGTCGATGAGACTGCAACCACGACGAAGATGACCAGGCTCCGTGGCAGGGCCAGAAAGGGCGAGCGCCTGAAAGCACGAGCCCCCTTTGGTCATTGGAAGACGCAGACCTTCATTGCCGCTTTGCGCTGTGACGGCCTGACGGCGCCATGGCTCATTGATTGCCCCATGACACGGGCAATCTTCGAGGCTTACGTGGAGACCCAGCTCGCCCCGACGCTCCAGCGGGGCGATGTCGTTATCCTCGATAACTTGGCCTGCCACAAAAGCGAAAAGGCCAAGGCCGTCCTCAAGCGGGCCGGTGCCTGGTTCCTCTTCTTGCCGCCCTACAGTCCGGACCTCAATCCGATCGAGAAAGCCTTCTCCAAGCTCAAGGCCCATCTCAGGCGTATCGGCGCCAGGACCATCGGAGACCTCTGGAAAGCCATCGGCAACATCTGCGGCCTATATGAGCCTCTCGAATGTTGGAATTACCTAAAGGCCACAGGGTATGCGTCCGATTAAAGGCTCGATGCTCTAACAGCATGACGTTGTCACGGGGCTCGGGGTTGCCGCTGGACCGCGATCTCTGATCCGCTACTCTCCAGCGTTTCCCCCGCCCCGGCGGGCCGACGTTGCCGCTGGACCGCGATCTCTGATCCGCTACTCTTGCAGGCACCACGAGGAGCGCCCGATCCACGTTGCCGCTGGACCGCGATCTCTGATCCGCTACTCTGCGCCCAGGCCGGTAGCCGGGCGCCCAGGCGTTGCCGCTGGACCGCGATCTCTGATCCGCTACTCTTCTCAGGTCGATCTTAACCAGTCGAGCGGTGTTGCCGCTGGACCGCGATCTCTGATCCGCTACTCTTCAGCGCGTCCTGCTCGGCCTCGATCGCGCGTTGCCGCTGGACCGCGATCTCTGATCCGCTACTCTGTCGAACAAAGGTGCCGCGTTTGAAGAATGGTTGCCGCTGGACCGCGATCTCTGATCCGCTACTCTAGCGTTGGGAGCGTGCCATCATGCGGCAAAGTTGCCGCTGGACCGCGATCTCTGATCCGCTACTCTTGAACGAGTTGTTCAGCACGTTCGCGCCAAGTTGCCGCTGGACCGCGATCTCTGATCCGCTACTCTAGATGGGCGACTAAGTCGTTGTTAAGTAAAGACTTAGTCGCCTTTCTTGTTGGTCTAAAACCGGCTTGGCGATCAGAATAGGGCCAACTGGTCCGGGTTTTTTCGTTGCCGGCGGCGGCGCTGGCCGGAAAAGCGGACGATATTTTCATATTGCCGATCTGTGAAGGTGAGGATGTGGACGTCCCCGCGGTCGGGCAAGCTTGCCTCGATGCGCCGCATATACGCTTCGAATTGTTCCTTGCCGTTGCAGAATCGAGCATAGACCGAAAACTGGCTTTTCTCGAAACCCTCATCGAGCAGGAACTGGCGGAACTTGGTCGCCGCATGGCTTTGTTCCTTGGTCATCACCGGCAGGTCGAACATCACGAAGATCCACATGAGTTGATACCCGCTGAGCCGCGTCGCGGTCATGGCATGGCTGCGTCGAGGCTGGCCAGTTCGAGGGCCGATGGCGGCTGCGGCAAGGTCAGGTCGCTTGCCCTGTTGTTTTCGAAACAGCGCGCCAGTGACTGTGCCGCCCGGGTTGCCGCCATCGACACGGTGGTGGTGCCGGCCTCGGCCGCCAGGTCGATCGCGATCAGGCTGGCAAAGGCACGCTTGGCCTCGGGCGTCACCTCGGTGCAGCCGCGCGACATCAACCGCAGGGCCATGGCATCGACCAGCGGCCGGAATGGTTCGATCAGGTCGTCGGCCAAGGCAAAGGCGTTGCCCCGATTGGCGTGATGCACGCCGATCGACGGGTGGAGGCCGGCCGCCACCACCGCCCGGGCGCATAACGAACGCATGATGGTATAGCCGTAGTTCAGCAGGCCATTGATGCCGCCGGCATCGCGGTCGCGGCGGAAGCTTTCGCCCATCAACAGTGGCCAATAGCGGCGCGCCGCCTGGGCCTCGACGTTGTCGGGGTCGCCGGACCGCACCCGGCGGGCCAGCAGGTCGAATGCGTTGGCGGAATGTCCCTGTGCTTCCAGAACGGCTGCCTGCCAGCGGATCTTGGCGATGACGATGTCCCGCCACAACTGCTTGGCCAGCGGTTTGCCTGATTCCCATTGCGCCCGCATGCGGGCGTTCTGGCCGTGATGGCCGTCGAGCGGCAGGCATACGGCGACCGGCGCATGGTTGGTGCCACACAGCACCATCGGTGCGCCGCGTGCGGCCAGGGCAGCGATCAGGCTGGTCGTCCAGGTGACGCCGTGGGCGTGGACGATGACGGCGGCGACATCGTCCAGCGGGATGCGGCCGACTTCGGTATCACGCTCGCTGACCAGCAGAAAGCCGCGCAAGGTGGACAGATGCCGGCCATCCGTGGCGATGTCGACGATGCGGTCCATGCCCGGGACCTCCTCGTCAAAGACGGTGTCGCGGTCCGGGATCCTGAACCCGTCCCAGCTCGTCGATGCGCACCTGGCGGGCCTTCAGCCGCTTCAGCCCGCCAGCCGTGGGAGACGAGTACTTGAAGGGATCAACGTCCTGCGGCGCGGCGTCGCGCCGCTTCAGGTCGCCGCCTTCCTGCGGCTCGGCCAGGGTGATCTGGCCGTTCTGGCCGAACTTGATCACCCGGACCAGCCGTCGGCCAAATGCCTCGGGCTCGATCGCCAGAATATCATCCTGATGCAGCCTGAGAACCTTGCGCGCCGTCGGATTGGCCTGCCGAATCATCGACGTCCAGCCGGGCTGGTGAGCGTCGAACATCGAAACCACTTCGGCCACCCATTTTCCGTCGGGCAGTTCCCAGACGTCGTAACGGTAGTTCGAATCGCCCTTGTATCCCTTGTAAGGGCGACCGTTTCGGTCGCGGATCGGGATCACGGCCAGCGGTTCGATTACACGCACGCGGCGGATGTTCCTGAATTGCAGCGGCCCCAGTTGGGGAAAGCGTCGCAAGGCATCTTCGAAGGCGCGCCCCTCGCGCCCGGCGGTGGCGTGGTCCAGTGCGGCGCGCAGTTCAGGATCACGAACCTTGGCAATGTCGGCGGCCTTCTTCAAGGCGCCGAAAGGCACCCGATGCACGACGAGATCATTTCCCTTGTCGTCGGCCTCGCCGGTCAGGCCGTAGGCCGTGTCGTTGTGCAGCCGGCCGGCCGTGGCATCGCGGCCCCGGACCAGTCCCGCCTTCGACGTCGTTCCATGATCGGGCCGGTGGCTGACCACAATGCCCCGCAGGGCCTTGTCCAGGTCCTCGCGGAAGTCGGGCCAGGGTGTCGGCAGGTCGGCGGTGGCGCGTTCGCGTCCCTCGCTGCCCCGGTTACCGGATTCGGTGGCGATACGCTGCAGCAACGCCCGGTCGGTCACCGCGACAACGGCGGCATCGATTGCATGGTGGCGATGATCAAGGCGATTCTTGCGCTGATCGGCGCCGCCCCCATAATTGTGGTCGGGCAACAGGCTGTTCAGGCGCCAGCTGCGCCGCAGCATCTCGGTCAGCCGGCCCGGCGAAACCCATACATGGCTGCTACCCTCGCCCCGGCCGGGATAAAGGGCACTGAGATACTCGCGCGCCATGCGCGACAGATATTGGGTATCGACCAGGTGACGGGCAAGGAAGCCGCCTTCCGCGTCGAAGCGCTGCATGGCGTCGGGTTCGAAGCGCCAGCGTTTCTCGCGGGGCAGGTGGGCGGCGCGGGCGGCGATATCTTCCCAATCCGCGCGCGAGCCGAAGGCCTCGTAAGGCGAGCGGCGGCGCTTTTCCCGGTTGGCGATTTGCAGGCATAGAAGCTTGTTGGCGTGCGAATCGTCCAGCGTAGCGCTGAATGGCAGGATGTGGTCAACCTCGACTGCGCCCGAGAACAGCATCTCGATCGAGATCTGCTGCCCCGTGTAGACGCATCGCCGATCAAGAACGTTTTCAGGATTAAGTTCTTCCCACAGCTTCAGCAGGGCGCGATTGCCGCCTTTGTCGGCCAAGCCGATCTCGGCCAGTTTTTTCGACCGTCTTTCGGCTGCTTCGCGATTGGCCTTGTTGCGCAGGTTGATCTCTTTCTTGCGTTCCTCGTCGAACTTCAGATCCCTGGCCAGTTCGATGGCGATCTCCTCGGGCTTGCCATAGGCCTTGATCAGCCGGTTGACGATCCGGCGCAGTTGATTGAGCCCGATATGAACAGTGGGATTGGTCAGGCGCCCGATCCGCAATTCCTCGGGGTCGTCCGGTTCTCCGGTGCCGGGCATGATGTGGCGTTCAAGAGCCAGACCGTAATAAGGCAGTTCGGCAAACTCTTCCCCGGTGCGAAAATCCGAATGATGGCCCAACCCCGCGCGCTCGACCGCTTCGCTGTAGACGATCACGTCTTCCTGCAAGGCCGCGATCAGGCGGGTCGTCGCCGTCAGCCCGAACCGGCCGAATCCTTCCGGCAGGCGGGCGCCCATCGTGGCTCGTATCTGGTCGGGCGTCAGGGCGTGGGTGGTGTCGAGCCAGTCGCGCAGCTTTTCCTCATCTTCTTCATTGCGCAGGCGGTCGACGATCTCGATTTGTGCGGCCGGATCCAGATGAACCCAGCTTTTGTCGAAACGCGTTCGGGCACCGAGTTCGGCGGCGACTTCATCGCCCTTCAGCTCGGTGCGGTTCTCCGATTCCTTGTTGAAGCGGGCATCGGGATCGAGCTTCAGCAATTGCCGCAGCTTGTCGAACCTGGCACTGCGGCTGTCCTTCAGGCGCAGCAGCAGCAGGTCGCGTTCATCCCGCGTCAGACGTCTTGCCGTCTCGCCGGGCTGCACGATCTTCAGGGCGTTCAGCTCTTCCAGCAAGCGGCGGCGCTGGAACAGGGGGTGGGCCTTGGGCAGGCGCGGCTCGCCCGGACACAGCGTGCAGGTGCCGACCTGAGGCTGTTTCAGCGGCCGCTGGTGGAAGATCACCTTGAACATGCGCTCGCGCAGATCGGCGGTCAGCGTGTCGGGGTGGAAACCGGCTTGCGCCTGCCAGATGGTGTCGAACTCTTCCTCCAGCATCCGGCGATCGGGATAAAAGTCGTATCCGTCGCCCCGCACCCCCTCACCGCTTTCCGGGCGCAGGCGGGTGCGGACCGACGGGATTGTATTGTCGGTCGCGGCGCCGCTGCGGCGGCCATGCAGATATTCGCCCAGCGTCCGGGCGCCGGCATCCGCCATCGCGGCATGGAGGCGTTCCATGCCGACGCGAATCTTGCCCGAGTCGTCGTTGTTGCCGCGATCCGTCTTGCGGTTGGATTTGAAACCGCGGCGTTGGTTCAGGTGGAAAAGCGCCCGGCCGAGATGGGCGAGCGGCAAGGGATGGTCCAGTGCAGTGGCCCGCAATTCATAGGGATCGAGATTTTCGAGCGCTTTCTGAGCGGTGCCGTCGATGGGGAACAGCCCGGCAAGGGTCAAGTGTTTGAGCAGCGCGGCCTGGCGCTGCTTGAACCGGTCGCGGCGCCGCCGCATCGCCCGTGCCGCCCGCCGGTCGACGGCCAGCGACGCCCCGGATTTCGGGTCGCGACCATCGCTGAAGATGCGCGAGCCGATCGCGATGATGCGATCCGGATCGCCGGCTTCATTCAGCCCGACGGCAATCCACCCCGCACTGTTGGTGCCAAGATCAATCCCCAAGCGCCAGCGCATCTGATCCTCCCGCGATTTTTTTGTACGCGGGTATGAAATCATGACGTAGAGGACAATCAAAGGGGGCATCGTGATCGGTATTGACACCAATCGGAGCGATGTTATCTTTTCCGTATCAGAGATCGCGGTCTGGCTGTTAACAAGCGGCTAGTTCGCACCAGATAAGGGCGGCGCTCCGGCGCCGCCTTTTTTGCTGGCCAATAGCTCGTTGCGTTTCCGCAATCGCCCTTGGTGCGGCGCGCGAGGCCGCGAGGCACCGATTACGGCATTACGGGGCCGCATGCCGTAATCGGGCTCATCGGGCGGGCCGCGGATAGCTGCCGCGGCCAGGCGACGCTCAGCGCGCCTGCGGCACCGGCGTATTCAGCAACTGCTGCTCCCACAGATAGGCGATGCCGCTGCCGGCGGCATGGGCCTTGATGACCTCGGTCACGTTCAGCGCGGTGTCCTCGCGCGCCCAGTCGCGCTGCCATTCGGCGGCGACCGCCAGCCACGTCATCATGTTGGCGCCGGCCGCGATCATGCGCTGGATCGCGACCTGGTGGGCCTCGACCGACGTGCCGCCGGACGCGTCGGTCACGGCCGTCACGTCCCACCCTTCGCCCGCGGCCTGGATCACCGGCATGGCGACGCAGACTTCGGTCCACAGCCCGGCGATGACCAACTGCCTGCGGCCGGTCGCCTTGACGGCGTCGACCACCTTGCGGTCCTCCCAGGTGTTGATCAGCGTGCGGTCGATCACCTCCTGGCCCGGGAACACATCGGTGATCTGGGGAAAGATCAGGCCGCCACGTTCGGCGATGACGCTGGTCAGGATGGTCGGGACGCCGAAGGCCCTGGCCGCCTTGGCCAGCCCCGCCGCGTTGTTGACCACCATCTGCGGTTCGTGGCTGTTCAGGTTGGCAAGCTGGTAGGGCTGATGGTCGATGAGGACGAGGACCGAATCCTCGGGGCGGAGAAGCGAGGCGAGGCCATTGCGAAACGTCATGTCCGTCCTTTGCAAATCAGGGTGCGGCGAAAACCGGCGTCGTTTGCGACGCCGTCGGGCCGGACATTGTCATTACGAGCTGTGTTAGGTTAGGCCCCGTTCAAGGCACACAGTGTCGCGCAATCAGGAACGCCATCATGGACATCGAGGACCTGCGTACCTTCGTCGAGGTCGCCGATGCCGGCGGGATCACCCCGGCGGCGCGCCGGCTGGGCGTCTCGAAATCGATCGTCAGCCGCCGGCTTGCCCGGCTCGAGGCCGATCTCGGCGTCCAGCTGCTGGCGCGGACCACCCGCGGGGCCGCGCTGACGGAAGCCGGCGCGACGTTCCGCGAGCACGCGGCCAGGGTCTGCGCCGAGATCGACGCGGCAAAGGACGCGATCCTGCCTGCCGGCGATTTGCGCGGGCGCCTGCGCATCGCTGCCCCGCTGTCGTTCGGGCCGACCCATTTTGCGCTGGTCTTCGCGCAGATGGCGCAGCGTCATCCGCAGCTGCATGTCCATACCTGCTATACCGACCGCTTCGTCGATCTGGTCGCGGAAGGCTACGATTGCGGTATCCGCATCGGGTCGCTGGCGGATTCGTCGCTGGTCGCCCGGCGGATCGGGCCGATCTACGGCAAGTTCGTCGCCAGCCCCGACTATGTCCGGACGCACGGCGCGCCTGAAACGCCCGAGGCGCTGCTGGCGCACGAAGCCATCATGCAGGGAACCGAAACCTGGCAGATGACGGACGGCGACCGGATCGTCACCGTTCGTCCGCAGGGGCGGTTCAAGGCGGATAACGGCGCGGCGCTGGTCGCCGCCGCGGTGGCCGGCCTGGGGATCGCGCGGCTGCCCGACGGCCTGACCAACGATCATCTGGCCCGCGGCACATTGGTGCCGGTGCTGACGCGCTTTCCGCCGCCGCCGGCAGGCATCTACGTCGTGCGCCCGCCGGGCCAGCATCCGGCCAGGAAGATCAGGGTGCTGACCGAGATGCTGATCGATTGTTTCGGGGATGCGTGATCGGGACCGACGCGACCTGATGCCGCGCCGGCCGCATCGCATGGGCACCGATTGACACCCGGGCCGTCCCGGGCCATACCGGAGCAATGACGGGGGATCGGGCATCGCTGTTGCGACGTGCCGGCGCATGGCTTGCGCTGGTCGGCATGCTCGTCGTCCTGATCCTGCCATTGATTCCCCGGCCGGCGCTTGCCGCGGCCCTCGGGATCGAAGGCACGGTCATCTGCACGCCCTACGGCATCAAGGTCCTCGACGGCAGCCAGACCGATTCGTCCGTGCCGGACCAGGCGGGCGGTGGCGTGCATTGCCCCTTGTGCATCGGTCCCGGCGGCGGCTGGATCGTTTCCGCGCCGCTGCCGATGCCGTTCCGTCTGCCGCTGGTCAGCACGCGCCTGATCGCCTTCTTTGCCGATACCGATCCGGTGCCGGCGATAGAGACGGCCAGGTCACCCAACGCCCCCCGGCCGCCGCCCGCCCTCTGATTCCCGATCGACCGTGTTCGTGCCGGCCGTCCGCGGCCGGTGCCTGACGTCTTCCGGAACAGAGGCACAACCATGAAGCCGCCTTTCCCTCGGCCTGCCTTCGCCGCCATCGCGGCCCCGTCCGCCGGGACGGGATCTGCGATGACCCGCAGGTTCATCCTGCTCGCCGCCATGGCCTGTCATCTTGCGCCCGCAGGCGCGCGGGCTCAGTCATCCGATGCCGCCGCCATCAGCCGCCGGATGATGGAGCTGTTCGACAAACCGGACCAGCCGCTGACGGTCGACCCGATCGTGGTGGCCGATGGTTTCGCCATCGCAGGCTGGACCCAGGGCGATCTGGGCGGGCGGGCGCTGCTCAGGCGGGATCACGGCGGCTGGCGCATCATCCTGTGCAGCGGCGATGCCCTGACCGCCGCGCCGCTGATCGAGCAGGCGGGGGCGTCGGCCGCCGTCGCGGCGACGCTGGTCCAGCGCCTGGCGGCGGCCGAGGCGGCGATCGATCCGGCCCGCCGCGCCTATTTTTCCCGGTTCCAGGGGGTCGTGCCGGTCGAGGACGGCGCGCATCATCATGGCTGAGCCGAGGAAGGCGCGCTACGGCGCCGTGCCGGCGCGTGTGGCCCCGGCAGGCTGGGCCGGCTGGCGCCGGCTGCCGCTGGACGGCGTGGGGCTGAGCGCCCGCATTTCCCGCCGCCTCGTCGCCGCAGGCATCCACACCCTGGGCGACCTGGCCGAATGGACGCCCTCGGCCCTGTGCAGTCTGCGCGGCATCCACGCGGTATCCGTCCTGGAGATCGAGCTTTGCCTCGCGCGGGCCCGGAATGCCAAGGGCGGCGGCTCCTCGGACCCGTCGCCTCGGCCCTGAACCGGACCCCGCCGGTGTTCCGGTCGCCGCCGATCGCCGACATGTCCCGGGCCGGACCGTGAGGTTCGGTCGCCGGCAGGTGCGCCTGGCGCGGTATCTCGCGTCGATGGTCATCGGTCCGCTGGTCGCGCTGCAGTTGCTGCTTGCCGGTATCGTGGCGGTGCAGATGGCGGCGCAGCCGCCGCTGGACCGATCCGTCATCTGCTACGGTGCCGGCCTGCCCGCCGATGACGCGGGGGAAGACGATGCAGGCTCCGTGCGGCATTCCGCCTGTGTCTTGTGCATCTTCGCCAAGCTGGCGCCGCTGGTCGCGGGCAATGGTGGGCATCTGCTGCTGCGGGATGCCTATGCCTGTCTTCCCGCCGAAACCCCGCCGCCCCTGGTCGCCCTCAATCCGAGCCATGACCCGCGTACGTCGCAAGGTCCGCCGCCGGCAGCTTGATCCGACATCGAGCCCGATCGTCCATTTCCTGCGGAGACCATCGCAATGTCACGCCTGCTGCGTGCGGCACTTGCCGCATCCACCGCCGTCCTGCCGTTCGCCGGGGCGGCCTTCGCCCAGACCGCCGCCACCCTGCCGCCGGTCGTCGTCCAGGGCGACGGCGACAAGGTTCCCATCGAGGACACCACCGCCGGCGAGGTTCAGGGCTATCGTGCGCTCACCGCCACCTCGGCCACGAAGACCTCGACGCCGATCGAGCAGATTCCGCAGTCGATCCAGGTCGTGCCGCGCGAACTGATCGACGACCAGCTCGCCGTCTCGGTCAGCGAGGCGGCGCGCAACGTCAGCAATGTCCAGCCGCCCGACGCATTGATGGTCGGCAACACCGATCAGACACCGCTGAAGATTCGCGGCTTTCCCGCCGAACAATGGCGCGACGGCCTGGTCAACCTCTACGACGCCGGCGACCGCGACGGCATCGTCAACGTCGAGCGGCTGGAGATCCTGAAAGGCCCCAACGCCATACTGTACGGCGGCGGAACCGGCGCGCCGCTGGGCGGCACGATCAACGTCATCTCGAAGCTGCCGACCGACAAGGCGCGGGCCGAGGTCGGCTTCAGGCTGGGCAGCTACAGCTACTGGGCGCCGTTCTTCGACGTGAACCAGCCGCTGAATGCCGACAAGACCATCCTGTTCCGGCTGACCGGCGAATACACCGACAACCGCAGCTACATCGATGTCGTCAGGTCGAAGCGCTACAACATCAATCCGACGCTGACCTTCACCAACCGGGTCGACACCAGCCTGACGATCCAGGGTTATGTCTCCCGCCAGCAGCAGCAGGCCTATCAGGGCCTGCCGGTCGACGGCACGCTGCTGGGTGACTTCCGCGCCCGGCGCAGCCTGTTCATCGGGCCGTCGAGCATCCAGCCGAGCTATTCGAAGACGCAAGGCATCGTCGCGACCTTCGACCACCAGTTCAACCAGGTCTGGTCGGCCAACCTGAAGGCGCGATGGAGCCAGTCGCAGTTCGATCAGATGGCGCAGAACATCTTCGGCAGCGATGCGACCGGCGCCCTGCCGGCCTTCCCGCCATCGACCTGGATGCTGCAGAACCTCGAGGTACGCCAGAAGCAGCAGGAATACACGATCAATCCGAACCTGCAGGCGAAATTCGCCACCGGCCCCAGCCGCAACACTTTTCTGGTCGGGCTCGACTACAGCCGAGTCAAGGACAAGGGTTTCATGACCGCCGACTACCTCGGCAACATGTGCTACCTGATGACCTTGGATCCGCTGACATGCCCGCCGGCGACCGTGGACCTGAACAATCCGTCGTTCCCGATTGCGTATACCAAGCCGGGCCCGAGCGCCGGCATGGAATATGTGCCGTTCTACGACTTCAACAACGACTACGTCACGAAAGGGGCCTACGCGCAGATCCAGTCATCGCTCTATGGCCGGGTGCATCTGCTGGGCGGCGCGCGGCTTGCCAATATCGACATCGACTACACCGAGAACGCGTCGATACCGTCGGCGACCTATACGACCAGCAAGACCAAGTTGCTGCCCCGGGCCGGTGCCGTCGTCGAGCTGACGCGCGGCCTGTCGGCCTATGCCAGCTATAGCCAGGGCATGCGGTGGGCCGGTTTCACCACGGCGGTTTCGCGGCCGGAACCTGAAACCTCGACCTCGCTGGAAGCCGGCCTCAAGGCCAACTTCAACGACGCGCTGTCGGGGACTGTTTCGGTCTTCGACATCCGACGCAAGAATGTCCCGGTGACGATCGCACTGGGACGATCGGGCCTGACCGAGCAGCAGTCGCGCGGCTTCGAGGCCGACCTGGTCTGGCAGCCTGACCGGAACTGGAGCTTCCTTGGTTCCTACGGCTTCACCGATGCCAAGTTTTCCGATTCCTTCCGCGGCTATTCCGGCCAGACGGTTCCCGCCGGCAACGCCCTGCCCTTCGTGTCCCGCCATTCCGGCCGCGTCTGGGCCAACTACAAGTTCAGCCCCGACGTCCTGCCCGGCTGGAGCATCGGGGCCGGCGCCTATGCCGCATCGGGCCAGTACGTCGACAATGAAAACCTGTGGAAGACGGGGGGCTACTACACCGTCGACGCCAAGATCGGCTACGAGCATGGCGGGTTCCGCGCGGCGATCACCGCGAAGAACCTGACCGGCGAGGAATACTACACCCCATACAGCTGGCTGGGCGGCCAGGTCGCCCCGGGTGCGCCGCGCATGATCTATGGCCAGATCAGCTATGCCTTCAATTGAGGAAACAAAGATGTCCATGACCAGGCGCGACTTTGCCATCGCGGCCGCCGCGGCGCTGACCGCCGCGTCGGCGATCGACAAGGCCCGGGCGCAGACCGCATCGGGCGGCACGCAGAACCACGCCGATCACGACATGTCGTCGATGCCGGCGCATTGGATGGGCAAGGAGCAGATCGCCTTCCTGGTCTATCCGCAGTTCACCGCCCTCGACATGGTCGGGCCCCACCATATGCTTACCAGCCTGATGGGCGCCACCGTGCATGTGGTCGCCAAGACCCTCGATCCGGTGGTCAGCGACGCCGGGCTGATCGTCTCGCCGACGAAGACCTTCGACCAATGCCCCGCGGATCTCGACGTCATCTGCGTGCCCGGCGGCACCACCGGCACGCTGGCGGCGATGCAGGACGAGCAGACCATGCGCTTCCTGAAGGATCGCGGCGGCCGCGCCGGGCACGTCACGTCGGTCTGCACCGGTTCGCTGCTGCTGGGTGCGGCCGGGCTGCTGGACGGCTACAGCGCCACGTCGCACTGGGCGACGCGCCCGCTGCTGCCGATCTTCGGCGCCAGGCCGGTCGATGCCCGCGTCGTGCGCGACCGCAACCGGATCACCGGCGGCGGCGTGACCGCCGGCATCGATTTCGGCCTGTTCCTGGTCGGGCAGCTGCGCGACCGTGAATATGCCGAAGCCGTGCAGCTCATCGCCGAATATGCGCCCGATCCGCCCTACGACGCGGGTACGCCCGACCGCGCCCCGGCAGCCGTGAAGACCATGATCGACGACATGTTCGTGAACTTCATCGGCCAGGCCGAGACTGTCGGGCGCGCGGCGTTCGCCGCTTCGCGGTAGTACCGGCCGGCGCGGTGAGCGATCACCGCGCCGGCGGATACAGGCGCGGCCCGTGATTTCCTACCAGGTGAACCGCAGGCCCGCATAGACGGCGCGGCCGATGCCGGGATTGAACAGCTCGGCGTTCGGCGTGGCGACGTCGGCGGTCAGCGTGGTCGAGATGTAGCGCTTGTCGAGCAGATTGCGCCCCTCGACGTACCCCGACCAGCCGGTGCCCCGGTCGAAGCCGATCCTGAAATTCAACAGCGCGTAGGGGTCGACGGTCAGGCTGTTGGCATTGTCGGAATAGAACTTCTTCGGCATCCATTCGACATTGGGGCCCGCATAGAAGCCGTTGGGATTGTTGTACATCACCTCGGCGCGGACATATTGCGGCGGCACGCCGGGCAGCGCGTTGTTGCCCCAGCGTGGATCGTCGTCGAAGGAGAAGTCGCTGTAGGTATAGGCCAGGTTGAACCACAGCCGGTCGTCCGGCGAGACGGTCGATTTCAGGAACGCGACGCCCAGGCCGAGTTCGACGCCCTGATGGACGGTCCGGTCGGCGTTCACCACATTGCACAGGGCGAACGGCGAGGTGCTGAGGCACTGCAATTCGTTCTTGAGCTCCGAGCGATAGACCGACAGGTCCCAGGTGACGTCGGGCCGGCGGCCGCGGGTGCCGACCTCGTAGGTCGTGGCGGTCTGTGCATTGACCAGCGGCAGCGGCCCCGAGAACGTGCTGAATGTCCGTGAATCGAAGGTCGGCGCCTCGGCGCTGCGCGAGATGTTGCCGAACACCTGGACCGACGGGTCGACGTCCCACAGCACGCCGACCTTGGGGCTGAAGTTGCTGTAGGTCCGGCTGACCGTCTGGTTGCCGTCGGCCAGGAAGCGGTCCTCGCGGTTGCGGACCGCCTGCATGAACAGCCCGCCGGCGACAAGCGCGACATCCGGCACGACATAGAAGCTGTTCTCGAAATACGCCGAGTAGTTCTGCGATTTCTGCAGCTCCGAGCGCACCAGCGGGCCTTTCACGGCCCCGCCCGGGTTGGTGTTCTCGGTATAGTCGATCGTGCCGTTGTCGACGTTGACGCCAGCGATGAAGCGGTTGCGGAAGCCGCCGATCATCCGTTCGTCGACGACCCGGCCGAAGCCGCCGAAATCCGAGGTCGTGAAGTCGAGATAGCGGAAGATCGGATGGTCGACATGCCGCTGGAAGGTGAAGATGCCGAATTCGACCGCGGTCGGGCCGAAGCGCAGGGTGGTCTTGTTGGCGACGTGCAGCGAATCGATGTTGCGCTGCTGGTCCTGCTGCACCCAGGCCGGATTGGCCGTGCGCGGCGAGGTCAGCGCCATGGTCTTGCTGACCTCGCCCGGCAGTTGGGCGCGCCAGGCATTGGCGCTGACATAGAAGCGCGTTTCCGCGTCGGCCGAGAACCGGTAGCCGACATTGGCGTTGAAACGGCCGATCCGGTCCTTGCTGTGCTCGCGATAGCCATCCTCGCGGCTGGCCGAGAAGTTGACGAAATAGTCGAGCGGCCCGCTGACCCCGCCGGTGCTGGCCTGGCCGCGCACGAAACCGAAGCTGCCGGCATCGAGGCGCCCGTCGAAGCGCGGCGTGTCGCGACCGCTGGGCGTGACGAAGTTGATCGCGCCGCCGAGCGAGTTGGCGCCGTAGCGCAGGGCGTTGGCGCCCTTGTAGACCTCGACGTAGCGATAGGCGGTCGGGTCGATCTCGAACAGGTCCAGCAGCCCGTCGGCACTGTTCAGCGGGATGCCGTCCATATAGAGGTTCACGCCCCGGTTGCCGTAGTTTCGCGTCAGGCCGGACCCGCGGATCGAGATCCGGGCATCGGTGCCGCGCCGGACCTGGGTGATGACGCCGGGTACCCAGCCCAGGATGTCCCGGATGGTGAAGGCGGGGCCGTCCTTGAAGACGGTGTCGGGTACCAGTTCGACGCCGCCGGGCGTCTGGTCGATCAGCCGGCGCGCTTCCTCGGTCGTCGGTACGACCAGCGACGGCTCGGCCGTTGCCGTGACGTCGAGCGCGGGGATCTGGACGGGGGCGGCGGCATTCTGGGCCAGCGCCGCCGGTGCGACGCACATGGTCAGCGCGACGGCCAGGGCGCGGCGCGAAGCGTTTCTGGGAAGTTGCGGGAACAAGGGGGCTCTCCGTGATGCGGACCTGGGGTGCCGCCGCGCCGATCGGCTGTGGCAGCGTGGCGTTCGGTCGTACCTGCCTGAAGCCCATGGCGGCCGTGCCGGGGCTGGCCCGGCGCCTGCGCCATGGAAATCAGGTCGCGGAGAGGGGAGGCGCTCTGGAGCCGAGCGGCGGCCCGGTCGGGGCCGGTTTCGGAGAAAGCCTGGCAGGCAGCAGGCGCAGCGGCAGCGCCTGGCCCGACCTTGCCGCCAGCACTGCCGGCTCGGGCATCGTCAATGTCTGGGCGGCCGCATGGTGGAACGGGCATTCGTCGCCGTCGCGCAGGTCCGTCGGCAACGGCTGATCGCCGCCGGCCGCCTGGCCGGCGCCGTCGGCATGGACCGTCTTGGGGCCCAGCGGAGTGCACAGGACGATCTCGAAGCCGCCGTCCCGCAGGGCGGCTGGATCGGGCATGAAGCCCGGCGCCACCAGGGCGCGCAAGGCCAGCAGCAGGACGGACACGGCCGCGATCGCGCGCCAGGCGACGGTCCGCGACGTGATGCGGGCGCCCCGGGTCACGCCGGGCGGTGGCCGAAGGCGGCCCCGATGCGAAAGGGTTTTCGAGACGGGCGCGTCGGCAACGACATGTCTGGGGGCAGCGGCATCAGGGCAGTGTTCTCGATTCTTCCTGAAGCGCCGTTCCCTTGGCGACCAGTCGAAGCAGGGCGGCGAAGCATAACAAGCGTCATCGTCAGCGGCCAGCCCGGCTTGGTGCACGCATCTCGTTCTTCCGAAGGTTGAGCGATCAGGTGCGCCGCGTCGCCTTGGCGGCAGTCGGACGGCGGAGACCGGAAAATGCGCCGCCTGGTCGAGCACTTTCAGCCCAGCAAGTTATACGAAAGAATATCTTAGTTTTCCGGTTAGTATTCGGCAGTATTCAACAGGATATATCTGTGATTAAATCAAGACTAGTGTACAATTTTTTACAAACTACTAAGAATAGCTAGCATCCGTAATTGATACTTTCCCCCCGTCTTCATCAATTCGATCCGCTGGGGGCGGAGCATGCAGAACATCAAGATTCTATACAAGATCACCATAGTCATCGCGATGCTGACGATTCTCGCGATCGGGACCACCGGTCTGTCGATCCTGCGCATGGGCGAAGCGGATGATCGCAATTCGTCGGTCCTGACCCAGGATGCGCCGGGACTGGTCTCGCTGGCGCGGGCCAATGCGTCGATCAACAGGACCTCGGGTCTGCTCTACCGGATGATCGCCGAGACCGACGCCGATGCCATGCGCAATACGCAGGCGGCCTTGCAGGCGACGAACCGGGACTTTGACGAGCGCATTGCCGAAGCCCGCAACCGCATGCCGCAGCAGGCCGCGGCGACCGATCGGCTGAAGGCCGAATACAGCCGCCTGATCGAGCTGTCGCGCGAGGCGCAGGCGCTGGCCCTGCAGAACACCACGGAAAGCAATGCGCGCGCCGCCCAGATTGTCGGCCGCACCTTGGGTCCTGCCTTCGACAAGCTGCGTGCCGACATCATGACGCTGGTGGACCAGCAAATCGCCGCCCTCGGGAAAACGTCGGACGCGCTGACGGCGGCCTATGAATCAACCAGCAACATGCTGATCGCCATCCTCGCCGTCGGTGTCGTCCTGGTCGGCGCGATGGCCTTCTGGATCGCCCAGCGCGGCATTGCCGGGCCGCTGCAGGATCTCGCCAGGCTGATGGACGTGCTGGCGCGCGGCGACTATTCGATCGACGTGACGGGCCGCGACCGCCGCGACGAGGTCGGGCTGATGGCGCGCTCGGTCGAGGTGTTCAAGCAGAACGGCATCGAAGGCAAGCGCCTTGCCGCCGAGGCCGAGGAAACCCGGATCCGCGACGAACAGCGCCAGCGCGACGAGGAAGCGCGTGCGCGGGCCGAGGCCGAGGAAAAGCGCCAGCGCGAGGAAGCGGTGCGCCTGGCCGACGAGCAGCGCCAGCGCGAGGCCGAGGAAACCGAACGTCGGCAGGCGGCCGAACGCCAGGCCGAACAGGAGAAGGCCCGGATCGAGGGCGAGCGCCTGCGCCGCGCGGCCCTGCTGAAACTTGCCGACGACTTCGAGGCGGCGGTGGGCGGCGTGGTCAACGCCGTGGCCTCAGGCGCCACCGAGATGAATGCGACCGCGTCGACGATGACGGGCATCGCCACGACCACTACCCGCCAGTCGCTGTCGGCGGCCGCTGCGACCGAGCAGGCCGCGACGAACGTACAGACGGTGGCCAGCGCGTCCGAGGAACTGGCCGCGTCGATCAGCGAGATCTCCAACCAGGTGGCGACGGCCAGCGCGATCGCGCAGGGCGCGGTCGAACAGGCCGGCGAGACCGACCGGATCGTGCAGGGCCTGGCGACGGCCGCCGACAAGATCGGCGAAGTGGTCGGGTTGATCACCACCATCGCCGGCCAGACCAACCTGCTGGCGCTGAACGCGACGATCGAGGCCGCGCGCGCCGGCGAAGCCGGCAAGGGCTTCGCGGTCGTGGCGTCCGAAGTGAAGAACCTGGCCAACCAGACGGCCCGGGCGACCGACGAGATCGGCCAGCAGATTGCCGGGGTTCAGGATGCGACCCGCCAGGCGGTCGAGGCGATCCGCAACATCGGCGGGACCGTGGGGCGGATCAACGAGATCAACGCCTCGATCGCCTCGGCGGTCGAGGAACAGGGGGCAGCGACCCAGGAGATCGCGCGCAACGTCGAGCAGGCGGCCACCGGGACACAGGAAGCGTCGTCCAACGTGTCCGCCGTCAAGCGCGCGGCCGACGATGCCGGCCAGGCCGCCGACCAGGTACTGGAGGCGTCGGCCGAATTGTCGACCCTGGCCGAGAAGCTGCGCGGCGAAGTCGACGGTTTCTTGCGGCAGGTCCGCGCCGGCTGATGTGGTGGGGTCGCAGGTCCCGGTCTTGAAGGACATGTCGACCGACCCCGACGGATAGTATTCGCCGCCCGGCCCGACTTCGCGGCCGGGCGGTTTGAATTTCATATCGGAAATACTCGATTAAATTTTATCGATCTTTTAATATTATTGTGCCGGTAATGATTTACAAATATTTGACAATATTCGTGATGTTAGATCCGATGGCGATGGTATTTTCCCGCCCCCGGAATCAGGCGGCCTGACAGGGCGATTTGCCTAAATCGCTTTGTCACGACCGTTTTCCCGGCGGTGGTCGAGGGTGTCTCGAATAAGGCTTGATCATTGATGACGATGGCGGACGTCGACGGGATCGCAGCGGTTCTGGCCTTGGGCATGGCTGCGCTGGCTTTTGTGTTGTTCGCTATCGGCTACCGGTTTCCCGACATCGCGGGACCACGCTGGTGGGCGGCGGGGGCGGGGATGATGGTGGTCGTCGCCGTGGCCTGGCACTGGGGCGGGGACGATCGATGGGTCGGGTTCCTGCGCAGCCCGCTGTTCATCGCCAGCCTGCTGGTCCAGGCCTGGGGCCTCGTCCGGTTTGCCGGGCGTGGCGCCGGTGGCGAACTTGCCTTGATCACGCTGCTGGGCCTGGCCGTCGGCCTGAGCCGTCACCTGCTGCCGCATGGATCCGACGTCTGGCTGCTGGTCGCCAGCATCGGGCTGGCCGGCGCGCTCGGGGCCGTCTCCGGCCTGGCCTGGCGGCTGGGGACCGAGCGCGATCTGTTCATCGCCCGCATGGCCGCGCTGCTGGCCGCGGCCGGTGCCTGCTTCATCGCCCTGTGCTTTTCGGTCGCGATGGTCGGCGCACCGCTGGCGCATGCGCTGGACGAGACGGCGGTCAAAGGGGTCATCGTCGCCGGCCTGCAGGCATTGTTTCTGCCGTGGCTGGGGTGCCTGGCCGCGCTTGCGTGGCAGGCCGCTTCATTGCGTCGGCGGGCCGCTGCCGCCTCGGCCGCACATGACGATGCCGTGGTGACGATCGTTCGTCGCGGCCGGGCGCGGGCCGCCAACGCTTCCTGCGTCCGCCCGCCGCCGCCCCATTGCCGCCGAGCGGATGCCCTGTCGGCGCGGCCGCTCGTTCTTTGCCGTTTCCGGCCGCCATCGCGGCGCTGCCGTCTTCCGGGCTGACGGTCGGCCGATCGCGGCCGGCCGGCTTGGGGGCCATGCCGGCGCAGCACGCCGCGCCCCGCGCCTGCCCGGCGGCTCATGACGCTTTACCCCCGGCACGCCCGCTGTATTAATGCGCTGCATCAATGGCGGCATCCGCCAACCAAGGAGACCTGCTGATGCGCGGAACTTCTCGTCTGACCAGCGGGGTTGACGGCCTGGATCAGATTCTCGACGGCGGCTTCATCGAAGGCGCGTCCTACATCATCCTGGGACAGCCCGGCGCGGGTAAGACGATTCTTTCCAACCAGATCGCCTTCAACCATGTCGCCCAGGGCGGCCGGGTCCTCTACGTCACCTTGCTGTCGGAGAGCCATGAGCACCTGTTCCAGGCCCTGGACTCGATGAGGTTCTTCGACCGCAGCAGGCTGGGTCGCGAAATCATCTATGTCAGCGTGTTTCAGACGCTGCGCGATCAGGGCCTGGGCGAGTTGGTCAAGCTTCTGCGCAAGGAGACGAAACGCCACCAGGCCACATTGCTGGTATTCGACGGCCTGCTGAATGCACGGGATCGGGCCGCGACCGATTTCGACGTGAAATCGTTCGTTGCCGAAGTCCAGGGCCAGGCGGCTTTCGTAGGATGCACCGTCCTGTTCCTGACCAGTTCCAGTTCAAGCGAAGTCAGCCCCGAGCACACCATGGTCGACGGCGTCATCGAACTCACCGATTCAATCGCGGGTCTGCGCTCGATCCGGCAACTCCAGGTGCGCAAGTCGCGCGGCAGCCGCGCCCTGGACGGTCTCCACAAGTTCGAGATCACCACCGGCGGCATCATCACCTATCCCCGCCTGGAATCGCTTCCCCCATCCCGTGGCGCCGATGTCGCCGGGCAGAAGCTGAGCACCGGGCTCGGGCCGCTCGACGAAATCCTGGGCGGCGGGCTTGCCGCGGGATCGGTGACGCTGATCGGTGGCCCGACCGGCAGCGGCAAGACCAGTCTCGGCCTGCATTTCCTGTCGCG
>Ga0206117_100907_pt1 | contig 20365 bp, 25 predicted proteins | sample 3A5Ametagenome_FD_177997 | JGI IMG/M metagenome (GOLD analysis project Ga0206117, IMG submission 177997) | Enriched microbial communities from leaf-cutter ant dump, University of Wisconsin, Madison, United States - 3A5A | ecosystem: Environmental > Terrestrial > Nest > Insects nest > Nest dump... | reverse complement strand
CCGGCCAATTCCTCTACCGGGGTATCGCCGGGCGCGCGTTCGAGCGCCGCTTTCAGCTGGCCGATTTCATCAAGGTGACCAGCGCGTCTCTTCAGAATGGCCTTCTGCACATCGAGCTGGCGCGCGAGGTACCCGAAGCGATGAAGCCGCGGAGCATTCCGATCGTCACCGCCGCCGGCAACCAGGCGGTGGAGGTCGAGACGCCCGCTCCGGCCCCCGCGCTGACCCAGCAGGCGGCCTGACGCCCTGACGTGGTTCGTCCGCTCCTGAAGCGGACATGAAAACGGCGCCCCGGACCATCATCCGGGGCGCCGTCATATTTGCCGGACCGCCGTTGTGCGCGGCGCCTATTGGGCCAGCTTCGCGGTGTCCAGAACGATCATCGCAACGCCGATCTTCTGCTTGCCGGCCGGGTCCATCACCGGAACGCTGGCCTCGGTCAGCATGGCGCCTGTCTTGTCGTCTTTCTCCGGGTCGGTCATGTAGAGATCGGCATTGCCGGTGAAGATTTTCTGCCATTTCGGCTCGTCGCCCTGCCAGAAGTCGGAGGTCCCGGCGGTCTGGCCGACATTCAGTCCATGATCGTCCATCAGCAGGATCTCGACGATCCGGCCGTTGCTGCCGGCCACGACCTGCTTCAATTGCTTGGATACCGCATTCGACGAAACCTCTTCGAAGGCCGGGTTGGCGCCTCCCGCCTTGGCCGCCGCCTTCCATGTGTTGTCCATCTCGTCGATCTTGGCCTGCGCGATGCCGGCATTCCTGCTGTTCTGCGATTTCACCGCCGCGACCACCGCCGGATCGGCAAGCCAGGGCTGGGCCTGCTGGCTGACCGCCTTGCGCACCGCGCCTTCCAGGGCGGGGTCCGCGGCGGACGCCATCGAGAACGTGCCTGCGCACAGAAGGGAAACCGCGCAGCCGGCGATCCAGTATCGAACGTGCGTCATGTGTGATGTCCTCCCAGTCGTTTGGCCCGGTCATGGGCGGGGCGATGGTCGGACTCCCGATGCCGGCGCCACAGCATCGGGGCTTGTTTTTCCGTCAAACGGAAGATCCGTTATACGGATTAAATGCCGGAGATCACTGGCGCGGAAAGCTGTCGGGCGGCGCCAGCACCCACTCGGCATAACCGGCGCGCAGCAGCTCATAGGCGGCGACCAGCCCGGCAGCGCCGGCATAGGCGGTGACCAGCACCTGCTCCGGCGATACCTGCGCTCCGAAGACGATCAGCAGAGCGCCGAGGAAAGGCCCGCCCAACAGGAATGCCGCCAACCAGAGCGGTTCGGCCGACAGCCAGGCGCTGAGCACCGCACGGGTCCGGTGCGACAGGCGCAGCAGCCCGCCGGCTTTAGCGTCGAGCGCTTCGAGGCTGCCGGCGCGCAATTCCGCCAACCGCCGGCCGTCGGCGTCGATGAAGACGACCTCCACCTTCATGCCATGGCGGCGGACGGAGGCACGCACCGAGTCGCCGAGCCGTGTCTCCAGCAGGATCGCGTTGCGGCCCAGCGCCGGCAGAGCGTCGCGCACCTCCTCCGGCGGCTCGCCCCATTCGCGCAACGCCGCCAGGATGACACGGGGGTCGTCGCAGGGGAGCGCATCCATATGGATCACCCGCCCATGCGGTGCCGTCACCTTCAGGATCAGCACCTGCTCCGCCGGATCGTGGGTCCCTTCGACGCGCAGGCCGCCGTCGACGACATAGGAGAAGCGCAGGCACCCATCGTGACGGCTGAGCGTATTCATGGCGGCACCCCTCCGGACGCATCCCTGGCGGATCGCACCGAAGGGATCTGGGCGTTGGCGTTGAGAGGACCAACAAACCAGCCGGGGGAACGGCCATCGCGACGGCCCGGAGAAAAAGGAGATGCCCAACTGGAAAAGAACCGGGCAGCCCAGACGAAGGCGGCCGGCAGCCGGGCAAGAAAAAAGCGCCTAGCCGGTCCGGCTGGCGCTTTGCAATTTACTCTCTCGTGAGAGAGAATGGCGGATGGGGGGACTATAGAACCGCCATCCACCAATGTCCGTCAGTATCCGCCATGTATCTGATTTTCCTCAATACACGGACACGCCTTCGTTTGCCCTTGTCCGTGACTTTCCACCTATACCGGTAATGCTTTGTGGGGTAAAACGTGGGGCACGGGAATTCGGTTCCCTAGCCCCCGAATGTGGGGTTGACCATTTCGATCAAGGAAAGCCCCCATGCCCAAGCGACTCGGCCGGCACCCTGAAAAGGCACTGACCGCCGTCACGGTGAAGACTCGGAAGCCCGGCCGGCATGCGGACGGGAATGGCCTGTATCTGGACGTGGACGAGTCGGGCGCCCGGCGCTGGCTGCTGCGCATTACCATCCACGGAAGGCGACGGGACATCGGCCTGGGTTCCGCCTCGCTGGTGACGCTGGCAGAGGCCCGCGACGCGGCGCTGGAGATGCGGCGGGTTGCCCGCGCCGGCGGAGACCCGCTTGCCGAACGCAAGGCCGCCCGCCGGGTGGTGCCCAGCTTCGCCGAGGCCGCCCGCACCTGCCACGAGGAACGGAAGGACGGCTGGAAGAACGGCAAGCACGCGGACCAGTGGCTCAACACCCTGGAGACCTACGCCTTCCCCCAGCTCGGCACGTTGACCGTCGACCGGATCGGAACGCCCGAGGTGCGCGACGTGCTGTTGCCCATCTGGCTGGAGAAGCCGGAGACCGCCCGCCGGCTCCGTCAGCGGATCGGGATCGTGCTGGATTGGGCAGCCGCCAAGGGCTTCCGGGAAGGAGAGAACCCGGTGCGCGGCGTCACCAAGGGGCTGCCCAAACAGAAGGAGTCCGGCGGGCATTTCGCCGCCCTGCCCTATGATGACGTGCCCAGCTTCCTGACCAAGCTGCGCAGCTCGGACAAGGCCGGCCCGGTGGTCGCGCTGGCGATGGAGTTCCTGATCCTGACCGCGGTTCGGTCGGGGGAGATGCGCGGCGCCGTGTGGCGGGAGTTCGACCTGGCAGCCGGTCTATGGACGATCCCGGCGGAGCGGATGAAGGCCGGCAAGCCGCATGTGGTGCCACTGGCCCCGCGCGCCTTGCAGATCCTGCAGGAAGCCCGCGCGCTGGCCCGCAAGCCCGATGATCCCGAGGCCCTGGTGTTCGAGGGCGCCAAGCCGGGCAAGCCCATGTCGGACATGACGCTGACGATGCTGCTGCGCCGGATGGAGGTGGAGGCCACCGCCCACGGCTTCCGCTCCGCCTTCCGCGACTGGACGGCCGAGACGACGAACACCCCCAGCGACGTGGCGGAGATGGCGCTGGCGCACACGATCAAGAACAAGGTCGAGGCCGCCTATCGCCGCGGCGACCTGTTGGAGAAGCGACGGGTTCTCATGAAGGCGTGGGCCGGCTTCTGCACGGGGGAGAAGGCCGGCACAGAGTTGGCGGAGGCCGTTGCGGAGTGATCTTCCCGCCGATTATCTGAACACAATTATCACCCCGCGAGACAAAAGGTCTTGCCTCGCGGGGTTCTTCAGATCAGGCCGCAATCTTGCGCGAAGCCTTGTATTGATCCGGATTGGAGCCATCAACTATCAGAGGATCCGTCCGAGCAACACTAACGCTAAGCTTCGAAATCTTTTCGACGCTTTCCTTCTGCTCAAGCTCAAGCTTCTCGACAGCCAACATGCGAATTATCGTCATCGCATTCTGGTCGATAGGGTTTTCACCTCGCTCCCAACGACTAATGGTAAGCGCTTCAACATGCAGAAGGCTTGCCATCTCTTGTTGCGTCATGCCCAACTCGGTACGGAGGAATCTATGTTCCTGCCCTGTCATGCCAGATGACTCGTACACGATCGAGCGGGCTATCTCACGGTGAAGTCCGGGCAGATTGGGAATGCGGTACACCGTTTTACCAGCCGCATCGCAGTGGAACTCTATGCCAGCGATCCAGACATCATCGAGTCCACATTCTGTGTAGTGATACATCTCGGTGTTCATAGCACCCCTCTTCATTTCTCCGGCAAGCGGCTCTTGGTTCTTCATTATATCCGCTTGGATTTAGTCGAGAACATCACACACCCTCAGCTCATCTGTGTTGCCAAGTATAACCACAATTCTTAGGCTCTTATTTATCCAGTTAGGCGTTCGCGTCTCCACTATGTATTTAAAAAACAGCACGGTAGTACAAGACCGACCTTGCTCATATACCTTTCCATGACGAAGTATGTAATGAAGGTCTCCAATTACGAGATTTTTATCTTTCAATTTCTGCTTAACTTCATCGTCCCAACAGAATGTATATCCTCTTCGAGCAATATCGTTAATGCGCGTTGTCGCTAGATCTGGCTCTAGTGGTCTAGGAACCACACTATCAATTGCTCCCATTTGCCGTCCTGCATACCTGCTACAATGACATACGGGTGGTGAAAAATCTGGATCACCCTTGGCAGAACTTATCACCGTGATAAGTCCAGGTCCACAGTTTGTGAGCACGGTCCTATGCATGCGTCCGAATGGCATAGGCCTATATGCGAGGCCCAAGGTTCAATATAAACACATGAAATATAAAGATTTTCAGCCGATGCGAGCCTTCGCGCCGGTTCGCAGTAGCGCCTTCGATTGTCCCTGAAGGTATCCATAATCGAGTCCAATTTCTTCACGATGTGCGGCGAGCAGCCTTCGATCTGTCACGTTGGTCGTGCGGAAGTAGAACTGTTGGTCGACTCGGGACATGTCAGGGCAGCCTGAATCAGCTCGCAAGTGCGGCGTAGGCTCGCGACCTACAGCTATCTCACAGGCTATTCAGATCAATGTTGGTGTAGTCCAGGCCCCTCTCCGGGGCTGAAAGGGCCTCAGCAGTATGGAGGCCCTTCAGGAGTGCTGACAGGTGGCATCCGCAGTATGGACACTACCGGGGCGCTGGCTACTCCCCATCATGGGGACTACCCACCGCATCGCGCCGCGGGCTGCAAGCTGGTGTCGGAAATACCGACATCGGCATTTCCGGTGCCCCGGCCGGCTCTACCTTGGGGCTGGTCAGAATTGACATGCCGAGTTTGGGAAGATCGTGGGAAAGGGCGTCGGTTGAAGCGACGCCCTTTGGATGACCACAGAACACACCTTATGCTATATATCACCATAGCAGGTTGAGCAGGCCTGTGTTTCTGGAGAGGGAAGATGCAAGTAGAGGTTTTTGCGATCAACCGAAAGGTTATTTGGTCGGGAACTATTATATCTAAAAATAAAGGCGAAGAAAAAGTCGTTATTCGCTCCGATGACAACGAAGAGGTGAGTTTCTACCTAAAATTTGCCGACGATGAAAAATCAAATGGTCAGCGCGTTGATTTCACCATAGCAGATGACCAAAGATCAGCAGTCATGATTTTCAATAATTTTAATAGCACTCTTGGATCTGTTGTTCACGATGCCAATGTGGCAGCGGTAGATGGTAAAGACATTTATTTTGATGTATCTATACAACTCCTCAACAAAGAGAATGACACTAGACTAATTCATTTAAGCGTTAGCAAGGAAATCTAAATGACCACAAAGATCACCCGGCCGACATCATCGAGCATTGAAGATCCAAATAATGAAAGAACGAAAATAATATTTGATTTTATTGGAAAAAATATTGCCCAGATATCTTCTGCTGTCATTTTGTTTGCTTTGATTGGCATATTTTGTGTTTTATTATATAATGATAAAGTCGAGCGTAACTGGCCTTTTATAGGTCCGCTGATATCTTTGTTTGCTGGGGTATTGGTAGGTAAAAAGGTTTGAAAGACGCTATCTGGCTAAGGAAATTACCTTCGAGCCCGCCCGGCTTGTCCGCGGCGGGCTTTATCATTCTCAGAGAGCCTCCTTGCGCAGCCGAACTCCGGCTCCGCCCCCGTTCTCGGGGATAAACTCGACGCCGGCCGCTTCAAGGGCTGCCTGGATCGCGGCAAGAGTACGCGCATAGGGCTTCCGCGCCTCGCGCTCAAAGTCAGCCAGCGTCTTTTCAGACACGGCCGATGCCTTTGCAACATCGCCCTGTGACAGACCGATAAGCGCGCGAGCGGCTCGGCACTGGCCCGGTGTGATTTCTGACATACTGTAACCTTACAGAAATTCTGTTGACATCGGATTTGCTGTAGGGTTACAGAATAACAGTAATCTTAACTCCGTTCAACGCCAGAGGCGCCCAATGCGAGCATTTCTCGCCACGCCCAAGTCTTGCCCGCCGCCGGCTCTGCTGGCGCGCTGGCTCCGTCCCATGATCGAAGCTGCCATAGACGCCCTGCTTGCCGAACTGGACGCCCGTGACGGTGATCCGGACCTTGAACCCGAAGAGGACCGGGGAGAGTTGGATCATCTGCCCGACGCCTCTCCCAACGCCATAGCCGCCTGACCACCTGCCGGTGTGCCACCACGTCACACCGTTCCCGATAGGAGCCTCCCACCATGACGACCGTCACCAACGCGCCCAAGGGCGCGAACGCCGCAGCTATGCCCATCGTCTGGGGCACCCGCCAGCTTCCCGGCCCCGGCGACGGGTCGGTTACCATCTCTACCGCACAGGTTGGCCCCTTTGCGCTGGAGGTTCACGACTCCCTCTCGCGAACCGGTCATCCTCGCATCATCCTGTGGACCGTCGAGAAGGACGGAAAGCGCCTGGGGGAGGGAGTGCTGGACAGCACCGATGGCGGCAAGGCCGCCGCCGAGTCGAAGGCCCGCCGGCTGCTGACCGACCCGCCGTCGGACCTGAACACCAACAGCGCTGGCAGCCGCGTCATTCCCGCATGCGTGAACGGCATGCCGAAGCGTGGGGTCCGGCCCGGCGCCCAGCCCGACATCGAGCTGCTGTTCGCCTGGGATGCCTTCCAGGCCGCCGCCACGGCCTACCAGTGCGCGCCCGATGGCGAGTCCGGCCGGTACTGCGAGATGGTGGACACCATTGGCGAGCGGATCGAGGCGTTCACCCCGAAGACGCTGGACGGGACCGCGATCCAGCTTCGCTATCTGCTGACCAAGTACATCGACGCGGATTGCGCTTGGAGCACGCTCGTGTTCGGCGACGATCCGGACAGGGACTTCCGCGACATCGTCGCCAACGATCCTCACGCCGGCATGCTCTGGCGCCTGATCCAGGCCATCGACAGCCCGGCGGAGCGCATTGCCCGGCGCGGCCGGGAGCAGCCGACCAAGGGGCCGGACCACTCTTCCGCCATACCGGCCTAATCGCCGCCACCCGTCGACTGTCCGCCAAGATCGGGCACCCCCCATATCCGCCACCGCGGCGGAAACCCACCGGAGCATTCCCCATGTCGATCCCCAGCAACGCGCCGGCCGGCGCGAACGCCCCCGCCTTGCCCATCGTCTGGCGCAAGCTGTCGGAGATGTGGAGCGCCACCAGTGCCCAGCGCGCCATTGTCGACGCCTACGAGCTGATCGCCTTCGACATCCCACCGGCCGGGCCGCATCCCCGTATCATTGCGTGGGAACTGCACACCGGCCCCCAGTTCATGACTGGGGTTGCCGGCGGGCCGGCGGACAGCTTCGAGGCTGCCAAGGCCGCCGCTGAAGCCGAAGTCCGCCACCGGCTGAACGTCGCGACCGACACGCCGGCTTCGCTGGCGCTGGCACCGTCGACCGTCATTCCCGCGCTGGGGCTGACCTTCATCCAGGCAGAGGATCGCATCACCGCTGGCCTGTTGGCATCGACCGACCATCTTACTGTGAAGGAGTCGGACGCCTTCACCGAGGAAATCGCCGACATCGCACAGGCGATCCATGAAACCGCCCCGGCGACGCTGGCAGACGCCATTGTGAAGATGCGCGTCGTAGCTGGCCCCGTGGGCTTTGAAGGTGGGGACGGCCCCTGCCTCTTTGAGTCCGTCCGTCAGGTGGCGGAGTTCCTGGCACGGTTCCACCGCGGAGCTGCCCCATGATCTTAAGGGGCGGACGTCCGCACTTTGGACGCCCTTCGCGCTGGCCCGTGCGCCGGACAACACCCCTCTCAACGTCGTTACCCCCTAAACGACGTTGAGGGGGCATCAATCATTCTTAGATGCATAGCCCGCCAAATGCGAAAAATCCATTTGCGGTCCGATAGCTTTGCCTCTAAAATCCGAAAGCGAAAATCGCCTTTGGAGTTTCTGTTATGAATTCAAAAGACTTGGAGCGCTTCCTGGTCACCCTGGGTCCTTGGGGTGCGACCGATGTTGACCAGAGGACGCGAAACCTGCGTGTTGCTCGCATGCTTCCGACGGGTGGTGGGCGAGGTCCCAATGCTCCGGAAATCACTGCTGAGAATGCCGCTACGGTTCTCATCAGCCTTGCGGTTTCCGACCGCGCGGTTGATGCGGTTCAGTCGGTTCTCACCTATGCCCCGTTGCAGCCTGCAACCGGTATGAAGATCGACGGCTACGCCGCCGATGGTTTCGCCGGGCGTGAGACCTTTGCCGAAGCCTTGACCCTAATCCTGGAGGACTATGGGTACAAATATGGCATCGAAGAGGTGGTGGTCTGCCGGACTTGGCCCATGGCCCGCATTACCCGCAAGGCCCCGGACGGCGAGATACAGCATTTCAAGTATGGCTATGACGGCTGCATGGCCGCAAGTGAGGCCGGCTATCGTACGTCGACGGTTCGTGTGGAAACCCGCTTCAGTGGTGGGTTCCTGCATCAGCTTGCCATCGACCTTCGCGGCAACCATCCGGTTGCCCCTGGCGAATGGGTTTCCGAAGTTGAGGGCCGCTCCCGCAAGGGCGCTACCCGCAGTGAAGTGCCCGAGGAAAACCCGCCGGTCTGGCGTGAATACGTGGGTGATGACGCCTCCGAAGCCTGATGGCTTCCCTCTCAGAACGGAGGGAGCCTCCCTCCGTTTCTTTCAACTCTAGAGGCTGAACATGACCGCACTGAATGAGCGGCCGGGGCGCACCCCCCGGCTGCAAACGCCCCCGGTTTGCCTGGATCAAGCCGAGCCGCTTGTCTCCAACCCCAGCGCTCCCCAGCGCGTCCACAAGGTGGGCTACACCGTCAACGAATGGTGCCATGCCGCCGGCCTGGGGCGTTCCAAGCTCTACGAGATGATCGCCGATGGCACGATCCAGTCCGTCACCGTCGGTCGCCGCCGGATCATCACCACCACGCCGGCCGATTTCCTGGCCGCGCTGGCCGGCGGCGCCGGGGCGTAACGACGCCCCACCCACCCGGCAGTCATCCGCCATTTATGGCGGGTACAGGTCAAGCGGCGTACCGGCCCAATCCGATACTTCGCTTATGCCCCATCCGCGAAGGTTCGGTATGAAGTGGCTCCGCCTCTACAACGAAACCGTCAATGATCCGAAGTGGCGCATGATCGCCATCGAGACGGAGCAGCCGGTGCATGCCGTGTTGGCCGTGTGGATGGCAATGCTGTGTCATGCGTCGGGCGCTGAACCCCGCGGAACCCTGACCGGCTGGAACGACCGCTTGGCCGGGGCCGCCCTGGATCTGAAGGGCGCCACTGTGGAAGCCATCCGCACGCAGATGCAGGGGGTTGTTCTCGACGGCGACCGGTTGGCAGCCTGGGACAAGCGCCAGTTCAAGACCGACGATGCGAATGAGCGGTCGAAGCGCCATCGCGCCAAGAAACCCGCTCATGAGGGTGATGGAAACGTTGCAGAAACGGACGGAGACCCTACTTGCGACGGTCATGCAACGTTGCATGATCCGGATGCAACGTTGCAAACGCCGGACGCAACGTTGCCGCCTCTGCGCGCGACAGATTCCAGATCTCAGACTCTTGCTGCTGATGACACGCGCGACCGGACGTCGACTGTTGGCCGGGAGGTTCTTCGCCTGATCGGCGTCGCCGATGATCCCCGATGGCTTGGCGACTGGGGGCGCGTTGCGCAGTGGCTGGCGGACGGAGCCGATCCGGACCTGGACATCTACCCGACCGTCCGGCGCGTGATTGAGCGGCGCAAGAGCCAAGGGCCGCCGAGCAGCTTGTCCTATTTCGACAAGCCCATTGCCGACGCCGTCGCCACCCGTAATCGCCCGATGCCCGAAGGAACACCGCATGACCAACGTCGTGGAGTTCAATCCGTACGCCCACAGGCCCCCGCAAGCTACTTCCGACAGCTACTTGACCGCGACCTTGCAGGCTGCGCTGAAGACGCCTGAAACCGTCGTATTCACCGAGCATGGGACCGAGAACCGCCCGCTTCCCTGGCAGCCGCCGGCCGTCATCACCGATGCGATGAAGCGCGAGGCGGTGCATGCGCTGGGCGTGCTAAAGGTCCGGTCCAGGCCGGCCACACAGGCCGAGGCCGAAAGGTTCATCGGTAATCTGGCGGACAAGTGCGCTGGTGGTGGTGGAAAAAGGGATCTGCCGCCCGACAGCAAGCTCATGGGCGCGGCTTCCTCAATCCTGCGAGCCGAATACCCCGCGGCGATCATCAACGACCCGTACGCGCTGGATCGTGTCTTGAAGCGCCTCAAGGCCAAGGCGCCCGACCGGCCGCTATGGTGGCCGGACTGGCCCGAACTGGACATGGCGCTTGAAGCTGAACGTTCAGCCTTGCGGGAGCAATGGCGCCGACTGGACGTGCTCGCCAAGGGCAACAGCGGCACCCGCGCCATGCTGGCCCGCCAGCGTCAAGACGACGCCCCTCCCCCAGCGACCGACGCACAGAAGGCCGCCGTGCGCGAGCTTCTAGCCGCCGCTGGGTTCGCCCTGAAGAACGACCCGCACCCTCTCCGCCGATAGGTCCACCGTGGAAGCCGTTGACCGCATCCGCCGCGTTGCCGCCGGCAAGGACACCCCCGATGATCGGGCGTGGCTGTCCGCTCGCCTGGGAGCCTACCTGTCCGACCCGGAACAGGGCATGGAGCGGGCGCTTCGCCTGGATCGCTCCCCCGGTGAACCGCCATGGTGGCGGGTGGAGCGGCGCCAGCGGCGCGACGCGATGATCCTTCGGCTGTGGCGTGAGCGCTGGCCCGAGCTGTCCGCCTGGGATGCGGCCGAACGGATCCTGATCGTTCAGCAGCGCTACGCCGCCGCAGCATGGCGCCAGCACCGGGACCAGGACACGCCGCCGGCCGATCCCACCGCCGCCCTGTTGTGGGAAATCCTGAAGACGGATCTCCGGTTCCCCACCAGCCGGCGCCGCATCTTCGAGATCCTCAATACCGCCGAACGGGATGCGCTCTACTGAAATTGAATGCCCCTTTTCATTTCAGTAACCGACCAAGAATGTGGAGGAAACGCCCCTCCATTGACTTGGGCACACCATGCGCCAGTTCATCGCTTCCCTGTTCGGCAACTCCACCCCTGCCCCCGAAACCCGTGGGGAAGCCTTCTCGCTCGACAACCCGTTCGTCGCGGAAGTGCTGGGAGGCGCTGGCCCGACCGTCGCGGGGGTGAATGTCGGGCTGGAAACGGCGCTGAAGTGCTCTGCCTCGCACGCCTGCATTCGGATCATCGGGGAGACGCTGGCGCAACTGCCGGTCCACCTGTACCGGAAGACGGGCACGGATGACCGGGAGCGGGCGACCGACCATCCCGCCTATCGGATCGTCGCGAAGATGGCGAACCCATGGACACCGGCCGCTGAGTTCCGGTTGATCGTCGCAACCCACTTCGCCGCCGCCGGCAACGGGTACGGGTTCATCGTCCGGGACAATGAGGGCCGGCCGGCGGAGATGATCCCGCTGGACTCCCGGCGGGTCGCGGTGAAACAGAACCCGCTGACCCTGGAACCGATCTACACCGTCAGCACCGAGGACGGGCAAACCCGCGACTATGGCCGCCGGGACATCTTCCACGTCCGCGGCGTCGGGCTGGACACCTACAAGGGCGCCTCCCCGGTCAATCTGGCGCGGGAGGCTATCGGCCTTGCCATGACGCTGGAGACCCACTGCGCTGGCCTGTTCGGTCGGGGCGCCAAGCCGTCGGGGATCCTGAAGCACCCCAAGAGCTTGAGCGATACCGTCCTTGGGCGGCTGAAGGCCGGTTTTTCCAACTGGTACACCGGCAACGCCAATACCGGCCGGACGATGATCCTGGAAGAAGGCATGACCTTCGAGCCGCTTCAGCTTTCCAGCGTCGACGCGCAGACGCTGGAAATGCGGCGCCACCAGATTGCGGAAGTGTCCCGCTTCTGGCGCATCCCGCTCCACATGCTGAACGAACTGGACCGCGCGACCCACAACAACGCCGAAGCAATGGGGCAGCAGTTCTTAACGTTCTGCCTGCTACCGATTTTGAAGATCTGGTGTGATGCGCTGGCGGTTTCCCTTCTGACCGAAGATGAACGGGAAACCCTCTACTTTGAGTTCATGCTTGACGACCTCGCACGCGCCGATCTTGCGGCACGGATGACGGCATACGCCACGGCCATTTCGCACGGCGTCCTGTGCCCCGACGAGGCACGGGCGAAAGAGAACATGCCGCCGGCCCCGGATGGCTCGGGAAAGGTCTTCACCCGGCCCGTCAACGCCGCTCCGGTCAACCCGCCCGATCCGGCCGCTACCGATGGGAACGCCCCATGACGATCCTGCACCATGACATCGAGATCCGGTTCGCGGCAGACGACGCCGGCACCTTCAGCGGCGCCGCGAACGTCTATGGCACGGTGGACAGCTACAACACCGTGTTCATGCCGCGCGCCTTCGCTGCGTCCCTGACCGAGCATCGCGCCGCCGGCACCATGCCCATGATGCTGTTGCAGCATTCCCCGTCCGTCATCATCGGCGCGTGGCTGGAGATACGCGAGGCGCCGTCCGGGCTGTTCGTCCGGGGCCGGCTGGATCTGACCAGCCCAGGCGGGCGCAAGGCTCACGCGATGATGAAGGCGGGGGTGTTGGGCGGGCTGTCGGTCGGGTTCCGCCGCCGGCTGACCGACACCCTTGCGGATGGGACCGTCGCCATCCGCCAAGCCGACCTGATCGAAATCTCTCCCGTCCGCCGGCCGTCCAATCCGGGCGCACGGGTGACGGACGTTCGTTCCGCGACCGCCGGCACGGCCGAGCTGGTCAACCACATCCGCCGCGCCGCGGCGATCATCGGAGGCAAGCATGTGTAACGGTTTCCACCCCCAGCCCCGCACCTGGGAAATTCGCGAAGAACAGCAGCAGCAACAGGACAACCCCGCGGACATCCGCGCCGCCCTGGACGAGTTCACCGGCGCCGCGACCCAGCGCCTCGACGGCACCGAGGCCAGCGTGACGGAGATGCGCACTCGCCTGGAAGCGGTGGAGCGCGCGCTTCGCCGTCCCGGTTCGCAGCAGGAACAGCGTCAGCAGCAGGGGCCGGCCCCGGAAACCCGCGCCTTCCTGTCCTTTATCCGCAACGGCCGGGAAGGCATGACGGCGGACGAGGTGCGGTCCCTGGCAACGTCTGACGACACCACGGGCGGCGTTCTGGCACCGGGCGAGTTCATTCCCGAGCTTCAGCGCAACGTCGTCCTGTTCTCCCCCGTCCGCGCCGTCGCCAACGTCCGCAACGTCGGCACCGGTTCCGCCACCATGCCCAAGCGCCGCGGCGGCATGACGGCGCGGTGGACCGGCGACACCGAAGAGCGGCAGGAAACGACCGTCACCTTCGGCGCCGCGACCTACGAGGTTGCCGAGCTGACCGCCTATGTCGACGTGCCCAACAGCCTGTTGGAGGACTCCGCCTTCGACATCGGCGCGCTTCTGGCCTTCGAGTTCGGTGAAGAGTTCGGATCGAAGGAGGGAGCCGCCTTCGTGGCGGGCAACGGCGTCAAGAAGCCGACGGGCTTCATGAACGATACCGGGGTGGGCTTCACCAAGAGCGGCCATGCCTCCCAGATCACCGCGGATGGGCTGATCGACCTCTACTATGCCCTGCCCACCCCCTACCGGGCCGGCGCCGTCTGGATGATGAACAGCGCGACCACGGCGGCTATCCGGAAGCTGAAGGACGGACAGGGCAACTACCTGTGGTCCGACGGGCTGAAGGCGGACACCCCGCCCACGATCCTGGGGCGGCCGGTGGTGGAGGCGCCCGACATGCCCGCCGTCGCGGCAGGCGACTTCCCGGTGGTGTTCGGCGACTTCAGCGCCGGCTACCGCATCTTCGACCGCGTGCCCCTCGCCATCATTCGCGACCCGTTCACCATCGCCGTTAACGGCATGACCCGTTTCCACGGCCGGCGCCGCGTTGCCGGCGGGGTGGGCAAGGCGGAAGCACTCCGCAAGCTGAAGATCGCGGCGTAAGGAGACCCCGACCATGCGCGACCTGTTCAACCACGTCCACCCGCTCCCGGCCATCGCATGCACCCGCGTAGCCGACAACACGCCCGCGGTGGGGGCGATCATCGACACGATGGGGTTCGCGTCGCTGACCTTCGTCATCCTGGCCGGCACCCTGGCCGATGCCGACGCGACCTTCGCCGTGCTGGTGGAGGACGGCGACGCCCCGGACCTGTCCGACGCCGCCGCGGTGCCCGACACCCAGCTTCTCGGCACCGAGGCCCTGGCCGGCTTCACCGCGGCCGATGACGGCAAGACGCGGAAGGTGGGCTATGCCGGGTTCAAGCGGTATGTCCGCCTGACCGTCACCCCGGCCGGCAACGCCGCCGCCGCGGACATCGGCGCCGTCGCCGTGCTGGGGCACCCCCACAGCATGCCGACCGCCAATCCGCCGGCCTGATCGAGGGGCGCCCGATGCTGACCATCATCACCCCCGCCGTCACCCGCGCCCTTACCACGGTGGACGCGACCAAGGCCGAGATGTGCGAGACCAGCGCGGACGATGATGGTTGGTTCGCTTTGTCGATCGACAGGGCAACCGCCGCCATCGAGCATTGGTGCCGCCGCTCCTTCGCGGCTGAGACGGTGCGGGAGTCGGTTTGGCTGACCAGCCCGGCGGAGTCGGTCAGCCTGTCCCGCTGGCCTGTGCTGTCGGTGGCGTCGATCATCGAGGGCGGGGCGCAGTTGCCGCCGGATGCCTTCGAGGTGGACGGCGCCGCCGGCTTGGCCTACCGGCTGACCGACCCGGACGCCCGCCGCTTGTGGCGGGCCGGGCGGATCGTCGCGACCTACACCGCCGGCTATGTGCTGCCCGGCGATCCAGGCCGCACCCTGCCCGAGGACCTGGAGCGCGCGGCGATCATGCTGGTGCGGAACTGGTGGAACGAGCGGGACCGCGACCCGCTGGTGAAGGCCGAACAAACCGAGGGCGTGGGGCGCACCGAATATTGGGTTGGCGCTCCCGCCGGGGGCGCCACCCTCCCGCCCGAGGTGGAGGGGCTGTTGCAGCCCTACCGTCAGATCCCGATGGGAGGGTGACGCCATGCCCAGCGCCCCGCCCAAGCACTGCCACCAGCCCGGACACCCGTCCTACACGGGCCGGCGCTGCCCCCTGTGCGCCAAGGATTACGACGCCCGCCGGGGAACCGCCCGGCAACGCGGCTACACCAAGGCGTGGGAGAAGGCGGCCAAGGCGTTCCTGGGGCGCCCGCAGAACCGCCTGTGCGCCTGTGGCGCCCCAGCTACCAGGGTGGACCATCGGACGCCCCACAAGGGAGACCAGCGCCTGTTCTGGGACCGCTCCAACTGGCAACCCATGTGCGAGCGTTGCCACAACGCCAAGAGCATGGGGCCGGATCGGGGCGCTTGGCGGCCGGGTTCGGGCGGCACGCCTGCCCTCGCACCTGGGGGGATAGGGGGTTCGGAATTTCCGTCCGAGGGGGCCGGGACCGGTGGGGGGTCTTGCGCGCACTCTCCGGGAAAATGGGATTTTCTCTTATGAAGGGCCGGAAGTCCGCCCCGGTGGAGTCCGAGCGGCCGGCGAAGCGGTGTCCGCCGCCCCCGTCCTGGCTCCCCCAGCACGCGAAAAAGGAATGGAAGCGCGCGGCGAAGGAACTGCACGGCCGGAAGCTTCTGGCTGACGATGTCCTTGCAACGCTTGAGAGTTATTGCATCGCCATGGGGCAGGTTCGCGAGTGCGAGGAACTCATGGCGGCGGAAGGCCGCATCATCAAGACCGAGAACGGCCCGAAACCACACCCCGCCTTCAGGATGCAACAGGCCGCCATGCGCGAGGGCCGTTTGCACGCTGCCGAGCTGGGCTTGACGCCCCATCGGCGGGGTGTGAAGGGGGGTGAAAGCGAGGATGATAACGGCGGTTGGGACTCCGACCTTCTGTCCTGATCCGGCGCTCTACCCGGACCCATCCGGCCGGGCGGATAGGGTGTGCCGGTTCGTCCGCATGCTGCGCCTATGGGAGGGCAAGCACGCCGGGAGCCGGTTCGTGCTGAACCCGTTCCAAGAGGCGATCATCCGGCGGATCTATGGCCCCAGCACCCGCGACGGCCGGCGGCTGGTGCGTCTGGCCTGCATCTGGATCCCGCGCGGCAACGCCAAGACAACGCTCGCTTCCGCGCTGGCGCTGGCGCACTTCATGGGGCCGGAAGCCGAGGCCGGTGGACAGGTGATCCAGGCCGCCGCTGACCGGGAGAACGCGGGCATCGCCTTCAAACACTCGATGGAGATGGTCAAACAGGATCGCATCCTGTTGCAGCGCGTGGCCCCAGTGGAGTCGCGCAAGCTGCTGAACCACAGGCGGACGCGAGGCCAACTGAAGGCGATTTCGTCCGAGTCCTACAGCAAGCACGGCATGAACGCCTCCTTCTTCCTGGCGGACGAAATCCATGCTTGGCCCGTGGCCGAAGGTCGCAAGCTGTTCAACGTCGTGCGCGACTCCATGGTCAAGCGGGACGAACCGCTGACCGTCGTCATCTCGACGGCCGGCGAAGGACAGGGCGGCTTAGCCTATGAGTATTGGAGCTACAGCCTCGCTGTTGCTCGGGGGGAGGTGGAAGACCCGACCTTCGCGCCAATCATCTTCGCTGCCGATCCCGAGGCCGATTGGCAGGATGAGCGGGAATGGCACGCGGCGAACCCGGCGCTGACCGCCGGCTTCCTGTCGATGGACGAGCTGCGCATCAAGGCCCGGCGGATCGAGCATTTCCCGGCTGACCTTGCCGACTTCAAGCGCTTCCACCTGAACATCTGGCAGGACGGCGCCGCGAACCCGTGGGTGGACCTGACGCTCTACGACCGAGCCGAACCGATGACGCCGCCGTCCGACCTGGAAGGCCGGGCGTGCTGGGTTGGCGTCGACCTGTCGAGTGTGGAGGATCTGACCGCCGTGGTCGCGGTGTTCCCGGATGGGAGCGATGACAACCGCACCTATGACGTCGTGCCCATGTTCTTCCTGCCGGCGGCGACGCTGGCGCAGAAGGCGGAGAAGGACCGGGCCGATTACGTGCGCTGGGAGCGCGACGGGCTGCTGACCGTGACGGAGGGGAACCGCGTCGACCACGCCGCGGTGATCGCCCATGTGGTGGCGCTGGCGAAGCGGTACGACCTTCAGGAAGTCGCCATCGACCGATGGAACAGCACCGCCGTCACCGCGGCGCTGCAACGGGAGCGGTTGGAGGTTGCCGAGTTCGGGCAGGGTTTCGCCAGCATGGCCGCCCCGGTGAAAGAGCTGAAGCGCGCCATCCTGGGCGGACAGTTCCGGCACGGCGGGAACCCGATCCTGCGCATGTGCTTCGCCAACATCCGGGCCGTGCGGGACGACGCGGAGAACGAGAAGTTCAGCAAGGATCGCAGCACCGGCCGGATCGACGGCGCCGTGGGCGCGGCCATGGCCGTGGGGCGCATCCTTGCCGGCGAAACCGGCCCCAGCGTCTATGAAGGCGACAGCCGGCGGGAGGGGGTCTTGTACGTCTGACGGAGGGGCCGATTTATGCGTTACACGAGTCCTGTAACGCACATGCCCTTTCCCCTCGCACCATCCGCGACCGTCCGCAAACAGCCGTCCCAATCCGCTTCAAAGTGTGGGGTAAAGCGTGGGGAAATGAAAAAGGCCAGAGCGGATTTCTGTTTGAAATCAACGCGCTGGCCTAAAATTCTGGCGGATGGGGGGAGATTCGAACTCCCGATACCCGTGAGGGTATGCCGCATTTCGAGTGCGGTGCATTCAACCGCTCTGCCACCCATCCGCTGCCCCGTTTGGCGGGGTGGGCGGAACCTATATAAACGCCTCCGGCCGTGCAAGCCTTTTTTGCAGAAAAATGCGAAGCTTTTCGGCGGCATCCCTGTTGACTCTCAGGCCACCTTGAGTATAGATCGTCGCTCCCATGAACGGGCTTGCGCATCGAACGGTGGGCGAGAAGCCCGCCGTTTGTTTTGACATAGGCAGTGACGACAATGTTTGCAGTGATCCGCACCGGCGGCAAGCAGTACAAGGTCGCCAATGGCGACGTGATCCGTGTTGAGAAGCTCGAGGCCGATGCTGGCGCCTCCATCACGCTCGATGACGTGCTGATGGTCGGCGACGCAGGCAACACCACCATTGGCACCCCGACCGTGGCCGGCGCCTCGGTCGTCGCCGAGGTCGTCGCCCAGGATCGCGGCCCGAAGATCATCGTCTTCAAGAAGAAGCGCCGCCAGAACTACCGCCGTAAGAACGGCCACCGCCAGGACCTGACCGTCCTGCGCATCACCGGCATCAACGGCGCGGCCTGATCCGGGTCTTCCGGTCAAGCTTCCAGGCGCATCTTCAGTATTAGGAGCAACACCCCATGGCACACAAAAAGGCAGGCGGCTCGTCCCGCAACGGCCGTGACTCCGCCGGTCGCCGTCTCGGCGTGAAGCGTTTCGGCGGCGAGACCGTCGTCTCCGGCAACATCATCGTCCGTCAGCGTGGCACGAAGTTCCACCCGGGCGAGAATGTCGGCCTCGGCCGCGACCACACCATCTTCGCGATGGCCGACGGTCAGGTCTACTTCAAGCACAGCTCGAACGGCCGCACCTTCGTGAACGTCGTTCCGGCCAACGATCAGGAAGTTCCGGCCGTCGCCGCCGAGTGATCGGGCCGAACAACCAGTAAGGTCGTTGCGCGGCCTGTGTCGCAGGCCTGCACGCTTGTGGGATAAAATCGGGGGACCGGGCGACCGGCTCCCCGATTTTCGTTTTCAGTCCGGTGTCGTCCCACCGCCGGTTTCCCTTCCGTTTACGGGCAAGGTCCCCCGATGAAGTTTCTCGATCAGGCCAAGGTGTTCTTGAAGAGCGGTGACGGCGGCCCCGGTGCCGTGGCGTTCCGGCGCGAGAAGTTCATCGAGTTCGGCGGCCCGGACGGCGGCGACGGCGGCCGCGGCGGCGACGTGATCATCGAGGCGGCGGACGGCCTGAATACGCTGATCGACTACCGCTACAAGCAGCACTTCAAGGCGCAGCGCGGCCATCACGGCATGGGTAGCAACCGCAACGGCGCGCGCGGCGAGGATGTCGTCCTGAAGGTACCGGTCGGGACCCAGATCCTGGACGAGACCCAGGAAACCGTGCTGTGCGACCTGACCGAGGCCGGACAGCGCCGCGTGTTCCTGCGCGGCGGCGACGGCGGACACGGTAACGCGCATTTCAAGACGCCGACCAACCGGGCGCCGCGCAAGTTCCACCCCGGCTGGCCGGGACAGGAGCAGTGGGTGTGGCTGCGGCTGAAGCTGATCGCCGATGCCGGCCTGCTCGGGCTGCCCAATGCCGGCAAGTCGACCTTCCTGGCCGCCACCACCGCGGCCAAGCCGAAGATCGCCGACTATCCCTTCACCACGCTGGCCCCCAATCTGGGCGTCGTCCGCGCCGGTGACGAGGAGTTCGTCATCGCCGACATTCCCGGCCTGATCGAGGGCGCGCACGAGGGTCATGGGCTGGGCGACCGCTTCCTCGGTCACGTCGAACGCTCGCGCATCCTGCTGCACCTGATCGACGGCACGGCCGACGACGTCGTCGCCTCCTACCGCACGATCCGGAACGAGCTGGAAGCCTATGGCGGCAACCTTGCCGACAAGACGGAGGTCATCGGGCTGAACAAGTCCGACGCCCTGCTCGACGAGGAGATCGAGGAGAAGAAGGCGGCATTGGAGGAAGCTTCGGGTGCCGAGGTCATGGTGCTGTCGGGTGCCACCGGCCAGGGCGTGAAGCAGGTGCTCTATCGGCTGCTGACGGTCATCAAGGACTCGAAGGCGGAAGAGCCCGAGGTCATCAACGCGCCCGCGACCCGCTCCATCCCGCGCCCGCCGGTCGGCCAGAAGCTGCCCGACGACAGCGAGATGCAGTGGGACGATGAAACCGGCGAATGGGTCGGCGGCGAGGAAGACAGTCTCGAGGAAGAGGATTTCGAGGAGGAAGACCTCGAAGCCGGCGAACTCGAAGAGGGCGAGGGGCTGGAGGACGGCGACTCGGACGAAGCTCTTGACGGAGAGGAGCCGGAGGGCGAAGAGGACGGTTCGGACGACGATACGGACGGAACCTCCCGCCATGGCGCTTGACGCCCCTACCCTTCTCGAATCCCGCCGGCTGGTCGTAAAGATCGGCTCGGCCCTTCTGGTC
>Ga0206117_100906_pt1 | contig 20374 bp, 15 predicted proteins | sample 3A5Ametagenome_FD_177997 | JGI IMG/M metagenome (GOLD analysis project Ga0206117, IMG submission 177997) | Enriched microbial communities from leaf-cutter ant dump, University of Wisconsin, Madison, United States - 3A5A | ecosystem: Environmental > Terrestrial > Nest > Insects nest > Nest dump... | reverse complement strand
CTGGCGCCGGGCAAGACGCCCGAGGCGGTCGAGGACGTGCTGGTCCGGGTAGTGCCCGGACCCTATCGCCGCCATGCCCATCACTGGCTGATCCTGCATGGCCGCTATATCTGCATCGCCCGCAAGCCGCGCTGCCCGGTCTGCCCGATCGCCGATATCTGCAAGTTCAAGGAAAAGACGCCGGAGCCGGCCTGAAGGTCGCGCCCACCCCGGTCCCGGGAAAACCATCCGGGGCCGGGGCAGGCGTCGTTGGACTGCCTTCAGCTCGTGAAGAAGCTTTGCGTTCCGTGCGCCTCGATCGCGTCGGCCAGGCGGCTGAGGGCGTGGACATAGGCCGCCGTGCGGACGGTGATGCCCCGGTCATTGGCCAAGGTCCAGATCGCCCGGCCCTCGCGTTCCATGATCGCGCGCAGCCGGTCGTGGATCTCCTCGACGGTCCAGTAATAGCCCTGGCGGTTCTGGACCCATTCGAAATAGGAAACGGTCACGCCGCCGGCATTGGCCAGGATGTCGGGCAGGACCACGACGCCCTTGTCGGCCAGGATCGCGTCCGCCTCGGACGTCACCGGGCCGTTGGCCAGTTCCAGCACCAGCCTGGCCCGGACCGACCCGGCATTGTCGCGGTCGATCATGTTCTCGAGGGCGGCCGGGACCAGCAGGTCGCAATCGACACCGACGATGTCGTCGGTCGACAGCGATTCGTGCCCGCCCGTGCCGGCGGTGGCGGCCACCGACTGCCCCCGGCCCTTGGCGTCGATCAGCATGGCGACATCCAGGCCCGCCCCGGCGCGTACGGCGCCCTGGGAATCCGACACCGCGACGATCTTGTGGCCATCGGCGGCCAGCAGCCGCGCGATATGCTGGCCGGCATTGCCGAAGCCCTGGACGGCGACGCGCATCACGCCGCTCAGGCCCAGGTCGTCGGCCAGGTGCCGCACCAGGTAATAACCGCCGCGCGCGGTGGCGTCGCCGCGCCCCAGCGAACCGCCCAGGGCCAGCGGCTTGCCGGTGATGACGGCCGGCTGGTGCTGGCCCACGATCTGGGCATATTCGTCGGCCATCCAGCCCATGATCATCGAGTTCGTGTAGACATCAGGCGCGGGGATGTCGCGATCGGGCCCGATGATGCGGGCGAAGGCCTGCATGTAGGCGCGCGACAGCCGTTCCAGTTCGGCCTTGGACAGCTTGCGCGGATCGACCTGGACGGCCCCCTTGCCCCCGCCATAGGGCAGGTTCATGACAGCGCATTTGAAGGTCATCCAGAAGGCCAGCGTCTCGACCTCGTCGGCGGTCGAGTTGGGATGGAAACGAATGCCGCCCTTGGTCGGGCCGCGCGTGTCGTCGTAGCGGCACCGCCAGGCCAGGAAGGATTTGCGCGAGCCGTCGTCCATGCGGATCATCAGCCGGACCTTGGTGGTTTCCCGCGCGTACTTCAGTTTCTCGATCACGTCGGCGTCGATACTGAGATGGTTTGCCGCTTCGTCCAGGCGAATGAGTGCGTGATCGAGAAGACTGTCTTCCGACATCATGGCTCCTGCATGTGTGATGGGATCTTTCAGCAGCATATGCATAAAAGATGAGCAGGTCTGCCACGACCAAAGTCGGTACTCTGGTGCTGATTGCGCGGTTCCTTTAACGCCGCCCGCCGAACTGTGCCGCCACATAGGCCAGCAGGCGGTCGATGCAGGCATCGATGTCGAGGCCGGCGGTGTCGATCGCCAGTTCGGGCGCTTCCGGTGCCTCGTAGGGGGCGCTGATCCCGGTGAATTCCGGGATCTTGCCGGCGCGCGCCCGGGCATACAGGCCCTTGGGGTCGCGCGCCTCGCAGGTCGCCAGGTCGGCCTGGACGTAGATTTCGTGGAATCCCTCGCCGCAGGCCTGGCGGGCACGGGCGCGGTCGGACCGGTAGGGCGAGATGAAGGCGGTGACGCAGATGCAGCCGGACTGGGCCATCAGGGCCGCCACCTCGCCGGCGCGGCGGATGTTTTCGGCCCGGTCGTCGGGGCTGAACCCCAGATCGGCGTTCAGGCCTGAACGCAGGTTGTCGCCGTCCAGCACGAATACCTGATAACCGCGGTCGAACAGCCGCCGCTCCAGTTCGCCGGCCAGGGTCGACTTGCCCGACCCCGACAGGCCGGTCAGCCACAGCACGCCGCCGGCATGGCCGTTGCGCCGGGCGCGTTCGGCCATGCCGATGCGCGATTCCACCTGGGTCAGGTTGGCGGCCTTGCGCACCAGGCGCTGGCGCAGGTCCTCGTGCCCCGCCATGTCGGCGATGCCGCCCCCGGCAATGGCGCCGTCGTCGTCCAGCAGCACGAAACGCCCGGTGCGGGGCAGACGCCGGCCTTCGTCCAGCGCCACCACCCGACGGCAGCGCAACACGACCTCGGCGATTGCATTGGCGGGCACGGTGCCGGTATCGAGGGCGTCGAGGCGGGCGGCATCGGTCACGGCCAGGATTTCCTCGACCACCGCCACGGTTTCCTGGGTGCACAGCCGCAGGGTCAGGCGGTCGCCGCGGGCCAGGGCTGCGGCCTTCAGCCAGAACAGCCGGCCGCGGAACACGTCGGTCAGGATCGGCGGGTCGCCCTCGTGGCTGGCGATCTCGCCGCGCTCGACGAAGATCGGGTCGGACAAGGTGATGCCGACCGACATGCCGGCCTCGGCCGTCGCGGGCGCGGTGCCCTCGGGCCAGGCCTCGATCGCGGTGACGCGGGCGCGGCGGTCGCCGGGGCTGAAGCACAGCATGTCGCCGGCGGCCAGCCGGCCGCTTTCGATGCGGCCGGCCAGGATGCGGCGCTCGTCGAACTTGTAGACGTCCTGGACCGGCAGTCGCAGCGGCTGGTCGGCCGGGGCTGCGACCGCCGGCCAGGCCTGCAATGCCTGCAGCAGGGTGGGGCCCCGATACCAGGCCAGGCGGTCCGAGGGCGTGACCAGATTGTCGCCGTCGCGCGCGGCCACCGGCACCACGGCGCGGGCGGTCAGGTTCAGGGCCCTGAGCAGCGTATCCAGCTCGGCCTGCAGCGCGGCGAAACGGTCGGCCGAGAACTCGATCAGGTCGACCTTGTTGACGGCGACGATCACCTGGGCATGGCCGATCAGCGGCAGCAGCCCGGCATGGCGCCGGGTCTGGTCGCGCACGCCCTCGGCCGCGTCGATCACCAGCACCGCGGCGTCGGCTGCGGCCGCGCCGGTCACCATGTTACGCAGGAATTCGACATGGCCCGGCGCATCGACGATGGTGATCGGCCGGCCGGGCGCGCGCAGGCGGATTTCCGACACGTCGACGGTGATGCCCTGGTCGCGCTCGACCTGCAGCGCATCCAAGAGGAAGGCCCATTCGAACGGCATGCCGCGCCGGGTCGAGGCGGCGGCCACCGCGTCCAGCTTGCCGGGCGGCAGCGAGCCGGTCTCGTGCAGCAGCCGGCCGATCACGGTCGATTTGCCGTGGTCGACATGGCCGACCATGACGACGCGCAGCGGCGCGGTTTCCGCTGATGCCATCTCGTTCATCTCACATGTACCCGTCGGCGCGCAGGCGTTCGAAGGCATCCTCGGCCTCGTGGTCCATCGTGCGGCCGGCACGTTCCTCGGTGCGGGTCTGCTCCAGCTCGGCGATGATCTCGGGGATGGTCGATGCCGCGGAGTCTATGGGGTGGGTGATGCCGATCTCGCCCAGCGACCGGAAACGTTTGCCGTCGCGCGCGAAGTACAGCGGCACCAGCGGTATCCCCTCGCGCTCGACATACCGCCAGATGTCCAGCTCGGTCCAGGCCAGGATCGGGTGGATGCGCAGATGGCTGCCGGGCAGGGGCCGGGTGTTGAACTGGTCCCAGAATTCCGGCGGCTGGTGCCGGCTGTCCCAGGCGCCGTCATTGGCGCGCGGGCTGAACACCCGTTCCTTGGCCCGTGTCGCCTGTTCGTCGCGGCGGATGCCGGCGATGATGCCGTTGAAGCCATAACGGGCCAGGGCTGCGCGCAGGCCCAGCGTCTTGCGCGCCGCGACCCGTGCGCCCGGCGGCAGGCTCGGGTCGGTCTCCTCGATCGGCGGGCAGGGATCCTTGATCAGCTCCAGCCCCCAGTCGGCGACCAGCGCATCGCGGAAGGCATAGGTCTCGGGGAATTCCAGCCCGGTATCGAGATGCATGACGGGGAACGGCACGCGCCCGAAGAACGCCTTGCGGATCAGCCACAGCAGGGTGTTGGAATCCTTGCCGATCGACCACAGCAGGGCGACGCGGTCCAGCCGGCTGAATGCCTCGCGCAGGATGAAGATCGATTGTTGTTCGAGCCGGGTCAGCGAATCCATGCCGGCCAAACTACAGGACGCCGCCGGAAAAAATCCAGTCGCGTCAGGGCCGTGCGACGAAGGGGTCGATCACCGCCAGGTCGAGGAATGCGAAGTGCCGCACATTCCGCGTCAGCAAGGTCAGCCCATGACGGCTTGCCGTGGCGGCAATGGCAATATCGGCGAAACCCGGCTGCTGACCCTTTCCGCGTGCAAGGTCGGTCAAGATGCCGGCTTGCCGCGCCACGTCGGCATCGAAAGCCAGGATACGGCCGCCGTAAAAGTGGAGCAGGTCATCCAGCCAGTTTGCCAGCATTGCCGCACGCCGGGTGGCGCCCTCTCGCCGGCGCTTTGCGACACCATCGACGATTTCCGTGATGGTTATCGCCGACAGATAAAGTTCATCGGATCTGGCAGCCAGCCAGCCAGGCAGTCAGTTCCGGGGTCAGGGCTGCGCGGCCCGGAGCCGCGGCCGAAATCACGTTGGTGTCGACAAGAAACAAGAGGCTGCTGCGATCAGAAATCGGTGTCGCGCGGCGGCGACCGGTCGCGCTCCGCCAGATCACCGGCTTCCAGCGGGGCAGACATCAGCAGTTGAGCGAATGTCGGTACCCGCGACAACCGGTTCCATTCGTCCATGCCGACCAGCACCGCCTGCGCCTTGCCATGCCGGGTGATGATCGACGCTTCGCCATGGCTTGCATCGTCGACGAGCGCCGAAAGTTTCGCCTTGGCATCGCGCAACTGGATCTGGCGCATGACGGCCTCAAAAATGACTACAGTGGTTATATAGGAACCACAGCCTTTGGGGCAAGTTCGTCGGATCAGCGCTGCCAGCGGAATTGCAGCAGCAGGAAACGCTGCAGCGGATTGCGGTTGTCGTCGGACATCAGGAAGATGTCGACCGCGCCGTCGGGCCGCTCGATGACGTCGATGCCTTCCATGTTGTCGACCGCCAGCGGCGGCGACCATTCGGCCAGGATATCGGGGTCGAGGGTGGCGCCGGGGGTTATGTCCGCTGCCCGGACCAGCCCCAGCCGGGCGGCGATGCCGCCGATCCAGGTGAAGCGGCGCTGCAGTACCAGCACGTCGCCGTTCTTCAGCGCGACGGCATCGGTCGGCATGAAGTTGTTCGATCCCTGCCAGACCAGCGGCGACCAGCGCCCGCCGCGGCGCAGCCAGCCCTGGTGGCGGTCGGCCGGCCCCTGTTCCTCGGCCAGGATCAACAGGTCGCCGCCCGGCAGCACGGCCAGCGCCTCGATGCCCTCGTTCTCTTCCCAGGTGCTGACCTCGGGCGGAATCTCGACCGGTGTCGGCGTGGCCGTGGGATCGGCATACCGCCAGATGCGGTGGTCACGCTCGAACGACACCAGCAGGCTGCCGTCCAGGTCGTGTCGCACGGCTTCGGCATCGCCGCGGGCCTTGACGGTGATGACACGGCCCGACAGGTCGCGCATCGGCTCGACATCGGCGTCCGCGATGCCGGTGACCCGGCCCTGGGCGTCGAAGGTCATGCGCCCGGTCAGGAAATGACCCAGGTCGGAGATGGCGACGAAACGCCCGTCGGTGCCGGTGAAGCTGAAACCCGAATAACCGCCGAAGCCCCAGCGTTTGCCGTTCAGGTCCAGGCCCGCGACATAACGCAACTGGCCTACCGTGGTCTGGGCGGGTTTTTCCGGATTGAGGGGAAGGGCGCGGGCGGTAACGACGACCGGTTCCGCCGCAGCCGGCCCGATCAGGCCGGCTGCGACCAGAACCGCCGCAATGAAGCGGATCAAGCCAGGTATTTCTTGAACCAGGCAGTGGCCTTGTTCCAGCCGTCCTCGGCCGCCGCCTTGCGATAGCTGGGGCGGTAGTCGGCGTGGAAGGCATGCGGCGTGTCGGCATAGATCTCGAACACCGATTCGGTGTTGCCGGCCGCCTTCAGCTTGTCCTTCATCTGGTTGACGCTGTCGACCGGGATGCCGGAATCGGCCGCGCCGTACAGGCCCAGCACCGGCACCTTGATCTGGTCGGCCACGTCGATCGGATGTTTGGGCGTCGTCTCGCTGGCCTGGCCGACGACGCGGCCGTACCACGCCACCGCCGCCTTAACCTTGGGGTTGTGCGCGGTATAAAGCCAGGTGACCCGGCCACCCCAGCAGAAGCCGGTGATGCCGAGCTTGTCGCCGTTGGCCTTGCCGGTGGCGACGGCCCATTTCACGGTCTCGTCCAGGTCGGCCATGACCTGGGCATCCGGCACCTTGGCCACGATCGGCATGATCTGCTGGATGTCGGTGATCTTGGAGACGTCGCCCTGGCGGACATACAGTTCGGGCGCGACCGCGAAGAAGCCCAGCTTGGCAAAGCGGCGGCAGACGTCGCGGATATATTCGTGGACGCCGAAGATTTCCTGAATGACCAGGATGGTCGGGAACGGCCCGCCCGTCGCCGGATGGGCGAAATAGCAGGGCATCGACGCGCCGGAAACCGGGATCGTGCCTTCGCCCGCGGTCAGCCCCGCGGTGTCGGTGGTGATGGCCTGGGCCTGGACGGGCCCGGCCGCCACGGCGTAGCCGGTCGCCAGCAGCGACGCGGCCACGAAACCACGGCGGTTCAACGAAATCTCGGGCTTCAGGGCCCGCGCATCGACGACTAGGTCGGCGTTCATGATCCTCTCCCTGATGATCGAACCGGGGGATCGTAAATGAGAACCATGACGGCACAAGCGCGGGTTGCGGCGTTCACTGGATCGTGTCTGTCCCTCCCGCGATGCACATGGCGGCCGGGGCCTGGCCCTTCAGCCCGCGGGCCAGCGCGGCGGTCAGGCGGTGGTCGCGCGGCTCGCCGTCGGCCTCCCAGGTCATGATGCCGCCCAGGCCGCGGTCGCGGACGTAGGCTGCCTTGTGCTGCAGCGAATCGGCATCGTCGTGGGAATAGGCGAAGGTCTCGCCCGCCCGCGGCTTGCCCGCCGGCACGCGGTCGACATACATCGGTACGCAGGCATAACGGTCCCACAGCCTGACGGGCTGGGCCGGCAGATAATCCCGGAGCCGCCCGGTGGCGATGTCGAGCAGGTCGTTGGCATCCGCCATGCCCGCGCCGTCCCAGGCGACATGTTCCCAGGATCCCTTGGCGGCGCCGGCGCCGGTCGCCCAGATGTCGGCCTCGGTCGGGTTGCGGTCCAGCCGCGACCAGCCGCGGCCATAGAACGGCGCACCGACGACGATCTTGGCCTTGACGGCCGCCGGCACCTCGTCGAACAGCGCCAGGCGCTGGGCCCGCGACATCGCCGTCTTGCCGACCGGCTTGCGCTGGATCGCGGCCAGCACGTTCATCACGGTGTCGTGGACGTTGAAGTTGCCCTGGCCGGTCGCCTCGCCGCGATTGTTGTAGAGCGGCGCGTTGTGGCCGACCTGGGTCGACCAAGTGCCGTTGAAGTCGTAGGTCATCAGGTTGACGTTGGTGACGCAGGGCAGCACGGCGGGATAATCGACACCCGCGATCGCCAGCGGATTGGCCCCGGCGGCAAAGGATACGCCCAGGCCGCGCGGCTTGAATTTGGCCGACAATTCGCACATCAGCGCGGTGAAGTTGGCGCGGTCGCGCGGGTTGGGCACCACGTTGCCGGCATGACCGGGATATTCCCAGTCGATGTCGATGCCGTCGAAGCCATAGGCCGTGACCAAATCATAGGCCGACTGGACCAGCCGCGCCCGCTTGACCGGATCGTCGGCGATGGCGGGGAACGGCCCGGTATGGTTCCAGCCGCCGACGGCGAAATAGACCTTCAGATGCGGAAACCGCGCCTTCAGCAGCCAGAACTGCTTCAGCAGGCCGCGCTCGCCGTCCCAGCTGTCGGTGGCAAAGGCCTTGTCCAGGGCTGCCGCCCGGTCGAACAGCATCAGGTCGCCATTGCCGCCCGAGAAGACCAGGAAGGCGTAGTTGACGCGGGTCAGTTCGGCCGCGGCCAGGTCGGCGGGGTTGAAGTTGCGACCCTGCATCGGGTCGCCGTTGCCCCAGGTGCCCCATTCGGCGAAATAGGTCATCAATTCGCGGCCCTCCAGTTTCGGCGACCCGGCGGGCCCGCCGAACGTCGCGGCTTCCAGCCCTGCCAGGCAGGCGGCCGATACCGGCTGGCCGATACGCATGGTGCGGCAATCGGCCAGCGTGCCGGTGGCCGGCGGCTCCTGACCGCCGCCGCCGTTATTGCCGGTCTCGACCGCGCATTTGCCGTATTCGCTGCACAGTTTCGGCGCGGGGGTGTCGACCGGCAGGGCCAGCATGACCGCATCCAGCACCGGGCCGAACTGGTCGCGGAACCGGATGGTACCGCCGGATGCCGCGCCGTCGAACGCGGTGCGGGCCCGGCTGCGCGCCGTCGTCATGTCGGCCGCGGCATACAGCGGCGCGATGGCGTCGAGCCAGGCCTGGATGTCGGCCCAGGCCAGCGCCGTGTCATAGGCGCCGTAACCGGCCAGGGCATTCGCATCGGGCTGGCCTGCCGCCGCCTTGACCAGCGCCCGGTTGAAGGTCGGGATCTGGCGGGCATAACGGCTGCCCTCGTCGTCGTTGTTCGGGAAACAGGCGCCGGTCGCGTCGGCCATGTCGGCCTTGGCCAGGCAGGCGGCGCGGCGGGTGGTGAACACGTCGCTGACATAGTCGTGGTACAGGCCGCGGTTATAGGCGACCGCCATGATCCGGTTGAACGCCTGGGGGTCGGCGGCGGCCTTGACGAAGGCGGTGGGTTCCCACCCCGACCCGACCAGGAAATACCACATGTACAGGTTATAATAGGCCGCGGTCAGGGCGCCGGTGGCAAAGCGCGCGCCCGACACGGTCTCCTGGTGGTCCTGCGTGCCGAAGCGCGTGGGGAACAGCCGCCGCATCTCGGCGAAGGCCGAGCTTTCGTTGCCCTTGCCCTGGATCTGGAAGAAGCCATCCATGACGGCGGCTTCGCGATAATCGATGCGCTGGCGCGGATCGGCGATGGCGCGGGCATAGGTGAAGGACGACGCGGCCGCATCGGCACCCAGCCGCGATTCCTGGATGGCGGTGGCGAGGTAATGGTTTTCACGCACATAGATGTCGTCGATGCCGGTGACGTTGCGGAACAGCTGCGCGGCATGGGCCAGCGCCATCGCCCACTGCGCGCGCTCGCGCGGGATCTGGACCAAGAACGGCCCTTCGTTCCAGACATCGGCCAGCAGGGCCTGGCCGATATCGATGCGGCCGGTCGGCAGGTATTTGGCCGCGGTCAGGTAATAGGTTTCCGGTCCTGCCACCGGCCCGGGTCCGGGACCCGGCCCCGGGCCGGTCGTGCCGTTCCTGACGGTGACGGCGCGGGCATCGGACGCGGTGCACAGCGTGCCGTTGCACAATTTGACCACCAGGCTGTGCGCGCCCTTGGTCAGGCTGACCGTGGTCTTGCCGTTCTGGGCGAATCCCGGATTGGCCGAAGCACCGAAGCTGGTCGAAGTGGCAAGCCTGGCCGTGCCGTCCCACAATTCCCAGGATGCGCCGGTCGTGCCCCACCACATGTTCCAGCCGACGGCGACATTGGCGCCGTCGTCGAATTCGGCGGGCATCCAGTCGATGACGGGCTTGGTCGGCGCCGCAGCCACGGGCGTGCCCGGATTGCCGGTACCGCCGCCACCGCCGGTCGGGGTCGGCGCGATCACCGTGGTGATACCCGACGCCGTGCAGCCGTCGGCATTGCACAACAGAACCTTCAGCGCATGGCTGCCCGCGCCCAGGTCGAGCTGGATTTCGCCTTTCTGCGAGAAGTTCGGGTCGGCATGCGGGGTGGCGAAGCTTTGCGACGAGGCCAGCTTGACCGCGCCGTCCCACACTTCCCAGCGGGTGCCGCGCACCCCCCACCACATGTTCCAGACCAGTTTCGCCGTGTTGGAATCGAGGCGGGCCGGCATCCAGTCGATCGCGGGCGCCGTCGGCGGTGCGGCGGCGGCTTCCGAGGCGGCGAACGCGACAATTGCCGCCGCCCCGAATATCCGGGCAAGCTTCATGATGTCCTCCAGCGCGAAATAGGAAGAATTTTAGATAATTTGACTTGACTGGTCTGACGTCGTCCCAGTCATTTCGCGCTGCGTAATCGGACCGATCAAATAAAAAGCCGATAAATACTTAAGGCGGTGTCTCCACCGGCAATACAGCCAGGCGGTAGCCCACGCCGGGTTCGGCCAGCAGCAGCACGGGCCGGCGCGGATCGCGTTCCAGCTTGCGCCGCAGATGGCCGACATAGACCCGCAGGTATTGCAGGTCGTCGATATGGTTCAGGTTCCAGACCTCGGCCAGGATCTGCTGATGCGTCACCGCCTTGCCGGCGTGACGGGCCAGCAGGCGCAGGACGTCGTATTCCTTGCGCGACAGCTGGACCCGGATGCCGTCGACGGTGATGACGCGGTGGACGAAGTCGATGGCAAGCGCGCCGCTGGCGAACCGCGCCAGGTCCTCGACCACGCCTTCGCGCTGGCGCCGGTGGTGGCGCAGCATCACCTTCAGCCGCATCGCCATGTCGTCGGGCGAAAACGGCAGGTCAAGGAAATCGTCCGCGCCGGCTTCCAGCGCCGCCGCCTTGTCGGCCCGCTGGCCGCGGCGGCAGACATGCAGGATCGGCAGGCTGGACCAGTCGCGGATGCGCGCGATCAGCAGGGCGGCGGCCATGCCGGGCAGGGCCACGACCATCAGGTCGGCACCCGTCGCCGCCAGCATGGCGATGGCGGTATCGGCATCGGCGGCGGCGTCGGTGACATAACCATGTGCGGCCATGTCCCGGCACAGCCGGTCGGCGCGCTGCTGGTCGTCGTCGACGACCAGCAGCGTCATGGTGCGGGCGCTCATTGCGGTATCTCCTGCCAGCGAGGGCGTTTCTTGGACGCTGGTTTACGCTGCGCCCGGACCGTCCTCAGTGATTGGAATCACGGGGGGACCGCACTGCTGCCTTAACCTTTTGTAACCTGGGATCGGCGCGTTAGTCTGGCGCGCGAAAACGTCGAGGGGATCGCATCGTGTCGGACGGGCAGTTGATCAGGCCGGTATTGTTGTCGGGCGGTTCGGGCACGCGGCTGTGGCCGCTGTCGCGGGCCATGGCGCCCAAGCAGCTGATGAAACTGTTGTCGGGTCACAGCCTGCTGCAGGAAACCGCGTTGCGGGTGGCCGACCGCTCGCTGTTCGACACCGCCTTCTGCCTGTGCAACGAGGAGCATCGCTTCGCGGTGGCCGAACAGCTGACCGAGATCGGCGCCTTCGCCAACCCGCTGCTGCTGGAACCCGAGGGGCGTAACACGGCTCCTGCCGCGGCGGTCGCCGCCCTGGCCGCGGCCGAACGCGATGCCGAGGCGCTGGTGCTGCTGTTGCCGTCCGACCATGCCATCGCCGACGTCGCCGCCTTCCATGCGGCGCTGCGCACCGGCATGACGGCGGCGCGCGCGGGACGCATCGTCACCTTCGGCATCCGCCCCGACGCGCCCGAGACCGGCTATGGCTACATCGCCATGGGCGACGAACTGGCCGACGCGCCGGGCGCCCATGCCGTCGCCCGCTTCATCGAGAAGCCCGATGCCGCCCGCGCCGCCCAGCTGATCGCGGCCGGCGACAATGTCTGGAACGGCGGCATCTTCCTGTTCCGCGCCGACGTGATGCTGGCCGAGTTCGAGCGGCTGGAGCCCGACCTGCTGGAAGCCTGCCGCGCCGCCCTGGCCGCGACCTCGGCCGATGGCGATTTCCGCCGGCTGGATGCGCAGGCCTTTGCCGGGGCGCGCAAGGTGTCGATCGACTATGCGATCATGGAACATACCGCCCTGGCCGCTGTCGTGCCGGTCGCCATGGGCTGGTCCGATGTCGGGTCGTTCTCGGCCCTGGCCGCGGTGCGGCCGGCGGATGCGTCAGGCAATGTCGTGATCGGCGACGTCGTCACCGAGGGTGCGACGGGTTCCTACGTCCATTCGACCGGGCCGCTGGTCGCGGCCCTCGGCGTCCACGACCTGGTCATCGTCGCGACCGGCGATGCCGTGCTGGTGGTGCCCAAGGACCGCGCCCAGGATGTCGGCCGGCTGGTCGAGCGGCTCAAGGCCGCGGGCCGGCCCGAAGTGCAGAACCATCCGCTGGTCCATCGCCCCTGGGGCAGCTACCAGACCATCGACCTGTCGGACCGCTTCCAGGTCAAGCGGCTGATGGTCAAGCCGGGCGCGACGATCTCGCTGCAATATCACCATCACCGCGCCGAACACTGGGTCGTGGTCGCCGGCACGGCCGAGGTGCGCCGCGGCGACGAGACGATCATCCTGCACGAGAACGAATCGACCTACATCCCGCAGGGCATGACGCACCGCCTGGCCAATCCCGGCCGCATCCCCCTGCAGATCATCGAGGTGCAGTCGGGCAGCTATCTGGGCGAGGACGACATCGTCCGCCTCAGCGATACCTACGGCCGCGCACCGGGGTGATCACGGCCCGGTCATCGCGCCGGGCCTGACCATATTCCCATCAATACACATCCCGGCGATAGCGGCCGTGGTCGGCCAGGCGTTCCAGCCCGTCGGCCCCCAGGATCGCGGTCAGCGCCGCCTCGACGTCGGGGGCCATGCCTTCCAGGCTGCCGCAGACATAGATCGCGGCCCCCTCGGCCACCCAGTTCCGCAGCGTGTCGGCCGCGGCGGCGATGCGGTGCTGGACGTAGATCCGCTCGGCCTGATCGCGTGAGAAGGCGAGGTCGAGGCGGGCGATGGTGCCATCGGCCAACCAGCCCTCGATTTCCGCGCGGTGGTGGAAGTCGTGCGCGGCCTGGCGCTCGCCGAAGATCAGCCAGTTGCGGCCGCGCCCCAGGGCGGCGCGCGCCTTGAGATGGGCGCGCAGGCCGGCCAGGCCCGTGCCGTTGCCGATCAGGATCAGCGGGCGGTCGTCGGCCGGCGCATGGAAGCTCGGGTTTTCCCGCACACGCAACGCGATCTCGGCGCCGATTGCCGCATGGGCGGTCAGCCAGCCCGAGCCTAAGCCCAGCGTGCCGTCCTCGCGCACGGCCTGGCGCACCAGCAATTCGATGCGGCCGTCCACCGGCAGCGATCCGATCGAATATTCGCGGGACGGCAGCGCGGCCAGCCGGTCGGCGGCGGCCTGGGGTGGCAGGCCGGCCAGGTCGTCGGGCACCGGCAGCAGGCTTTCGGCGACGATATCGGCCAGCCGGCGGTCGCGGCCATCCCGGGTCACCATGGCGCCGCCGTCCAGCCCGGCCTCGGCCAGGAAGGCCGCGACGGCGTCGGGGCCGTGGCGCGGCCCGACCTCGGCGATGTCGCCGGCGGCCCAGCCGGCGCTGCCGGCCTCGACCGGTTCCAGCACGATGTGGTAACAGGCCCCGCCGACCGATCCGGGGTTCAGCAAGGTCCGCCCGACCAGCCGCCAGCGGCCATAGGCCGGCGCGGTCCAGTCGGGCAGGTCGGCCCGGCCGCTGATCGCGCCCAGGTGATGCTGCCAGTGGCGCAGCGCCCCTTCGTCGGACCGGTCGACCTCGACCAGGTCGAACAGCGGCGCGGCGCCCTGGCCGCGCAGCCAATGATCCAGGTTGTGGCCGAAACCGCAGAAGGCCTGGTACTGGCTGTCGCCCAGCGCCAGCAGGCCGTAACGCAGGTTGGGCAGGCGGCCGTCGGTGCCGTCGGCCATGACCCGGCGATGAAAGGCACGGGCGCCATCGGGCGGTTCGCCGTCGCCGAAGGTCGAGACCACGAACAGGGCGCGGTCGGCCCGGGCCAGCCGGTCGGCATCGACGCGGGCCAGCGGTTCGACGGTGACCGACAGTCCGGCGGCCTGCAGCATCTGGGCGCTGCGCCAGGCCACCCGCTCGGCCGCGCCGGTCTGGCTGGCAAAGGCGACCAGCACGTCGGATCCGGCACCGGCCGGCGCGGCCGCAAGGGTGCGCGCCAGGCGCGTCGCCGCGCGCTTCTTGGCGCGGCGGTCCAGATACAGCATCCAGCCGGTGATCGCGAACAGGGGCATGACCAGGCTGGAGATCATGAACAGGATCAGCCCGCCCAGGCCGAAGAACCCGCCGGAATGCAGCACGAAGATCGACGCCATCAGCTTCTGCCCGGCGGGCAGCGCGTCATAGCGTCGGTGGTTGCGCACCTCGCCGCTGCGGGGATCCAGCGCCAGGGTATTGTTGGCGCGCTCATGCGCCGGATCGGGCGTCTGGTACATGAACTGCACCGGCTGGCCCGGGCCTGCCGGCAGGCGCAGGGTGACCTGGGAATAACCGCCGGTCTCGGCCAGGAATTTGGTCCATAGCGCCGCGACGTCGGGCGCCGCCGCCTCGGCCGCGCCGCCGCGCTGGCCGCCGCCCTGGCCATTGCCCTGGCCACGCTGGCCCTGCTGCTGCGGTTGCTGGCCGCCTTGGGGTGGTCCGGCCTGGGCGGGACGCGGGGTGCCGGTCAGTTCGAACAGGCCGTTGCGGTACCATTCATAGGACCAGTACAGCCCCGTCAGCGACATGATCAGATAGGGGATCAGCACCCAGGTGCCGATCACCGAATGCAGCGCCCACAGGAACGACCGGCCCTTGTGGGCGAAATCGATGCGGAACCAGGCGCGCCAGTCACCGATCCGCCGCGGCCAGCGCAGGTACAGCCCCGACAGCGACAGCACGATCAGCGCGACGGTCGAGGCGCCGACGATGTGCTTGCCCACGTCGCCCGAGGCGAGCCAGCGATGGATCTGCATCGTCGTGCGCATGAAGTCTTCGCCGCGGGGCTGGCCCAGCAAGGTGCCTTCATAGGGATCGACATAGCGGGTTTCGCCGCGCGGGCCGCGGCCGCCGGCGAAATTGACGCGGGCGGCGCGGGTCGGGTCGGCATGGACGGTCACGCCCTGAATGCGCTTGTCCGGCTCGGCGCGGCCCAGCCGCGCGATCAGTTCGGGCGGGGTCAGCAAGGGTGCCGTGCGTGCCTCGACCGTCATCACGCCGGCATTCAGCGCCCGCAGGATCTCGTCCTCGAACGACAGCATGCCGCCGGTGACGCCGACGACCGCCAGCACGATGCCGGCGGTGATGCCGAGCAGCCAGTGGGACTGGAACCAGATCCACTTGAACATGTAAGGCCGAACCCCCGCGAACGCCCGGAAAACGCCCCGCATCCCCCGATGCGGCCGCCCTGGCTTACGTCAGATGCGATTGAGACTAATTCGTGTTAGCTGAAATCCAGCCTTATGGCGGGGGCCGGGCAAAAGCAAATTTTATCGTGTTACAGACTGTGGCGCGTCTTGTTGCATGTCGATCGTCATTCTATATGATGGTCGACATATAACGAGGAGAGCCGCCATGTCCGCGCATGATCCCGTCGTCATCGTTTCCGCCGTCCGCACGCCGCTGGGCCGGTTCCAGGGTGCGTTGGCGCCGCTGGCCGCACCCGCGCTGGGCGCCCACGTGATCCGCGCCGCCGTCGACCGCGCCGGGCTGGCGCCCGACCGGATCGACGAGGTGCTGATGGGCGCGGTGCTGCCGGCGGGCCAGGGCCAGGCCCCGGCGCGCCAGGCGGCGCGGGGCGCGGGCCTGCCCGACGCCACCGGCGCCACCACGATCAACAAGGTCTGCGGGTCGGGCATGAAGGCGACGATGCTGGCCCACGACCTGATCCTGGCCGGTTCGGCCGGCATCGTGGCGGCGGGCGGCATGGAAAGCATGTCGAACGCCCCCTATCTGCTGGCCAAGGCGCGCGGCGGCTATCGTGTCGGCCATGACCGCATCCTCGACCACATGATGCTCGACGGGCTCGAGGATGCCTATGAAGGCGGCCGCCCGATGGGCGATTTCGGCGAGGCGACGGCCCAGGCCTATGGCTTTGGCCGGGCCGAGCAGGACGACTACGCCATCCGCTCGCTGACCCGCGCGCGGGCCGCGGTCGAGGGCGGGCTCTTCGCCGCCGAAATCGCGCCCGTGACCATCGCGGCCAAGGGCGGCGACATCGTCGTCGACCGCGACGAAAACCCGCTGAAGGTCTCGCCCGACCGGATTCCCGGGCTGAAGCCGGCCTTCCGGCCCGACGGCACGATCACCGCGGCCTCGTCCTCGGCCAATGCCGACGGGGCGGCGGCGCTGATCCTGACCCGGCGGTCGCAGGCCCAGGCGCTGGGCCTGCCGATCCTGGCCGAGATCCGCGGCCATGCCACCCATTCCCAGGATCCCGCCTGGTTCACCACCGCGCCGATCCCGGCGATCCGCAAACTGCTGGACCGCGTCGGCTGGCAGGCCAGCGACGTCGATCTGTTCGAGATCAACGAAGCCTTCGCGGTGGTCGCGATGGCGGCGATCCGCGACCTGGCCCTCGATCCCGCCCGCGTCAACGTCAATGGCGGCGCCACCGCGCTGGGCCATCCGATCGGAGCGACCGGGGCCCGGCTGATCGTCACCTTGCTGCACGCCCTGGCCGCGCGTGGTGTGCACCGCGGCGTAGCAGCCCTGTGCATCGGCGGCGGCGAGGCGACGGCCATCGCAATCGAACGCCCGACTGCCTGATTTTACAGCAGAATCAATGGGCTTCAAAAAAGTGGCACAGAGGCGTGTAAAGGACTTGACGCTTGCTGCAGTGCAGCATATACATGATTTCGACGCTTCGGCGTCGTTCGCCCTTCCTGGGCGTTTCCTCCCTAAGACTTGGGCTGCCGGTTCTCCGCGCAGCCTTTTTTTTGTCCGCGCGCCAGGGCCAATGAAAACGGCCGGGCGCTGGGCACCCGGCCGCGATCATCGAACAGGTCAGTTCGGCTTCTTCAGCAGGTTGGCGGCGACGACGATGTCGACGCGCTCGCGCTTGTCGGGCGCCACCGCGAACGGATAGGGCGACTGGGCAAAGCGTTCCTGGCGGGTCAGGTACTTGGTCTTCCAGTTCACCGGCACCAGCCCGGTGGCGACCGTCGCCCGGCACAGCGGGCGGATGACCGAGGTGCCGTCCGGCTTCTGCTGGCGCTCGACGCCGGCCAGTTCCACCGCACGCACGGTGACTTCCAGCGCTTCCTGGCCCTGCATGCGGGTGGCATAGGCAAAACCGGTGGTGACCGACAGGGTGTCCGACCCTTCGATCCGGCGCACCTCGGCGCGGATGCCGCGGCCGATGCCGGCCAGCGGCACGACCGACTGGCTTTCTTCCTGATAGACCGGGTTCTTGTCGAACGGGGCGGTGCCGATCGCTTCGTAGCGGCTGACGATGATCGCGAAATCGGCGCCGGCCTGGGTATTGTCGGGACCGGCCTCGGCGGCGAAGGCATCGCGCGCCCAGGGCTGGTCGAAGGCGGTCAGTGAACAATCGGCCGCCGTGGGTGCCGGTGCCGCCGGCACCTGGGCCTGGCCGGCGGCGGCCGGCGCGGCGGCAGCCGGGGCCTGGGCGGGCGGCGCAGCGGGCCGGTCCTGGGCGACGGCGCTGGAACCGATGGTCGCAACGAACAGGCTTACCGCGGCGGCACGCGCCACATCGAGCTTTGCCATTCTAAATAACCCTCTCCTCAAAACTGCCGACGGCAACGCGGTTCCCCGACCGCTGCCCGGTCTCGACGATCGCGGGCATCCCTGGCTTGGCCTCGTCCGTGCGGGCGCACGGGATCCTGGCTGGGATCGTAAGCGGGCCGGAGTTTGGCACGCAGGTGCAGGATGACTCAAGCAATACTGTCGGACGGCGTATCTTAATACCGCAAAACCTGCCTTTCTTGACGCCGGCCCGCCCCGACCATACACAAGGCGGATGTCCGACCGACGCCACAAGATCCTGCACGACCTCGACATCGCCGGCGGCGAAGGCCTGGAAATCGGCCCGCTGATGTGGCCGGCGGTGACCAAGGACCAGGGCCGCGTCACCTATGTCGATTTCACCGACACCGCAACGCTGCGCGCCAAATACGCCGGCAGCACCGTGGTCGATCCCGCCCTGATCGTCGAGGTCGATGCGATCTGGGGCGAAAAGACCCTGGCCCAGGCGGTGGGCGAGGGGCGGCAGTTCGACTACGTCGTCGCCTCGCATGTCATCGAACATGTCCCCGACCTGATCGCCTGGCTGAACGAGGTGGCCGAGGTCTTGAAACCCGGCGGCCAGATCCGCCTGGTCGTGCCCGACAAGCGTTTCACCTTCGATTTCTTCCGGCGGGAAACCGAACTTTCCGACGTGCTGAACGCCCATCTGCTCAAGGCGCGCCGGCCGCTGCCGGGCCTGATCCTGGATTATTGCCTGAACTTCGTCGTCGTCGACATGGTGCGGATCTGGAACCGCCAGGACGACGTGGCGCAATTGCAGCGTGCGCCCGACTGGATCGCCAAGGCGCGGGACTGGGCGCGGCGCTCGCATGAAGACGGCGAATATATCGACATCCATTGCTGGGTGTTCACGCCCGTCGGTTTCGCCCGGCTGATGGAGCAGATCGTGGCCGAAGGCCTGGTCGCCTGCCGCTGCACCTCGTTTTCGGACACGGCCGAGAACACCAACGAATTTTTCGTCGGCATGGCCCACGAACCCGATCGTGCGGCCGCGATCGAAAGCTGGCGGCAGATGCAGGTCCAGGCGGCCGCCGGTGGATCGCAGGGGCATTTCGACCTGCGCGGCACGCTGGCCGAACGCGAAAAGGCGGCGATCCGGGCCGATCTCGACCGTGCCGGCGCCGAACTGGCCGCCGTCAGGGCCCGGCTGGCCCAGGTCGAACGCGACCTGGAAGCGGCCCGCGCTGCCCGGACCGATGCCGAAGGGCGCGCCGCGGCGATGACGCAGTCGCGCTCGTGGCGCTATACCGCGATGCTGCGCCGGGTCAGCGACCGGCTGGGCCGCCGCGGCTGACGGGCCGTCGCGGCTTGACGCAGACGGTGGCCATCAATACACAAAAAGCCTGATCCCCAGCCCCGCCGGGGGCCGGACAGCCCTTTCCACGAACAGTCTCGGACAGAAAACCGCCGGATGTCCTATCGTCGCGACAAGCTGCTGCAGGGTCTCGATATCGCCGGCGGATCGGGGATCGAGATCGGCGCGCTGGCCTGGCCGTTCATCACCAAGGCCGATGGCGACGTCACCTACGTCGATTGGGCCGACACGCCCACGCTGCGCAAGAAATACGCCGGCGATGCCAACGTGCCGCTGGACCGGATCGTCCAGGTCGACGCGGTCTGGGGCGAAAAGACGCTGTCCGAGGCCGTGGGCGTCGACCGTCGTTTCGACTACGTCGTCGCCTCGCATGTCGTCGAGCATGTGCCCGACCTGATCACCTGGATCCGTGAACTGTTCGGCGTGCTGAAACCTTCCGGCGAAGTCCGGCTGGCCGTGCCCGACAAGCGTTTCACCTTCGATTTCCTGCGCCGCGAGACCGAGCTGGCCGACGTCATCGACGCCCATCTGCACCAGGCGCGCAAGCCGATGTCGCGGCTGGTGCTGGATGCGCTGATCAATTACCGCGACGTCGACATCCACAGCCTGTGGGCCAAGACCGTCGACCTGTCGACCCTGCAGCCTTTGCCCGACCATGTGCCCGGCGCGATCGAAATGGCGCGGCGGGCGATGGGCAACGACTATACCGACGTCCATTGCTGGGTGTTCACGCCGGTATCCTTCGCCCGGCTGATGGAACAGGTGGTGGCGATCGGCATGCTGGACTGTGCCTGCGTCTCGTTCACCGACACCGCCCAGGACAACATCGAATTCTTCATCGGCCTGCGCGAGGAAACCGACCGCGCCGCCGCGGTCGCCAGCTGGCGGGCGGTCTACGACCAGGCCCTGCGCGGCAGCGCCCGGCTGCATGCCGACCTGGAAAGCACGCCGATCCGTCACCAGATCCATGCCGTCGCGCCGCCGGTCGACCCGTCGCCCGACCGCGCCGACGCGGCCGAGGCGCGCGAGGCGGCGGCCAATGCCCGCCTGCTGCAGGCCGAGGCCCGCCTGCTGCAGGCCGAGGACCGGGCCGCAGGCCTGGCTGCGCGCCTGGACGAGGCCGAGCGCCACATGCAGGCGTTGAAACAATCGCGCTCCTGGCGCATCACGGCGCCGTTGCGCAGCGTCAGCACGTTGCTCGGCCGGCGCTGACGACCCCCGCCCTAAAGGTTTGCCCATGTCCGCCGATATCGCGCTGAGTGTCGAAAAC
>Ga0206117_100905_pt1 | contig 20400 bp, 21 predicted proteins | sample 3A5Ametagenome_FD_177997 | JGI IMG/M metagenome (GOLD analysis project Ga0206117, IMG submission 177997) | Enriched microbial communities from leaf-cutter ant dump, University of Wisconsin, Madison, United States - 3A5A | ecosystem: Environmental > Terrestrial > Nest > Insects nest > Nest dump... | reverse complement strand
ATGACACTTCTGATTTAATGGCCCGTTCGTCTAGGGGTGAGGACGCCAGATTTTCATTCTGGAAACAGGGGTTCGATTCCCCTACGGGCTACAACATCAACCACACATCAGGTTGATGTTTTTTTATGCAGATGACAGCTAGTTATTCTGCTTGATTTTTTGAAATTTTGGCCCGTTCGTCTAGGGGTGAGGACGCCAGATTTTCATTCTGGAAACAGGGGTTCGATTCCCCTACGGGCTACTTCTCACATCTAGGAAATAACACAGAGAGTTATTTCATGAAAATTATTAAAAAACCTTCAGTAAAACCTGGAGGTTTTTTTTTATTTTAAAGTCAAGTAGCATTTTTTGCTAAATTCTATCCTTAATTTGTAGTTGTGAAAATAAATCTTGGTAGTCTTTTTAATGCTAATTGGAGTTATAGGAATTATCGAATATTCGTAATTAATACTAAAACAACTTCCAGATTGTATCTATGGGATAGATGGGCTTTGCTTTTCCAACCGTTAAATCGCTTAATTGAGCTTGCTGCCGAAAAGGCTTTTATTCGATCCTTTCAATCTTTTAAGTCTAAAAACAAGTGGTTGGGTTTTGGCCGAATGCAGTGGAACGAAAAAAACAACATTATATGGACGACTAAATACCGAAAAAATATATCTCTAGAGGATCAGCCAGATTTCTTTGCTACCGAAATTTGGGCTCCGGATTGGAATCAGGTATGTCAAACGGGAATGCCACCTAATATTTTCATTAAATTGTACAATTACTCCAATACAGAGGGAGTACGAGAAGGCCTTATTATAGCACTTCCCCAAAGGCTGTATAAAGCAAATAGAGAAATTGTTGACGATGTAATAACTAAATTAAATTTGAATATCCCAAATTCTAAAGTATATGAAACAAAACGAGGTTGGTGGGGACGTGTTGCTGTAAGAAATAATGTAGAGGATATGAATGTCCAAGAAATACAAGAAATTGTTAATAGCAATAAATAATAGTAACTAGATTTCTAAATTTAATTTCTGATTTAGCTTGTTTATTCACTAAGTTGAATTGATTCAAATTCCAGCCAAAAAGATTAAGCCATTCATAGAAGAGTTCGACAAATGCAACTCTTCAGGATACGAAAGGAAACACCAAATAATGGTTGTTTCCTTTTTTTATGCCCTAGTTTTTATCCAAACGCTTCATTCTACAATTCCTCATCTGCTTGTTAGGCATAATTAAATAAATGAGTTGCCGTACAACTATTGCGAATAGCAAATTTTATGTATAACATTGGCCTACCATTTAAACAACAAACTCTAGATGAAATACCCCCTGCTCGCCACACTGTTTGGCCTGTTTTCTATACTTACACTTTCTACAAACGTTAAGGCTCAATGGAATGCGTACTACCCTGACGGAAAGAAAATCAACATCAAGTTTACAACCATCAATAGTCTAAAAGATTCTTTGGGCCTTTTTGATATAGAAATAGTATCCACATCTTATGGAGAAGTCTTCTACAAGAAGTTTACAAACAAGCCAGTCTTTGTATTTCTGAATAAAAAAGAATACGTACCCAAAATTCCAGTGATGCTACAGAAGTACGACTACGGTAAATACCTCAATTCTTACAGTTATTACGCCGACTTAAAACGTCTAATGGAGAGCGGAAAACTCACCAAGTCATTTTTAGGTGATGTTTTTGGATATGAAGGTTCTGAAGAAGAGGAAGAGGATGGAATGAAAAGCTTGACTTACCGCAAGAACAATGCAGTAGTGTACTTTAAGGGCGATAGTGCTGTAAAGGTAAATGTCATCAACTACCGCAGTATTGACCTACACAAAACAGCACTTTTTGATTACAAAGTAACGGGAGAGAATTATTCAATTGGTTTTGACATCTCGGTAGTGAACCTCACCAAATCTGCCAAAACGATTAAATATATTTATTTCACGGTAACCGCAACCAATGCCGTTGATGACAAAATTGGCACTAGGACAGTCAGGGGTATTGGCCCAATCAAACCAGGCGATATCGGAAGCTATAACTTTGAAGACACATTTTATTCGAAAACAGCAGAATATCTTTCATTGGACGCAATTAAAATCCAATACATGGATGGGACTATCAAGCTGCTGAACAAGTCGCAAATCCAATCTATTAAATATATGGATTGGGAGGAAGAAGGCAACAGGACGCTTAATTAATAATCCATTTCATCATTTTTGTGGAAAGGCGTCACGACGTGACGGGATTGTATATATTTCACTCCCTTTAAACGTCCAGCAATCTTCTATGGTAATTGATTTGGCCAAGGTGATAAGTGAGGTGGCCCAACAAATGAATCAGCATAAAACCAATGGAACTCCCTCCTTCTACCACCTTTACCGAAGGATAATCCTGGTCGAGATCATTAGCATTTAAGCCCTCTATGGCACGGCTTACCACTTCTATGGCTTCCTCAATTTTCTGGATAAGTTCTGTTCTTGGGATGTTTTTTTGCGAAAATTCAAGTGGCCTATCCCTTACATATCCTGTCTGGCCAAGTTCGCCACCTACAAACGTATTGAGGTTACCAATGAGATGCAAACAAAGGTTCCCTGCCGAATTAGAAATATCTTTTTCAGTCACCCAGAGAGTATTCTCATTTTTATACTGCTCAATCTCTGATTTTAACCTAAGTAAATCTCTTACGAAGAGGGATTGTAAAGATTCTTTTAACATATTGATAAAGCTAGCAAGAAAAATTAATCAACGTCAACGATGTTGAGAAGATCTAGTCTACATTCCAAAAAATAAAACCAACGATTTAAATAAATACGTTGGTTCTTTTGTTGTTGAGAGCTATTTCTTTAATGACATTTCTACCTATTTAATTCTATGCTGAGGACTTTTGAAAGTTCTTTACTGGCAATACAGCAACTCACCTGTATGGAAATTCCCAACCACCTTATCCGCATGCTTATGATTAACCACAAACACTAATCCTTTATAATGCGGTTGCTTGCCCCCTCCTTGTATGCTTTGTTTATCTTTATCTATTACCACATTCAAGGTGCCGGCCTCGTCATCAAACAAAGGAACATACTTAATGAGGCGATCTTTTAACTTCCAAGTATAGATGTCAAACGGCTTCATAAACTCTCCTTTTGTTTTGACCGCCTCACCATATTTTTTACTTAACAGTTTTACAAATTCTTCGATCTCACCTAAACTCATACGACCCGCCACACCATTAACCACCATTAGCTCTCCGTCCAAGGCTACCGCCATATTCACGGTATTAAAACCAAATTTGTTGATTTTGGCCAATTCATCTCGGCTACTGAAACTACGTTGCCTGTATTCGGTCCAGATAGGCTTACGGTTTTCTCCAAACTCGTCATCGTACACCGTCACTTTCTCTATCGAAGACGACTTTACCTGATACCAGCCATCATATTTTTTCTCCCTCGTCCTTTCAGGCAACAATGCCGACACTCTGGTAGAAAAATCGAGTTGTTCCAAGTCCAAAGCCACTTTGTCCAACGGCATTGTTTGTCCGTTACAAGAAACAATCAATGTTACAATAGTGAAGAGCGCTATCATTTTTTTGATCATTCTTTTAATTTTAAATTAACTATCCAGCCACGGCCAACCGCACAAATTTTAGTTTGCCATTTTTATATTCGAATTGCCAGTTGTACATAAATTCATTTTCGGAGCGGTAATCTGTAAATTCACCAAAGTCTTCTATAATCTTGGAATGGGCCATATAGTTATAAACTAAATTGATGCTTCCCTTTTCAATGGAAAGTTCGAAAAGCTTCTTCACAAAACCATTATCCACTAAGGTACTATGAAGCCCCTTATGCTTATACTCATTAATATCATCTAAATTTATTTTACCCAACACTTCCCTTAAAAGCTTTGGCTCTTCTCCATTATCAGGTTCGTACGTGAAGCCAAATTGCAATCTCAACTCATTGGAGTTGTTCGATAAAACTGACTTTTTAAACACCTTAAGCTGATTGACAAGTATACTCCTATCCAATCTTAACTGTTTTGCACGTTCTTGTAATAGACTGATGTTTTGTTTTTCGATACCATTATACACAATGCTCTTGTTATCCTTAACAGGTTTGTACCAGCTTTGCCCATCAAAAAAATCCTGAAACCTTTGATTGTCGAAACGATAGCCCTTTCTAGCATAAATCTCGTTGATGAGCAATCGTATTTCATCTGCACTAAGATTTGCTATTTCTGCTTGATTAATCAACTTACTAGCACACGAAGAGCAATTTTTAAGTGTTTGGGCATTTGCTGTAGCACAAAAGAAAAAGAGAAACCAAAGGGATATATACTTCATTGTGTTTTAAACATTTTTATTCCATTGATGATCAAAAAACCACGCTATTCCATATATGCTTCTCTATTAAGGTAATTGTAGGGCGTAACAAACGATAGCCGAATTTATCGTCGCTACAAATATACCAAAAGTCACCAAGTGGTGACCTTTCATCTCGCTAATTTTGAAAAATAATGAATACAATCACTTAAAACTTCCCAAAAAGAGAAACCACCACATCACTCAAAGTGATAAAACTTTTTCCACTCCTTTGCCTTCAATAACAGCTTAACATGTGTTTTATACTGTTTTTATATAGAGAAGAAGAATTTACCAAGCCCTAAAATTAGCTAATGTCATAAATTTAAGCTATATTTGTATCAACAACAAGGTTCTGTCTTGGCCTTTTCTGATATAGTTGGAATAATTTCTTCATCTCAGTTTTCGCTTTCCAGCTCCCGTATTTTACAACATATTTTTGTAGCATAGCAAAAATGATGTTATTCTGAGAAGTCATATAAAGTTTACTGCTAAAAGCGGTTCATCTTATTGAATTACAAACAGTCCTTCTCTACACATAACACTGTCTTATACAAAGGGAATTAAGAAATATCCAAGAAAAATTGTCCCCTTCAAAAATCCAATCTATGCTTAGGGCGCATCAATGAGAATCGATTAATCTTTAGAAAGGAAAATGTATGGGTGAATCGTTCGCCAAAAAAGAAAGAAACAAAAACAAAGCAAAGAAAAAACAGGAAAAATCAAGAAAAATGATGGACCGTAAGCAAGATGGCACAAAAACTTCTTTTGAAGACATGATTGCTTATGTGGATGAGTTTGGAAATATCACTGACACTCCTGTTACCGCGGTAAGAAGCGAGATCAAATTAGAAGATATTCAACTAGGAGCTGCCCCTATTGTGCCCGAATCTAAAGAACGAACGGGTTTGGTGTCTTCTTATGACCCTTTAAAGGGCTACGGGTTTATCATCGATGATGCGAATAAGGGTAAAATTTTTGTACACAGCAGCGGACTCACACAACCTATCAAAAATAATGACAGAGTAAGTTTCGAGAGAGAAAAAGGCTCAAGAGGTTACAATGCGATAATGGTTAAAAAAATTAACGACAATAAATAATCAATACAATAATGCAACAAGGAACAGTAAAGTTTTTCAATGAAACAAAAGGTTTTGGCTTCATTACACCTAACGCTGGAGGAGAAGATGTTTTCGTACACGTATCTGGCCTGCAGGATCAAATTAGAGAAAATGACCAAGTAACCTATGAGGTTGAAAAAGGCAAAAAAGGATTAAATGCCGTAAATGTTAGAGTTTTATAATTCTAACCAAGAATAAAATTCAAAAAAGCTCCAAAAGGAGTTTTGTTAAAATACTTACGAAAATAGATTAATACTTTACAACCGTTGGTTTAAGTTAACAAATAACTCTGTTCCTTCAGTAAAAGTTAATCAAACCACCCAAGCCAGCAAGTTATTTCTTGCTGGCTTTTTGATTTAGATGAGATTTCAAATCATCAAACTATCCTATAAAACATACCTTTGTGCCACTTGTTATCTAAAAAAAGACAGCATGTTACTACAACTGTATCCCATCCATCCAACATTGCAACCCTATGTTAAACTTATTTGCACCATGGAATGCAACGAAGTGAAAGATGTTGAACAAGTACATGTATTGCCCGATGCGTGTGTAGAGTTATTTATCAGTTATACCGAAACTCCTGTAGCCATTATCGACGAACAATTGCACAAGAACAGCATCATAAATTCTCGCATGAGCATGCCTACTTCGGTGCAGATGCGCAAAGGCTCTGGCTGCATTGCCATTTGCTTTCATCCAGGCATGGCCTACCCTTTTTTCTCACTTCCCATGAATATCTTCACCAACAATAGCATTTCATTAAATGATATTTGGGGCAAAGTAACCAAAGAGATAGAAGATAAATTAGCAACAGCAAACCACCACAAAATTAGGATAGAAATTATCCAGAAATATCTGTTGCGGTTACTATTGAGCTCAAAGCAAGATCTACAAATAGACCAGTGCCTCAACCTTATTCATAAAACGCCTACAGAAGTAAACCTGACCAAACTTCATGAAGTGACTGGTTATAGTCAACGTCATTTAGCAAGAAAATTCAAACAACATATCGGCTTGTCGCCCAAAGAATATCTGAAAGTCAATCGGTTCATTTCCTCATTAAAGTATTTAAAAAAATATCCAGAGCTTTCCCTAACGCAAATTGCTTATCAAAGCGGCTATTTTGACCAAGCTCATTTCATACATGATTATAAAATATACGCTGAGCATACTCCAAAAGAAACTGCTTGTTCCCCACATATTTTATACTGATGTCCGTTTTATACAATTAACACCTTTGAAACCGCTTCATTTTTGCAGATAAAAAATTAAAAGTTATGCGAAAATTAATTTTAGGATTAGCAATCACTTTAGATGGCTACATTGAAGGGCCCAATGGCGAATATGATTGGTGTTTTACTGACCAAGATTACGGATTAAATGATTTTTTTGAGCGAATAGATTCGATGTTCATCGGACGAAAGAGCTACGAAATAGCACAGCAATACGCCCAACAAAACAATGGGGAAACGATTCCAGGCATGCCAAAACTTACAGAGTATGTATTCTCGTCTACTCTAAAAAACGTGAAAGAAAATGCCATTCTTATTTCAGAAGACACCATTGCTCAAGCCCGCAACATCAAATCATTACCAGGTAAAGATATTTGGCTTTACGGAGGTGCTTCCCTTACACAATCTTTAATGACAGAAGGTTTGGTAGATGAATTATGGCTATCGGTACATCCAATTTTATTAGGTAGTGGAAAATTGCTTTTTCCAGAAGGAAACTTTCGAACACAGCTAACCTTGCTCGAAAGTAAAACCTACGAAACGGGACTTGTATCTCTTCGCTACGCCATTAGCAAGCATCAGCCTTAACGATATCATTCCACACGGTCTTCTATGTTTCTCAAACCACATAGAAGACTAAAAACACTCTTTTTTAACGTACCCGTATTCTTCCAGTTTATTTTTTCATTTTTTACTTTGTATTTCAAAGTCATTTATTTTAACTTTGAAATACAAAGTGCTTTAAAACAAAAACAATGGAAGCAAATCATGACATCATTGTTCAACGTCGAACTAATTTAATTGCCAAACGCATGATCATTGGGGCTGCAATAGCATTGACCCTCATTTCCGCTCTATTGCTTACTGTTAAAAATGCTAATCCTATATGGGGCAAGTTATGGTTTTTAAGACCTTTAGTGGTGGTGCCGTTAGCTGGTGCTATGGGAGGGCTTTTTTATCATTTAATGGATAGTTTACGTAAAAGAGGTAATTTGAATAATATGATAGCCAACATCATAAGTTTGCTAGTTTACCTTTTTATCCTATGGGTAGGAACCATACTGGGGCTCGATGGCACCTTGTGGAACTAAATCAAATCTCTTGGCATTTTATAAGTTAATCTCTCTTTAAAAGGAAGTCCTTAATGGCTTCTTTTTTTGTTTAATGTAGTGTTTACCTCTCTACCGCTATCCGCTTGATCTTTTTTAACACTTGTAGTGGTTTTGAGAAAGTCCTTTTTTAGGCTTTTGGAGCAATTCAATAGATATTTGAGGTAAAAGCAACCAAATATAATCATGAACCCATCCAAGGCATATTCATGCACCTTATGAGTTGCTCATTATTTAACACATCAATAAAAACCACTAATCAACGTAGGAATTAAAAATGAAAAAAACACTCCTCACTGTCCCCTTGCTGGCACTTTCGCTATTTTCTGCCGCACAAAAACAAACTGATGCAGCCATTGACCAAAAAGTAAAAAGCTTATTATCCAAAATGACTTTGGAAGAAAAAGTTGGCCAAATGGCACAAATTACCATGGACGTTATTACCAATGGCAAGGACAGATACAGTAGCTACGAACCGGTTGCCCTCAACCAACAACAATTGGAACATGCTTTGGTAAAATACAAAGTCGGTTCGGTATTAAACACGGCCAACAATAGAGCTCGAACTCGTGAAGTTTGGCATCAAATCATCAATAAGATACAGGAAACAGGCAAAGGGCGCCTTAATATTCCGGTACTATACGGTATCGACGCTGTTCATGGTACTACCTACACCGCCGATGCCACCATGTTCCCACAACAAATTGGTCAGGCTGCTACCCGTAATCGCTCATTAGTTTACAAAGGGGCAGAAATTACAGCTTATGAAACCAGAGCGAGTGCTATTCCTTGGAATTTTTCACCCGTATTGGATTTAGCTCCAGACCCTCGCTTTCCTCGTCAATGGGAAACCTTCGGTGAAGACCCTTACCTGATTACTGAACTGGGACTTCAAATGGTTAAAGGTTTTGAGGGCAATAATGTCGCAGACCCTTACCGAGTAGCTTCTTGCTTGAAACATTTTGTAGGCTACCAAGTATCCGTTTCTGGAAAAGATAGAACGCCGGCTTATATCCCAGATCATGTGCTAAGAGACTATCACCTTCCTCCATTCAAAGCAGCTATCGAAGCTGGCGCACACAGTATCATGATCAATTCGGGCATTATCAACGGTGTACCTGTACATGCCAACTATCAGCTTTTAACCAAACTTTTAAGAGAGGAACTTGGGTTTAAAGGATTAATTGTTACCGATTGGGGTGATATTGAAAACCTGCACACTAGAGACCGTGTTGCCAAAGACCATAAGGAAGCAATCATGTTGGCCATCAATGCCGGGATCGACATGTCGATGATTGCTTATGATTACGAGAGATTTTGCGATAATCTTATTGCCCTTGTCAAAGAAGGAAAGGTGAAAGAAACTAGAATTAACGATGCTGTAAGCCATATTCTTACTTTAAAATACAAGTTGGGCTTATTTGATAAAGCTGTTTACGACCTTAAACAGTATCCAAAATTTGGCAGCAAAGAATTTGAACAGGCAGCTTATCAAACCGCAGCCGAATCCATCACCTTGTTAAAGAATACCAACAACCTATTGCCACTAAAAAAAGGTGCTAAATTATTGGTTACAGGGCCTAATGCTAATTCTATGCGTACATTAAATGGTGGTTGGACGTACTCATGGCAGGGTGAAAAAGTAGAGGAGTTTGCAGGCAAATACAACACCATTTTAGAAGCCATTACTCAAAAAGCTGGCAAAGAGAATGTTAATTTTGTAGAAGGTGTGAGCTATAAAATGGATGGCAAGTATTATGAAGAGTTTGAAAATGGCATAGAAAAAGCCATAAAAGCGGCACAGGATGTGGATGCAATTGTACTTTGCTTAGGAGAAAACTCTTATACTGAAAGTCCTGGCAATTTGAGTGATTTATATATATCAGATTTGCAAACTGAATTGGCGCTAAAACTTAGTGCTACTGGGAAACCTATTATTTTAGTGCTTAACGAAGGTCGACCTAGGCTAATTAGCAAGTTTGAACCAAAAATGGCGGGTATTTTACAAACTTACTTACCCGGAAACTTTGGCGGAGATGCTTTGGCTGATATTATTTTTGGAGAGGTGAATCCTTCTGGAAAATTACCTTACAACTATCCTAAATATCCAAATTCGTTAGTAGGCTACAACCATAAACCTGCAGAGAACAGAACCGTAATGGAAGGTGTTTACAACTACGATGCGGAATATAACCCTCAATATGAATTTGGTTTTGGCTTAAGCTACACGACCTTCAAATTTGAAAACCTGAAATTGAGTGCCGAAAAAATAAAGGCTAACCAAGAGCTAACGGTATCCGTAGACGTGACCAACACAGGCAATAGAGAAGGGAAAGAAGTAGTTGAAATCTATTTAAGTGATTTATATGCTACACTTACGCCTGATTCGAAAAGGTTACGCGGCTTTGAGAAAATCAACCTTAAACCTGGTGAAAAGCAAACCGTTACTTTTAAACTTAACCAAAAAGATTTTTCATTCACTCATTTAGACAATCGTTCGGTGGTGGAACCAGGGGAGTTTAAGGTAAAAATTGGACCGCTCAGCAAAAACTTCTTTGTAGAATAAATGTTAACTTAAAAGTTAATTGCAACATCAATACCATTCTAATCAAATAGAATGGTATTTTTGTTTTCAAATAGTTGAAATGAGTAATAATAAGGCCAAAGACTTAATCGATTCGATAAAGAACAAAGGGAAAAATCTAGAGGCAGAAATGTCCTTTTTTGATCATTTAGATATATTGCGTAAACATCTGTTAAGGGCCTTGGCGGTCATTACGGTTTTTGTATGTTTGGCCTTCTATTTTACGGATTTCATTTGGCATGATGTGATCATGGCGCCAAAAAATGCAGATTTTTGGACCTACCGTATGATGTGTAAATTAGTGGAAGCTTTCCCTTCCATTGGCCAAGAATTCTGTATCAAAGAAATTCACGCTAAAATCATTAACACGGAGATGTCGGGACAATTTACCCTACAAATGAACTCATGCGTGATGGCTGGAGTAATTTTGGGAGTTCCTTATTTGTTATTTGAAATTTGGTTGTTCATTAAACCAGCATTATTAGAAACGGAGCGTAAATCGGCAAGCGGTTTTGTAGCCTTTGCATCGTTTTTGTTCGCTTTAGGCCTACTGTTTGGTTATTACCTTATTTGTCCTTTATCCATCAACTTTTTAATTAACTACACGGTAGATACGAGCATTGAAAACACTTTCACCATTTCGTCTTATCTATCTACCGTTTTAACACTTACTTTAGGTTCTGGCATTATTTTCCAATTACCAGTTGTTATTTATATCCTCTCGAAACTGGGCGTGATGACACCTAAATTTATGCGCTCCACCAGAAGGTACGCAGCCGTATTGATTTTGATTGTTGCCGCAGTAGTTACCCCAACTGCCGACCCTTACACGATGTTAATTGTGGCTTTCCCTCTTTTCTTATTGTACGAACTAAGTATTTTGATTTCGGCCAATATTGAGAAGAAGAAGAAAAAAGCGGAACTAGCGTTTTATAATAACAAGTAATTAAAATAAAGAAAAAGCAGGAACAAAGACCAAGAGACTATCCTCTTGTAGGTTCTACAACAAAATATTTACCTGCCATATTTATTAATTCTATATACATTTGGATATGTCTACAACAAATTCAATCAAATTAGCCATCGGAGCAGATCACGCTGGCTTTGAGTACAAGGAAATATTAAAGGCTTTTTTAGCTGATTATCAGGTGACAGATTTTGGCACCCATTCACTGGACTCAGTGGATTATCCAGATTTTGCGCATCCTGTAGCAAGCAGTGTTGAAAAGGGCGAAGCTGATTTTGGCATTTTAGTATGTGGAAGTGGACAAGGTGTAGCGATTACAGCAAATAAACACCAAGGCATTAGAGCAGCTGTTACTTGGTTAACCGATATTGCCAAACTTTCAAGACAACACAATAATGCAAACGTTATTTGTATTCCTGCCCGCTTCGTGTCGCCCGAACTGGCCAAAGAAATGGTTACTATTTTTTTGGAGACACCTTTTGAAGGAGGCAGACATGCAAACAGAGTGAACAAAATATCGTGCTAACCATAAACGAACAACCTTAACTAACAATAATGAATAAAAAGTTTGTATACACCTCACTGGCACTGGCGCTCAGTTTTGGTGCGATGGCTCAAGATCAAAATGCCATCAAATTTAGTGCGCCAGTAAATAAGGATAGGGCTTATCAGCATCTATCTATTTTGGCGTCAGATGAGTATGAAGGCCGTGAAACAGGCACAAAAGGCGGATGGATGGCAGCTGAGTACATCAAAAAACAATTCCAAAGCTTTGGCTTAGTAGGCCCAGTAAAAGGTGGCAAAGACCCATATTTACAAGCTGTAGGCATCTCTGCTAAAAAGCTTTCTGGCGTTTCCCTAAAAGTAGGTTCGCAGACCAAAGAAAATTTTAAAGATTACTACATCTTAGCACAAACAACTCCTGCTGCTGGTTTCAATGTAAAAGCATCTTCTATTATTTTTGCTGGATATGGCTTAAACAAGGAGGACTTTAATGAGTACGCTGGACAAAATGTAGCAGGAAAAGTAGTGGTGATATTTGCCACTGGTGATCCAACTGCCAAAGCGCCAGCACAACCAGCGCAAGGCCGTAGGCCACAAAGCAGCGTGGGCAGCCAACAAGCAAAAATCAAATACCTTCAAGATAATAAAGCAGCTGGTGTTTTAATCATCAATGAAAGAGTTGAATCACTTTCTGATGCACAAAAAGCCTATTTGGCTGAAGGTGCTGCAGATTTAAAAAGAGAAGACGGTCAAAGCAAGAATACTTTACCGGTAGTAACCATAGGTACAACAGTAGCCAACCAAATTTTAGCTGGTGCCAACACCAACCTAGAAGAGGTAAAGAAAAAAATTGCTGAAACTTTGAAACCTGCTACGACAGTGATTAACATCCCTGTAGCATTTACTGCAAAATTGGTTGAAGAAGACATTAAAGCTGATAACGTATTAGGATTTTTGGAAGGATCAGACCCTAAATTGAAAAATGAAGTACTAGTGGTTACAGGCCATTATGACCATATTGGCTTGGTAAAAGACCCTAATGCTACCGATAAAGTAAACAATGGTGCTGATGATGACGGTTCTGGAACTACAGGTGTTTTAATGCTTGCCGAGGCTTTTGCAAAAGCTAAAAAAGAAGGCCATGGCCCTAAACGTAGCATTTTATTCATGACTGTTTGTGGTGAAGAAAAAGGCCTTTGGGGTTCTGAATGGTATTCTGAGCATCCAATATTTCCTTTAGCTAATACCATCACCAATTTAAACATTGACATGATTGGTCGTGGCGATGATAACCGCCCAGGCGATAACAATTTTGTTTATATCATTGGCTCAAACATGCTAAGTGACGATTTAGATAAAATTGGCAAAAAAGCGAATGCAGATTATGTGAACATTGTTTTAGATGAGAAATACAACAACCGTACAGACCCTAACCGTTTCTACTACCGTTCAGACCACTATAACTTTGCGAAACATGACATCCCTGTAATTTTCTATTTCAATGGAGTTCATAAAGATTACCACCAACCAGGTGACGAGGTAAGCAAAATAGACTTCCCTATGTTGGCAAAAAGAGCGCAATTAGTTTACTATACTGCTTGGGAGCTTGCTAATGGTGAGCACCGTCCAGTGGTGAACAAAAATGCCGATGGAACGTTAAAAACAAACTAAATTGTTTTATAGCATATTCAATCCCGTTAGGTAACTGACGGGATTTTTTGTTTTAAGGGAATAGGGTTATTATCGTCATTCAAGCTTAATTTAATTTATTTGTTGCCAGCACAACACCTTCGTCAATGCCGGCTCGAATGGCAATCGTAATGCCATCGTTATATCAATTAAGACTTACGAAGCTTTGGAAACTTCGTAAGTCTGATTTTTCGGCCATTCCCTTTTCCAAAGGGCGAAGAGGCATCCAAATGACGGAGTTCCATTAGTGATCAAAACGCTATCTTTGTTCACAATGAAAAACAAAGAAAATCCTCGTTTATTAATTATTCTCCTACTGCTTCTTATAGCCTCTTTTAGTTATGCACAGGAAAATACAGCTACCCGTCAGCTCCTTTCCAAGGAACCACATTTTCTGCAAACCCGTTTAAAATCTACCGATTCGCTTTTTTTAGAAGACATCAACGTCATTAAAAAACATGTTCAACTAGACAGCATTGACCTAGAAATCTTAAAACCTCAAATTTTGTATGCAGTACTGATTGAAGCCAAAGTTGATTCGGCAGTAACGTACCAGACATTAATTGATGCCATCCAAACTTTTAAGAGCGCGATTGGATATGCCGAATTTAGAAAGGGAATTGTACTTTATAAACAAATGGCCGCCATCAAAGTAAATCCTCAAAATTGGAGCAATGACCAAGTGCTTTTCAGAAAATTAGGCTTTACTGAAGCCGACCTTGATGATTTTCTTGTGTTTATTTCAAAAGCCGAAAATAAAGACTTAAACTATAAACAGGCATACCTAGCTTACATGAAGGAAATTGACAACCTAAAGTAGAATAAGGATTAAGGAGCAAAGAATAAGAACAAAAACTTCAAAGGTTTAGCCAAAATAAACCTGAACGCAGTGGAAGGAAAGCCTGCATGACGAGTTTAGCTCGGAAGAGGACTTGTAACGAAGTGCAGGACTAATGTTTCCGATGCATCGCCACAATTGCTTTTGGAAAAAACAAAACACCTAAATCTCACAATATGGGTCAGATTGTATAATTATATCAACATCCACTCGTTAAATTTTAAAGCCCTCACCTATTTGCCTATATTTGACAACTGATGAATATTGCCGAAGAATTTTTAGTAAAAGCCGATGAAAAGGCCTTCGATGTCCCGCACCGTAACACCATTAATTATAATATTGGTAAGTATAATGTAGCGGTTGCTCGTGGTTTATCGAAGTTTGAAAATTTAGAGGTATCCAAACGCAGGGCACACGTAATCAAATGGCGTGTGATGGAAAATTTGGACAAGCTTTTACCAGAGTTTGAATCTAATTTCCAAAAACGTGGCGGCAAAGTAATCTGGGCCAATGATGCTGCAGAAGCGCAAAAAGAAATTCTACAGATTATCCAACGTGCTGGGGGTAAAAGCGTCATCAAGTCCAAGTCAATGACTACCGAAGAAATTCATTTGAATGAGTTTTTGGAAAAGAACGACATTGAGTCTCTAGAGAGTGATTTGGGCGAGTATATTGTACAACTACTAGGACAAGCGCCTTACCATATCGTAACGCCTGCCATGCACTTGAGCAAGGAAGATATTGCCAAACTATTTCATGAAAAGTTCGGAACTCCTATTGACGCTACGCCAGAGCAACTCACTCAAAAAGCCCGCGAATTACTAAGGGAAAAATATTTAACGGCTGATATTGGCATTACCGGTGGAAATTTCCTCATTGCAGATACAGGTAGTATTGCCCTTACCGAAAATGAAGGAAACGCTAGATTAACTACCACCTTTCCTAAAATACATATCGCCATTGTAGGTATCGAAAAACTGGTGCCTTCCCTAACGGATTTGGATTTATTTTGGCCTTTGCTGTCTAGCCACGGTACAGGGCAAAACCTTACTGTTTACAACACTATTTTGAGTGGGCCAAGACAAGCCAACGAAACAGATGGTCCAGAGGAGATGTATGTTATTTTGCTTGACAATGGGCGCACTAACTTATTGGCACAAAAAGAACAGCGTCAGGCTTTGTATTGCATTCGTTGTGGTGCTTGTTTAAATGCTTGCCCTGTTTACAAAAATATTGGTGGCCACACTTATAACACCACCTACAGCGGACCAATTGGATCGATCATTACACCTCATTTTAAGGGCATGAAGGAGTTTAAACATTTAAGCTATGCTTCTAGCTTGTGCGGCAAGTGTTCTGAAGTCTGCCCCGCAAAAATTGACATCCATAAAATGTTGCTGCTTAACCGTAGAGATGCGGCATCATCCAACGAAAATACTACTACCGAAAACATTGGCTGGACTATCTGGAAAAAGGGCATGAAAAAACGTTCGTTAATGGACTTTTTCAGTGGTAAAATGAAGAATTTCTTTCTCAAAACTTTTTTCAAAAAGGGTTGGGGGAAATACCGAGAAATGCCAGAAATAGCCCCTAAATCTTTTGCAAAACGTTGGGAAGAGCATCAGAAAAAAAAGGAAAAAGAGTAGGTATTCATTTCGGTTTTCTTTCCGTTCTTAGCGCACCTCTTTCTTAGCGACATTTTTTTAACCGCAACCCCGCAAAGGGACGCAAAGATCGATTACTTCTCGTACCCCCTCGCAAAAATCTAAAATTACCCCTGCGAGATATAGCCTATACCGATTTTCTCGGCAATGTATTTAGGATATTCATTTATAATACTCTTTAAGTTTCTGTTCCTATTCTCCTTTGCGCTCTTAGCATAACTCTTTCTTTATTAGCGACTTTTTTTTAAACGCAAAGGCTTTTAAAGTTTTCGCAAAGAGGTGCAAAGATACCGGAGGGAAAAACGTTATCTAAATAATAGTTAAAGTAGCCATACTAATTTCCTTTGCGTTCTTAGCGTAACTCTTCCTTTCTTGGCGACATTTTTTTAACTGCAACCCCGCAAAGGGACGCAAAGATTAAGAAACTTAAAAACTAATTTTTACGCTCGATCTCTGGTAACTTAATTACTATATTTACTGGAAACCAATATCAACCTTATGTTATTCGACAGAAAGCAAAAAACCGACTCAGAGTTACTATCTATCTACAAGCATTTACTTTTCCCACGTTTAATTGAAGAAAAAATGCTGATTTTACTGAGACAGGGTCGAATAGGCAAATGGTTTTCGGGTATTGGGCAAGAAGCCATTGCTGTAGGAAGTACATTGGCGATGCAAAGCGATGAATATATTTTGCCCATGCACCGCAATCTTGGTGTTTTCACTACCCGAGGTATTCCATTAAAGAGATTAATGGCTCAATGGCAAGGTAAGTTAAGTGGCTTTACCAAAGGAAGAGATAGATCCTTTCATTTCGGTACCCAGGAATACAAAATTGTGGGTATGATTTCTCATTTAGGCCCTCAAATGGCCTTAGCCGATGGCATTGCATTAGCCGATCTCATTGCTGAGCAACCTAAAGCTACGTTAGTTTTTACTGGTGAAGGTGCTACAAGCGAAGGTGATTTCCATGAAGCCATCAACGTGGCGGCCGTTTGGAATTTACCTGTAATTTTCTTGATTGAGAACAATGGCTATGGATTATCGACCCCTATTAATGAGCAATATCGCTGCAAGCATTTAGTGGATAGAGCTATAGGTTACGGTATTGAAGGGATACAGTTGGACGGTAACAACATTCTTGAGGTTTATGATAAGCTTTCTGAGCTGGCCCAAGATATACGGAAAAATCCTAGGCCTGTATTGGTAGAGTGCCTAACGTTTAGAATGCGTGGTCACGAAGAAGCCTCAGGCACTAAATATGTGCCACAAGAATTGTTTGATGAGTGGTCTAAAAAAGATCCGCTTAGAAATTTTGAAGAATATCTTTTAGAACAAGATGTCTTAACTGAAAATTCTATCACTGAAATTAGAAGCACGTTTAAAAAACAGATTGATGGTGAAGTTGAAGCTGCTTTTACCGAACAGGAACCAGAAGCTAATGCCCTGCATGAACTAAGTGATATGTATTATCCTTATGAAGCTACGCCATCTGTTCCGTCAAGCTCAAGTTCAGAAAAGAGATACTTAGACGCAATTACCGATGGTTTAAGAGAAGGTATGCAACGACACTCCAATTTAGTGTTAATGGGGCAGGATATTGCCGAATACGGTGGTGCTTTTAAAATCACAGATGGTTTTGTTAACGAATTTGGGAAAGCAAGGGTACGTAACACTCCTATTTGCGAATCTGCGATTGTTGGAGCTGGCTTAGGACTATCCATTAACGGCTACAAAGCTGTAGTAGAAATGCAGTTTGCAGATTTTGTTAGTGTAGGATTCAATCAGATTGTAAATAACCTGGCCAAAACACATTATCGTTGGGGAGAAAAAGCAGACGTTGTGATCCGTATGCCTACTGGAGCTGGCACAGGCGCTGGACCTTTCCACTCTCAAAGCAATGAGGCCTGGTTCACTAAAACACCTGGTTTAAAAGTTGTATATCCAGCATTCCCTTATGATGCGAAAGGACTATTACTGGCTTCCATTGAAGACCCCAATCCTGTCATCTATTTTGAACATAAATATTTATATCGAAGCTTAATTGGCCCAGTTGCTGAAGGTTTTTATACCATAGAAATTGGAAAAGCCAACGTACTGAAAGAAGGTCAGCAACTTTCCATCATTACCTACGGATTGGGAGTACACTGGGCATTAGACTACCTAAAAACAAATCCACAAATATCAGCAACAGTAGTTGATTTGGTAAGCTTACAGCCTTGGGACAAACCAACAGTAGCGGCTGCCGTGAAAGCTACTGGAAGGGTATTGATTTTACATGAAGATACACTAAGTAGTGGTTTTGGCGCCGAACTTTCAGCATGGATCAACGAGTACTGCTTTGAACATCTTGATGCTCCGGTAATGCGATGTGCTAGCTTGGATACAGCCATTCCAATGAGTAAAATTTTGGAAGATGACTTCTTAGCAAAGGCTAGGCTAGCAAACACAATCGAAAAACTATTATCTTACTAAAAAGGCGAATCTAAAAATATGATTCTCATCATTTTAACTCCTAAAATGAGTAAAGGCCCTGTAACATTTACTTAAAGAGAGCGTTAAGTTAAATGATGAGGGCCAGTAATGAGCGTTATTTATAGATGATGGTCTTACAGCCGTAAAATTATTCATTTACAGCACTTAACGAGAAAATGAGACTTTTTTTCACATTTTGTGTATCTATGAAGTCGTATATTTAGTTGTTTTACTACAAAAGACGCTTTTATGAATGTTGGTAAAATCTTAAGAAAGCTGAGACAATACAAGGGGGTAACGCAAGAGAATATTGCCACATTTTTAAATTTGGAAAGGTCTGCGTATTCAAAATTAGAGCAAGACAAGACCATGCTAAGGCTTGATACCGCCAAACTTATTGCTGTATTTTACGGTTTTGAATTACACTATCTCATTTTGTGCATGGAATACGACCACTATTTAAATAACCCTACTACACAGAGGTTAATTAAAGCACAGAAAGATAAAGAAGCACTCTTTGCAAAACAGATTGCCTATTCTGCATAAACTTCCGCCAAGGGGTTAAAAAGATAAATTTTGCCATTATCCAAACAGGTACAACGATAACGTTTTCTAATTCGTTCGCCCTTTTGAAATTTACGCCCGTCTTTTAAAGTAAAAACACTATTGATAGGCAATTGCTCCACATGCAAAGTTTCTTCTTGTACGTCGTATTTTTTTAGTGCACGAGCCAATCTTAAATCGGTACAACTAGACGCTGCAGGATTATTTAAATAAGACACAATCCCTTGGTTTACTTCAGCTGGAAAAATCTCCAAATCAAAAAATGGCTTCATCATTTTCTTGAAGTTATTTTTCCATTCGGCACCATGAGGCTTTACCTTGTTCTTATGGTCGTTCCAAGTAAGTAAATGAGCAAATTCATGTACAGTGGTGACCAAAAAGGCGTATTGATTTAAATCGTTATTCACTGAAATTTTATGCCCGTTCCCCTTAAATGGATGTCGATAGTCACCTAGTTTGGTACTTCGATTTTTCGAAATTTTGAATTCGCACTGAAAATAGTCAATCCATTTAGCAATAATAGGTGCCGCAGCTGGCGGCATATACTGTGCTAGGACCTCTTTTTTATCCATTGAAAGAAACTGGTTAACTGTTTAAACGATGAATGGCGACAAGAAGTATCTATATACTTTTTACGCCAACCATTCTCACATAGCAATATAGCAATTTACTTTAAAAACTGATAAGCAATCAATGCTGCCACATATGCCATTACCGTCATATATACCAGCTGTATCATTGGCCATTTCCATGATTTCGTTTCTCTATAAACAATCGCTACTGTACTCATACATTGCATGGCAAAAGCATAGAATAACATCAATGAAAAAGCAGTAGCAAAAGTGAATATTGGCAAACCTGTTTGTGGATCTTTGGCTGCGCCGATTTTATCTCTTAACCTCATTTCTCCACCATCGTCATCAGCGCCTTCAACACTATAAATCGTTGCCATAGTGCCTACAAAAGCTTCACGAGCAGCAAAAGAGGTGATTAGCGCAATACCTATTTTCCAATCGTAACCTAATGGTTTAATTACTGGTTCAATGGTTTGTCCCAATAAACCTGCGTAAGAGTTTTCTAATTTCTCCGCCGCTCTATCTCTTTCCAAAGTCGCTAACTGTACGCTATCCTTAGAAGTAGCTTCAATATGATCATATTTGGCGTCGATGGCTTCAAAACGTTTAGTAGGTCCGTAAGTGGACATTACCCATAAAATGATGGAAATAGCAATGATTACCTTACCGGCTTCCAACACAAATGTTTTCGATTTTTCGTACATCGTAAACAACACGTTT
>Ga0206117_100904_pt1 | contig 20435 bp, 23 predicted proteins | sample 3A5Ametagenome_FD_177997 | JGI IMG/M metagenome (GOLD analysis project Ga0206117, IMG submission 177997) | Enriched microbial communities from leaf-cutter ant dump, University of Wisconsin, Madison, United States - 3A5A | ecosystem: Environmental > Terrestrial > Nest > Insects nest > Nest dump... | reverse complement strand
CCGTCACCGACAGCTTGCCGCCCGTCGCCGCCTCGACGTCCTTGGCGAACTGGACCAGGTTCTCGGTGTGGAAATTGTCCGCCGGATAGGCGGCCGGCAGGTTCCACTTGGCCTGCGCGGCGGCCGGCCCCGCCGCCGCCAACAGGCCCACGGCCAGCCCGGCGAACGCCGCCGCCAGATACTGCTTGGACATCATCGAAACCTCTCCCCTTTTGTTGTCAGTTGAAAGCCATCTGCGGCAGGATCATGACGATCTGCGGAAACACCGTGATGATCGCGACCGCCGCGACCAGCAGGAAGAAGAACGGCAGGGCGGCCTTGGCCACCGTGTTCGAATCCTTGCCCGACATGGTCTGCAGCACGAACAGGTTGAAACCGACCGGCGGCGACACCTCGGCCATCTCGACGACCAGCACCAGGAAGATGCCGAACCACACCAGGTCGAAGCCGGCCTGCTTGACCATCGGGATCACGACGGTCGTCGTCAGCACGATCATCGAGATGCCGTCCAGCGCGGTGCCGAGCACGATGTACATCACCGTCAGCGCCGCGATCAGGCCATAGGGCCCGAGATGCAGGGAATCGACCCAGCTGGCCAGCGCGGCGGGAATGCCGGTGTAACCCATCGAGGTCGACATGAACGACGCCCCTGCCAGGATCAGCATGATCATGCAGGTGGTGCGGGTCGCCCCCATCACGCTGGCCCAGAACGCCTGCCAGTTCAGCGCCTTCTGCCACCAGGCGATCGCCAGCGAGCCGGCGACGCCCCAGGCGGCGCATTCGGTCGCGGTGGCCCACCCGAACAGCAGCGAGACGAAGACCAGGGTGATCAGGGCCAGGCACGGGATCAGGTTCAGCGATTCCCGCAGCTTGTCGGCCAGGCCGCGCGACGGTTCGGCCGGCGGCGTCTTCTTCGGGTTCAGCAGCGACCAGACGATGATGTAGCCGGAATAAAGCCCCATCACCAGCAGGCCCGGCAGGAAGCCGGCCAGGAAGACCTGGATGATCGACACGTTGGCCGCCACCGCATAGACCACCATGGTGATCGACGGCGGGATCAGGATGCCGAGCGTTCCCGCCCCGGCCAGCGACCCCAGCGAGACGGTCTGGTCGTAGCCCCGCTTGTCCAGTTCCGGCAGCGCGATCTTGGCGACGGTGGCACAGGTCGCGGCCGACGATCCCGACACCGATCCGAACAGGCCGCAGGCCAGGACGTTGACATGCATCAGCCGCCCGGGCAGCCAGTTCAGCCAGGGCGCCAGCCCCCTGAACATTTCCTCGGACAGGCGGGTGCGGAACAGGATTTCGCCCATCCAGATGAACAGCGGCAGGGCGGCCAACGTCCATGAGGCGGAATTGCCCCATACGGTGGTTGCCAGCACCGAGCCGGCAGGAATGCCGCCGCCGACGAACTGCATGCCGACCCAGCCACAGGCCATCAGCGCAATGGCGATCCATACCCCGCCGGCCAGCAGCAGGATCAGGAAACCGAGCAGCAGGGCGGAAATCTCGACCATGTCCATGGGGTCAGACCCCGCTCTGGACGGCGCGCTCGACCACTTCCTCGGCCGTCTGCGGGGCTGGCTTCTCGTAGCGCGGGGCGCCGCCGGCGATGACATGCACGAATTCGTCGACGAAGGCGATGAACAGAATCACCAGCCCGCCGCAATAGCCCAGTTGCGGGATCCACAGCGGCACCGCCAGCACGCCCTGGGCCATGTCGTTGAAGCGCCAGGACATCCAGGTCATCTGCACCGCATGCCAAGCGAAGAATCCGGCGAAACCGAGGCCGATGATCAGCGACACGATCTCGAAGGCCCGGCGCGTCGGGCCGCGGAAGCGGTCGATCAGCAGGCCGACGCGGATCATCTCGCCCGACTTGAAGGTATGGGCCAGCCCCAGGAAGGCCGACGCCGCCATGCACCAGGCGACGAAATCGTCGCCCGCCGGCACGTTGAGGCCCACCTCGCGCCCCAGCGACATCACCATCATCAGCAGGAAGATCGCCACCAGGAATGCCCCGGCCAGCCAGCCGGACAGCAGGTACAGGCGGTCGAGTGCCGACCGCAGAATCGAACCCGTCATTGTGAAGCCCCCGTTTATGCCGACAGAGTGCGACGGCCGCGGGGAAAAATGCAATAACCACGCCGAAGGGATATGGATTGGATTTTTGTCCAAGTCGCAGCGCTTCCCCGCCGGCACGATCCATGCAACCGTGACGGGCGAGGCAATTGCGCCAGGAGACCGCCATTCCAGTGCCATCCCCCCTTGCCGCGGCCAGCATCGGCCCATTGCCGCTGGCCGCGGACGACTATGCGCATCTGTCGCCCTATCTGGCCGGTTTCGCGCGGTATTGGGAAGACCGGCGGGGCGGGCGCGACATTCCCGACCGCCGCGACATCGATGTCCTGGATCTCAAGCCCTGGCTGGGCTGGCTGAACGTGCTGGACGTGATCGACGGCGGCAGCGACTTTCGCTACCGCGTGTTCGGCACCCATCATGTCGCCAGGCTGGGTGCCGACGTCACCGGCAAGCTGGCCAGCGAATCGACCGCAGCGGTGCGGTCGCATTTCACCCTGTTCCTGGGCAGCATCATCACCACCCGGCGGCCGGTGCTGACCCATGTCACGCAGCGGAACATGGCCACCGGCCACGCCTATGAATGGCGGCGGCTGGGCGTACCGCTGACCCGCGGCGGCACCGCGGTCGACGTGGTGATGGTGCTGGCCGAGGCCGGCGACCTGAAACTGGTGGGCGCCGGAATCAGCCCGCTGTGACCGCCTGGGCGATGACGCCGGCCGCCCGCACGCACTGGTCACGGTCGACATCCAGATGGGTGGCGACGCGGATGGTGCGCGGGGCAAAGGCCGCCAGCAGCACGCCCTGTTCGCGGGCGCGGGCCACCACCGTCGCGGCATCGGGCGCACCGTCGCCCAGGTGGAAGACGACGATGTTGGTCTGCACGGTGGCCAGGTCCAGGACGATGCCCGGCACGCCCGCCAGCGCCTCGGCGATCACGCGGGCGTTGGCATGGTCGTCGGCCAGCCGGTCCAGGTTGTGGTCCAGGGCATGCAGACCGGCGGCGGCCAGGATGCCGGACTGGCGCAGGGCGCCGCCGAACATCCGGCGGACCCGCACGCCCCTGGTCATGTCGGCGCGGCTGCCGGCGATGACACTGCCGACCGGGCAGCCCAGCCCCTTGGACAGGGCGACCGAGACGATGTCGGCCGGCGCCGCCAGGTCGGCCAGCGACAGGCCGGTGGCGGCGGCGACGTTGAAGAGGCGGGCACCATCGAGATACAGCCCCAGGCCGCGTTCGCGGGCCGCGGCGCCGATGGCCACGATTTCGGCCTGCGGAAACACCACCCCGCCGCCGCGGTTGTGGGTGTTCTCGACCACCACCAGGCTGGTCGGGGGCTGGACCACATGGCCCGCCGGCTTGGTCGCCCGGGCGACGTCGGCGGCGGTGAACAGCCCGCCGCGGCCGACCACGGTGAACTGCACCCCGGCATTGGCGGCCGACGCGCCGCTTTCGTGCCAGACGATGTGGGATTCGTCGCCGACGATGACCTCGTCGCCCGGCCGGGCCAGCAGTTTCAGGGCCATCTGGTTCGACATCGTGCCCGACGGCACGAACAGCGCCGCCTCCTTGCCCAGCAGGGCCGCCACGCGCTCCTGCAGCAGGTTGACGGTCGGATCCTCGCCATACTGGTCGTCGCCGACCGGGGCCTGGGCCATTGCCTGGCGCATGGCCGCGCCGGGCCGGGTCACGGTATCGGAACGCAGGTCGATCGGCAGCATCTGGCAGTCCCCTTGCAGCCACGCGGCATGATGCCACCGGCATACACCATTCCTCGACTTTGGGGATGCAATCTTCGCCGGGCCCGGCCAAGCTGGCGCGATGATGGCGCGGCTGATGAAAACGATCCTGGCGGTACTGACCGCAATGCTGGCGGCCAGCCCGGTTCGGGCCGCGACCGACCACGCCGACGCAGTGCCGATGCCCATGCCGCAGGCGATCGTCGGTGGTGCGCAGGCCGATCCGGGCCCGCCGCCGGCCATGCTGCGGATGGATCACCATACCGGCGAGGTGACGCGGGCCGACCCGCCGGCCCTGCCGCCCGACCAGACGCCGCCATCAGGGCCATCGGGCACGGCGCGATCGACACGGGGCGCCACCGATTACGGCGTCGTCGCGGCCGACCCGCGGGTCGTGCGCATCCTTTTCACCAAACCCGCCGACGGCAGAAGCTATCTGTGCTCGGGCTCGGTCATCAGCCGCTATGTCGTGCTGACCGCCACCCATTGCATCGCCAACGGCACGACCGGCCATACCAACGTCCAGATCGTGCCGGCCTATGATCGCCTGGCCAGCCCGGCCGAACCCTATGGCCGCTATGCGGTGCGGGCCAGCGGCTGGTACCCCCAGGAATTCAACGGGCCCATGGCACTGGCCCTCTATAATTTCGACATCGGTTATTACGTCACCGACCAGCCGATCGGCGATGCCACCGGCTGGTTCGGCTGGCAGTCGGCGCAGCCGGCCACTGCCTTCTACACCTCGACCACCTTCCGAACCCAAGGCTATCCCGCCGAGGTCGTGGGCGACGGCACGCGCCAGATGGCGCGTGACCTGACCTATGACTACGCCTTGTCGTCGCTGCGGCAGCAATATTGTTATTCCCGCACCGGCTATGGCGGATCCAGCGGCAGCGCCGCCTTCACCGGCGGCGTCGCCTATGGCGTCCGCTCGAACGGCGGCAGCGCCGGCTCGTGCGACGTGGTGATCTTTCCGCAGTTCGCGGCCGATCTTGCCACCGCGATAGCCCGCAGCGAAGGAACGCCGATCGTGCCCCAGACCGGCTGGTGGTGGAGCGCCGCCCAGGGCGGGCGCGGTTATGCCGTCGAATTCAATGCGGCGACCGGCAATCTGTTCATGGGCACGTTCATCTATTCGACCGACGCGGCCCGCACGCCGATCTGGTACACGTCGAACTGCAGCTATTCGACCGCGACCGGCGCGTGCAGCGCCACGCTGCAGCAATATGCCGGGGGACAAAGCCTGACGGGCGATTATCGCCCGCCCACCCCGCTGGGGTCGCAGGGCACTATCCGCCTGGCCTTCACCGGCGCGACCAGCGGCACCCTGACCCTGCCGGACGGCACCAACGTGCCGATCGGGCGTTTCCCCTTTGCCGGCACGGCGGTGCCGGTCGCCGGCGACGGCGGCACGCCCGAGACCGGCTGGTGGTGGAATGCCCAGCAATCGGGCCGCGGCTGGTTCATGGAAGTGCAGAAATCGGCGGGCGGCACCCCCACGCTGTACCTGGTCGGCTACATGTACGATGCCGACGGGCCGGCCAGCTGGCATGTCTCGACCGGGCCGATGACCACCGCCACGCTGTACGAAGGCACGCTGACCCGCCACCAGGGCGGCTCGCCCATCACCACCACGGCCGGCACCAGCCCGACATCGTCGTCCGGCCTGGGGGCGGTCTCGATCCAGTTCACCTCGACCGGGACCGCGCGGCTGATCCTGCCGGGCAACGCGGGCAGCGTCGATCTGACCCGGTTCAAGCCGTGAGCAGCGCCTCGCCGCGGGCAAGGTAACCGGCAAGGACGTCGGGCGCGATATTGGCGCCGCAGACCACCAGCCCGACCCGCTTGCCGCGCAACCGGTCGCGCAGCGGTCCGAGCAGGGCGGCGATCGGCGCCGCCGCGGCCGGTTCCAGCGCCAGCTTGGCATCGCGGGCCATGATGGCCAGGCCCCGGCACAGATCATCGTCCGACACCGTGACCAAATCATCAAGGTGGCGGCGGCACAGCTCGAACGGCAGGTCGACCGTCATCGGCGGGGCCAGGCTGTCGGCGATGGTCCGGGTCTTGTCCATGCGGGCGGGCGCCCCCTGGTCGAACGACCGGCGCATGACATCGGCCCCTTCGGGTTCGATGCCGAACACCTGGCAGTCGGGTCGCAGCAACTTGATGGCGGTGGCCGCCCCGCTGGCCAGCCCGCCGCCGCCGACCGCGATCAGCACGGCATCCAGCCCGGCCACCTGCTCGACGAATTCGAGTCCCAGCGTCGCGGTGCCCAGCACGGTCGCGGCACTGCCGAAGGGATGGACGAAGGTCCGCCCCTCGGTCGCGACCAGGTCGTCGACGGTGGCGAAGGCACCCGGCCCGTCGGTCGCCACGATCACCTCGGCCCCGTAACCGCGCACCATGGCCAGTCGCGCCGGATGGGTGGTCGGCATGACCACGACCTTGGCCGACGTGCCCACGGCCCGGGCGGCAAAGGCCGCGGCGATCGCATGGTTGCCGGCCGACACCGCGGTGATGCCGCGGGCCCGCTGGTCCGCATCCAGCTGCAGGCAATTGTTCAGCGCGCCGCGCGCCTTGAACGTGCCGGTCTTCTGGAAGACCTCGAGCTTCATGAACACATCGCCGCCCTCGGCCCGCAGCATGTCGGCCACCGGCCCCTGCAGCGGCGCCACCGGCGTGACCGGCAGATGGGCGGCAAGCGCGGCGGCGGTGGCGCGGATACGGTCGAGGGTGATGGTGTCGGCGATGGTCATGGCGGGGCTTTCGGATTTACGATTCGATATCGGTACGGAACTGGTCGGCTCGGCGGCGATTGCGGGCGATCACTCGGCTGCAGTCAAGGGATTGTAGGCTTCTTCAGGCGCCGAAAAGCCGCGCATGAGCTCTGGCTTGAGCCGTTTGAACAGCGCCACCTCCCGATAATCACTGCGGATAAGACGGCGTGCATCGTCATGCTTGTCGACCAACGTGAAACTCCCGTCAGGAACGACCCAGTATAATCGCCGTGGACTTATCGACGAGATTTTGTTGAGCAAGCACCAGTATCGTCAACGCCGCGAACAACAGGGGCCATGACGGAATTCGGGCGATGGTCATGCGCGCTCGCTTCGTCCGGGCGATCGCCGGGCCGCGATCGTCCGCAGGACATCCGACAGGAAGAAAAACACGAACAGGATGGGCAGAAGCCCGCGATAGGTGAGGCGCGACAGCGGAAACCGCCTTCTACGCATGCTCATGCCCGTCATTGCCCACCCGCCACGCGGGCCAATTTGGCCGTAGCGGTCTCGATTGGTTCGTGAACATCGAGAGCGGCGGCAAACGAACCCGTCCGGTCCATCACGAAGATCGTCCCGCTATGGTCGACCGAATAATTGCCCGACGCGTCGACCGGCCCCTTTTCGTAGAAGACGCGATAGGCTTCGGCCATCGCCGCGATCTGCCCTGGCGTTCCGGTCAGCCCGACGATCCGGTCGTCGAAGGCGGCGACATAGTCGGCCAGCCGCGCCGGCGTATCGCGCGCGGGATCGACCGATACCAGCAATATCCTGATCGGTGCCGCCGCGGCCGGCGGCAGGGCGTCGATCGCGGTCAGCGCGTAGCTCAGCGCCGTCGGGCAGATGTCGGGGCAGGACGTGAAGCCGAAGAAGACGATGAACGGCGCACCGCGGAAATCGTCCTGCGTCACGCTCCGGCCGCGGTGATCGGTCAGGGTGAAGGGGCCGCCGATATCGGCGATCCGCCGGATCTTTTCCGGCGGCGCCGGCGGGGGCGCGGTCACCAGAAAGACGATGACGGCCAGCGCGGCCACCAGCACCAGGCCCAGCGCGGCCACGGTCATGCGGATCGACGGGGCGACCGGTGATGCCCGCCAGGTCGCCACCAGCAGCAGGACGGCGCCGACGACGATGGCGATATCGGCCAGGTTGAAGGCCGGCCAGTGCCAGCCGGCCAGGTGGAAATCAAGAAAGTCGGTGACGGCGCCGCGATGGAAACGGTCGACGGCATTGCCGAGCGCCCCGCCGATCACCACGGTCAGGCCCAGCCGTTCGTCCGGCCGCGGCGTGCGGCATGCCAGCAGCCAGAAGCCCAGCGCCACGGCGCAGGCCACGGCCCCCAGCAGATAGGGGGCAAGGGGGTGGTCGCTGGCCAGCAGCCCGAAGGTGACGCCGCGATTGAAGCCCAGCACCAGGTTGAGGAACGGCGTCACCGCCAGTGGCAGCGACCCGGCCGCGCCCAGGGCGATCATCACCTGTTTGACCGCCTGGTCGGCCGCGACGATCGCGGCGATGACCAGCAGCGCGGCCAGCCGGGCGCGGCGATCCGGCAGCGATGGCGGCGCGGTCATCGGCCGGCCGCCGTCGCTGCCGCGTCGACATGCGTGCGTTCCAGCGTGGTCATCTTCACCAGCGAGACCACGAAGAACAGGATCACGAGGCCGGCCAGGGTAAGCGCCAGGGCCAAGTTCCGGCCCCGCCGCCGGCGATGAAAGTCGTCTGCGGCCACCGACGGCGGCCGGGGTGAAAGCGTGACCATGATCGGCCCCCGATAATCGCGATGCAGACCATCGCCCGCCTGGCGGCGGCGCGACGAACGTGGCGGTGGGCGGACCGTCAGGCCCGCCGGTCTGCGTTCAGGATCGGGGAGGTATGGGGTCGGGGGTCGGGCCGCGCCCCGTGGCCATGTCGCCGGGCGCGGGCACCGGGCGGATGCGGGCGCCGGCTTCGAACGTCATGCCATCGGGCACGGTGCCGATCAGGCCGGGGCAGGACGCGGCGCAGTGATGGGACGCGGCCGCGACGACGGGCGAGGCCTGGCAGGTCGGGCAGGCACCGTGATCGGCCGTGACGACCACACCAGGGGCCGCCGCGGCGATGGCCGGCATGGCCGTGCCCACGATCATGCCGCCCGCGGCAAGCGCGACGGTCAGGACGGCAATCAGGATCAGGCGCAGCCAGCGGGCCATCGGCGGATGATATGCACCAGGGTCGGGGGTCCAGGCTGTGGCGGATTGCCGCAGGCCGGTTTCATGCCCCGGCAACTGCTGCGTCAGAAGAAGCCGTCCAGGAACGCCGCGGCATTGGCGGAAATGCCGCCGATCTTGTTCGTGGCCTGGCGATAGAACTTGAAGTTCAGCTCGGTCTCGGGCCGGCCATCATCCCAGTCGTCGAAGGGTCGCAGCGCGGCGCGGCCCAGCGGCCGCCGCGCCCGGGCCGTCGGCCTGACCGTCACGGTAACCCGCGGGGTCTGCCGCTCGATGCCCGGCTTCGGCGCGACCGGGACGGCCGCGATGACGACCCCGCGGGCGATCAACCCCTGCCCACCCTCGGTTTCGCTGGCGAACAGGAAAACCGTATCGCCGACGGCAATCAGCTTGCCGCCGTACATCGTCTTCTGCGCTGTCAGATGGAATATGGGTGCCGTGCTATCGGCGATCTCGGCCTTGATCACGTAAGCCGCAGGCCGGCTCATGCGATCAACAGGCGAGAATGGCGGAGAGGGTGGGATTCGAACCCACGGTACCCTCGCGGGTACAACGGTTTTCGAGACCGCCCCGATCGACCACTCTGGCACCTCTCCGCGGTAGGGTCTCGTTCGGGCCGGGGGTTAGTAGCCGAAAGACCCGGCCGTGGCAACGGTGAATTTAGACAAATTCGTCAGCGGTAATACCCCGAGGGGATCGGATCGGCGTAATAGACCGACCGGGGCGTGGCGACCGTCAGGTACGAGCCGGGCGGGCAATAGGCCGTGCCGTCCTCGGCGAACTTGACCAGCCGGGCGCGGGCCGGGTCCCACACCGCCTCGCGCTCGACCGCGCAATAGCAGTTCAGGGTCTGGCAGGCGCCGGCCAGCTTGGCCTGCTGTTCGGGGCCGGGCGGCGGCACGCAGGCGCCCAGCACGGGGACCAGCAGGGCCAGGGCGGCGGGGACGAGGGCGGACGTGAAGCGCGGGGAAATGACCATGCGCGGACGCTACCATCGCGGCCAAATTGCAGCAATTGCCCGCAGGCGGCGGGCGCCCCGCGGATTCAAAAGTTGACCGCATTGGCGCGACCGGCCATGTTGCGCCGCCACGAAGGCCTGCCCGGAAGACGGGCCTGTTCCAGACAACGAATGCCGAGACCGTCAGCGATGAGCAACGTCAGCCACAACGATATGGCAAACGCCATCCGCGCCCTGGCCATGGACGCGGTGCAAGCGGCCAATTCCGGCCATCCCGGCATGCCCATGGGCATGGCCGACGTCGCCACCGTCCTGTTCGCCCGGCATCTGAAGCATGCCCCGGCCCGGCCCGACTGGGCCGATCGCGACCGGTTCGTGCTGTCGGCCGGGCACGGGTCGATGCTGCTGTACGCGCTGCTGCACCTGACCGGCTATGCCGATCTGACGCTGGACGAACTGAAGAATTTCCGCCAGTTGGGCGCCCGCACCGCCGGCCATCCCGAATTCGGCCATGCCGCCGGCATCGAGACCACGACCGGCCCGCTGGGCCAGGGCCTGGCCACCGCGGTCGGCATGGCGCTGGCCGAACGCGTGCTGAACGCCCGCTATGGCGACGCGCTGGTCGACCACCGCACCTGGGTGATCGCCGGCGACGGCTGCCTGATGGAAGGCATCAGCCACGAGGCGATCTCGCTGGCCGGCCATCTGAAGCTGAACAAGCTGATCGTCCTGTTCGACGACAACCAGATTTCGATCGACGGCCCGGTCGACCTGACCTGCAACGACGACCAGCTGGCGCGCTTCGCCGCCTCCGGCTGGGCCACCCGCGCGGTCGACGGCCATGACCCCAAGGCGATCGACGAGGCGCTGACCTGGGCCAAGGGCCAGGACCGCCCGGTCCTGCTGGCCTGCCGCACCGTCATCGGCTATGGCGCGCCGACCAAGGCCGGCACCGCCGCCACCCACGGCTCGCCGCTGGGCCCCGACGAGATCAAGGGCACCCGCGAAAAGCTGGGCTGGGCCCATGCCCCGTTCGAGATTCCGGCCGAGATCCGCGCCGCCTGGGCCGCGACCGGCGCCGCCGGCACCGATGCCGCCCGCGCCTGGGACGGCCGCCTGGCCGCGTCGGCCGATGCCGCCGAATTCAACCGCGTCACCGAAGGCCGCCTGCCCGAGGGCTACGAGGCCGCCTTTGCCGCCTACAAGGCCAAGCTGATCGCCGACAAGCCGAAATGGGCCACCCGCAAGTCGTCGCAGATGGCGCTGGAAGCGATCAACCCGGCCGTGCCCGAAACCCTGGGCGGTTCGGCCGACCTGACCGGGTCGAACAACACCCGCACCGCCGGGTGGAAACCCGTGGGCCCCGGCGCCTACGGCCAGCGTTACGTCCATTACGGCGTGCGCGAGCATGCGATGGCCGCGGCGATGAACGGTATCGCGCTGCACAAGGGGCTGATCCCCTATGGCGGCACGTTCCTGGTGTTCTCGGACTATTCGCGGCCGGCGATCCGCCTGGGCGCGCTGATGGGCCAGCGGGTCGTGCATGTCATGACCCATGATTCGATCGGCCTGGGCGAAGACGGCCCGACCCATCAGCCGGTCGAGCACATGGCCGCCCTGCGCGCCATCCCCAACCTGCTGGTGTTCCGCCCGGCCGACGCGGTCGAGACCGCCGAGGCCTGGGACGTCGCCCTGCGCCAGGCCAACCGCCCGTCGCTGCTGGCCCTGACCCGCCAGGACCTGCCGGCCGTGCGCCTGGAAGACGGCGAAAACCTGGTTGCCCGCGGCGGTTACGAACTGCGCGCCGCCGACGGCCAGGCCCGCGTCACCCTGCTGGCCACCGGCTCGGAAATCGCCATCGCGCTGGAAGCCCGCGACCTGTTGCAGGCCGGGGGCGTGCCGACCCGCGTGGTGTCGATGCCCTGTTTCGAGCTGTTCGACGAACAGCCCGAGGCCTACCGCACCGAGGTGCTGGGCCCCGGCACGGTCAAGGTCGCGGTCGAGGCGGCGATCCGCCAGGGCTGGGATGCCTATATCGGCAATGACGGCGGTTTCGTCGGCATGACCGGTTTCGGCGCCTCCGGCCCGTATCTGGAACTCTACAAGCATTTCGGCATCACGCCCGAGGCTGTGGTGGAGGCGGCGCGCAGCCGCCTCTGATACCGCGCGCGGCCGCGTGGCGGATTGAGACGACCGGACGTCTGGAAGGACGGGGCCCGAGCCATTATCTTATTGGCGCCCGATTCGGATGTTTCGATCGGGTTGCCTGATAGGGAGACCGCCTCGATGAAACTGACCCGAACCCTCGTCGCCGCCACGGTCGCCGCCTCGCTGGCGCTGGCCCCGGCCCTGGCCGAGGCCCGCGCCGGTTCCAAATCCTCGGGCGGCAGCCGCGGATCGAAGACGACCACGGCCCCGGCAACCCCGACCGGCCCGTCCAACAACCTGGCGACCAGCCCGTCGGGCAACACCTCGGCGACGCCGGTCTATCCGACCCCGCGCAGCGCGCCCCAGCAGGGCGTGTCGGGCGGCCAGCCCCTGGCCGCGCCGGGCACCACCGCGCCGAATTCGTCGATCAACCCGCAAGGGGCCACCACCGCCGCCCCGTCGGCCGGCGCGGCCGCCGGCGGCGCCGCGACCGCCCCCGGCGCCATGGGCGCCCCGCGCATGACATCGCCCACCACCCCGGCCAACATGCCCCAGCAGCAGTCGTTCATGCAGCGTAACCCGCTGCTGACCGGCATTGCCGGCGGCCTGCTGGGGGCCACCATCGCCAACAGCCTGTTCGGCAACGGCCAGGCCCAGGCCGCCCCGGCCGAGGGGTCGGAAACCGGCAGCATGATCGGCACCGCCCTGAAGTGGATCCTGATCTTCGGCGCCGCGGCCCTGGCCTTCACCATGTTCCGCCGCCTGATGCGCCCCGCCGCGATGGGCCCGGCCGAGCCCAGCTTCCGCATGGGCCCGCCGACCGGCAACCCGGGCGAACCCCGCATTTCCTTTCCCCAGCAGGCCGCCCCGGTCCAGACCAAGGATATCGCGCGCAAGATCACCGGGCCGGACTATGACCAGTTCACCCAGATCCTGACCGGCCTGCAGGGCGCCTGGAGCGTCGGCGACGTCGGCGCGATGGGCCGCTGGGCCACGCCCGAGATGCAGCGTTTCTTCGCCGCCGAACTGGCCCGCAACGAAGCCCGCGGTTTCGTCAACCACATCGAGGATGTGGAACTGGTCAACGGCGACGTGGTCGAGGCATGGAGCGAGGGGCATACCGAGTTCTGCACCGCCCGCGTGACCTTTGCCGCGCGCGACTATGACGTCGCCATCGGCAAGCAACGCGGCGAGCCGGGCTGGATCGTCGACGGCGACCCGAACCACAAGGTCGAGGCGACCGAGATCTGGACCTTCGCCCGCCAGCCCGGCCAGACCTGGCAGCTGTCGGCGATCGAACAGATCGAGACGGTCTGAAGTCAGGATAACCAGCCGGCGGCATGGACGCAGACGCAAGCTTTGCCGCCGGACTGGATGCCTATCGCCGCGGTGACACCGCCGCGGCGGAACAGCATCTGCGCCGGGCGCTGGGCGCCCGGCCGGTATTCCCCCAGGCCCTGAACCTGCTGGGCGTCATCGCCATCCACCATGGCCGCCTGCCCCCGGCCCGCCACCTGATGCGCATGGCGCTGGCGGTCGATCCCGGCTTCATTTCGGCGGTGATGAATTTCGGCCTGCTGTTCACCGCTTCGGACGATGCCGAGGGCGCCCTGCCCTGGCTGCAGCGGGCCGCGGTGATGGCACCGGCCCATGCCCCCGCCTGGAGCAATCTGGGCCTGGCCCTGCATGCCCTGCACCGGCCCGATGCCGCGATCGCCAGCTATCGCCTGGCGCTCGAGATCACCGACCTGCCCGAGGCCCGGATCGGCCTGGCCGAAGCGCTGACCGCCGCCGGCCAGTTCGCCGAGGCGGCGCAGGTCCTGGACCGGCTGGTCCGGGACGAACGCGACCCGACCCGCCGGCGCCGCGCCATCGCCACCCTGCTGGCTCTGCAGATCAAGCGCGACGGGCCGCATCCCCTGCCGCCCAGCCGTCCCGCCACGCGGCCGGCGCCGAAGATTTCGGTCGTCACCTGCTCGATCAAGCCCGACCGGTTCGCCGCGCTGCAGGCGACCTATGGCCGCGTGCTGGCCGGGCTGGACCATGAGGTGATCGGCATCCACGACGCCCGGTCGCTGTGCGAGGGGTATAACCGCGGCGCCGCGCAGGCCACCGGCGACATCGTCGTGTTCAGTCACGACGACATCGAGATCGTCGAACCCGCCTTCGCCGACCGCCTGCTGGCCGCGCTGGACCGCTTCGACCTTGCCGGCGTCGCCGGGTCGACCCGCTGCAGCGGCGAAACCTGGGGCCATGCCGGTCCGCCCAACCTGGCCGGGCGCATCACCCAATACGACGCCGCCGCCGGCAAATGGTCGGTCCATGCCTTCGGCGGGGGCTGGCCGCATACGCCCGACATCCAGTGCCTGGACGGCGTGTTCATGGCCTGCCGGCGCGCCCTGTGGGAGCGCCAGCGTTTCGACGCGGCGACGTTCGACGATTTCCACCTGTACGACCTGGATTTCTCGTTCGCTGCCCATCTGGCCGGTTTTCGCGTCGGCGTGGCGGCCGATCTCGGCCTGATCCACTGGAGCCACGGGCGGCTGGACCGCAACTGGCGCATCCAGGCCGACCGCTTCCTGGCGAAATATCGCGGCCGGCTGGCCGATCCGGGCGTCCGCCGCCCCGATCTGGGCTGGCCCGCCGTCGATTTCACCGCACCCGGCGACGCCCAGGCCTATTCGGCCGGGCTGTCGGCCCATCTGGCGCGATACGGGATAACTACTGGCTGAGCCGGGTGCAGCTGGCCTGGGTCGGCAGGATCTGGGCGCAGGCCATGCCGTTGGTCGTGTGGAACGTCCCGTCGCTCATCCGCCGGATGCCGATGCCGTTGGAGAATTCCAGCCAGCCGAACGAATCGAAACGCCCGGTGACGCCGTTGGAAAAGGCGATCGACGTGCCGTCGGCATCCTTGCGCAGCGTCACCCCGCCATCGTCGAAACCGAACCGCCCGTCGGGCAGCAGGCGGGCGCTGTAGCCGTTCGAACAGGCGACCGCATTCTCGGCCACGGCCTTGCAGTCGAACGGCTGGTCCAGCCGATGCAGCGCCAGGATGTAGATCACCAGTTCCAGGAACAGCATCGCGTCACTCTTTGCGGGCGGCGGCGCGCAGGGCGCCCAGGCAGTCGGGGCACAGGCAGGTCGCCGTCGCATCGTCGGGCGGCGGCAGGGCCACGTCATGGGGCAGGTCCATGCACCAGCAGCCGCCCGCGGGCCGGCAGCCGAACTCGGCGCCGCAGCGGGTACAGGTCAGGACGGTCGGGGCGATTTCAGTCGACGACATGGCAAAGCGCATCCTGCCACGCCCGCAGCTTGACGTCATAGGCCAGCGTATGGGCGGGGCTGGACGACGGCAGGACGGCATGCGCCACGCCCGGCGGCAGCAGGCGGACGCCACCGCCCGCCTTCAGCCCGTTGAACGCCACCAGCCGCAGGTCGGGCAGGCGCGCGCACAGCCCGGCCAGGTCGTTGGGCCGGCCGTCGCGGATCGCGGTATCCAGGCTGCCCTGCCGCACCGCCGACCGGTAGATGTCCCACAGCCCCACCCGCCGGGCCGCCAGCCGGGCCAGGCGATCGTCGTAATCGCGGGCGGCCAGATCCTCGCCCAGCACGGCGCCGATCAGCCGCCAGAACTGGTTGCGGGGATGGGCGTAATAGCGCCCTTCGGCCAGCGACCGGTCGCCGGGCAACGAGCCCAGCACCAGCAGGCGGGCATCCGGCCCCACCACGCCGGGCAGGCCGCGGCGCTGGCCGTCAGGGGCGATCATCAGCCGCCGCGCACGCAGCGGACGACCTTGTCCCCCTGGGGCGTGCAACTGAGCTTGGTCGACGAGGCGAATTCCTTCTCGCCGGTCCGGCGCACGCTGACGCCGTTCGAGAAGCGGACCCAGCCGAAGGAATCGAACCGGCCGGTGACGCCGTTCGAGAACGCGACCTCGCCGTCCTTCTTCTTCTCGACCTTGATCTTGTTGTCGATCGTGATCGCCTCGCCGCTGCCATAGGTGGCGTTGTGGCCGTGGGTACAGACGATCACGGTGGGCGCCGAACGCTCGCACAGGAAGGGTTTGTCGGCGGCGGTGACCACCAGGATGTAAAGCGTCGCTTCCAGCAGGGTCATGCCGGCATGACCTCGTCCTCCTCCTCGTCATGCGCCGTGGGCCGGGGCAATGCGCGGGGCGCCGGTCCGGCGGCCTTCCTGGCATCGCGGTTCTTCTTGGCCGCGCGTGCCGACCCCGTGCCGGTGCGATACCCGGGAAAGAAGGCCAGCCAGCCCGGCGGCACGAAGGCCACCCAGGCGACATAGCCGCCGATCAGGGCCAGCAAGGTCAAGAGAAAACGAAAGAACAGGTTCGACCAGAATTCGACCGGCGAAGCCAATGCCAGATAGGGATCGGACGACGGCAGCGCCACGGTCAGCGCCGCGGCAATCAGCAGGATCGGCGCCCGCGCGGCGTTGATGTGCCGCCGGTCCAATTCCTGCTTCCAATCCTTTTGGGTCGTAAAGGCCATGATGGCACCCGCCGCTCTTCCTGCCGGCCGGCTGAATTTGGATTACAGTACCATGAACTTGGGCCGGCAACAGGTGATTCCAACGGCCTGAAGGCAGAGACGGTTGCGGTTGGAGCCGCTTTCTGTTTCATTACCGGCCCGATTTACCCCAGGTATGTGAGGGCCGGCCCGAGGGCCGGCGCGTGGCGTTCCCGCGATGACCGAGCAGATCTACGACCAGGAGGGCCAGCGGCCCCGAGGCTACGACGGCGTCGGCATGTCGCTTGCAGCGGCGCGCCAGCGGCTGGGCCTGTCGCGCGAGGAAGTCGCCGACCGCCTGCGCATCCGTTCCGCCTTTCTCGAGGCGATCGAGCGCGGCCGGTTCGAGCAGCTGCCCGGGCGCACCTATGCCCTGGGCTTCCTGCGCGCCTATGGCGAATTCCTGGGGCTGGACCCCGATGCGGTGATCGAAGCTTATCGCCGCGAGGGGATCGAGGGCGCCCAGGCCTCGCCCTATCAGTTCCGCATGCCCAAGGCCGAGCATCGCACGCCGCGCATAGGCCTGGTGCTGGTGATGCTGGCGGTCGCCGTGCTGGCCTATGCCGGCTGGCGTTACGCCCAGGAATTCGGCCTGGGCGATCTGGCCGGCGTGCCGGCCGTGCCCGACCGCCTGGCCGAACTGGTCCCGCCGCCCAAGGCGCCGGAGCCCGCCCCGGCCGCCGCCACCGATCCCGCCCCGACCGCGACGCCGCCTTCGTCGACCCAGCCCGAGGCGTCGCCGGCCACCACCCCGCCCGCGACCACCGCGATGACGCCGCCTGCGGCGGTGCCGGCCCCGGCGCCCGGCCCGGCCCCGGCACCCGCGACGACCGCCCCGCCGGCGATCGAACCGACCCGCCCGCCTGCCCCGGCGCCGACCCCGGCGCCCGCGGCCGAGGCGCCGCCGCCCCTGCCCGCCACGGGCGCGGTCTATGGCGGCGAGAACGCCGATTCCCGCGTGGTGATCCGGGCCAAGGCCGACAGCTGGGTCCAGGTCTACGGCCCCGGCGAGGAAATGCTGCTGTCGCGCATCCTGCGCGCCGGCGACAGCTACAAGGTGCCGAACCGGGCCGATCTGCGCCTGACGACCGGTAACGCGGGCGCGCTGGAAATCCTGATCGAGGGCCAGGCCCTGCCGCCCCTGGGCGCGCAGGGACAGGTTCGCCGCAACATCCCCCTGGATGGCGAGCGCCTGCGTGCCGCCGCGGCCAATCCGCCGCCGCCCCCGCCGCCCGCCCGGCGCGAAACGCCCGCCGCCGCGACCCCCGCCCTGCCGACCAGCCCGCAGAACTGACACCGGCAGGGCGCAAGCTTGCCAAGCCGGGGCGCGGGGGCCATGTTAGGCGCCATGCGCCCCCTGGAATCCCGAGACCGATGACCGTTCGCGCCTACCGCCAGATCATCCGCCGCAAAAGCCGCCAGATCCGCGTCGGCTCGGTCCTGGTCGGCGGCGATGCCCCGATCACGGTCCAGACCATGACCAATACGCCGACGACCGACGTCGCCGGCACGATCGACCAGATCCGCCGGGCCGAGGCCGTGGGCGTCGACATCGTCCGCGTTTCCTGCCCCGACGAGGATTCGACACGCGCGCTGAAGGAAATCGTGCGGGCGGCCAAGGTGCCGGTCGTGGCCGACATCCATTTCCATTACAAGCGCGCGATCGAGGCGGCCGAGGCGGGCGCGGCCTGCCTGCGCATCAACCCGGGCAATATCGGTTCGGCCGAACGGGTGCGCGAGGTGGTCAAGGCCGCCAAGGATCACGGCTGTTCGATGCGCATCGGCGTCAATGCCGGGTCGCTGGAAAAGGACCTGCTGGAAAAATACGGCGAGCCCTGCCCCGAGGCGATGGTCGAAAGCGCGCTGGACCATGCCCGCATCCTCGAGGACAACGACTTCCGCGAATTCAAGATCTCGGTCAAGGCATCCGACGTGTTCCTGGCCGTGGCCGCCTACCAGGCGCTGGCCGATGCCTGCGACTATCCGCTGCATCTGGGCGTGACCGAGGCCGGCGGTTTCCGCACCGGCACGGTCAAGTCCTCGATCGGGCTGGGGTCGCTGCTGTGGGCCGGGATCGGCGATACCATCCGCGTCTCGCTGTCGGCCGAACCCGAGGAAGAGGTCCGCGTCGGTTTCGACATCCTGAAGTCGCTGGGCCTGCGCCATCGCGGCGTCAACGTGATTTCCTGCCCGTCCTGCGCCCGCCAGCAGTTCAACGTGATCAAGACGGTCGAGGTGCTGGAAAGCCGGCTCGGTCACATCACCACGCCGATGACGGTGTCGGTGATCGGCTGCGTGGTCAACGGCCCCGGCGAGGCGCGCGAGACCGATATCGGCCTGACCGGTGGCGGCAACAACACCCACCAGGTCTATATCAGCGGCCTGCCCGACCACCGGCTGCAGAACGCCGACGTGGTCGACCATCTGGTCGCCCTGATCGAGGATCGCGCCCGCCAGATCGAGGAGGCCAAGGCCGAAGCCGATCGACATTCGGCCGCGGCCGCCGAATAGCCGGCCGTCGCCCGCAAGCCTTCCCCGCGCCTTCCGAGACGCCTTTCCGACTGAAGAGATTCCCATGGCCAAGTTCCAGTCCGTTCGCGGCACCCACGACCTGTTGCCCGAGGATTTCCGCCGCCACGCCCATGTCGTGGGCACCGCCCGCGATGTCGCGGCCAGTTACGGCTTCGCCGAGATCGCGACGCCGATCTTCGAGGTGACCGAGGTCTTCGCCCGCTCGATGGGCGAAACCTCGGACGTCGTGTCCAAGGAAATGTATTCCTTCACCGACAAGGGCGGCGAAAGCCTGACCCTGCGGCCCGAATACACCGCCGGCATCGCGCGCGCCTTCATCTCGAACGGGCAGATGCAGAACGTGCCGTTCAAGGTCTTCGCCCATGGCCCGATGTTCCGCTACGAACGGCCGCAGAAGGGCCGCCAGCGCCAGTTCCACCAGATCGACGTCGAACTGATCGGCGCGGCCGAACCGGAAGCCGACGTCGAGGTCATCACGCTGGGCGCCGACATCCTGGAACGGCTGGGCGTGCTGGACAAATGCAGCCTGGAGCTGAACTCGCTGGGCGACCAGGAAAGCCGCGACAATTACCGCGCGGCGCTGCGCGCCTATTACGGCGGCCATCTCGACAACCTGTCCGAGGATTCGCGCCGCCGACTGGACAAGAACCCCTTGCGCATCCTGGATTCCAAGGACGAAGGCGACCGCGCCATCAATCAGAATGCGCCCCGCATCGGCGACTATTACACCGATGCCGCGCGCGATTTCCTGGCCCGCGTGCTGGACGGCCTGGCCGCGGCCGGCGTGCCGGCCAACGTCAACCCCGCCCTGGTCCGCGGCCTGGATTATTACACCCACACCGCCTTCGAATTCGTCACCACCCATCTGGGGTCGCAGGGCGCCGTCATCGCCGGCGGTCGCTATGACGGGCTGATCGAGCAGCTGGGCGGCCCGTCGACCCCCGGCATCGGCTGGGCCGGCGGGATCGAGCGCCTGGCGATGCTGTCGACCGCGGAACTGTCGCCCCCCCGCCCCGTGGCGCTGGTGCCGATGGGCGAGGCGGCCGAGCGCCAGGCCATCGCCCTGGCCCGCACGCTGCGGCGCGAGGGGTTGGCCGTCGACCTGGCCTATCGCGGCAACATGGCCAAGCGGCTGAAGCGCGCCAACAAGGTGGCGGCGACCTCTGCCGTGCTGATCGGCGACGACGAACTGGCCAAGGGTGTCGCAACCGTCAAGGACTTCGACCAGGGCACGCAGGAAAGCGTCCCCCTCGACCGCCTGATCGACTATCTCAAGACCCGCTGATGCTGCCCGAGGCCAAGCTCGACAAGGTTCTCGACCGTCACCGGCTGTTGCAGGCGCAACTGTCGGAAGGCGCGCTGGGCCCCGATGCGTTCGGTCGCGCATCGAAGGAATATGCCGACCTGTCGCCGCTGGTCGAAGGCATCAATGCCTGGCGCAGCCTGAACCGCGAGATGCGCGACCTG
>Ga0206117_100903_pt1 | contig 20436 bp, 19 predicted proteins | sample 3A5Ametagenome_FD_177997 | JGI IMG/M metagenome (GOLD analysis project Ga0206117, IMG submission 177997) | Enriched microbial communities from leaf-cutter ant dump, University of Wisconsin, Madison, United States - 3A5A | ecosystem: Environmental > Terrestrial > Nest > Insects nest > Nest dump... | reverse complement strand
GGTGTCCCGTTTGTTGGCAGCCGCCGCGCGCCGGCCGGGATGGAGCGAGCGCCAGCTCCGACAGGTCCCTGTCTATGGATGCTGACACTCGACGCTAATCAGGTACCGGTAAGGCCCATCGCGGCTGAAGCCGCTCCTACGGGAGCACGGGCCTGTCCCATGCCGGTCACATGCGCGCTGCACACTCCCGCTTCTTCCATGGCGGGAAACAGGAGCGGGCGGTGTTCGGCAGAGCGGTGGTGGCTGTGGTGGCGGGCGTGTGCATGGCATTCTCGGCGACGATGGCCGCCGCTCCCGCCCCGTCGTTCGCGCATGTCCCGGTGTACGCGCACCGCGGCGCCAGCGCGCTGCTGCCCGAACACACGCTGGCGGCCTACGCGCAGGCCATCGTCGATAGCGCCGACTACATCGAGCCGGACCTGGTGATGACCCGCGATGGGGTGATGGTGGCGCGCCACGAGAACGAGATCGGCGGCACGACCGACGTCGCCGCGCACCCGGAGTTCGCCGCGCGCCGCACCGCCAAGGTGATCGACGGCCAGCGCATCGAGGGCTGGTTCACCGAGGATTTCACCCTTGCCGAACTGAAAACGCTGCACGCGCGCGAACGCCTGCCGGAACTGCGCGGCACCGCCTTCGACGGCGAGTTCCGCATCGCCACGCTGGACGAGATCGTCGAATTCCTGGTGCAGCAGGCGCGGCGCAGCGGGCGCGGCATCGGCTTGGCACCGGAGATCAAGCACGGCAGCTACTTCCGCGGCATCGGCCTGCCGATGGAGGAGCGCCTGCTCGATACCCTGCGCGGCAATCCCTATACCAACGTCGCGCCGATCCTGGTGCAGTCGTTCGAAACCGCCAACCTACGCCAGCTGCGCGCGCGCATCGGCAGGCCGTCGAACATCCGCCTGCTGCAGCTGCTGGACGAAGCCGAGGCCAGGCCCGCGGACGTGGCACTGGCCGGCGGCGAGCTGACCTATGCGCGCATGATGACGCCCGCCGGCCTGCGCGAGGTCGCCACCTACGCCGATGCGATTGGTGTCGAGCGCCGCGCCCTGCTGCCGGTGGACGCGCAGGGCCGGCTGGCCGCGCCCACGCCGCTGATCGCCGATGCGCATGCCGCCGGCCTGCAGGTAGTGGCCTATACCTTCCGTCCGGAAAACCCGTTCCTGCCCGCCGCCCTGCGCCAGGGCGCGGCGGACGCGCGCAACCCGCCCGGCTCGGTCGCCGAGATCCGCGCCTATCTGCAGGCCGGCGTCGATGCTTTCTTCACCGATGACCCCGCGCTGGGCAGGCGCGCGGTGGACGGAGGAGAGCCGGCGGCCCCCTGAGCGCCCGCGCTTGCCGCCGGTCCATCCCAGCGACGAACATCGCTTCCATGGAGGAGCGATGCTGATCGGCTACAGGTACGAGGAACGCGGCGGTGTCCTGCGCATCCATGCGGCCAACCGGGTGCTGCAGGCCTTGCTGCTGCTGTTGCTGCTGGCATGCGTCGGCCTGCCGCTGCTGCTGCGGAGCGAACTGGCGCAGGTGGGCGGTGCCGACATGATGGTCGCGCTACTGGCATTGATCGCCCTGCCGGCGTTCGGCGTGGCCTGCGCCTGGTATTTCCCCGCGCGCGAAACCCTGGCGCTGGACCGGGCTGGCAGGCGCGCGCAGCGGTACCGCCGCAACCTCTTCGGTGGAAGGGCGCGGCTGGAGGAGGTCTTCGCGCTGGATGACGGCGACCGGCTGCAACTGCAGAGGATCGGCGCGGCCTCCGCGCCGATCCGGCTGTGGCTGCTGGGCCGCGACGGCGATGCGCATCGGCTCAGCTTCGAAACGATCGCGGTGCGTCCGGGCACCGCGACGACCGACGCGTGGCTGCGGCGCATCGCCACCTACCTTCGACTGGAACTGCCCGGCGAAACCGTCGTGTTGCCGTCCACGCCACCCCGGGAAACCCGGGTCCGGCAAACGCCACCCGCTTCCGCCGCGGTCACCAAGGGCAGACGGCACGACGATGCCGACACGATCGCACCGGGCATCCGCGCCGTGCTGGCGCTGCTGGGCTGCTTCCTCGTCGCGCTCGAAGCCAGCCAGGCCTTCGCGCTGCTGCGCGCGTTGTTCACCGGCACCCTGCACGGCAGTTTCTGGCGCGGGCGAACCCAGGCCTATCTCTGGGATGCGCAGCCGGTGTCGTTCCTGCTGCAGGCGTCGGTGGGGCTGGCGGAAATCCTGGTTGTCGGCCTGCTGGCCTGGGGCTGCCTGCGCCTGGCGCTGGCCGGTCGGCTGCGCCAGCGGCCGGAACTGCAGGGGAAATGACGCAGGCTGTGTCTTCGTCCGCGTCTCAACCCTCGCGGCGCGTGCGCGGCCGCAGCTGCACCACCACCTCGTAGTCGCGGCCCTCGCGCGGCTGCCACAGCACCGGCACCTGGCCGGGGGAGGGCGGCTCCAGTTCGGCGTCGGCCAGCGGCGCGGTGTCGTCTTCCTCGTCCTCGTCTTCCCAGCTGTAGCGCTTGCGCGGCGCCAGCGGATCGGCGTGGCGGAACAGCAGCGCGGCGATGACGCCGGCCGCGGCGCCGCCCATGTGCGACTGCCACGACACGCCGGGTTCGTGCGGCAGCACGGTCATCACCATGCCGCCGTAGAACAGCACGCCGATCATGCCGGCGGCGATGGCGGCGCGGTCGCGGCGCAGCAGGCCCAGCCCCAGCACCAGGAACATCAGGCCGTGGGTGACGCCGCTGGCGCCCAGGTGATGGCTGCCGGGTTCGCCCAGCATCCACGCACCGATGCCCGAACCCAGCCACAGCAGCGGCAGGGCGCGCAGCGTCGCCTTCGGGTAGACGCCGCCGGCCAGGGTGCCGAGGATCAGCAGCGCCGCCGCGTTGGCGCCCAAGTGTTCGACCGAACCGTGCAGCAGCGGCGCGCCGAGCAGGCCCAGCAGGCCGGCGGTGTCGTGCGGGCCCACCGCCCACGGGCGCCAGTCCCAGCCGGTCTGTTGCAGGGCGAACATCGCCACCAGCAGCAGCACGAAGCCCAGGCTCAGGTTGAAGGCACGCAGCACGCGGCGGCGGTCGCTGCGGTCGGTGGCCGGCGTGTCGCCGGTGTCGGGCGTGTTGGAAGTGTCCATGGTTCTCGGGATTGCGGCGCCCCGCGATGAATGCAAGGGCGCCGCTTCGGGAAGCCGGTGTGCCACCGGCGGGACAATCGGGCAGGAACGAGTGAAGAGGAACGAATGGCAGCTGTGGCTGCCGGGCTTGCCCGGCAGGCTTTACCAGCCCCGCACCTACGCCTTGCCGCGCGGCGGCAGCTTCACGCTCAGCACCATGGTCACCACCAGGATCGCCGCGACCACGCCCAGCGATACCGGCACCGGGATCTTGAACACGTCGATCAGCAGCATCTTGGCGCCGATGAAGCCCAGGATCACGGCCAGCCCGTACGGCAGCAGGTGGAAGCGGTCGGCCATGCCAGCCAGCAGGAAGAACATCGCGCGCAGGCCCAGCACCGCGAACACGTTCGAGGTCAGTACGATGAACGGGTCGGTGGTGATGGCGAAGATCGCCGGGATCGAGTCCACCGCGAAGATCACGTCCGTGACCGCGATCAGGATCAGCACCACGAACATCGGAGTGAACCAGCGCACGCCGTCCTTCTCGGCGACCAGGCGGTTGCCGTTGTATTCGTGGGTGATGCGCAGGTGCCGGCGCATGAACTTCAGCGCCGGATTATCGTCCAGGCTCGGTTCCTGGCCGGCGGCAAACCACATCTTCCAGCCGGTGAACAGCAGGAACGCGCCGAACACGTAGAGCAGCCAATGGAACTGGCTGACCAGCACGGTGCCGGCGAAGATCATCACCGTACGCAGCGCGATCGCGCCGAGGATGCCGATGATCAGCACGCGCTGGCGCTGCGTCTCGGGCACCGCGAAGTAGCCCATGATCAGCAGGAACACGAAGATGTTGTCGACCGCCAGCGCCTTCTCGATCAGGTAGCCGGTCAGGAACTGCAGGCCGACCTCGTTGGCCACCGCGGTGCCGGCGGTTTCGTTCAGGTAGTACCAGAGGCCGGCGTTGAAGGCCAGGGCGAGCGCGACCCAGCCGACCGACCACAGCAGCGCCTCCTTGAAGGTCACCTTGTGCGGGCCGCCGTGGCGCATCAGCACCAGGTCGATCAACAGGGCGGCGATGACGACGGCGATGAAGCCGCCCCAAAGCCAGGGATTACCGATTGTCTGGATCATGGGAGTTCCGGTCTTGTGGAGGTTCTCGGGACCGCAGGGGCCAGGAACTGGACACGGAATCGGGGGAGACCGGGGACAGAGCTTCGCCATTGCGGCGAAGGTCTCGCTCACAGTTCCGTCGGCCGGAACTGCCGTTGCACCGGAGCCCTGCGGCTCGAACTGACGGCGACAACGTCTGGGAGCTACTCCCCTTCAGGCCCGGATAGTGCCGCCTGCGGCCTTTGCCGTCAATGAACGCGCGGCGGCGGCGGGCCGGCGCCCGCTACAATGGCGCCCATGAATACCCCCCTTCCCGTCGTACGCCTGAAGAACGCGTGGCGCTCCAGCCACCCGTGGATTTTCCAGAAGCTGGTCGAAAAGCCCGTCGCCAAGCCCAAGCCCGGCACCATCGTCGACGTGGTCGGCGTGGACGGGGAGTGGATCGGCCGCGGCTTCTACAACGGCCATTCGCGCATCGCCGTGCGCATCCTGGAAACCCGCCAGGACGTGGACGTGGACCAGGCCTGGTTTGCCCGCAGGATCGCCGAGGCGGTGTCGCTGCGCCGCGACGTGCTGAAGCTGGACGCGGTGTCCGACGCCTGGCGCGTGGTGCACAGCGAGGGCGACGGCCTGTCCGGCCTGGTGGTGGACCGCTACGGCGACCTGGTCGTGGTCGAGTTCTTCGCCGCGGGCATGTTCCGCCACCGCGAATGGATCTACGAGGCGCTGCGCGCCCAATTCCCGGGCTGCCGCTTCCACAGCTTCGCCGACGAACACGTGCAGAAGCAGGAGAGTTTCGACTTCCACGGCAACACCACCACCGAACCGGCGGTCATCACCGAGTACGGCGTGAAGTTCCGCGCCGATCCGGCCGGCGCGCACAAGACCGGCTTCTTCGCCGACCAGCGCGAGAACCGGCAGTGGCTGAGCCAGCAGGTCGAAGGCCGGAGCGTGCTCGACCTGTGCTGCAACACCGGCGGTTTCGCCGTCTACGCGGCTGCGCGCGGCGCCAGCGAGGTGCTGGGCGTGGACATCGACCAGGACGTGATCCAGATCGCCAAGGGCAACGCGCGGCTCAACAACGCCAGGCCGAAGTTCGTGCAGGCCGACATCTTCCCGTGGCTGCGCGATGCCGCCAACCGCGGCGAGCAGTACGACGTGGTGATCCTGGACCCGGCCAAGATGACCCGCGACCGCGACCAGGTCATCAACGCGCTGAAGAAGTACCTGGACATGAACAAGCTGGCGCTGGGCGTGGTCAAGCCCGGCGGCCTGTTCGCCACGTTCTCCTGCACCGGCCTGGTGTCCGAGGAGCAGTTCCTGGACATGCTGCGCCGCGCCGCGTTCTATTCCGGCCGCACGATCCAGATCCTGAAGGTGGCCGGCGCCGGTCCGGACCATCCGTTCATGGCGCACGTGCAGGAATCGCGCTACCTCAAGGCGGTGTTCTGCCGCGTGGTGGATTGAGGGGGTAGTGCCGGCCGTTGGCTGGCACACGCCAGCGCATTGGCGCTGGCGCCCCACGTTTGCGTAGCAAGCCGTGGGGCTCGTGCCGCTTCTTCCATACTCCCGCTTCGCGGCCGCCCTGACTCCGCGGGCTTTCCTCCAGAGACTGCCCGCCGTTTCTTCTTGCAGGAGCGACGTCGGTCGCGACGGACCCTTCCGGATCTACCCGTTGCCACGGCGCGCGCTGGAAGAGTTCCAGCAGGACCCGGGTTGCGAGTGACGGCCCAAGGGCCACCCGGCGTCGCTCCTGCAGCCACTCCTGCGGTATGGTCGTGGCCTTTCCCGAAGGCCGAGGCCCGCATGCCGCTGCGTCGTCTGTCCCTGCTGCTCGCCCTTGCGCTGGGCGTCCCGCTGTCCGCCCATGCCGTCGAATTCACCCAGGCCGAGCTGGCCCGCGCCAAGGCGCTGCAGCAGCGCCTGCTGACCCTGGACAGCCACCTCGACACACCGGCCAACCTCGCCCGGCCCGGCTTCGACATCCTGCATCGCCACGACCACAACGCGCTGTCGCAGGTGGATTACCCGCGCATGCTCGACGGCGCGCTGGACGGCGGCTTCTGGGCGATCTACACCGACCAGGGCGACCGCAGTGCCGCCGCGCACCTGGCCGAGCGCGACCACGGCCTGATGCGGCTGATCGAGATCCGCGAGATGCTGGCCGCGCACCCGGACAAGTTCCAGCTGGCGCTCACCGCCGATGATGCGGCGCGGATCAAGGCCGCCGGCAAGCGCGTGGTCTACATCAGCATGGAGAACGGCAGCCCGCTGGTGGCCGACCCGTCGCTGCTGGGCTTCTACCAGAAGGCCGGCCTGCGCATGCTGTCCGCGGTGCACTTCGCCAACAACGAATTCGCCGATTCGGCCACCGATCCCAAGGGCGCCGAATGGAAGGGCTTGAGCCCGGCCGGCAAGGCGCTGGTCCAGGAAGCGGTGCGGCTGGGCATCGTGATCGACCAGTCGCATGCGTCCGACGCGGTGTTCGACGACCTGGCGGCGATGCTGCCGGTGCCGTTCGTCCTCTCGCACAGCGCGTCCAAGGCGGTGTTCGACCACCCGCGCAACCTCGACGACGCGCGCCTGCGCCAGCTCGCGGCGAAAGGCGGGGTGATCCAGGTCAACGCCTATGGCGGCTACCTCGTCGACGAGACCCCCAGCGATGAGCGCAAGCAGGCCGAGGAAGCGCTCGAGAAGCGGCTGGGCGGCTGGGACGACATGCCCATCGAGAAGGGCGTGGAACTGGCGCGGGCGATGGCCGAACTCGACCAGCGCCTGCCGCGCCGGCGCGCGACGCTGGACGATTTCTTCGTGCATTTCGCCCACATCCTCGACGTAGTCGGCCCCGACCATGTCGGCATCGGCATGGACTGGGACGGCGGCGGCGGCCTGCCGGGCATGACCGACATCACCGACCTGCCCAAGATCACCGCCTGGCTGCAGCGCCGCGGCCTGAGCGAGGCGCAGATCGCCAACATCTGGAGCGGCAACGTGCTGCGGGTGATGCGCCAGGCGCAGGACTACGCGGCGAAGAACAGCGCGAAGTAGCGGCAATCCTGCGTATCCCGTAGGAGCGGCTTCAGCCGCGAACGGGCTTTACCGGCCAAGCCCCCGTTCGCGGCTGAAGCCGCTCCTACGCAGGGCTGTTCTCGCAGGACACGGTGTGGATCATCTCGGGGGCGGCATCCAGCACTGCCCCGCATGCGCGGATGCCGCCGGCATCCGGAGCGGCAACGTGCTGCGGATGATGCGCCAGGCGCAGGGCTACGCGGCGAAGAACAGCGCGAAGTAGCGGCAATCTGCGTACCCCGTAGGAGCGGCTTCAGCCGCGAACGGGCTTTACCGGCCAAGCCCCGTTCGCGGCTGAAGCCGCTCCTACGGAGGGTTGCTCATGACGCAGCTGCCGGCTTCAGGCCGGCGGGGGAACGCCCAGTGCCTTGAGCATCGCCGCTACGCGTGCGCGGATGTCGTCGCGCACGCCGCGGTACTGCTCCGGCGCCATGTCGCGCGGGTCGGGCAGGGCCCAGTCCGCGCGCTGGCGGGCAAGGATGAGAGGGCAGGCGTCGCCGCAGCCCATGGTCGCCACGAAGTCGAATTCGACGTCTGGCAGCTCATCCAGCGATCTGGATGCATGCGCGGTGAGGTCGTACCCCAGTTCGGCCATCGCGGCGATGGCCCTGGGATTGATGACGCCGGAAGGGCGCGAGCCGGCGCTGTAGGCTTCCACCGCCGCGCCCCCGAGCATGCGCGCAAAGGCTTCGGCCATCTGGCTGCGGTTGGAATTCTCCACGCAGACGAAGAGAACCCGTTTCACCGGCGTGGCCATGTCGCGCGCGTTCAGTCCGCGCGCTTGCCCAGCACCGCGTTGCGGCGGCTGTACAGCACGTAGACCACCAGGCCGAACACGTTCCACAGCGCGAACCACACCTGGGTGCGGGTGGGCAGGCTGAAGAACAGGTAGATGCAGCCCAGGATCGCGATCGGGCCGACCACCCAGGCCAGCGGCGTGCGGAAGGTGCGCGCGCGGCCGGGCTCGCGCCTGCGCAGCACCAGCAGGCACAGGCCGACGGCGGTGAACGCGGCCAGCGTGCCGGCGTTGGCCAGCGCGGCGATCTCGTCCAGGCGCGCCACGCCGGCCAGCGCGGCGACCAGCACCGCGGTGAACAAGGTGATGGTCACCGGTGTGCCGGTGCGCTTGTTCACCAGCGACAGCCCGCGCGGCAGCAGGCCGTCGCGCGACATCACGAAGAAGATGCGGCTCTGTCCGTAGAAGAACGCCAGCAGCACGGTCGGCAGGGCGATGATGGCGACCACGCCGATCACCAGCGCGGCGGTGCCGTGGCCGAGTTCGCGCATGATCAGCGCCAGCGGCTCGGCGCTCTTGCCGAACACGGTGTAGCTCATGGCGCCGACCGCGGCCAGCGCCACCAGCAGGTAGATGAGGGTGCAGCCGACCATCGAACCGACGATGCCGATCGACAGGTCGCGCTTGGGGTTCTTGGTTTCCTCGGCGGCGGTGGAGATCGCGTCGAAGCCGTAGAAGGCGAAGAAGATGATCGCCGCGGCCGCCATCACCCCGCGCTCCACGCCGTCGGCGCTGACCGACTTGGGGAAGCCGTAGGGCATGAACGGCTGCAGGTTGGCCGGGTCGAACGCCGGCAGCGCGACCGCCACGAACACCGCCAGCGCGATCAGCTTGAACACCACCAGCACCGCGTTGACCGTGGCGCTCTCGCGGGTGCCGGCGATCAGCATGCCGGCGACCAGGAAGGTGATGACGATGGCCGGCACGTTGAGAAAGCCGCCTTCCACGTGCGGGCCGGCGGCCAGCGACTGCGGCAGCACCACGTTCCAGCCGAACGAGGTGTGCAGCCATTCCAGGAAGCCGACGAAGTAGCCGGACCAGCCCACCGCCACCGTGCTGACCACCAGCGAGTACTCCAGGATCAGGCTCCAGCCCACCACCCAGGCGATGGTCTCGCCCAGCGCGCTGTAGCTGTAGGTGTAGGCGCTGCCGGCGGCCGGCATCATCGTCGACAGTTCGGCGTAGGCCAGCGCCGCGCAGGCGCAGACGATGCCGGCGACGATGAAGGAGATCAGCACCGCCGGGCCGGCCTTGTCCGCGCCCACGCCGATCAGGGTGTAGATGCCGGTGCCGACGATGGCGCCGATGCCCAGCGCGACCAGGTGGGGCCAGCTCAGCGAAGGAATCAGCCGGCGGCCTTCCTCGTGCTGGGTGAGCTGGTCGATGGATTTGCGCCGGAGCCAGGACTGCATGCGGACCTCGCGGTTCGTGGTATTCGGGAAAGGGGCCGAGTTTCGCCGAACGCAGCGCAGCAAAGCCAGAATTTCCCGCTGCTTTCATGGGGTTTGGCGATGGGCGGTAGCGGTAATGACGGATCCGGCATAAAAACCGCCGGAAGGTGCGGGTGGCGCGGCCCGGGGAGGCGGCCGCGGCGGGAGCAGAACAGAGCGCCATGCGGAAAGTCCGCGAGCCATGACGGCCGCCCGGCTTGCCGGCAGCGGCCTCCCGGCGCGGCGCATCCAGGGCGTAGGTGCGGGGCTCGCCCCGCACGGGACCTTCCCGATGAAACGCCGGATCCAACGCCGTACGGGGCAAGCCCCGTACCTACGCGCGGCGCGGATGCGCCAGCAGGTAGTCGCGCAGGGCCACGGCCTGGTTGTGTGCGGTGTCGCGGGCGCCGTACACCAGGGTCACCGGGCCGGCGTCCAGCGCGTCGCGCAGCGGCGCCAGCAACCGTGGCTGCGCCGCCAGCTCCCGCCAGTAGCGCTGGCGGAATTCCTCCCAGCGCTCGGCGCGGTGATCGAACCATTGCCGCAGTTCATTGCTGGGCGCCACTTCCTTGAGCCACTGCGCCTGCAGCTGCGCGTGGCTGACCCCGCGCGGCCACAGGCGGTCGACCAGGAAACGCTGGCCGTCGCCGGCCGTGGCCGGTTCATAGGCGCGTTTGCAATGGATGGGCATGCCGGCCTCCGCAGCGCCCGGGCGTTTCAGCTTTCCAACCCCAGCCGTATCCCGAACGCGACCAAGCATACGCCCACCGCGCGCCGCAGCCACACGCCCACGCGCGGGTAGCCGGCCAGGCGCCGGGCGATGAACTGGCCGCCGAAAATAAGCACCGAGCACCAGCCCACGCTCAGCACCGCGATCAGGCCCGCCATCAGCGCCAGGGTCAGCGCGCCGCGCTGCGTGGCCGGGTCGATGAACAGCGGGAAGAAGGCCATGTAGAACAGGATCGCCTTGGGATTGAGCACGCCCACCAGCAGCGCCTGGCGGAACCAGCGCCGGCCCTGCTGCAGCGGCGTGGCCCCACCGCCGGCGGCCGGTTCGCGCAGGAGCTGTATGCCGACCCAGACCAGGTAGGCCGCGCCGACGTAGCGCAGCCCGGCGAACAGCAGCGGGTGCGCCTTCAGCAGCGCGGCCACGCCGGTGGCGGCGATGGCGATCAGGATCTGGTCGCCCAGCATCAGCCCGGCCAGCGTCGCGTAACCGGCGTGCACGCCGCCGCGCGCGGTGGCGGTGAGCAGGGTGAAGGTGCCCGGGCCGGGCAGCATCAGGAACAGGATGACGGCCACCACGAAGGTGCCCAAGTCGTTGATGCCCATCCACGGCATGGCGGTCGCCTTGGCTGGCTCAGCGCGCGCGCTGCGCGGCCAGGCGCTGCTTCACCGCGGCGATCAACGCCGCCAGGTCGTCATGGCGCGGCACGCCGTAGCGGTCGCCGGTGATGTCCAGGTTGCCCTTGCGCCAGAAACCGGCCGGCGCGGCCACCAGCAGCTTGCCCGAGCGCGCGTACAGGCCGAATTCCAGCAGGGTGGTCGGGCTCTGCGTGCCGGGCGCGAAATACATCAGCACGATGTCGGCCTGTTCCAGCGCCGCCAGCTCCCATTCCACCTGGCGGCGGAACTCCGGCTCGTCGGCCTCGGCGCGCCAGGCCGGGTTCCAGTCGGCGCGGCGCGGGTTGAGCAGCAGCACGTCCTCGCCGGCCAGCGCCTGCTGCACCTGCTGCTGCCAGTCGCCGGCCCTGCCCATCTCGATGCTGCCGGCCAGGAACACCTTGGGCCGCACATCGCTTTCGGGAATCGCGTCCGGCGAGGTGATGGTCTGCGAACCGGTCGCGGCGAACGGTGACAGCAGCAACAGGCAGGACAGCAGCAACGGCTTCATGGCGTGGCGGGGGGCGGGGGGACGCACATGATCGCAGAAGCGGCGCAGCCGTTGAGACGCGCGGGGCTACACTTCGCCCCATGCAAACCGAAACCCTGATCCTGGCCGGCCTGTTGCTGGCCGTCCTCGTGCTGCAGCTGGTGCTGTTGTTCCGCCGTGCCGACAACGCCGCGCTGGAGAATGCGCTGCGCGAGGAGCAGCGCAACGGCCGCGGCGAGCTGCGCGAGCAGCTGGAAGGCATGTCGCGCCAGCAGGATGCGCGCATGGACGGCTTCAGCCGCAACCTCACCGACCTGTCCACCCGCACCGACCAGCGCCTGGACCTGCTGCGCGACAGCCTCACCGATGACGCGCGCAAGGGCCGCGAGGAAAACGCCGGCGCCCGTCAGCAGATGGCGCAGCTGCTGGACGCGCGCCTGCAGGAGGTGCGCGGGCAGCTCGACGCCTTCGGTCAGCAGCAGCACGCGCGCATGGAACTGTTCGCCAGGCAGCTGGCGGATCTGCAGCTGGCCCTGCTGGAGGAAACCCGCAAGGGCCGGCAGGAAGGCGGACAGGCGCAGCAGCGCTTCGGCGAGATGCTGGGCCAGCGACTGGCCGAACTCACCCAGCGCAACGAGCAGCGCATCGCCGAGATGCGGGAGACGCTGGAGGCGCGGCTCAAGGACCTGCAGGGCGACAACGCCGCCAAGCTCGAACTGATGCGCCAGACCGTGGACGAGAAGCTGCAGAGCACGCTCAATACGCGCCTGGATTCGTCCTTCAAGCTGGTTTCCGAGCGGCTCGAACAGGTGCAGCGCGGGCTGGGCGAGATGCAGCAGCTGGCCACCGGCGTCGGCGATCTCAAGCGCGTGCTGAGCAACGTCAAGAACCGCGGCGGCTGGGGCGAGGTGCAGCTGGACAACATCCTCGAACAGACCCTCACCGCCGAGCAGTACGCGCGCGGCGTGAAGCTGCGCCCGGACGGCAACGAGATGGTGGACTTCGCCGTGCGCCTGCCCGGCCGCGGCGGCGACGACGCGCCGGTATGGCTGCCCATCGATTCCAAGTTCCCGCGCGAGGACTACGAGCGCCTGCTCGACGCGCAGGAAGCCGGCGACCAGGAGGCGGTGCGCGCCAGCGGCAACCAGCTCGAACGCGCGCTGCGGGTGCAGGCCCGGTCGATCTGCGAAAAGTACATCGTGCCACCGCATACCACCGACTTCGCGGTGATGTTCCTGCCCACCGAAGGGCTGTACGCCGAGGCGATCCGCCGCCCGGGGCTGGTGGATGTCCTGCAGCGCGAACACCGCGTGGTCGTCGCCGGCCCGACCACCGTCACCGCCCTGCTCAACAGCCTGCAGATGGGGTTCCGCACCCTGGCCATCGAGCAGCGCTCCTCGGAAGTGTGGAGCCTGCTCGGCGCGGTCAAGGGCGAGTTCGGCAAGTTCGCCGGCATCCTCGAGAAGGCCGAGAAGCAGATCAACACCGTCGGCAAGAGCCTGGGCGACGCCAGCCGCAAGACCCGCACCATCGAACGCAAGCTGCGCGGCGTTGAATCGCTGTCGGCCGATGCGTCGCAGGCGCTGCTCGGCGCAGTCGAGGACGAAGACGCGAACGAAGGGGAGTCCGTCGATACGGACTGACGACGATGCACGCCGCCCGGCTCCATGCGGAGCCGGGCGGCGCGTCCGATCAAGCGGTCATCAGAACTCGTAGCTGGCCGAGAACGTCACCGTGCGCGGATCGTTGTAGTCCGGCTGCATCCACAGCTTGTTGATCGCGGTGCGCGAGGACGTGGACTGGGTGTTGTAGATCACCGCGGTACGGGTATCGAGCACGTTCATCACGTCCATCGACAGCTTCAGGCCCTTTGCCCACTGCGGGCTGTAGCGCACGCCGAGATTGAAGGTGACCAGCCATGGCGAACGCCCTTCGGAACCGCGCCACGTGGTCTTGAACGCATCCGTGCCGGACACGCCGCAGTAGAAGTAATACGCGCTGTCGTAGCTGGGCAGCTTGGTCGGGTAATGCGCATAGCAGTTGACCGGCCGTCCGCTGACCGCGCTCATGCTGCCGCCCAGGCTCCATTCGTCGTTGAACTGGTAGGTGCCATAGGCCTTGAGCTGGTGGCGGCGGTCGTTGTTGAGATAACCGTTGGCCCGCTGCATCAGCAGGGTCTTGTCATAGTCCTGCGTGGTGCTGGTGGAATCGTTGAAGCCCGAGTCGGCGCTGGAGGCGCGGTCGCTGTTGACCGGGCCTTCGGTGTTGCCGTAGCTCTTGGAGAAGGTGTACAGGAACTTGGCGCTCCACTTGTCGCTGAACGGGTGCTCCAGGTAGAAGTCCAGCGCGTAGTAGTTGCGCTTGGCCTTGGGCATGCCCAGCTGGTCGGCGGTGTAGCTGACCTTCTCGTAGGAACCGTCGTTCTGCTTGACCCAGAAGGTGTTGCCCTTGCCGGCGTTCACGATGTAGCAGTTGCCGTTGAAGATGTCCGGGCAGGTGTCGTCGACCACGTTCTTCAGGTCGCGGTAGGTGCCCTTGACGCCCCAGATCCAGTTCTCGTTCAGCACCTGGTCCAGGCCGAGGATGAACTCGTCCTGGTACATCGGCTTCAGGTCCGCGGCCACGCGCGCGCGCGGGTCCTTGGCCACGCCGCAGTCGAAGTTGGACGAATACAGGTTGGTGCCCGGGCAGATCGCCGCGTCGGCGGCGTTCGACACCGCGATCGGCTTCAGGCCGGTCGGTACGCCGGTGACCGGGTCGATGCCGGTATAGGTGTAGTACTGGTTGCCGCGGATGGTGGCGGACAACACGCTGGCCATTGCCAGCCGCGCCGGCAGCGCCAGGTGGTAGCGGCCGAGGTTGCCGTACAGCTTGATGCTGTCGTCGCCGCGCACGTTCCAGGTGAAGCCCAGGCGCGGCGCCGGCTGCCAGGTCTGTTTCATGTAGGCTTCGCCGGCGCTGGTGTAGTTGGTGAACTGCTCGTTGCGCAGGCCCAGGCTCAGCAGCAGGTTGTCGGTGACGTGCCAGCGGTCCTCGATGAACTGCGACAGCTGCTCGGTGGAAGGCGTTTCATTGCTGTGCCGGACCACGTAGTAGGCGTAATAGCCCTGCGGGCCGTAGCCACCGGCGGCGCCGGGCGCGCCGACGCTGCCGTTGATCGCTTCATTCGGCTTGTTGGCCTTGGTGAACACCCAGTAGCCATTGGCCTTGTCGCCGGCATCGCCGGTCGGCGCGCCGGTGTAGCGGGTGCCGGTCAACGATTCGGCCTCGAGGTTGTCCACGCCGAAGTGAAGTTCGTGGTCGCCCAGGACCCAGGCCACGTCCAGACGCCAGCCCTTGGTTTCGTCGTAGGCGCCGGCGATGTCGACCGACTGCACGCTCTGACAGCTGTCCACGTAGGTCAGGCCCGGCACCTGGTTGGCCGCGGTGGCCTTGGTGAAGTAGGCGCAGTTGGCCGCGCCGAGGCCGGCGGCGATGGAGCCGTGCTTGATCTTCTGGGTGCCGTACAACGCGGACAAGGTCAGGTTGTCGGTCAGATAGCCGGTGTACTTGGCCACGTACAGCCGCGCATCGTCGTCTGTGAAGTTGCCTTTGGCCTCGTGTTCGTTGCCGTGGCTGAGGGTGGCGTTGTCCCAGCTGGATTTGTAGGTTTCGTACTTGCGGCGGTCCTGCACGCCGGTCAGTTCCAGCAGGTGGTCGTCGGTGATGTACCAGTCGACCTTCGCGGTCCAGCGCGGATAGGTGTAGCTGTAGTCGTTCCAGCCCGTGGGCGAGCCGGTCACGCCGAAGTAGTTGGTGCTGTTGCTGTGGCCATCGGTCTTCTGGCGCTCGGCGTTGGCGAACACGAACAGCCTGTCCTTGACCAGCGGGCCGCTGACCCACAGGCCGGTATTGAGCGATTCGGTGCCGTTGTCGCGGTTGTAGCGGTACAGCTTGCCGTCGGAGTAGTCGGCCTCGCCCTTGGTGGCGAACGGGTGGTTGTTCTCGTTCCAGTAGCCGGTATCGGGGTAGTAATCGTTCTTCGGCGTGCCCTTCAGGCTTTCCGGGGTGTAGCGGGCATAGACGCCGCCGTGCCATTCGTTGCCGCCGCGCTTGGTGACGATGTTGATCACGCCGCCGGTGGAGCGGCCGAACTCGGCGCCGTAGCCGCCGGTCAGCACCTGCTCCTGGGCGATCGCCCGGAACGGCAGGCTCTTGTAGCCCAGGTTGTTGAGCGGGTTGGTGACCGGGAAGCCGTTGATGAAGTAGGCGTTTTCCGCGCCCGAGGAGCCGCCGAAACTGATGTTGGACGAGCCGGTGGAGGCGACCACGCCCGGCGCCAGCATCGCCACGCTGGCGATGTCCTGCAGGTTGCCGCCGAACGGCAGCGCCTCGATGTCCTCGGCGGTGAACACGGTGCGCACGTCGGTCTGCGACAGGTCCACCGCGACCGGGGCGGCGGTGACCTGCACCGCGTCCAGCAGCGTTGCTTCGCCATTGGGCGCCGGCACGCCGGTGAAGTCGATCTGCGCGCCGCTGGCGATCTGCACCAGCACGTTCTCGCGCACGCCCACCACGGCGCCGTCCTTCTGCAGCTCCACCTTGTAGCGGCCGTTGGGCAGCGCCAGCGCGCGGTACTTGCCGTCCGTGCCGACCGGCACCGTACGGGTAAGGCCGGTATCCAGATTCTGGATGACGACTGTCTCGCCGGGCTGGGCCGAGCCGTAGATGCTGCCGGTGATGTTGGACTGCGCGTACAGGTTGGCGCTCAGGCACAGGCCCGCGCCCAGCGCGATGCTCAAGGCCGAACGGCGGAGGGTCTTCCGGCGGGCGCCGGACGGATGCGTGGTCATTGCAGGATTTCCCCAGGTGATGGCGTGGCTTGATTGGGTCCGCGCTGGCGTTGTCCCCGCCATTCGCATCGGACAGGCCATGTCTCCGTAGTGGCCTGGGCCGAAATTAACCAGTGGATAACAAGACTTCTAGGAAAGGTTTCAGTTGCGGTCTTTTGCGTTTTGCAGCGCTCCGGCCATGGCGGGGAGGTTCACGGTCTATGCTTGGCATCCTCTCCAACACGGCGCAGCCATGACCGCATCCGTTTACGACATCCCCCTGACCACCCTCGACGGCGCCCCGGCCTCGCTCGGCGACCACGCCGGCAAGGTGCTGCTGGTGGTCAACGTGGCTTCCAAGTGCGGCCTCACCCCGCAGTACGAAGGGCTGGAGAAGCTCTACCGCGAGAAGAAGGACGCGGGCCTGGAGGTGCTGGGTTTCCCGGCCAACAACTTCAACGGCCAGGAGCCGGGCAGCGAGGACGAGATCCGGCAGTTCTGCTCGCTCACCTATGACGTGACCTTCCCGATGTTCGCCAAGATCAGCGTCGCCGGTGCCGACGTGCACCCGCTGTACCAGCAGCTGGTGGCCGCGCAGCCGGCCGCCACCGGCGAAGGCCCAATGCGCGAGAAGCTGGTCGGCTTCGGCATCGAGCCCAATCCAGCGCCGGGCATCCTGTGGAACTTCGAGAAGTTCCTGGTGGGCAAGGACGGGCAGGTCATCGGCCGGTTCTCGCCGGACACCACGGCCGACGACGCAGGCCTGCGCGCGGCCATCGACGCGGCGCTGGCGGCCTGAGCGACGGAAAGCTGAAAGCAGAACCCCCGGCTTCCAAGGCGGGGGAGTGAAGTATTCAAACCGGGCAACACGCCCAGGCAGGGAGGCAGTCACGAGATGGCCGCAGGCAATTCCGGTGGATTCGCGGTGGGTTGGTTCACGCTGGCGCTCATCAATGCCGGCCTCGCCCAGGGCAAGGGGCGCAGCGGCATGAACTGGGGGCTGCTGTCGCTGCTGCTGGGGCCGCTCGCGACCTTGCTGCTGGTGATGCAGAAGCCAGGGCGCGCGGACGGCGGTTGAAGTCCTCCGGGGCACGATGCCGGTCGCGGCGCGAAACGAAGAAGCCCGGGTTTCCCCGGGCTTCTTCGTTCAGGACGACCGCGCTCAGCGCCCCCAGTCGGGCATCGGCATCGCGTCGACCGGGATGGTGGTCTGCTCGTCGTCCTCGTGACGGTGGCGGTCGCGGCGCAGGTCCTTCTCGATCTGGTAGTTGCGCCGCTGCAGCCAGGCGTCGCGGGTCAGCGCGTACTCGTCCACCGCGCTGTCGCGGATGTCGTCCAGCGACAGCAGCTGCACGCGCGTATCGACCAGCTGCAGGCCCTGCAGGCCGAGGCGCAGCTTGTCCATCTCGATGCGCCGCAGCGGCGACAGCGGGGTGTCGCCGGCCAGGCCGAACACGTCGCGCACGGTGCGCGGGCCGAAGAACGGCAGCTCCACGTAGCGCGAATCGCGCCAGCCCCAGGTGCCCAGGGTCTGCCCGAAGTCCTCGCTGCGGCGCGGCACCATCGCCTTGCTGGCCGGATCGAACAGGCCGCCGATGCCGAGCGTGGAGTTCATCAGGAAGCGGCCCAGCGTGTCCCAGGCGTCGTCGGCGTGGCCCTGCAGCAGCTGGTTGACCATGGTCAGCGGCGAGCGCAGGTTGCTGAAGAAGTTGCTCACGCCGGTGCGCGCCACGCGCGGCACCACGTGCACGTAGGCGGTGGCCAGCGGGCGGGCGATGCCACGGTCCACCGCCAGGTTGAAGCGGTGCATCTGGCGGTTGTACTTCTCCCACGGGTCGTAGGCCGGTGCGGCGCCGCTGGCGGTGCCCGTGTCGCCGGTCGGGCCGCCGTACAGCGCGGCGAAGTCGTCCTCGGCATCGGTGGGCGCGGCGTCCTCGGCGTTGGCCGGCGGGGCCGTCGGAGTCGCCGCGACACCGGCGTCGTCGGCATGGCTGTCGGCCTGCGTCGATGCCTGTGCCGTCGTGGCCGTCGCGGCCTCCTGCGTGGCCGGGCAGCCGGCGGGATCGGTGCAGGCCGCAGGTTCCGGCGAGACGCTGGTGCTGGGCGGCGGCGCGGGTGCGCGCACCGGCTTGCCGGCGCAGGCGCCGAGCAGCAGCACGGCGGCCAGGAGGGGAAGGGTACGGAGGAAGGTCATGTCAGCGGTCCGCCGAGGAGGCGTTGAAGTCCAGGTCCGGCGCCAGCCGATAGGCCGCGCGCAATTCGTCCAGGCCCGCGGGCGTGCCGACGATGGCGCCGCCGCCATTGCCGCGCATGCGCGCGGCCAGCTCGGCCAGCAGCGCCACGCCAGCGCTGTCCACGCGTTCGACGGCGTGCAGGTCGAGCCGGCGCAGCGTGGCGGCCTGGCGCGCCAGCTGCGGCCACAGCGTCACCGCCGCGGCGCGGTCGAGCGTGCCGGCCAGGTGCAGCGCGTCGCCCTCGACGCGCGCGGTGGCGTCACTTGCCACGGGGAGCCGGGCCGGCGTTGGCCTGCATGCTGCCGTTGCGCAGTTCGGCCGCCACGTCCCGGATCGACTTCTGCCGCAGCGGCGCGTCGAACTGGTTCTTGAAGGTCTGCACGTAGGAGATGCCTTCGATCATCACGTCGAAGATCTTCCATTGGCCGCCGACGTTGCGCATCAGGTATTCGACCGGAGTCGGTTCGCTGCCGGCGCGCACCAGCTCGGTGGACACCTTCACGCCGCGGTTGCCCGGCAGCGCGGCCTCGCCCTTGTAGCGGAAGCTGGGCTTGCCCTGGATGTCGAGCAGGGCCGAGCCGTAGCGCGCCATCAGGTTGTCGGCCATCGCGTCGGCGAACAGCTTCACGTCGGCGTCGGGCGCGCCGCGGCCGTGCACGCCCAGCACCAGGCGGGCGGCGTAGTCGCGGTCGAAACCGCGGCTCAGTTCGCCGTCGATGAAGCCGCGCAGCGCCGTCGGGTTGGCGCGGAATTCGCTGCGGCGGGTTTCCAGCGTGGACAGGATGCGCGAGCTGGCGTCGAGCACGGTACGCGCGGCGGCCGAGGGCTGCGCGGCGGTGGCGGCCGGGCGCGCCTGCGCCATGGCCAGCGACGGGGCCGCGGCCAGCAGGGCCGAGGCGAGCACGGTGGTGAGCAGTGGGGTTTTCATGATTACGGTTCTTCCTTGGAGGGCGCCGCGTGGGCGTCCGGGGCGGACTCGGAGGCGTTGTTGCCGCCACCGCTGAACATGTATTTGCCGACCAGCTGGATCAGGTCCACCGCCGGCTGGGTGAACACGATCTCGTCGCCGGACTTGAGCACGTCCGGATCGCCGCCCGGCTGCAGGCCGATGTAGCTTTCGCCGAGCAGGCCGCTGGTGAAGATGCCGGCCGAGGTGTCGGCGGGCAGGTCCTTGAACTTGCCGTCCAGCGACAGGGTGACGATGGAGTCGTATTTAGCGGGGTCCAGCTGAATATCGGCTACTTGGCCGATGGTCACCCCGCCGACCTTCACTGGCGCCTGTTTGCGCAGCTGGCCGATCTGGCTGAAACGCGCCTTGAGCACGTAGTCGCCACCCCCCATGCCGAAGCGCTGGTTGGTGGACGCCACCGCCAATACCAGCAGCGAGGCCAGCGCCAGCAGCAGGAAGGCGCCGACGGAAAATTCGAGTCGAGGTCCACGGATGGCCATGTTTTGTCTCACTCCTGATCCAGCAGGTGCTCCGCCGGTTCGGGCGAAGCGGGTTGTTCGTCAGATCCCGGCGCGGGAATGCGCCGGCTTCTGCGGGGATGCGCGTCAATGGAACATCAGTGCGGAAAGCACGAAGTTGAACATCAGCACCAGCAGCGAGGCGTTCACCACCGCGCGGGTGGTCGCCACCGAGGTGCCTTCGATGGTGGGTTCGGCGTGGAAACCGACGTAGGCCGCGACCAGCGCCGCGGTGCCGCCGAAGATCGCCGACTTGAGCAGGGCCACGGCGAAGTCGTCCCAGAAATCGACGCTGCCGCGCAGCCCCGACCAGAACGTGCCGTTGTCCTGGCCCAGCACCTGCACCGCCTCGAACCAGCCGCCGGTGATGGCCAGCGAACAGAAGACGCCGGTCAGCAGCGGCACGGTCAGCACTGCCGCCCAGAAGCGCGGCGCCACCGCCTTGGCCACCGGGTCGATGGCCATCAGTTCCAGCGCCTTGATCTGGTCGGTGGCGCGCATCAGGCCCAGTTCGGCGGCGATCGAGCTGCCGGCGCGGCCGATGAACAGCAG
>Ga0206117_100902_pt1 | contig 20454 bp, 17 predicted proteins | sample 3A5Ametagenome_FD_177997 | JGI IMG/M metagenome (GOLD analysis project Ga0206117, IMG submission 177997) | Enriched microbial communities from leaf-cutter ant dump, University of Wisconsin, Madison, United States - 3A5A | ecosystem: Environmental > Terrestrial > Nest > Insects nest > Nest dump... | reverse complement strand
GCACCTGGTCGAGGACGACCTTGACGTCCTTGTTCTTCTCCTCGAACCGGCGGAGCAGGTCGTTCATGACCTCGCCCTCGTTGCCGTCCGAGTACCACATGATGCGAAGCGTGGTTTCGGCCTGGGCGCCAGCGGCCCCAAGGATCGACAACGCCAGCGCACAGCCGGCCATCCATGCTGCCTTCTTCATTGCGTTTCCTCCTGTGGGGTCGCTTCGGACCCTTGCTCGGTCCCTGTCCGGACCTGTTTCCCGCCGAAACCGGCAGCTCGACGCAGGCCGGAATTTCCCGGCTCCGCTCTTCGGCCTTGAACATGGCAAACGTTTGCCTAAACTGTCAACGGCAATGTTCGATACACAAATGGAGGGGGCCTTGAACGATCGGCAACGGGAACCGGGACAGGCCTCCGGACAGACGTCCCTGGCCGACATCGCGGCCGAAGCGGGAGTGTCGGTCTCCACCGTCTCGCGCATCGCCAACGGCGATCTGGGGCGGGCATCCGCGGCGACGGTGGCCAAGGTGCAGCGTCTGATCGCGGAGCGCGGCTATCGGCCGAACCCCGTCGGCCGCAGTTTGCGCGGGGGCGACAGCCGTCTGGTCGCCATGCTGGCGCCCAACCTCGACAACCCGGCCATGGCCGCCATCGCCGCGTCGACGGAAGCGGCCCTGCGCGCTGCCGGTTATGTGATGATCCTGTGCGATACCCACGACCGCCCCGACCTGCAGGACGAGTATCTGCGCGCGATGCGCTCACGCTTCGCCGAAGGGTTCATCGTGGTGAGCGCGGTCGCCAGCCCCGAACTGGAGGCATCGCTGGACCGGCGCGAGCCGATCGTGTTCGTGAACCGCCGCAATCCCTATGGCGGCGGTCCCTTCATCGGGATCGACAACAGGCAGGCGGGCGCCGACGCCGCCGACCATCTGCTGGCCTGCGGCGTGCGCGCCCCGGCGGTCATCCACCCGGCGGACCTGTCCTCGACCATCCGCGAACGGGTGGAGGGATTTCTCGACCGGCTGGAGGAGCGGCGGCCCGGCCTGAGGGTGCGCCGCTGCGATGGGCCGGGCGGCAACCATCTCGATTGCGGCTATGCCGCCGCGAATCGGCTGACCGCCGACGGCGGCTGGCCCGACGGCATCCTCTGCCCCAGCGACCTGATGGCCTACGGCCTGTTCCGCGCCGCCGGCGAGCAGGGCGTGCGCATCCCGGACGACTGCCGCCCGGTCGGCATCGACGACAACGACCTCAACGACTGGATCGCCCCCTGGCTCAGCTCGGTCAAGATCCCCTACCAACGGTTCGGCGATGCCGTCGTTGCCAGCCTGCGCGATCTGCGGGCGGGAAACAGCGTCGGAGAGGTGCTGCTTCCCCATCGGTTGGTCCGCCGGCAGAGCGGACCGGCAACGGCCGGAGACCCGGCATAGCCGGCCCGACCATCGCCGTCACTGTGTATAGTCCGGCTTCCCGACCGCGGTCGGGTCCAGCCGCTGGCTGACCAGCGCGGTGAACTGCGACAGTTCGCAGGTGCCTGGGCCAAGCCTGTCGGTGCAACCGGGAAGGTCGAGCGTCGCCACCCTCGGCCCGGCAACGCCGGTCAGCGGCGTCAGGCCGCGGACCTGATCGGCCGTGGGGGCAACGTAGGACAAGCGGACGTAGCGCTTGCCGCTGGCGCCGTCCTTCAGACGCTCGAAAAGCATCGCTCCGGTCGGCGAGGAGTCGTTGGGCTGCGATCCCTGCAGCGCCCAGCCCACCTGCATGACCGCGCGCATGTGGCCGATGTTGGTGTCATGCCCCACCAGCAGGGTCAGCTTGGCCGGCGGCGGGCCGGCATTCTCCGTTCCGGGGCTTTGCGGGCCGGCGCCGTCGTTCATCGCCACGACGATCTGCTGCAACAGGAAGGAGGCGCCACGGCGGGCGATGTAGGGCACATGTTCGATCACGTCGTATTTCGCCATGCGCAGGGCCATCAGGTCGCGGACCTCGTCCGCCCCCACCCTGCCCCAGCCGACCTGATCGGCGGCCATGCCCTCCATATATTCCAGCCGGAAGGTCTCGGCGATGGTGGAGGCGAGATCGAGCGGGCCGTCCAGCCCGATGTTGCGCCCCTTGTCCTTCCCCTGGTCGATGGCCCAGGGCAGGTCGATCAGGTGGCAGCCCTCGGCCAGCCCCGCCTTCCGGCAGGTCTCCGGACGTGGCCCCGGCAACACGGGATCGAGCCTTGCGAACAGCGGCGCCAGCCTGGCCTTGTAGGCGTCGATGCTGCCGCCCATCGCCTCCAACACGCCGGCCTTGGCGCTGGCGGGGTCGAGCGGTGACAGCCCCTGCGCAATCGGCGCGAACAGCACGTCGCGTCCGCCCTGCGGCGGCTTGGACGCCGCCGTCAGGCCGCAGCCGGGAAACAACCCCTCCAGGATGCCGTTGCCGGTCTCGCGGGTGCGCTGGTCGGTGTTGGCCCAGGCGAACACGTCACCGGCCGCCGGACAGCCGTCGGCCGGCAATAGCCCGCTTCCGACGAAGCGCGACCGGTAGAACTGGCCCATCAGCACCGCTCCCTCGCGGCCATGCGGCGTCAGATGCCCGTCCGGCACCGGCCAGGACGGCCAGTCCCTGGTCGAGAGCGGAACGATCTTATGGGTTTCGGTCGGAGGCCGAACGCCGTGACGGCTGAAGATCAACGCCTTCTCGACACTCTCGCGGGTCTCCGCTGCTCCTGCCGGCATCGGCGCCGACATCAGCCCACCCACGACGAGAGCGGCACCCAGCAGGGCGGATGTCCGGACCCTGGATCGCTTCATTGTTTCCTCCACCCGTTTTTTCGATGTTCGAAGTCCCGTGGGCGCGTCAGGCGACACCCCGCAGCGGTCCCAGCGCCTGCAATCGTCCGGTCAGCTCGGCCGTGCAGGCGACGACGACGTTGCCCAGCCGCAGCCCGTCGCCGGCAAGGAAATCGTTGGTCCAGCCGCCCGCCTCGCGCACCAGAAGCAGGCCGGCCAAAGCATCCCAGGCATTGATGTGCAGCTCGACATAGCCGTCGCTGATGCCGGCCGCGACATTGGCGAGGCCCATAGCGCCCGATCCGCAACGGCGGAATTCGATGTCGTCGGCGATCATCTGGGCGATCAGGTCGAGGCTGAGCGCCAGCGGGCGCCGCGCCGACCAGCCGACCTCGACCACCGCCCCGCCGCCATGGCGCAGGCCGCTGGTGCGCAGCGGGCGGCCGTTCAGGGTCGCCCCCTGGCCACGGCGCGCAACGAACAGCTGGTCGAGATCGGGAGCATAGATCACGCCGATCTCGACAGCACCCCGATGGACAAGGGCCAGCGAGATGCACCAGTTGGCCGTGCCGTGGATGTAGTTGGTCGTGCCGTCGATGGGGTCGACGACCCAGACCAGTTCGGCCGGATCGCCGCCGGCCTCCTCGCCGATCACCGGGTCGCCGAAAGCTTCGTCGAGGCGTCGGCGCACCAGCGCTTCCACCGCAAGGTCGGCCGCGGTGCAGAAATCGATGCTGCTCTTGGTCTCAACCGCGCCCAGCCCTTGGCGCATGGACCGCGCCAGGGCTCCCGCCTCGGTGGCGAGGTCGATGGCGAAACGCAGGCGGTCGTCGAAATCGGTCATGACAGGTAAGCTCCGCCGGCAGCCGGCAGCGCCGGCCCGGGATGTCTTGGATAAAAGGGATCGGGGAAAAGGGATCGTGACGGAAAGATCAGGGCGGAACGATGGTGACGCCCCGCGGCGCGAAGCCGACGCAGACGGCATCGCCAACGGACAGTGGCGCATCGACATCCGGGGTGCGCGCGAACAGCATGATCTCGCGTCCGCCCAGCGCCACGGCCACCTCATATTCCATGTGATCGCCGAGATAGGCCGCGAAATGCACCCGGCCCGGCAAGCCGTCGGATGGATCCTGGCCGGCTTCGAGACGGATCGCGTTGGGTCGCACCGCCAGCTCGACCGGCCCATCGGCCAGATCGCGGTGCGGCAGCGCCAGGGTCGCCATCCCCACTCTCACCCGGCCCAGCCCACCGTCACGCCCCTCCAGCAGTGCCGGAACGATGTTGGCGTCGCCGATGAAATCGGCGATGAACCGGCTGGCCGGCCGCTGGTAGAGGTCGCGCGGCGTGCCGTCCTGGGCGATCCTGCCGCCGGCCATCACGATGATGCGGTCGGACACCGCCAGCGCCTCCTCCTGGTCGTGCGTGACGTAGACCACGGTCAGCTTCAGCGTCTGCTGGAGCTGCCGGATGTCCTCCCGCACCTGCCGGCGCATCTTGGCATCAAGGTTCGACAGCGGCTCGTCGAAGAGCAGGACGCGCGGCTCCAGCACGATGGCGCGGGCCACGGCCACGCGCTGCTGCTGGCCGCCCGACAGCTCGCTGGGCAGTCGACCCTCCAGCCCGGCGAGACCGACCAGGGCCAGCTTGTCGCGTGCCGCCTCCAGCGCCGCACGCTTGGCCATGCCGCCGACCGTCAGCCCGTAGGCCACGTTGTCGAGGATGGTCATGTGCGGAAACAGGGCATAGCTCTGGAACACCATGCTGACGTCGCGCTCCGCCGCGGAGCGGGCGGTGACGTTCTCTCCGCCGATCAGGATGGTGCCGGACGACGCCTGCTCCAGCCCGGCGATCATGCGCAGGGTGGTGGTCTTGCCGCAGCCCGAGGGACCGAGCAGCGTGACCAGGGTCCCGGCCTCGATGGAGAAATCCAGTTCATGCACGGCGGTGAAGGCGCCATAGCGCTTTACGACGGAGCGGAACTCCACCGCCGGCCGGGCTCTGACAGCGGCCGGGGCAACCGCCGGCGCCGGCTCAAGGGTTGTCGTCCCGGAGGACGGGGTCCGGATATGGGTCATGCGTTGACCTTCGAGGCTGAAGTGCTGACGGGCAAGGCGGCGGTGCGGCGGCCCAGGCGGCGTTCGCCGACCAGCAGCTGGATCGCCAGCAGCGCCACAACCATGATCGCGATGAGGGCGGAGGAATAGGCAATGGCGAGGCCGTATTCGCCGACCTCGGCCCGGCCGACGATGTAGGCGGTGGCGAGGTTGTATTTGGCCGTCACCAGGAAGATGACCGCGCTGACGCTGGTGATGGCGCGGACGAAGCTGTAGACCATGGCGGTGACGATGGCCGGGCGCAGCAGCGGCAGGATCACCCGGCGCAGCGTGGTGAAGGACCGCGCCCCCAGCGTCAGCGACGCCTCGTCCAGGCTCTTGTCGATCTGGCTCAGCGTGGCGATGCCGGCGCGGATGCCGACGGGCATGTTGCGGAAGACGAAGGCGACGATCAGGATCAGCCCGGTTCCCGTCAGTTCCAGCGGCGGCGTGTTGAAGGCGAGGATGTAGCTGACGCCGATCACCGTGCCGGGAATGGCGAAGCTCAGCATCGTCAGGAACTCGAACGCCCCGCGGCCGAGGAAGGACTGGCGCACCAACAGATAGGCGGTCAGCAGCCCGAGCGCCGCCGTCAGCGGCATGGCGACCAGCGACACACCCAGCGTCGTGAACAGCGAATCCCAGGCGGACCCGCTGAACCACCAGCCGTTCGGCCCGGTTTCGATGCCGAAGGCGGTCTGGTAATGGATCAGCGTCAGCGTGTTGTCGCGCCCCAGGCTCTTCAGGAAGCCGCCGACCAGGATGGTGCCGTAGACCAGAACGGTCAGCCCCGTCCACAGCGCCGCGACGGCCGACGCGGCGATCCGCACCCCGGACGGCAGCGGGCTGGGCAAACCGGCATCGCCCTTGCCGGCCACCGTGGTGTAGGACCGGCGGCCGAGCCACCGTCGCTGCGCCAGGAAGGCCGACAGGGTGAAGGACAGCAGGATGATCGCCAGCACGGCCGCCCGTCCCTGGTCATGGGCGGCACCGACCACCGCATAGAAGATCTTGGTCGACAGCACGTCGAAATTGCCGCCGAGCACCAGCGGGTTGCCGAAGTCCGCCAGGCTTTCGATGAAGGAGATCAGGAAGGCATTGGCAAGGCCGGGACGGATCAGCGGCAGCGTCACCGTGCGAAAGGTGATCCACGGAGTGGCGCGCAGGGTCTGCGACGCCTCCTCCAGCGTCGGGCTCACCCCTTGCAGCACGCCGACCAGCACCAGGAAGGAAATCGGCGTGAAGGCGAGGATCTGCGCCATCGCCACCCCCGGCATGCCGTAAATCCAGCGCGAGCGGGGAATGTCGAACAGGGTGGACAGCAGGTCGGTCACCACGCCGGCGCGGCCGAACAGCAGGATGATGGCAAGCCCGATGACGAAGGGCGGCGTGATCACCGGCAGGATCGAGGCCAGCCGCAGGGCCGCCTTGAAGCGGAAGCCGGTGCGCACCGCGATCAGCGCGAAGGCCAGCCCCGTGCCGGTGGTCAGCACCCCGACCACGCCCGCCAGGGCCAGCGTGTTCCACGCCACCCCGCATGTGCTGCCGGTGCCCAGCACGCAGCCGAGGCCCCAGATGCCGCTGTCGGTCAGCTTGTCGAACAGGCCGGTGACCGTCAGCCGGCCATCGTTGTCCTGGACCGCCGACAGCAGGATGGTGACCACCGGGAAGCCGACGAAGACCAGGATCGATCCCAGCACCAGCCCGATGGAGGCGACGATGAAGACGTCGCCCTTGCACCAGCCGCGCAGTGCCAGCCCATAGGCGCCCAGCACGAGGCAGACCACCGCATAGGCGGCGGCGCCAAGCCCCAGGCCCGGCTGGGTGACGGCGAGGCTTTCCACCAGCAGCCAGCCGAGACCGCCGGCACCGGCGGCGGTCAGCCACGCCGACCGCGCCCGTCCGTCCGCCACGCCATTGCTGCGCAATCCCGCCAGCGCCGCCAGCAGCGGCAGGACCGACGCCAGCAGCCACGGCCGCCCCCGCAGCAGCCCCTGGATCAGTGCCGGCATGCCGTCACCGGCGGAGAGGCCATCCTGCGGACCGCCCGGCCAAAAGACCGGCCAGAAGCCGCCGATGTGCCAGGGCAGGACAAGCACCGCTGCCCAGCCTGCGGCCAGCCAGAAACCGAGATGTCGTTTCATGATCGCGGGACCTATCTGGACAGGGACTTGACCTCGTGATCCCACTTGGCGAGCAGGCGGGTGCGTTCCGCGCTCGAGCCGTAGCGCGCGAAGTCGTAGGAAATCAGCTTCATCTTGTCGACGCGCGGCGATTCCGGCGGGATCTGGGCGCCGCTGTTGCTGGGAATCTGGAAATTCCTGGCCTTGGCGCCCAGCGCCTGCACCTCGGGCGTCAGCGCCCAATCGTAGAAGATCTTGGCGGTGTCGGGGTTGCGCGCACCCTTGACGAGGCTCATCGAGCCGATCTCGTATCCCGTGCCCTCGCACGGGGCGACGATGGCGATCGGGGCGCCGGCAATCGCCTCCACCAGCAGGTCGTGCTGGAACGCGATGCCCAGCATGGTTTCGCCCTGCGCCGCCGACTTCGCCGGAGCAGCGCCGGATTTGGTGTACTGGTTGACGTTGCGGTGCAGCTTCTTCAGGTAATCGAAGGCCGCATCCTCGCCCATCAACTGCACCATCGTCGCCAGCATTGTGTAGGCGGTGCCTGACGAATTGGGATCGGCGATCTGGATTTCGTCCCGGAAATCGCTCTTGACCAGATCGGACCAGCAGGCAGGGGCGGCGATCTTGCGCTTGGCCAGCAGGTCCTTGTTGTAGCCGAAGCCGAGCGCGCCCATGTAGATGCCGACCGTTCGGTAGCCGGAGATTTCCGCCTGGCGGATCGCCCAGCCATACAGCCCGTCGAGCTCCGGCGACTTGTACGGTTCCGTCAGCCCCTCCTCCGCCGCCTGCAAATGGGGATCGCCCGAACCGCCGAACCAGATGTCGGCCTTCGGATTGGTTTTCTCGGCGCGAAGCTGTGCATAGACCTCGCCCGCACTCTTGCGGGTCATCAGGGCCTTGATGCCGGTCTTGCGCTCGAAGGAGGTCACCACCTCGCGGCACCAGTCCTCGTTGACCGAGCAGTAGACGACCACCTCCGACGCGGCGGCCGGCGACGGTCCGGTCAGGGCGGCGACTCCCGCCGCCGCAGCGACAGCCAGCAGCATCGAGCGCAGGCGCTTCCGGCCCGCGGCCTTGGCCGGGCATCGTGTTTTGCAATGCATGGAGTTCCTCCCTTTAAGGAAACGGACTGCTTCTTTCGGCAACGTCGGCATGGCTTCGGCGTGGATGGGCGTAGGCGTGACCGGCACGCAAACCCTGCCATGGCCCGACCTCCGTCATGCCAACCGCTCTCGGCCGTTTATGCACGCGCGTTCATTCGTTGATCACGCTATTCGACTAACGAACAACTGTCAATCCCCAGACATGCGCAGTCTTCCGGAATGACACCGCGGATCGCGGATACGCGCGCCGCCCACGAAATGGCGAAAAAACTCATATTCCGGCCATGCGACACGACGAAGCCAAGCAAGCGGAGCTCACCAGTGGGCACAGCCACCAGCTAGGCCGCCAACATTCCAGACCTTTTGGGCACTGCACGCGCGTGCATAAATTGGCCTGATCCTGGGAAATTTTCGGATGCCGCATAGCACTTGCGATCGTCCCGGTTCGCCCTCAGTATCCCTTGGCAACGATCCAGATATGGCCGAGGGACGGGACCCCAGTGTCGTCAATGAAATCGAGGGTGACCGCCCAGCAGGTGGCCGATATGGCAGGCGTTTCGCGCTCGGCGGTTTCCCGCTGTTTCGGCGATGGGCTGGTGTCCGAGGAGACGCGCAAGCGCATCATGGCGGCCTCGGAAGCGTTGGGATACCGGCCCAACGTCATCGCCCGCTCGCTGACCGGCCAGAACACCGGCCTCGTTGCCCTGCTGCTGGCCGAACTGGAGAATCCGCACACCGATCTGGTGCTGAAGAAGCTGCTGGTGGCCATCGCGGAGGCAGACAGGCGCGCCCTGGTCATCCCGGAGACGCGGCAGCATGACCTGACCAGTTCGACCATGCATGCGCTCGACTATCAGGTGGATGCCATCGTGGTGATGGGCGGAACCGTGTCGGACCATGTCGTCGACCAGCTCCGTGCGCTGGACACTCCGGTGTTCCAGTTCGGCAGGCAGATCGAGGGGCTCGGTGGGGTGGCCTGCGACAACCGGCTCGGAGGGCTGATGGGCGGCCGCTTTCTGGTGCAGTCCGGCCGGCGCCGCATCGCCTACGTCACGAAGACGGCGCAGACCGACGCCAACCGGCGGCGGCGGGCCGGGCTTGCCGCCGCGCTGGAGGATGCCGGCCTGCCCTTCATGGAGGAAGGATCCGAGGACAACAGCTTCGAAGGCGGCTACAACGCGGCGACGCGGCTGTTCGCCCGGTCGGACCGCCCCGACGCGCTGTTCTGCTTCAACGACATCATCGCGCTTGGCGCCCTCCAGGCTGCCGCCACCTTCCGTTTGCGTGTGCCGGACGATGTGGCGATCCTTGGCTTCGACGACATCCCGATGGCCTCCTGGCCGGCCTTCGGCCTGAGCAGCCTGCGCCCGAATCTCGACAGCCAGATCGGCAGGCTGATGGCGATGATCGAGAGCGTCGGCAAAGGGGCTGCCCCGGGACGCGAGGTCGATCTGGTCCTGCCCGAGCTTGTGATCCGCCGAACCGCCGTTTGACGGCCGAAGATGCCGCGCACGCCCGCCGCCGGCTACAGCGCGTCGGCAGTCGCGGACTCGATGGCGACGGTCGCCGTCATGCCCGCCGCCAGTTCGACACCGGGCGGCACCCGGTCGATGTGGATGCGCACCGGAATGCGCTGGGCGAGGCGGACCCAGCTGAAGGTCGGCTCGACATTCGGCAGGCCACGATGGCCGGGCGTTCCGTTGTTGTCCTCAATGCCCCGGCCGATGCTTTCGACATGGCCGGAAAGCGGTTCGTCGAAGCCCATCAGCAGGATTCGCGCCGGGCCGCCGACAGGGATCCGCCGCAGCTTCGTTTCCTCGAAATAGCTGGTGATCCAGAAGCTGGTCGCGTCGAGGATGGCGATCTTCGTCACGCCGGCCGTGGCATAGTCGCCGGGGCGCAGCCGCAGGTTGGTGACATACCCGTCGACCGGCGCCCGGATCGTCGCCCGTGCAAGGTTGAGCTTGGCAAGGTCGAGCGCCGCCACCGCGCCGTCATAGGTCGCGGCGGCCTGCGCGGCCGCACCGGCCGTCTGCTGCAGATCCTCCTGCGATATGATCTCGCGAAGCTGGCTTCGCCGCCGTGCCGCCGCCTGCCGGACAAGCATTTCCTGGCGCCGGGCTTCGGCCTCGGCCTGTGCGGACGCCACCGCGAGCGAAAACCGCTCGGCATCGATCGCATAGAGGATGTCGCCACGATGCACATACTGATTGTCGGCAACGGACACGCTGCCCACGGTTCCGGACACCTCTGGCGCAATCTGCACGACCTCCGCGCTCACCCGGGCATCCCGCGTCCAAGGCGTCCGCTCCTGGCGCGTCCAAACCTGCAACGCCACGAGTGCGGCAACCGTGCAGAAGCAAAGGGTAAGGGCATAACGCCCGAGCAGCGACAGCACAGGTTTCATTGGAATGTTCCGCTGGATGGCAGAGCCTGCAGGAGCAGGCCGTAGAGAAGGGCGAAGGTGGCGAGTTCGACGAGCGGCCGGCTGGCGGTCAGGCGGAACAGCCCCATGGCCGCGAAGAGGCGGACCAGCGTGACGGTGCCGGCGAGTGCAGCAAGGGCGAGCACCAGCAGCCCGGGGAGGAAGACGCCCCCGATGTCGAGATCGAGGATCATCGGGCGTTCTCCCAAGTCGCCGCAACGCCCGGCCCGAGAGCGAACCGGAGGTCGATGAGCAGGTCGAGCAACAGAGCGCCGTCCTTGATCGGGTTGTCGGCGATCCGCGCGGTCAGCGCTTCGATGCGCCGGCACAGAGCGATGGTATCGGAAGGTTCCGCCCGATATCCGGGGCCGTAGCGCAGGGCAATCGCGGTGAGAAGCTCGAACCCGTCATGGGCGACCTCACCGTCATTGCCATCGACATGCCGGATCGCCTGGTAAAACCGACCGGCGGCGTGACCGACACGAAGATGGTGCAGGGTGTCGTCAAGCACGTCCGGGTGCGATGTCCCGGACAGCCGGAGCCTCGGCAGCAGCAATGCCGTCCGGTCGATCATAAGGCTTGTCCAGTGCGCTTCGTCGGTTCCCCCATTCAGGGCCCGCCGCCTGACATCCTGCCGGTTCAATCGAAGCAGCCGGCCAATCGCCGCATCGGCCGGGATGGTTTGGAACAGGGTCATGCTCACGACCGCAAATCCAATAGCCGCGAAGAGTGCGATGACGCTGTTGAGCGATCCGGCAAAGTCGCCGGCATAGGTGGCGCCCAGTCCGGACAGGATCGGGATCGTCAAAGTGATGCCGAGCGCCATGTATGTCGTCGGCGGCCGGGCTTGCAGGGAGCCGGCGAACAGGAAGGCCGGCGCGAGCACCGTGGCGAGACCAGCGAAATCCGTCACGCGGGGCAGGATGGCAAAGCTGTAGACCAAACTGACAGCCACCCCGACGACCGAGCCGGTCATGTACTTGACGACATTCGGTGCCGGCGTGTCGACGTTGCCGAACAGGGCGCAGCAGACGCCCAGGATCGACACCGCCAGTCCTCCCTCCGGCCAGGCCGACCAGATCCAGAACGCGCAGCCGATGACGATGCCGGCGACCGCACCCAGCGCGCTCCGGGCAGCCATCCAGGGGTCGCGGTGATAGACATAGCCCGTCGCGCGGCCGGCGCGGCGGTGCGGTGCCGCCCCCGGCGGACGGGTAGCGGCAATGGCAGTCCGTGCGCTGCTCCGTACAACAATCCGTTCAAGCCGGTCGCACTCGTGAAGAAGGCAGATCATCTCGGCGAGATGGCCGGCGAGGTTGGCCGTGAGCCTGTCGTCGGACGTCGCGGAGTCCGCCGCAATGCGTGTCCGCACCGTCCGGGCGCCGTCGATCAGCCTGATCGCGACGGCGTCCCGCCCGGCCGCGTCGGCGGCTGCGAGCCAACGCCCCGCCCCATCCAGCAGAGCGGCCAGATCGTCGGAAAGACTATGGTCTTTGCTGCGAAGCGCATGGATGCGGTCCCCGACCTCCGTCGCGAGCGGAAGCAGTCGCGCGAGCCGGTCATGGATCAGTTGCAAGGTCTCGCGGTTCGGCGTCACCGAGACCGGGTCGTATGGCAAGTGACCGGCCAGCCCCTGCAGGGCGAGAAGATCGCCCGCAAGCCGGTCGCGGTCGCGGCGGATCGCCTGCCTGGAGCTTTCACGGAGCGTATCGCCCGCCAGCCGGCGGGCGTCCCGCAGCGTCGCCGACAGCTTGGCGGTGAACTGGCCGGTCATGCGCTTCGGCAGGACGAAGCGATGGACCAGGACGGCGCAGAGGATGCCGATGGAGATCTCCTGGACCCGCACCGACGCCGTATCGAAGATGGCGGCGGGATTGAACACGCCGGGAAAGCCGATCAGGCTGGCGGTGTAGCCGGACAGCACGAAGGCATAAGCCCGCGCGGTGCGGTCGAGCAGCGAAAGGTAGAGGCACAGTCCGATCCAGCTGGCGAGAACCACGCTGCAGACAAGCGGATCGTTCACGAAGCAGGGAACGATCGCCACGGTCGCCACGGCACCGACAATCGTGCCTGCGAGGCGGTAGACGCCGCGGCTGAGCGACGCGCCGGCCGAGTTCTGCGAAACGATGTAGACGGTGACGATGGCCCAGGAGGGTTTCGGCACACCTGCACACAGCGCGATGTAGTAGGCCAGCATCGCCGCGGCGAAGCTCTTTGCCGAAAAGAGCAGTGCGTCCGCATCCGTCCGCAGTGCGGGAAGCCAGGATAGCAAAGGCGATGCGCGTCCGATTGCCGCAATCCGGATGGCGATCCCGGTGATGGCGAAAGGCCGTTTTGAAGGTTGTTGGGTTCTCATACCCGAGAGTATCGGCGCGTTGCGCATCCAGATAAATTAGGTATCCTGTCAGAAAATCCCTGAATCATGCCAAAATCGATCATGCCGAACCCCATGCCCGCATCCCGGTCGGCCATTTCCGTTTTCGACCCGGATATGGCGGATCAACCTGCGGTCGCACGCCTGCTCGACTTCGCGGAATACGAAGCGGAAGTGCCCGTGCATGTGCATCGGAGCGGGCAGCTGATTGTAGCGCTGCACGGTGCCGTCACCTGCACCGCCGACAATGAAATCTGGATCGTGCCGCCCGACTGCGGCGTGTGGATTCCGGGCGGTATGCCGCACAGCGTCAGGACGACGGCGAATGCCCGGCTCAGCTACCTGTTCGTGGAGCCGGGAGCCGCAAGCCTGCCCGATATCTGCTGTACCCTGTCGATTTCTCCGCTGGTGCGGGAATTGGTCAACCGGTTGACCGTCGAAGTATCGGACCGGTCACCGGACAGCCATGCCGCCCGGCTTGCACGGGTGACGCTGGACGAACTGGCTGGGATGCCGCGTCAACACTTCAATCTGCCCATCTCCAACGACCCGAAGATCCGGGCGATCGCAGACGCCCTGACAATCGAACCCTCCGACCGCAGCACGTTGGGGCAATGGGCGAAGCGCGTCGCGATGAGCGAGAGGTCGCTGGCTCGTTTGATGATCCGGGAGACAGGCCTGACCTTCGGACGCTGGCGACAGCAGTTTCACCTTGTCGTGGCACTTCGTGAATTGGCCGGCGGGGCGGCTGTGCAGAGCGTGGCCGATTCGCTGGGTTATGATTCGGTCAACGCTTTCATCACAATGTTCAAGAAAGCTCTGGGAAGCACACCGGCACAATATTTCACTCAACGCAGGGCAAGGGTGTCACCATCCCAAACAGAAACGACGGGTGTCGGAGCCAGACCCCATAGCCGCTAACCGTAACCCATAATCGACGAGCGCGGCGACCGCCACATAGGCCTGCATCATGGAGGATCGCCTGCCGAGTGCCCGCAATCTGGAGCCTTACCGCGGCTTTCCCAGCTTCCTGCGGGCGGTTCCCCATATCCTGGACGCGCAGCCGGATGCCACCGTTCCGATCATCGGCGGCGACGAAACCAGCTAGGGCACCGGTTCCGGCGAGGGCAGAACCTGGCGCAAGGCCATGCTGAAGGAGATTCCGGGCGATCCCGCGCGCGTGATCTTCCTGGGGCATTTTCCATACGACCGCTTCGTGGCGGCCATCCCGTTTCCTTGCCGATCAAACGGGCGCTTGACTGACGAACTTCATCTGTTCGAACGCCTGGAATCCCTCGGTTCCTCCCTCCAGTCCGATGCCGCTGTCCTTGATGCCGCCGAAGGGTGTTTCCGGGTGTGACACCGCCCAATGGTTCACCACGACATTGCCGCATTCGATCTCCGCCGCGAGCCGGTCGGCCAGCGCGAGGTCCCGGGTGAAGACGTAGGAGGCCAGCCCAAGCGACAAGCGGTTCGCCAGCGCCACCGCCTCGTCCGCATCGCGGAAGGAGGCGACCAGCGCCAGCGGGCCGAAGGGCTCCTCGACGGCGGCCCTGCAGGCGGAGGAGACGCCGGTCAACACCGTCGGCTGGTAGAAGAAGCCGGGACGGTCGATACGAGCACCGCCGGCGGCGACCACGGCGCCGTTTCGCTTGGCATCCTCCACCAGGGCCTCGACAGCGGCCAGCCGGCGGGCGTTCTGCACCGGACCCATCTGCGTCGCGGCTTCGAACGGGTCGCCGACACGGATGGCGGTGGCCGCTTCGGCGAAGGCAGCGGCAAAGCGCTCATGGATCGATTCATGCACATAGAAGCGGGTCGGCGACGTGCAGATCTGCCCTGAACTCCGGAACTTGGCGGCTGCTGCGCTTTGGGCCGCCCCTTCGACGTCCACGTCGGGAAAGACCAGCACCGGGGCGTGGCCGCCCAGTTCGAACACGCCGCGCTTCATCGTCCGCGTCGCCAGGGCGGCCAGATGCTTGCCGACGGGGATCGAGCCGGTGAAGGACACCATGCGGATGGCGTCGGCCCCTAGCAGCCGCTCCGCCACCGCGCCGGGGTTGCCGAACAGCATGTTGGCGACGCCGGCGGGCAGGCCGGCCTCGGCCAGCGCATGGGCGATGAAGAGCGCCGCCGCCGGCGTCCCTTCCGACGGCTTCATGACGATGGAACAGCCCGCTCCCAGCGCGCCCGCGATCTTGCGCGCCGGCGTGATCGCCGGAGCGTTCCAGCCGCTGAAGGCCGCCACCGGCCCGACGGGTTCGCGCAAGGCCATCAGCCGGTGGCCCGGCGTGCGGGGCGGGATGATCCGCCCGTAGGACCGGCGGCACTCCTCCGCCGCCCAGTCGAACATGCCGGCCGCCGTCTCGACCTCGCGCGCGGCCTCGACGACCGGCTTGCCCAGTTCCAGCGCGATCAGGGCGGCGAGGCTGCCGGCGTCCGCCCGCATCAGTTCGGCCGTGCGGCGCAACAGCGCCGACCGCTCGACCACGCTGGTCCGCCGCCAGAGCCGGAAGCCATCGGCCGCCGCCGCGACCGCCGCATCCACGTCGTCGGCATCGGCGTGGGGCAGCAGGCCAAGCGTCGCGCCGGTCGCAGGGTTGATCACCGGTTCGCTGGTCCGGCCTCCGGCCTCGATCCAGCGCCCACCGATCCACAGGCGAAGGTCAGGATAGGCGGTGTTCGTCATCGTCGCCTCTATACAGCCAAGTTCGATGGACCAAGGGCGGCGTGCAGCACGCCCGGATCGCAGAGCCGGAAACCCGGTCCGCTGAGCTCTCCCAGCCGCGCCAGCCCGGCTTCCAGCCATGCCGGGTCCCGGCGGCCGGCCCAGAACAGCGGCCCGCCCTCCCAGGCCGGGAAGCCATAGCCGTTGACCAGCACGAGGTCGATGTCCGACGCCCGGGCGGCAACCCCCTCGGACAGCAGGCAGGCGGCCTCGTTGACCATGGTCAGCAGCACCCGGGTGACGATCTCTTCGTCGGAAACGGCGGCGCGGACGATGCCCTTGGCGGCCGACGCCGCTTGGATCAGCGCGGTGACCTCCGGGTCCGCTTCGCCCCGCTTGGCGCCGGGCGGATAGCGGTAATAGCCGGCGCCGGTCTTGCGGCCGAACCGTCCGGCCTCACACAGCCGGTCGGGAATCTCGACATAGCGCGCCGCCGGATCGCGGGTCGCCGCCTGTTGCCGGCGCATCTGCCACGCAATGTCCAGTCCGGACAGGTCGGCCACCGCGAACGGCCCCATGGCGAAGCCGAACCGCTCCAGTGCCACGTCGACATCCGCCGGAAGCGCCCCGTCCTCGATCAGGAATTCGCATTGGCGGCGGTAGGCGGCATAGATGCGGTTGCCGATGAAGCCGAAGGCGTTGCCCGCCACCACCGGGAGCTTGCCCAGCCGCTTCGCAAGCGCGATCCCGGTCGCCAGGGCGTCGAGCGCGGTCTTCGCCCCGCGAACCACCTCCAGCAGGCGCATGACGTTGGCCGGGCTGAAGAAATGTAGACCCACCACATCCTGCGGGCGACCGGTCGCCGCCGCGATGGCGTCGAGATCCAGGTAGGAGGTGTTCGAGGCCAGCACCGTCCCCGGCGCCAGCACGGTGTCCAGCCGGCGGAACAGGTCCTGCTTGACCGCGAGATCCTCGAACACCGCCTCGATCACCAGATCGGCGCTGGCGAGCGCCGCCATGTCGGTGGTCGGATCGAGCGCCGCGAGCCGCTTCCCAGCCTCCCCGGCACTCATCTTCCCGCCATCCACCCGGCGGGCATAGTGGTCGCGCAGCCGGGCCGTCCCGGTCTCCAGCGCCCGCGCGTCGCGTTCCAGCAGCGTCACCGGCAGACCGGCGTCCAGGGCAGCGATGACGATGCCGGTCCCCATGGTGCCGGCGCCGATCACGGCGACCCGCTCCAGCCGCCGCGCCGCCACGCCCTCCAGATCCGGCAGGCGCGCCGAATCCCGCTCGGCGAAGAACAGGTGACGGCGGGCGAAGGCTTCCGTCTCCAGGCGCAGCCGTTGGAAAACCGCGCGCTCCTCCGCCAGCGCCTCGGCCAGCGGGCGCTCGGCCGAGGAGCGGACGGCACGGATGGCCTCCACCACCGCAGGACGCCCGCGGCCGGCACGGAGGGCGGCACTGGCGGCGGCCTCGATGCGTTCGGCCGGCTCGGGTGGGACGGTGCGGTCGGCCACTTGGTTCTTGGCCCCGGCGAGCCCCCGCGCCCGGGCAACTGCGGATGCCCGCAAGGACTGCGCGCCATCCCCCTTCATCACAGCCCCCTCCACCACTGCATCGACCAGCCCGAGCGCCAGCGCGTCGGCCGCATCGACCCGGCGGCCCTCGCAGATCAGCGCGATGGCCGTGGAGATCCCGACCAGACGCGGCAGGCGCTGGGTGCCACCGGCGCCGGGGATCATGCCCAGCGTCACTTCCGGCAGCCCGACCTTGGTGCCGGGTGCTGCGACGCGGGCGTCGCAGCCCAGCGCCAACTCGAACCCGCCGCCCAGCGCCGCCCCGTGCAGGGCGGCGACCACCGGCTTCGCGCAGGCCTCGATGGCGGCGATGACGGCGGGAAGCTGCGGCTCCTCCAGCGGCTGGCCGAACTCACGCAGATCGGAGCCGGCGATGAAGGTCTTGCCGGCGCCGATCAGCACCGCCGCCTCCATGCCTGGATCCGCCGCGACCGCGGCGATGGCGTCGAGCAGGCCGCGCCGGACGGCGGTGGAGCCGGCATTGACCGGCGGGTTGTCGATGATGATCACCGCAACCCCGCCGTCCCGCTCCAGCCGGACCGTCCCGACGGTCACTTCGTCACCAGCGGGCAGCCGCCCTGATCCATCGGACGGAAGGCCTTGTCGCCGGGCACCGTCTCCAGGACCTTGTAATAATCCCACGGCCCCTTGGACTCCGACGGCTTCTTCACCTGCATCAGGTACATGTCGCGGATCACCCGCCCGTCGGGACGGATGGAGCCGTTCTTGGTATAAAAGTCGTTGATCGGCATCTTGCGCATCTGTTCGGCCACCTTGGTGGCGTCGTCGCTGTCGATGGCCTGGATCGCCTTCAGGTAATGGGTAACGGCGCCATAGACCGCCGCCTGCAGGCCACCGGGCGCCCGGCCGTTGAAACGCTCCATGAAGCGCTTGCTCCAGGCCCGCGTCTCGTCGCTCATGTCCCAATAGAAGCTTTCGGCGAAGCTCAGTCCCTGCGCGCTCTCCAGCCCCAGGGCATGGATGTCGGGCAGGTTGACCAGCAGCGCCGCCATCGTCTTGCCGCCGGCGGTGATGCCGAACTCGTTCGCCTGCTTGACCGCGTTGATCATGTCGGCCCCGGCATTCGCCAACCCGATCACGCTGGCCGTCGACGCCTGCGCCTGCAACAGGTAGGAGGAGAAGTCGGCGGTGTTGAGCGGCGCCCGCACCGCCCCGACGACCGTGCCGCCGTTGGCCTTGACCACGCGGGTCGCCTCGCCTTCCAGCGCGTGGCCGAAGCTGTAGTCGGCGGTCAGGAAATACCAGTCCTTCAGGCCGCGCTTGACCAGGGCGGTGGTGGCGACGGTGGGCAAGGCATAATTGTCGTAAGCCCAATGCACGCCGACGGGAGAGCAGGCCTTTCCGGTCAGATCGGGAGTGCCGGGACCGGTCGCCAGAAACATTCGGTTCTTGTCGCGCGAGATGCCCTGGACGGACAGCGCCACGGCGGACGACACCACCTCGGTGATCGCGTCGACCCCCTCGACGTCATACCAGCGCCGTGCGATGCCGGAGCCCACGTCCGCCTTGTTCTGGTGGTCTGCCGAGACGATCTCGATCGCCGCACCATTGACCTTGCCGCCGAAATCCTCGGCAGCCATCTGGGCGGCCAGCACGGCGCCGGCGCCGACATTGTCGGAATAGGGGCCGGACATGTCGGTCAGGACGCCGATCTTCACCGTCTTTCCGGAAATCTCGGCCGACGCGCTGCCGGCCAGACCGATGGTCAGTGCCGCGACAGCCGTGGCGGTCAGCGCCCGCAGACCGGGCACCCGAACAGTGATGGCACGCATGATTGCTCCCTCCCCGGGGAATTGGTGGCCGCCACCTTCGTTGCGGGCGGCGGCCGGTTGTTGTCGAAGCAGGGCTCAGCGGTGGGCGATCTCGCTCAGGACCGGCAGCAGATGGGCGATGAAGCCGTCCGGGTCCTCGCTCATCGGGAAATGGCCCAGCCCCGGCATGATCGACACGGTGGCGCCGGGAATGCAGGCGGCGGTTTCCAGCGTGTCGGCCGGAGAGCAGGAATAGTCGTATTCGCCGGTCAGCAGATAGAGCGGGCAGCGGCTGGTGTCGATCTCGCTCAGGCGATGGCGGATGTCGCCGTCCACCTTGTAGAAATAGAGGTCGCCCTTGAAGATGCCCGGACCGCCCTGCATGTAGTGCCAGACCGTTTCCCAGCGGTGGGCGTCGGGCGCGTTCGGCCCGACCAGCCCGGCGGCGATGGCGGCGCAGACCTCCCCGCCATTCACGTCCGGGTGATGCAGCCAGGTCGTGTCGTAATAGGGATGGACGTGGGCCGAGGATTGCAGCCCGACGATGGCGCGGAACTCCTCGGCATGCTCCATCGCCAGATGCAGCGCGATGCGCCCGCCGATGGAACAGCCCATCGCCACCGGCCGGTCCAGTTCCAGCGCCCGGCAGACGGTCAGGATGATGTCGGTGTAATCGGCGCTGGTCAGCTGGTAATCGCCCTCCTGCCAGCCGGCGGGCGGCGAGGATTTGCCGTGCCAGGGCAGGTCGAAGGCGATGACGCGGAAATCGCGGGTGATGCGCGGGTCGTTCAGGATGCCGCGGAACTGGCGGCCGTCAGACCCGGCGGTGTGCAGGCAGACCAGCGGGATGCCCTGCCCCGCCTCTTCGAAATAGATCCGGTGCTCGCGGCCCTTAAGGTCCAGCCGCATGTAACGCCCGGTGATGGATTCGATCGTCGCACGCATCAGGCGGTTTCCTTCGGGCTGCGCAGGCTGGCCATCACGTCCTTGATGTAGAGCAGGTTGGCCATGAAGGGTTGCAGGTTGCCGGACAGGGTCAGGTCTCCACGCCGCAGCAGGGCGAACAGGTCGTGGAAGCCCGGCGGAGGCAGCGGCTGCCAGAACCGGTCCAGCGCATCGGCCCGACAGGACAGGCCGAAGGTCCAGGACGGCATGACGAACGGTCCCTTGCGAACCTCGGCGATCCGCCCGCGGTCGATGGAGATCAGGTAGGCGTCGGCGCCGATGTCGAGCCGCATCACCGCGGTCAGGAAACGGCCGCGATGGACGAGCCGTTCATTGGCGTTCACAAGCTCCGGCAGCGAAAGCACATCCGGCCTGGGCATCATCGGTTCCTCCCGGAACGGGTTTCGGTATCGTCTTCTTGGGATTGGGCGGGTGCGTCCGCCGTTGCGAGCCGGACCAGCGCGTCGACCGCCACCGCCCCCCGCCCGTCGGCCATCACCATCAGCGGATTGATCTCCGCCTCCAGCACGGTCACGCCGTCCAGCAGGGCAAGCCGGGAGACGGCGACCAGCGCATCGGCGACGGCGCCGAGAT
>Ga0206117_100900_pt1 | contig 20471 bp, 18 predicted proteins | sample 3A5Ametagenome_FD_177997 | JGI IMG/M metagenome (GOLD analysis project Ga0206117, IMG submission 177997) | Enriched microbial communities from leaf-cutter ant dump, University of Wisconsin, Madison, United States - 3A5A | ecosystem: Environmental > Terrestrial > Nest > Insects nest > Nest dump... | reverse complement strand
GGTGGATGCGCGCCGGCCCAAATCGGAAGTGGCCGACGAAGCCGCCGCTCGCGCGGGCCGGCGCTGGACGGCGCAACTGCCCGGAACGCTGGGCAGCCTGCTGACGGGCTTTGGCGCCCTGTGGGTTCTGGCGTTCGAATGACGCCGGCTGGTGGCTTCGGCGCACCGAGCAAGGGCCCCTGGGGCCCTTTTTCTTTCCAGCGGGCCGGTGCTATTCTCCGCCCATGAAACTCCTCCTCAAATGGATTCTCAGCGCCGCGGCGCTGCTGTTCGTGGCGTACATCTACAGCGGCGTGCAGGTGCAGAGCTTCACCTCGGCGCTGATCGCGGCCTTCGTCATCGGCCTGTTCAATGTGGTGCTGCGGCCCGTGCTGGTGGTGCTGACGCTGCCGGTCACCATCGTCACCGTGGGGCTTTTTCTCTTCATCATCAACGCGTTGATGTTCTGGGCCGCCGCCAGCGTGCTCGACGGGTTCCACGTGCGGGGCTTTGCCGCAGCGCTGCTCGGCTCGCTCATCTACTCGGCACTGGGCGTGCTGATCGAATCAGCGCTCGGCGGTTTGTTCACGAAGAAGTGATTGCACGGCGCGCAGCCGTGTGTCGATGATGGATGCCTCGATGTGATCCACCTGGGGGCCGCCGCGCCGGGCCAGATCCTGGCCGGCCTTGAAGCGGTCCACTGCTGCCGCATAGTCGTAGCGCGCAGCCTGGGCCTCCGCTTCGGCCCGTACGGCCCGCAGGGGCTGGCCCTGGGCCTGCCAAGTGGAAGCCAGCAGTTGCCACAGGGCGGCATCCTTGGGGTGCAGGGCCACCCAGCCCTGCAAGGCGCTGGCACCCTCCCCACCGCGCCCCGCGCGCAGCAGGGCCTGCGAGCGCAGCACCAGCTCGGGCCTGCGGTTCGGGGCATCGGCGGGCAGGATTCCTAGCGCAGCGTCGGCATCGCCGGCCGCCAGTTCGATCTCTGCCAAAAGCAGTTGCGCCAGCCGGCGGGCGGCCGGATCATCGCGCACCAGCGCTTCCAGCTTCCTGGCTGTTGCACGCGCGCCGTTGGCATCGCGCAGCTGGCTGCTGCCCAGCGCGGCCGCATACAGAATGGCTGCGCGGCGGTGGGCTGGCTGGGACGCGAACCCTGTGCCCTGGGGCTCCGCCACCCACTGGCGCAGCGTATCCACCCCGGGGTTGGCCAGCACGCGGGCCCGCGCGGCCACCATGGCATGTTCCAGCGTAGGTACGGAAGCCGTTGCGGCAGTCGCTGTGCCAGGGGGCACGCGCGAATGCATGTCTGCCATGCGCTCGGTGGTCAGAGGATGGCTGCGCAGGTAGGGCCAAGAACCGTTGTCGTTGAGGCGGTTGGCCTGCTGGAGCTTGTCGAACATGCTCACGAAGCCCTGCGGCGCGAAGCCCGCGGGTGCCATCAGCCCGTAGCCGATGCGATCCGCCTCGCGCTCCATGTCTCGCGAGAAGTTGAGCTGGTTCTGCATGGCCAGCGCCTGCCCACCCACCACCAGCGCCTGCGTGGCACTGGGGTTCTTGCTGGCCGCCAGCGCGCCCAGGATCATCGTGCCCAGCAGCAGCGGCGTCTGCTTGTTCTGCTGGGCGATCAGGCGCGAGATGTGGCGCTGCGTGACGTGGCTGAGCTCATGCGCCAGTACGGATGCCAACTCGTCCCGCGTGGCCACCACGCCGATCAGGCCCAGGTGCACGCCGAAATAACCTCCCGGCAGCGCGAAGGCGTTCACGGTGCGGTCGCGGCCCAGCAGGATCTCCCAGGCGAAGCGCTCGTCCAGTTCGGGCGACAATTCGCCACGCTCCTTAGCTGCCTTCACGAGCGCCTCGAACAGGCCTTGCACATATTCGTGGACGACGGCATCGTCGATGTAGTCCGGATCGCGGTAGAGTTCGCGGATGATGCGGTCGCCTAGGCGGCGCTCCTCGCTGGTGGTGAGGTCGGAGCCGTCGCCCAGCGTGGGCAGAGCGGGCTGGGCCAGCGTGGATGCTGCTATTAATAGAGAAGCTACCAGCGCTTTCAGGATAAGCGCTAGAGGCCAAAAATGCTTGAGATGGGGCATTGGGTCAAACGGCATGACATCCCCGTATGATGCCTCTGTCTGCCGAATGTTTCGTGAGACGAGACTGCTTGGACGTGCCGCCCACCCTGCGCGGCATCTACGCTGACCTACCCGAACTGTTTGCATGACCGCTGAACTCACCCACTTCGATGCCCAAGGCCAAGCCCACATGGTGGACGTGGGCGCCAAGCCCGCTACCCACCGCATCGCCATCGCCACAGGCCGCATCACCATGCAGCCCGCCACGCTAGCGATCATTGAAAGCGGCACCGCCAAGAAAGGCGACGTGCTGGGCGTCGCCCGCATCGCGGGCATCATGGCGGCCAAGAAGACCTGCGAGCTGATACCCCTGTGCCATCCGCTGGCACTGACACGCGTTGCGATAAAGTTTGAACCAATGCCCGCGGACAGCGCCGTGCAATGCACCGCCACCGTGGAAACCGTAGGGCCGACCGGAGTGGAGATGGAAGCCCTGACCGCCGTGCAGATAGCCTTGCTCACCATTTACGACATGTGCAAGGCGGCGGATAAGCGCATGGTGATTGACGGCGTTCGGGTGTTGGAGAAGCATGGGGGCAAGTCGGGCAGCGTGATTGCTTAGCGCATGCATGTACGCATTCCTCAGATCAACGCGCCTTTGCGCCTCAGCAACCTCGGATTGAAATGTCTACCTCCTTTCCAGTCACCCCCATGTTGGCATCCTTGGAGCACAAGATCGCACAGCGCATGGTCCGCGTGGGCATCTACGGCTTGGGCTACGTGGGCCTGCCGCTGGCATTGCGCTTTGCAGAAGTAGGCGTCCAAGTCATCGGTTTCGACATCGACGCATCCAAGGTTCGGCAGCTCAACGCAGGCAGAAGCTACATTGAGCGGCTGAGCTCTGCGCACATAAAGCAGGCGCGTGCGCAAGGTTTTGAAGCCACCGCCGACTTTGCCCGCACCGCTGAGGTAGATGCGCTCATCATCTGCGTGCCCACGCCGCTCAATGCGCACCGCGAGCCAGACCTGAGCTTCATCATCAACACCATCGAAGCCGCACTGCCCCACATGCGCCCAGGCCAACTCGTCAGCCTGGAAAGCACCACCTGGCCCGGCACTACGGACGAAGTGCTTGCCCCGCGCCTGCGTGCGCACGACCTGGAGCCCGGCGAAAACTGCGCCCTCGTCTTTTCGCCCGAGCGTGAGGATCCTGGCAACCCTGACTACGGAACCAGGAACATTCCCAAGGTCATTGGCGGCACCACCCCGCGGTGCTTGGCACTGGGCATGGCGTTGTACCAGCACGCCATACAGACCCTGGTGCCCGTCAGCTCCACCCGTGCCGCTGAAATGACCAAGCTGCTGGAGAACATCCACCGCAGCGTCAACATCGGCCTGGTCAATGAGATGAAAATCGTGGCCGACAAAATGGGCATCAACATCCACGAGGTGATCGACGCTGCCGCCACCAAGCCGTTCGGCTTTGTGCCCTACAAACCCGGCCCCGGCCTGGGCGGCCATTGCATCCCCATCGACCCCTTCTACCTGACTTGGAAGGCGCGCGAATACGGCGTCAACACCCGTTTCATCGAACTGGCGGGTGAAATCAACCACCACATGCCCCACTGGGTGGTTGGCAAGGTGGCCGACGCGCTGAACGAGCGCGCCAAGGCCGTCAAGGGCAGCCGCATTCTGGTGCTGGGCCTAGCCTACAAAAAGAACATCGACGACACGCGCGAATCGCCCGCCGTGGAAATCATGGATCTGCTGCAAGCTAAGGGCGCGCACATCAGCTACAGCGACCCGCACGTGCCCGTGTTCCCGCGCAAGCGCGACTACCACTTTGACCTGCAATCGGTGCCGCTGAACGGCGAGAGTATTGCCAGCTACGACTGCATCGTGCTTGCTACCGACCACGACAAATTCGACTACGCGCTGCTGCAACAGCATGCGCCGTTGATTGTGGATACACGGGGACGCCTGGCCTCCGGTGCGAACATCGTTGCAGCTTGATCAGCGGTGATGACCTCGACCGAACAGGATCTGCGAGCGCTTGAAGAAGAATGAAGATCGACCAGATCCTGAAGCAGCCCGAAGGCAAGACGCTGGAGTTCAAGCGCGGCCTCTCATCGTCGCGTAACGTGCTCAAGACGCTCGTGGCCTTCGCCAACGCTGCGGGTGGCCGACAAGGGTTGGTCGAGCCAGTCATCGAAGAGATCGCCACCGGCGTGCGGCTGCGCGTTCGCTTGGCACGGCCCCACGCAGCGGGTCAGCCAGCATCAGCTCCCGCCAGGGAACCCAGCGGCGAGCAAGACGATATGTCGCGGCTAGAGCCACGGCTGGCTGCCAGGGGTGAACTCTTGCTGCCGAACAGGCTGTCGGTAAAGCGGGCTTGGCCAGCCAGCTCGGCTACGCCACGGTATAAGGTGAACTGCACAAGCAAATCCGCAGCCTGCTGGACCAAAGCTTGATCGAGATGACCATCCCCGGCAAGCCCCAAAGCCGCCTGAAAAAGTACCGTCTGACTGAACGAAGCAGGCGACTCGTCCTCGCCTAGTCATGACATCTCCCTCTTCAAGTCTTCGCACCGATATTGAGGGCCTGCGCGCCATTGCCGTGCTCCTGGTCATAGCGGGGCACTACGCCGTCCCCGGCTTTGCTGGAGGCTTCATCGGCGTAGATGTCTTTTTCGTCATCTCGGGTTACCTGATCACCGGCATCCTTGTGCGAGAGCGCGAGCGCACTGGGCGCATTGCCCTGCTGCCTTTCTATGCCAACCGTTTGCGCAGGCTTTTACCTGCCCTTGCCACCATGCTGGCCATCAGTTGCTTTGTGGCCTATCAGTTGCTGCCGCAGACACAGCTGCTTGCGCAAAGCCAGGCGGCGGCGGCTGCTGCCATCCTTTGGATCAGCAACATCCACTTTGCCTTCGCAGATGTAGATTACTTTGCCGCAGAAACCACCAGCAACGCCTTTTTGCATACGTGGTCGCTGGGCGTAGAAGAACAGTTCTACCTGCTCTGGCCCTTGCTGATCATGCTGGCGACTTGCAGGCGCAAAGAGCAAGCGCTGACCAAAACGCTGGCAGTACTTTTTTCGGGTTTGGCATTGGTGTCTCTAGGGGGATGCCTGTGGCTGGCGCAAAGCCAGCCAAGTCTTTCCTTCTACATGATGCCGACCCGTGCATGGCAATTTGCGGCTGGGGCGCTGACCTGGCTGCTGACGCGCCAGCATGCGCTCGGTCCGCGCGAAGCCAATCGCGTTGGTGCTGCAGGTGGTGCGTTGCTGCTGGCCGGTCTGGTGGTCGTCACACCGCGGGTCACCTACCCCAGCGTGCTCGCGCTGCTGCCCACATTGGGGGCCTGCGCCTTGCTCTGGGCAGGCACAACACCAGACTCACGTCCCCACGCGCTGTTGTCCATAAAGCCCATGCAGGCCATCGGGCGACTGTCCTATGCTGGGTACTTGTGGCATTGGCCTGTTCTGGTGCTGGGAGAACTCCTGCTCCCTATTCGCGGCAATGCAGGCAACACCCTGCTGGCGCTGGCCGCGTCTTGGCTGGCGGCCTTTTTGACGCATCGCCTGATCGAGAACCCCATTCGCTACGGCAAAGCCCGGCAATTGCTACCCTGCTGGCAAATTGGTCTGGCGATATGCACCATGGTTCTCGCCAACTCGCAGATGCTGCGCTGGCAGGAGCAAACGCAAGACAGACAGACATCCGACGCAATAAGCAGCATATACACCCGAGCCAGCAGCGATGTGCCCATGATCTATCGCGATGCCTGCGATGACTGGTACAGCAGCGATGCTCTCAAGCCATGTGCTTATGGCAAACCCGATGCGCGAAAGACAGCAGTTTTATTTGGCGACAGCATCGGCGCGCAGTGGTTTCCAACCCTCACGGCAATGCTTGACGCTGAGCAATGGCGAATCGTGGTTTTGACCAAGTCGTCCTGCCCCATGGTGGATGAGCCTTATTTCTACGAGCGTATCGGGCGTGAATACACCGAATGCGCCAACTGGCGAAACAAGGCCATCGCGTGGCTACAAACACAAAAGGTTGACCGCCTGTTTATTGGGAGCACGGCCTCCGCCGCATTTACTGATCGGCAATGGCAAGACGGCACGCAACGGATTCTGGACAGGCTTACCCCCAATATCGCCGCCATCTACCTGATCGAAGCCAACCCCACTTTGGGCTTCAACGGCCCTGATTGTTTGCGACAGCACCAAGCCACGGCGCCACAAAAATGCGCACAAGGGCGCGCAGACAATAGCCATTACCGTCGCGTGGCCGAACTTCTGAAACGTATGGTCAAAAGTCACCCCACAACCCACTGGCTAGAAACCAGTAACTTGGTATGTCCAGGCGGGAAGTGTCAGGCTTTGCACGACGGCACCATTGTCTTCAGGGACTCACAACATCTGACGGCCACGTTTGCCGCACAGGCTGCCCCCTATTTCCTGCGGCAAGTGCAGCAATACGAGCGAGCCACCCCATGACGCCCTCCCACCCCCGCATTCTCCACATCACCCGTAATTTGCCGCCGCTGGTCGGCGGCATGGAACGGCTGAACTGGCACATTGCCGACGAAATGTCGCGCCATGCCGAGGTGCGCATCATCGGCCCCACGGGCGCCGCCGCGCAGCGCCCGCCGCAGGTGCCGGTAATCGAAGCGCCGATGCGTCCGCTGTGGAGCTTTCTGGTCGCATCGGGCTGGCAGGCCGTGCGCATGGCCCGTGCGTGGCAGCCGCACATCGTGCTGGCGGGCAGCGGGCTGACGGCCCCTGCTGCGCTGCTGGCAGCCCGCGCCGCCAAGGCTCGCGCTTGCGTCTACCTGCATGGACTGGACGCCGCCGTACAGCACCCCGCCTACCGTGCCGTATGGCACCCGGCCATTCGCCGCATGGATGTCGTCATCGCCAACAGCCAGCCCACCTCCGCACTGGCCCGCGCCTTGGGCGTAGCGGGCGACAAAATCACTATCGTCCACCCCGGCGTGCAACTGCCCGCCACACCGCAAGCACCGCAAGCACTGCACGCCTTCCGCCAGCGCCACGGGCTGGGCGATGCCAGCATCCTGTTGTCCGTGGGGCGGCTGACCGAGCGCAAGGGCCTGCGCCAGTTCGTGCAGCACGCCTTGCCCGCCATCGTGCAGGCCGCCCCAGATACCCTGCTGGCCGTGGTGGGCGACGCGCCCACCGATTCACTGCTGGCCGGGGTGCAAACCCGCGCCAGCATCCAGGCCGCTGCCGATGCGGCAGGGATTGGCCAGCACTTGCGCTTTCTGGGTGTGGTCACCGACCCGGCTGAACTGGCATGCGCTTATGAAGCTGCTAGTTTGCACGTCTTTCCCGTGCGGCAGCTTGCAGGCGATCCGGAAGGCTTCGGCATGGTCGCCATCGAAGCCGCAGCCCATGGTCTGCCTACCGTGTCGTTTGCCACCGGAGGGGTAGTCGATGCGGTGGCACAGGGGCAATCCGGGCGCTTGGTGGAACCAGGCGATTACGCCGCGCTGGCACAGGCCGTGACGCAGACGCGGGGCGATGGTGTTGGCGCATGGCGTGATGGCGCAATGGCATTTGCGCAAAGGTTTGCGTGGCCTGCGTTTGGCGACCAATTACGCGCAGCATTGTGGTATTCACCATCTGGCAGCCTACACCAATGACGACGCAACCCGCCATCTGGTTCCCAACCGTGCGTACAGGAACGGGCACCGACGTTTTTACCGAACGCCTCGTAGCCAATTTGCAAAAACAGGGCATTCGCGCCGCCATCACTTGGCTGCCACTGCATGCTGAATACCTGCCGTGGACCGTTCTCATACCCAAGCCGCCGCCATGGGCCACCATCACGCACGTCAACACTTGGCTGCACCCTCGTTTTTTGCCGCCGAGCCTACCCGTCGTCACCACCATCCACCACTCAGTACACCACCCGGATGCCCGCGCCTACAAAGGCGCGCTGCGGTCGGCTTACCACCGCTGGTGGATTGCACCCAACGAGCGCCGCGTTCTGCTCCGCGCTGAATGCGTCACTGCCGTCAGCCAGTTCGTTGCCACCACCGCACAACAAACGCTGGTGGACGTTCCCATGCAAGTCATCCACAACGGCGTGGATACTGACCTATTTGTACCCGGTGTCCGCCAGCGGCGTATGAGCGAACCTTTTCGGCTGCTGTATGTCGGCAGCTGGATGGCGCGCAAAGGTGTTGATCTGCTCGCCCCCATCATGCGCGAGCTGGGCGATGGTTTTGAACTGCACTACACGGGAGGGCCAACTGCAGAGCATGACCAAGCGGGCATGCCGCCGAACATGCACGACATTGGCCGCCTGCAAGGCGATGCAGCGGTAGTCGCGGCCATGCAAGCTGCCGATGCGTTGCTGTTCCCATCGCGCAGCGAAGGTTTCGGCTTGGTCGCCGCAGAAGCCATGGCCTGCGGCCTGCCTGTGATTGCGACACGCGGATCATCGTTGACGGACGTGGTGGCAGATGGCGTGACCGGACTGCTGTGCGCGCAAGATGACGCGCAGGCGTTTGCGACCGCTGCACGCAAGCTGGCAACAACGCCCGCGCTTTGCACAGCCATGACCGCAGCAGCACAACAGCGGGCCGTGCAATATTTTTCGACCGATGCCATGGTGCAGGCGTACACGCAGGCTTATCGCAACCTATCGTCTCAATGACCCTGAAGGCCCTGTGCGTCCCCATCAACACGTGCAAACCCCGTCTCAAGACGGACCAGCAGACGATGCATAAGGCATAAATGATTCTCTGGCAGAGTCCGCATCGGCCATGATTGCCAGTTGCTTTTCTATAGGGGACTTCAGTGCCATGCCCGGAAATCTCACTACTACCCGCGCAGTCTCCGCGCCCACGACATGAGTCTAGGGCGGAGTTTGATGAATTCGACGAAATTCGTTCGAACCATGTTGATTCGGCGACGGGCCTTCTTCTTAAAAGCAGATTCTCTCGATTTTTCACGTCTCAGATCAATTAATCCACGAATCAGGTGACCGAGCACAGGGGGGAATGAAGGGGGCGATAATTCACCCGTCAATTCTGAAAAAGAACCCTGCAAGTCTGGAGTTGATTTTTTAATGCCTGCACTTAGATTCATGTCAGGATTTACGTCGTACCACTCACTCAGGGGCTCGTTCCGATGCAACTGAAGAATAAGTTGGGCAACCCGCTCGCCAGCATGCCCATCCAGCATCGGTAAATGCTCAGCCTGAGCGTGAGAAAAATCCACGAAATTCATAGTACTGGCAACTACTTGATGCAAAAAATTTTTAATCTCCAATGGAGTGTTTGCACAGGCATAATGCGCAACCAATTGCGATGCCTCTTCATTAAGCGGCTCGCCATCCGGATTTATGAGGGCCAGAATTGGCTTTCCTGTAACCAAAAATTCAAGAAGAAAAGACCCAACATCAGTAAGCATAGCATCGGATGCCTTAAAGGCTGCAACATGATCAGGAGTTTCGTCAAGAATGATGCCGATCATTGTCAGCTCCTGGCGCAGTTTTGGCAAATCATCGGGCTGCAATAAACCACTGCGCACAATGGTCGGGAACAATCCAGGGTGAGGGCGCCATAGCAAACAAAGACGCTCGCGCATTGTCACCGCCAATGTAAAAATTTCCGGACCTAAAATGTCAAAAGTAGAAAAATTACTGGATCCAGAATAATTATGAGTAAAACTGAAATGTGAATTCCACAATACCGTGCGTCGCCCCGCGATTTCTTTCTTCAGAGAATCGGGCAACGGCTTTTCCAGGGAATCCAGAAGATGGTCAAACCTAGGCTGTCCAAGAACGTGAACGTGAGAATTTCCAGAGGGACAGTGTTTCCCATACATTGCCCTCTCGTACGCCGATCTGGCGACTACGGCTGTTGCTCTGATTTGCGTCGGCTGTGCGAACTGAAGTCGCATATTTTTGTGACCACCGGCCATCACGGGACCATATGGAATATAAATAGTCACAGGAACGACTGCATTGACGCAATCAAACCATAACGCCTGTGGGCGCTCTCTATCATAAGGATGATTGAAAATTACTGCATCAAAGTCGCCGTCCGATAGGGAGAAATCTCCATGCCACTCATCGAATGAGATAGAACCATCTTCAAGGATCTTCCTCATCAATGGTTTTTTCTCGGATGACAATTTCTCGTTTTCAAAATTATAAGGAAGCACCCACACAATCGGATGAAAGTCATCACTGTCTTTCATGAATTGCCACAGTGATACGATGTTCACCCATGCCTCGGGCCGTTGAAGCAAGAACAAAATCCGCAGAGGGCGACAATTCAACATGTTTTTTAGGGTGCGATCCGAGGGGCCGCGATGCGCAAGGCGGCTCTTGCAAGCACCACATTGGAATCAACGACAATTCGGAAAAAAACATTTGCTGCCTGGGCCAGAACGGAAAGTTCCGTACACGCCAAGACCAATGAATCTACTCCGCTCCTCTGTAATCTTTCAAAAATGGCACTTATTTCTATAATTTCAGCGCTCCCGGGGCGTCCGAATTTTTTCACTTGCGCAATGATCTTTGCAACCGCGAGTGCTTCGATATCCGACAGAGCGCCAACACGCAGTCCATTTGATTCAAATAATTCTTCATAAAAATTGGAGGCTCTCAAAGATAGTCCGCATAATATTGCAGACCGAATGCCGCCGGCTTTCTTAATTGTGTTGGCGCATTCTAAACCGGCATGAGGGACAGGCACTTCCTCCACATTCCATAAGTTGTAATGAATATGCGCAGTATTGCAGGTGACCACTACCACATTTGCCCCTGAATTTTTGAGATCAATAATGCTATTTTTTATGTAAGGAGAGAAATTTTCCTCCCCCAAATCAAAATGGCGACCTCGGCTTGGTATCTTTGTGTTTACGTCAATGAGGACTCTGGGAAAATGCCAATCCTTGAGCGCAGGAACCTGCTGGTAGAGCGCCTCGCAGAATTGGAGTGTTGACCAAGGCGCTACACCGACAACGCCGATAATGCCATCCGCATTGCCAATTCCGTCTGGAGCCATGGGGTATTGCATGCCAATATCTATTTAGAAAATTTGATTATTCATTCTGCTGGATCCATGCTTTAGCCTGCTCCAAGTCCTCGGGGGTATCCACTTCATAAAGATCAATTATCTGTGCAGCTGCTGGCAAAAATGGCTCAATGCACTCATACACATAGCGAGAACCTGGCTTGAGCAGGGCTGGCGAGCCAACAAACACATTGGCCCATTCCCAAAGCGTCGCCGGATCACGCTGAAATGCATCAACTGCCATGCATTGCGCTATGTTGGTATCAGGTACGGTCACAAACACGGCCTGGCTGCTTTTGGCGCGTGTTACTCCTATCAACAATGGGACTTCTGCACCCCTCATGACGAAATTGCGCAACGATGTAGGGTCGATGATGAGATCACCATCCAAATACAACACTTTTGACTGCATGCCCATGGATCCAAGGCGAATGCTGTGTGCTGTATTGGTCATGCGAAAATCCGGGTTGCGGACAATCACAACATCCCGGTGGTGTTGGGCACAATGTGCCACGATCAACTCCTCGCGATAGCCCACCACCACATGAATACGTGGAACCAAAGGGCGCAAATCTTCAATCAAGCGGGATAAAACTGTTTTCCCACCCAATTCGATCATGCATTTGGGCATACCCATACCCAAGCGTGACCCCAAGCCCGCACATGCGATTACAGCGCCTTCAACAACTTGCATAGCGTCTCCGCATCGTTGATAACCATATGGGCTGCTTGCATGGCCGACGCAGCCGGCGGGTGTACGCCTCCATAGGCAATACCTATATCAGCGGCGCGCAGCATAGGCGCGTCATTGGCGCCATCCCCCACGGCCACAATGCGATCAAAACGCCCAGTGGTACGCAGCGTTTGAATCGCTTCATCCTTTGCCAAGATAGCATCCAGCCGCACCATGCCTGCATCCGTTAATACGGCACGTGAGCTGAACACTCCGCACCCCAGCTGCGCTATCAGCGGTGCAATCCAAATATCCAGATTGCCTGTCACCACAAAGCAATTATTGGAGTGCGATTGCATAAATTCCAGCAAGCTCGGAGCCATCGGCACCGATGCGATGATTTCGTGCACCTGCGCCAAAGGCACTTGCCCCAAGATCAAGGTGCGCAGGCGCATGGAATCTTCGAACGGAATCAATCCATCCATTGTGAGCTTGGTCAGTGTGGCAACTTCTCCCGAAACGCCCAGTTCGGCGGCGATGCAAGGCAAAATTTCCGTCGTGGTCAGCGTGCCATCCAGGTCAAAGCAAAATGCCGTGCTGCTCGTCTTAAAAGCGTTCATGTGCGTTCCAGCAAAAGCCATTGCTGTTTCGTGTCGCTGCGGTTGTTCAATGCCGGGTCAGTGTAAACATCGCCACTGCCGATCAATTTAAAATCTGGTTCTAGCAATACCTGTCTTATCAAGCCCAACAACTCTACGTCTGTCCTATAAATCGCGTTGTATGTCTGATCCATATCCTCGGAGTAGTGCTCAGAGATGGTCAAGCGCTGATTTACTCCCAATGGCTCACGCAGTAAAATCAGGCCGCCCTTACCAATGACCTTTGCTATACACTGAAGCGCCTGAACAAGATCCTCGTCGTTCAAATACATCAAGACGCCAATGCACAAAACCCTATCGAACAGGGTATGCTCATCTAGCAGCTGCAACGAAAATGCGTCCGCCGCCGCAGTGGTAAATCTTGCATATGCTACAGCTGTGAATTGCTCACGTGCATGCATCACCAATCCTTCGCATGCATCAATGCCGTGGTACCACGCACTCAGTGGCAGCAAGTCACTAGCCCAGCGGCCCGTGCCACAGCCGACATCCAGCACACGCTGCGAGCCGTTTAAACGCAATAACGGCAGTAACTTGGCCTTTTCTGCAGCATTGCGGTTTGCTGCCAGAGCAGGATTCTTGTCTTGGTAAATGACAGCCTGCATGGCCCCGAGTGTGGATATTTTGTCAGCGCGCTTCTCAAAGAAGTCTGCTACTGACCTCTTATCAATCATGGGGGTATTATTATCGCCTGGCGTTGAAAATATCCGGCTCATCATCACCTCGCTGTTAAATATGGCTGATTACTTGATTTTGACTGCGAACACGCACAACCAGACCTGCACCAAATATTGCCATCGTCCACTCTGCGCAGACCAATGCCAGCGGCAAACCTTGAATGGTTCCCCTATTAACCAGAAGAAAGCTGGCACCGGTTAAAACCAACAAGCCGATAGCCTCAAAAATCACGCGCATCCACGGTGTGCCCATGGCCATCAACGCATTACCGGCTACCAGCCGCAGTGCAATGGCAGGAACCGCAATACATAGAACGCGAATCACATCCCCGATACCTGCATACTGTGCACCGAAGAATAAACTGAATACAGGCGCTGCCAGCCACACCAGCACGGCCAGTACTGCGCCGTAAGTTGTTGCCGCACCATACATCCATACCAGCAAATGTGTGCCGTTGCTTTTATGTCCTTCACGGAAAAGTCGAGGCAAGGCAGAAAGAGTCATGGCCGTCACCGGTAGCGCAATGGCGCCCACCACGCGCGCGCCTGCAGCATACACGCCGGCAGCATCGTGCGGCAACAGGCGCAATGCCAGTGTTTTGTCCAACTCTGCTGGTCCAGCCTTGGAGATATTAATGACAGCATAACCTAAAGCGTGGTGTAACTCTGCACTGCGCAGCAGCCGCCAGGCGCGCACGCTGGGCCAAGGCTGTGCCAACTGCAGAATACTATATATCAGCACCAGCGCCGATGCGAGTACATGCCCACAGGCATACAGTGTTAGCATTTGCACGGGTTGCCATATGCTCAAAATACACAGAATTACCAATCGCAAAATCATTGGAAGCATTTGCAACCATTGTGATCTGGCAATATATCCTGTGGCATGCAATTCGTTCACCCTCAAGGCGAGCAAGGGTTGCAACAAAATCTCTGCAATACCGACAAATAATAATACAGGAATACCTCTTACGTTCAGCCAATATATGCACAACAGCATATAAACCCCGAGTAGCATTCCACCACATAGCAAAGTCGTCGGCACCGAATACGGCAGCACCTGCGCGCGCCGCGCCGGGTCTTTCGACATTTCACCCAGTAGCACCAAGTGTGTGCCAAAGGTAGACAGCGTACCCAGCAGCACTGCCAACGCCGCCACCCCGGCAAAAGCGCCAAACTGTTGTGGTCCCAACAAACGCGCCAACAGCAACAAACTGCCCGCCTGCACGGCCAGCCGCAGGCCCAGCACGGCGCTGGTACGGATGGTGGCGAGAGCTATCGGGCCGAGCACGGATGCTGTGCCCTCAATCCCGGTACATCAAAGCCGTGATCTGCTCAGAGATCAACCCCATTAGAAACACCATCACGCTGCCGGTATAGAGTAGCGCACTCATGTTGGTGAAGCGGCTCTGGTGCCACCACGTCCAGCCATACCAAGCAGAGGCCACTCCGAACATGCCAAGTGCTACTGGCGCAAAAATCTTCAATGGTGAAAACAGCGTACCGATCTTAAAAATAATGAGAAAGAATCGCGCCCCATCACGTAATAGGCGGATGTGGCTTTTGCCGATGCGCTTGGCGGCGTGAATAGGCACGTAAGCCACCGAGTATCCGGCGCGGAAAAACGCCATGGTGCTGGTGGTGGGGTACGAAAAGCCATTGGGCAGCAGGTACAGAAACTCGCGGAACTTGCTGGTCCGCGCGGCGCGAAAGCCCGATGTCAAATCCTCCACCCGGTGCCCCGTCATCCAACTGGCCAGGCGGTTGTACAGCCCATTGGCAAAACCGCGCCCTATGCTGGCCTGTGAGCCTTTTTGGCGCGCACCCACCACCATGTCGTGCCCTTGGTCGATCAGCGCCAGCATGCGCGGAATATCCGCAGGGTTGTGCTGGCCGTCGGCATCCATGAAGACGATCACCGTACCTGTGGCAGCGCGCGCACCGGTTTTGATGGCCGCTCCATTGCCTTTGCTGTAGGGGTGGCTAACGACCTTAGCACCCGCCTGCTCTGCAACGGCGGCGGTGTTGTCGGTAGAGCCGTCGTTGATGACCAAGACTTCGACAGCGGCACCGTTTGGATACAGTTGCCGGATACCGGCAATGGTTGCGCCGATGGCGGCAGATTCATTTTTGGCGGGCAGAACGATGGAAATGCTCATTGACTACCGCTCTCTGTTTGCGCAGCGGATTCACCCGGGGGGGGAAGCGTTTTCACTGTTGTATCAATACGCTCCAGCAAGGCGTTCCATTCGGCGCGGGTTGTGCTACGCGGCAACGGGGCTTTCATGACCGCAGCATGCAGCCTTTGCAGGCCAGCATGGTCGCCACGCTCTTGCGCCAGATGAAAGTACATGTTGGTCATGGCATAGCTCGCTGAATGCTCGATGGATTGCAGGTAAAAATGCATGGCAGTGTCCATGTCGCCCTCGTCAAAGGCGACCAAGCCCAGAATGGCAAGCAGGTTGCTGGCAATGGCAGGCTGCTGCTGATACACGGGCTGGCTCAGGTAGGCTGCGGCAAGCTCGCCAACCTGCTGCTCGGTCAGGCCGGGGCATTGCCCATTTCTTACGGGGCCCATCAGTCTTTCAATGACGTCGGTACCCCAGCCTTCAAAGGGCAAGGTACGTATGGCATCCACAGCCAAGCGCACTTGTTCCGTTTGGTTGAAAGTGGGATTCAACTGGCATACGTAGCGCATACTGACCAGCCGCAAACCGGAGCTGTTGCGTTGCTCGTTCACAAACCGCTCCAGATGGAACTGCGCAGCCCCCAGGCCTTGCGTTCGACCTAGTTCATAGGCCAGGTTCATCGCCGCACGAATGCTTTGCGGTTGCTCTTTTAGCCATATTTCGCCAGCCAGCTCGCGTTGCCCCCATAGCGAAGTGTTCATCCACGTAAGGCCGCCAAGCAGGGCGATGTAGATGGCAAAGATGCCTCGCCAGACAAGTGCATCCTGTTTTTTGGTCCAAACAACGTATGCCAGTGCAAACACCAAGCCCACGGCGGGAAGGTAATTGCGATGGGCAAAATAGATTTCGAGCGGAATCCACCCGGACTCCGCAATGTGTCCATAAAAAAACCAGGCCAGTGCGAGCGCCAGCCAACGCCAGCCGCGCCACCATGCCAGCAGCGGGCTCGACATCAAAACGACCCAAAGTCCCACGCCCCACAGGGTGTGAAATGCGTCATGGCTGACGCCAAAAACCCGAAACGGGTTCAGCTCGCTGGACATGGGCAGAAACAGCCCCTTTAGGTACACCAGCAACAGCACGCCTTGGCTGGCTAAACGCTCTGTCACGGTAAAGCCGCGCTGAAGTTCGGTGCCTGGGCTCCAGGCGAGCATCGGCAGCAATCTGGCCAGCAACAGCATGCAGGCCAATGCCAACGCAATGGCCACTGGGCTGGCACGGCGCTGCCGGTGGGGACTGCCCATCAACACGCACAGCTCAATCACCAAGCCATAAACAACAATGAGTACGCCGTTTTCCTTGGTCAACGTAGCCAGCGCGCCAAAAACAGCCAGCAGCACCAATGCAAGCAACTGCCGCTGCCGCGGGGCATCTGCTGGGCCGCGCAGCTTCAAATAAGTAATCAAGCCCGCTAGCATGAAGGTGCTGCACAGCACAGTCATGCGCTGGATGATGAACAGCGCTGATGTGTTCAGCAGCGGCAAAACGGCCCAGCATAGGGCCGTGAGAAAGGCGATGGCAAGCGGGTTTTTACCCGTAGCGCCCAGACGCTGGGCCAGCAGCAAAGCCAGCCATAGCACCAGCAAAGCATTGATGATGTGCAGCGCTATGTTCCACAGCAGCAGCGCATATGGCTCGGGCCACTGGTAAAACTGCAGGGCAAAAGTTGCCAGTGCAATGGGGCGCCCCAGCGGTCCAGCAATGCCTTGCTGCAGCCAACGCCATGCGGATGCATCCAGCCCGGTAACGGTATCCAGCTTGGAAAGATTGCCCAGATCGTCAAACTGAATGATGCCAGGCAGTGCCGGCGAGAACACCAGCCAGACAGCAAGCGCCAAAACAGCAACCACCCCGAAAGAGATGGCCGCTGAATGAAAAAACCCGCCCCGAGGGGCGGGCTGGATAGGGTGTGAACCCACCTGTGCCTAGACCTTACTTGCAGGAAGCAGGCAGGAACTTGGGGGGCATACCATTGGTAGCACCCGATGCGCAAACCCAGGTCACTTGGCCCGTGGTGCCAACATAAGTACCCGTCAGAGTAACGTTTTTGCCTTGCGCAGATGCAGGCAGCTTACTGTTAGAGGACGACCTAGCGGTCACAACGCCTACACTGTTGCTGGTTCCTGTATACGTCACACTCGCGACAAAGTCCGACGTTTGGCTGGAAACGGAGACACTGGCCGTGGGAGGCATTTTGTTCAGGTTGGAGGCAGCCTCGGCGATGGTGGTGCGTGCAGACGATGCAGCCAGCACGACTTCGGACACGCGAGCGCGGGTCATGTAGTCTTGGTACGCGGGCAGTGCCACGGCAGCCAGAATACCGATGATGGCCACAACGATCATCAATTCGATTAGGGTGAAACCCTTTTGCAGAGTGCGCTTCATAAATTTCTCCTGGGAGTAGATAGGGGAACAAGGCCCGCAGACGGTGCCTGTGGGGTGGCTGCTATTGAGCAGCTTTTATGCCAGCCGCGAAAAAGAGTGAAAACTGGGATTTCGGCCTTGCAAAAGTCAGGGCATTGTTACGATGGGAAAGAAAATGCCATGCAACGACATATTTGTCACCCCAAATTGTCGAGCCCATGTCTGCACGCAGAATTTGAATTTTGGATTATTTGGGGGGTTGACGCTTATCCAGCAAGCGTTGGCAGCTATTGTTTTGAGAGTTTGAAGGGCAACTCTACACATTCAGCGTCTGGACCTTCTGCAGGTCGATCAATTCAAACGTCCCGCGCTCCAGAGCCTGCACCTCGCGCATGATCAGCCCGCTTTCCTGCGGCTTGGCGTGGGTGATGTAGATGGGGAAGCTGCGAGCTTGGGGCTGCAGGGCCGTGAGTTCGCGCGCCAAGGTGGCGGGGGACAGGTGCAGGCTTTTGCGGGCCAGTTCCTGCTCGCGATTACTGAACGCGGTTTCGATGAAGAGTGCTGCGACGCCGCCTTCGGACTCGTGGAGCTTATTCACGCGGTCCCAGAAGCCGGTAGTCTGGCCCTCGGTGTCTCCGCTGTACACCCACCAACCGGTGGCGCCGCGTGCGGCGTAGCCCACGGCGGGCACGCTGTGGCGGGCGGGCAGGACTTCGAGCATGGTATCCGCAATGGTCAAAACGTCGCCTACGGCCAGGGGCTCCATACACAAGAAGGGCGCTTCGGGGGTCGGGATGCGCGTGAAGTCCGGCCAGATGATGTTGTTGAAGATGTGCTGGCGCAGGGCTTGGAGCGTGGCGGGCAGCGCGTGGATTTCAACGGGGTAGGTGCGCCGCGACGAGACAGCGTCCAGCATCAAAGGCAGGGCGGCAATGTGATCCAGGTGCGAATGGGTCAGGAACACGTGGTCGATGGCCTGCATTTCGTCCAGCGTGAGGTCACCCACGCCGGTCCCTGCGTCCACCAAGATGTGCTTGCCTAGCAGGAAGGACGTGGTGCGGCAGCCCTGGGCGATGGCGCCCGAGCAGCCCAGTACGCGCACTTGCAAAGGGGTGGGGGGGTTACTTGCTGTCAAAGTTAGTGGCGCCGTCCCAGTCGGGATCGTAGGGTAACACCGCCCGGTCTTCCACGCGCTGGGTGTACAGGGCGTGCAGGGTGGGATTGTGTTCGCGCAGCGTACCACGGCGTTGGAGCAGGTCGCGGCAGGCGGGCCAGTCCTGGGCGCGGTAGGCGGCCAAGAATTGCTCCCAGGTCGTCCGGATTTCGTCGCCGTTGGGCTGCCCCCAGGGGGTGTTGATACCTACGGCCTGAGCCTTTCCCTTGACCCGCACGCGGTCCAGCTCCTGCCAGCCGTGCAGGGTGGCCTGGGCGCGGCTGGTTTCGCTGGCGACGATTTCCACGCCGTAGGTTTTTGACAAGCCCTCCAGCCGCGATCCCAGGTTCACAGCGTCGCCGATCACGGTGTAGCTGCGGCGGATGTCGGAGCCCATGTCGCCCACGCACATGGTTCCGGTGTTCAGGCCGATGCCGATGCCAATGCGCGGCAGCCCACGTGCCGCGTGCTCTTCATTGATCTGGCGCACGGCTTCAACCATGCCCAGCGCGGCATTCGCTGCAAGATTTGCGTGGTCAGGAGTGGGGACTGGAGCGCCCCAGAAGGCCATCACGCAGTCGCCCATGTACTTGTCGATGGTGCCGCGCTGGGTGCGGATGATCTGGGTGAGGCGGCTGAACACGCCGTTGAGCAGGGCCTGCAACTGCAGCGGCTCCATGGTTTCGGACATGGCCGTGAAGCCCCGCATGTCGCAGAACATGACGGTCAGTTCCTGGTTGCTGGCCTGCATGCTGTAGTTCTCGGGCTGCTTGACCATCTCGTCCACCAGTTCCGGTGGGACGTAGGTGCCGAACAGCGCAGCCAACTCGCGCTTGGAGCGGCTTTCCACGAAATAGCCGTAGACCATGTTGAGCGCGAACGCGAACAGCGCCATGACCACCGCAGTGGCCAGTGGAAGAGCCAAACCCTGGGCAAGGTAGAGCCACAGGTTGATGCCGGTCAGGGCCGTGATGACCCCCAGGCTGAGCAGTATGGCCGCTGTTGCGGACAGGGCGGGAAGGGCCAGGGCCAGCAGGAGACCCGCAATCAGCAGCTGCGCCGCATCGAAGCCCACGGAGTAGTCCGGTCGCACGATGCTTTTTCCGTCCAGGAACGCGGACAGCACATTGGCGTGCGTTTCCACGCCTGGATAGGTCCGCCCCACGGGGGTCACCCGCAAATCCAGCAAGCCTGGCGCGGTGGATCCCACCAGAACCAGCTGACCATTCAGGCTGTTGGGTGGGAGCTTGCCCTCCAGGACGTCCGATGCGGAGATGTACTGAAAAGAACCGCCGCCGGTATCGCCGGGCCCCCGGAAGGGGATCAGCGTCGCTATCCGGTCATCCACTGGAATCACCAACTCGCGCCCGTCCTGGCGCAATACGATGCTGTCGAGAATGTCGTAGGGCCCTTCGGCAATGGCGCTGGTGAAGCCCGGGTGGATCTCCGGCAAATCGAGCACGGTGCGAAACATCGCCAGGGCGAGCGATTCGTAATACTTGCCCTGGTATTCCGCCAGCAAAGGCAGGGACCGGACGACGCCGTCCTCGTCCGTGATGGAGTTGAAGAAGCCTGCCACGGGGACGGCTTGGGCCAGCTCTTCGATGTTGCTGCCATATCCTCCCCAGGACGTGGCCCGGATCGGC
>Ga0206117_100899_pt1 | contig 20481 bp, 18 predicted proteins | sample 3A5Ametagenome_FD_177997 | JGI IMG/M metagenome (GOLD analysis project Ga0206117, IMG submission 177997) | Enriched microbial communities from leaf-cutter ant dump, University of Wisconsin, Madison, United States - 3A5A | ecosystem: Environmental > Terrestrial > Nest > Insects nest > Nest dump... | reverse complement strand
CTGCGCTTTTCTTTATTACCCCGAAAACCGCAGAACGCCTTCCTTCTCACGCCCTCCAGCCCCGCCGCCGTTTCACCGCAGCGCTGAAGAGGGGCGCATTATAGACACCACACAAATATCGTCAACCGCCTAAACCAAGATTCTTAAGAACGGCCATCAAGTCGCGCCAACGCCCACTCCACATGCTCACGCACCAGGGGCGATTCATGCGTCGCCCGAGACTGCAACGCCCAAATCAACTCCGGCGAAGCTGAAGCATTCCCCAGCGCAACCGCAATATTTCTCAGCCAAGCAATATGACCAATTCTCCGGATAGGACTCCCGGCCATCCTTTCGTTGAAGTCTGCCTCGGACCACATAAACAGCTCGCACAACCGGGCTCCATCCAAACCATGCCGGGGCAGGAAGTCTGGCACTGCAGTCCTCCTGGCAAAGCGGTTCCAAGGACAAACTAACTGACAGTCGTCGCATCCATATATGCGATTACCCATCAACGGCCTGAGAGACTCTGGAATCGCGCCCTTCAGCTCTATCGTCAAATAGGAAATGCAGCGGCGAGCATCAAGACGATACGGCCCGACGATTGCCCCTGTAGGACAGGCATCGATACAGGCGCTACAGCTTCCACAGTGCGGCGAGACTTCTGACGTTACCGGCAAGGGAAGATCCGTATAGATCTCGCCTAGAAAGAAATAGGAACCAGCAGAGCGATCCAGCAACAAGGTGTGCTTTCCCCTCCACCCCAGACCACTCTTGGCAGCAAGCGCCACCTCCATGACCGGGGCTGAATCTGTAAACACCCGATAACCGTGGGGCACCCCTTCATGTATGCGCGCAGCCAGTGTTTGGAGCCGGGCACGCAGCACCTTGTGGTAGTCCCGCCCAAGGGCGTAGCGGGATATATAGGCGAGCTCCGTATCCGCCAGAACCTCATCCGGCCTTCGGCCACCTGGCCAATAGTTGAGGCGGGCAGTGATGACACGCACCGTTCCCGGCAGCAGTTCTGCTGGGCGTGCCCGCATCAGGCCATGGCGAGCCATATAATCCATCTCCCCATGGAAGCCAGCCGCGAGCCATCGCAACAGACCGTCTTCCTGGTCGGCCAGATCAACACCGGCGACAGCAATGGATCCAAAGCCCAGTTCGGCGCCCCAACCCTGGATCTTTTCGTATAGATCTGCCAGCCGCACATCGTCAGCCGCTGCATCTTTCTCCACGAGGTCTTCATGCCCAGCACCATTCACCCTATTGATGATAGCGGCGGCGCTTCCGTGACGCTCGACCTTCGAGACGAGAAGGACACTCTGACGCTTGGGGAAGCGCTCGGGCGCAGCCTCGCACCAGGGCTACAGCTGTGGCTCCAAGGCAACCTAGGAGCGGGAAAAACGACCCTGACCCGGGGCATGCTCCGAGGCCTTGGCTATACGCAGAAAGTCAAGAGTCCAACCTATACCTTGATTGAACCTTACCTAGTTTCTAGATTAGACTTTTATCACTTTGATTTTTATCGCTTCGATTCGCCGGACGAGTATCTGGATGCAGGCCTTGACGAATATTTCTCCGGACAAGGCATCTGCGTGGTCGAGTGGCCTGACAAAGCGAGCCCTCACCTACCCAAGCCAGATGTCGAGATCCACCTGTCTCTCGCTGGAGAGGGGCGAAACGCAACCGTCACAGCCAAAACCGCAACGGGGCAAGCATGCCTGAACCGACTGGTGGAGCAATTGAATACGCCGGACAACGCCACCCGACCGGCCTGAGCAGACGCGACCTCATCAAGCTCGCGGGCGCCTCACTGGCGCTGCTGGTCAGCCCTTGCGGTTACGCGGCCGCCAACCTCCTCGCCGTGCGCGTATGGCCGGCGGAGGAGTACACCCGCATCACCCTGGAAGGCAGCACCGAACTCAAGTTCACTCACCTTCTGGTCAAAGATCCTGAACGCTTGGTCGTTGATCTTGAAGGTGTGGAGCTGAACAGCGTTCTTCAATCGCTGCCCTCGAAGGTATTGGAGTCCGATCCGTATATCCGGCTCATCCGCGCCGGCCAGAATCGGCCGGGCGTGGTTCGCATCGTTGTCGAGTTGAAAGCGGGCATCAATCCACAGGTATTCACCCTCAAGCCAGTAGGCGACTACGGCCACCGGCTGGTGCTCGACCTGTATCCGACTGAACCGACCGATCCGCTCCTGGCACTGATCCGCAGCCCATCTCCGATGGATGCGGCCGCTGGCGATGCTTCGGCCTCCACCCAGGCGTCAGCCACTCCGCCGGCAACGGAGCCCACACCGCCACGTCCCGTCCGCAATGCGCCCAAGGTAGACAGGCTGTTCACCGTCGTCCTGGACCCAGGACATGGCGGCGAAGACCCTGGCGCCATCGGCAGCCGCGGTAGCCACGAAAAGCAGGTTACGCTGAACATCGCCCGCAGACTGAAGCGCAAGATCGACACCATTCCGAACATGCGCGCCGTGCTGACACGGGATGGTGATTACTTCGTGCCGCTCTACCAGCGGGTCGACAAGGCGCGCCGGGTACAGGCCGACCTTTTCGTCTCCATCCACGCGGATGCCTTCGTTCGCCCCGAAGCACGCGGCAGCTCGGTGTTCGTGCTGTCCGAGCGCGGCGCGACCAGCTCTGCCGCCCGCTGGCTGGCGCAGAAGGAAAACGACGCCGACCTCATCGGCGGCGTGAATCTCGCCAAGCAGGACGGACACCTCGCCCGCACCTTGCTGGACCTGTCCCAGACCGCCACGATCAACGACAGCCTGAAGCTGGGCAAGGCGGTGCTCTCCGAACTGGGCGACATCAACACTCTGCACAAGGCCCAGGTCGAACAGGCGGGATTCGCGGTGCTGAAGGCGCCGGACATTCCGTCCATCCTGGTCGAGACTGCCTTCATCAGCAATCCGGAAGAAGAGCGGCGCCTCAACGACGAGGCCTATCAGGACAAGATGGCCGACGCCATCCTCCGCGGCATTCGTCGCTATGCGAGCGACAATCCGCCCGTCTCCCGCACCCGCGTCGCCCAGCTGGACTGAACCGGCGCCAGCCTTTGCCGCTATAATTACTGCTTTTTTGGGCAGTTATGCAGGTCTTTCGCGGGATTCCCGAACGGGCGGACCAGCCCTCGGTGCTCACCATCGGCAACTTCGACGGGGTTCACCGCGGCCATCAGGCCCTGCTCTCGCTGCTCACCGAAAAGGCCCGCGCGCTCGGGCTGCCGGCGGCTGTGCTCACGTTCGAGCCACATCCAAGAGAGTATTTCTCGGCAGCGGACGCACCTGCCCGCCTCTCCTCCCTGCGTGAAAAGCTGCTCCTGCTCGCCGCCAGCGGCGTGGAGCGCGCTTACGTCTGTCGTTTCAACGCGGGCTTCGCAGCACTGTCCGCGGAGAACTTCATCGAAGACATCCTCGTTCGCGGGCTAGCAGTGCGCCATTTGTATATTGGCGACGATTTCCGCTTCGGCGCCCGTCGCCGTGGCGATTTCGCCATGCTGCAGAGCGCCGGCCGTACGCATGGCTTCGGCGTCGAATCCATGGCGACGCTGGACGTCGCCGGCGAACGCGTCTCCAGCTCGGCGGTACGCGCGGCCCTGGCCAAGGGCGAGCTTGCCCATGCGGCGAATCTGCTTGGCCGGCCGTACAGCATCGCCGGCAGAGTCGCCCACGGCGACAAGCTGGGCCGCCAACTCGGCTACCCCACAGCGAACATCCAGTTGAAGCATCGCCGCCCTGCCCTGTCCGGGGTTTTCGCCGTCAGCGTCGAAGGCTTGCTCGCGGACCGGACCGTGCAGGGCGTCGCCAATATCGGCACGCGGCCGACGGTGGATGGCAGCGGCCGGCCACGGCTGGAAGTCCATCTGTTCGACTGGCAGCAGGAATGCTATGGCGCCCATCTTCGGGTGCATTTCCTGCACAAACTCCGTCAGGAACAGCGTTTCGAATCTTTCGACGCCCTGACCGCCCAGATCCGTCGCGATGCCGACGATGCACGGGCCTGGCACGCCGCCCATACGAATTAGTCCGGAATTGAAGAAGACATCATGGCCGATTACCGCAAGACCCTGAACCTGCCCGACACCCCATTCCCGATGCGCGGCGACCTGCCGAAGCGGGAGCCGGGCTGGATCGCCCAGTGGCAGCAGAAGCAGCTCTACAAGAAGATCCGCACCACTGCCGCCGGCCGGCCCAAGTTCGTGCTGCACGATGGCCCGCCCTACGCCAACGGCAACCTGCACCTCGGCCACGCGCTGAACAAGATCCTCAAGGACATCATCGTCCGCTCCAAGACGCTGGCCGGTTTCGACGCGCCCTACGTGCCCGGCTGGGATTGCCACGGCCTGCCGATCGAGCACAAGGTGGAAGTCACCCACGGCAAGAACCTGCCGGCGGACAAGGTCCGTGAGCTGTGCCGCGCCTATGCGGCCGAGCAGGTGGACATCCAGAAGAAGGAGTTCATCCGGCTGGGCGTGCTGGGCGACTGGGACAATCCCTATCTGACGATGAACTTCGCCAACGAGGCGAACGAAATCCGTGCCCTCGCCGAAATGGTCAAAGCCGGCTATGTGTTCAAGGGCCTGAAGCCGGTGAACTGGTGTTTCGACTGCGGCTCCGCACTGGCGGAAGCCGAGGTCGAGTACGCGGACAAGTCCTCTCCCGCGGTGGACGTCGGCTTCGTCTGCGCAGAGCCCCAACGCCTCGCCGATGCCTTCGGCCTGGCGCCGCTCACCAAGCCGGCCCTGGCTGTCATCTGGACGACCACACCCTGGACCATCCCGGCCAACCAGGCGCTGAACATGCATCCGGAGATCGACTACGCACTGGTCGATGTCGGCGAGCGCTACCTCATCCTGGCGCAGGACCTGGTTTCCTCCTGCCTGCAGCGCTACGGCCTGGATGGCCGCATCGTGGCGACCACCAAGGGCGTGGCGCTGGATCGTCTCTCCTTCCAGCACCCGTTCTACGACCGCCAGTCGCCCGTTTTCCTCGGCGACTACGTCACCCTGGACGCCGGCACCGGCATCGTGCACAGCGCCCCCGCCTACGGCCTGGAGGACTTCCAGTCCTGCCGCGCCAACGGCATGACCAGCGACGACATCCTCACCCCGGTGATGGGCGATGGCCGCTATGCCTCCGACCTGCCCTTCTTCGGCGGCCTGAACATCTGGAAGGCCAACCCGGCGGTGATCGAGAAGCTGCGCGAAGTCGGCAGCCTGCTGGCCGACGCCAAGATCAACCACAGCTACATGCACTGCTGGCGCCACAAGACACCGCTGATCTACCGCGCCACCGCGCAGTGGTTCGTCGGCATGGACAAGCAGGTCGCGGACGGCTCCACCCTGCGCGAACGGGCGCTGCGCGGCGTCGAGGCCACGCGCTTCTTCCCCGCCTGGGGCCAGTCGCGGCTGCACGCCATGATCGCCAACCGGCCTGACTGGTGCATCTCGCGCCAGCGCAACTGGGGCGTACCCATCCCCTTCTTCCTGCACAAGGAGACCGGCGAACTGCATCCGCGCACCGCGGAGCTGATGGAGCAGGTCGCCCTGCGGGTGGAGCAGGAAGGCATCGAAGCCTGGTTCAAGCTGGACACCAAGGAACTGCTGGGTGACGAGGCCGCCGACTACGACAAGATCAGCGACACCCTGGACGTCTGGTTCGACTCCGGCACCACCCATTGGCACGTGCTGCGCGGCTCGCATTCCGATGGCCATGTGCAAGGCCCCCGCGCCGATCTCTACCTGGAAGGCTCGGACCAGCACCGCGGCTGGTTCCACTCCTCCCTGCTCACCGGCTGCGCCATCGATGGCCACCCGCCCTACCACGCGCTGCTGACCCACGGCTTCACGGTGGACCAGCAGGGCCGCAAGATGTCCAAGTCCCTCGGCAACACCATCCTGCCGCAGGAAGTGTCCGAGAAGATGGGTGCCGAAATCCTGCGCCTGTGGGTAGCCTCCACCGACTATTCCGGCGAGCTCTCCATCAGCAAGGAGATCCTGGACCGTGTGGTCGAGGTCTACCGCCGGGTGCGCAACACCCTGCGCTTCCTGCTCGCCAACACCGCCGACTTCGACATCGCCAAGGATGCGGTCGCTGTCGAAGAGTGGCTGGACATCGACCGCTACGCCCTCGCTTTCACCCGCAAGATGGCGGCGCAGGCGGAAGGCGACTACGCCCGCTTCGAATTCCATCGCATCGTGCAGGCCCTGCAGGTGTTCTGCGCCGAAGACCTGGGCGCCTTCTACCTCGACATCCTGAAGGACCGCCTCTACACCACCAAGGCGGACTCCAAGGCGCGCCGCGCCGCGCAGACCGCGCTGTGGCACATCACCCAGACGCTGCTGAAGCTGATGGCGCCCATCCTCTCCTTCACCGCCGAGGAAGCCTGGGCCATCCTCAACCCGGAGGCGAAGGACGACAGCGTGATGCTGCACACCTTCCACGCGCTGCCAGCGCAGGAAGCCGAGGCCGGGCTATCGGCGCGCTGGGAACTGATTCGCGCCGTCCGCTCCGATGGGCTGAAGGAGATCGAGGCCCTGCGCACCGCCGGGCAGGTCGGCTCTTCCCTGCAGGCCGAGCTGGGGCTGAAGCTGGCCGCCGACAAGTTCGCCGCGCTGGCCAGCCTGGAAGGCGATCTGCGCTTCGTCACCATGACCTCCACCGCGGCGCTGAGCCAGGTGGGCAGCGCTGAGGAAGAACGCATCGTCGCCACCCCCAGCGAAAAGACCAAGTGCGAACGCTGCTGGCATTACACCGATGATGTCGGCACCCACGCCGACCACCCCACGCTGTGCGCCCGCTGCCACAGCAATCTGTTCGGCGAAGGCGAGCAGCGTGGCCACGCCTGAGGCAACGCCTTTGCGCGCGCTGGCGCCCTGGCTGATCGCGGCGATCGTCGTCGCCGCGCTTGATCAGCTGACCAAGCAGCTGGTGCTGGCGAACCTGGACTACGGCCAGGCCATCCCGGTCACCGGCTTCTTTGATCTGGTGCTGGTCTACAACCCGGGCGCCGCCTTCAGCTTCCTGGCGGAGCATTCCGGCTGGCAGCGCTGGTTCTTCACCGTACTGGCGGTGGTGATCTGCGGCTGGCTGCTGCGGCTGATGTACCAGCACCGCGCCGAGAAGCTGCTGCCGCTGGCCTTCGCGATGATCATCGGCGGGGCGGTCGGCAACGTCATCGACCGGCTGATCCACAGCGCGGTGGTCGACTTCCTCTATTTCCATGTCGGCCGCTACGGCTGGCCGGCCTTCAACCTCGCCGATTCGGCGATCACCGTCGGCGTCGTCCTCATGCTGTGGGGCCAGTTCCGCCACGACCGGCGCAACGCCCCCGACCCGACCGCGGAGAACCCCTCGTGAGCAACATCGTCGAAGCCAACAGCCTGGTCACCTTGCACTACCGCATCGCACTGCCGAACGGTCAGCCGCTGATCAGCACCTTCGAAGCCACGCCCGCCACCCTGCAGCTGGGCGCCAGCGAAATGCTGCCGGCCATGGAGCAGCTCATCATTGGCCTGGGTGTCGGCACCCGGCAGGTCTTCGAGCTGGAGCCCGAGCAAGGCTTCGGCCCACACCGCGCGGAGCTGGTCGAACGAGTAAAGCGGGAGCACATGCCGGACGAGGCCATCGAGCCGATGAGCATCATGGAGTTCACCGCCCCCGACGGCTCGCGTTACTCCGGCCTGGTCCGCGAAATCGACGAGCAGTCTGCGCTGATCGACTTCAACCACCCGCTCGCCGGCAAAGCCATCCGCTTCGAGGTGGAAGTGATCGGCATCCTGTAAGCCCACCGGCTACAGGGCAACAGAGAGAGCAGCATGACGGAAAACGAAATCCTCCTGGCCACGCCGCGCGGCTTCTGCGCCGGCGTGGAGCGCGCGATCGAGATCGTGGAGCGGGCGCTGGCCCGCTTCGGCGCGCCCATCTATGTCCGCCACGAAGTGGTGCACAACAAATTCGTGGTCGACGACCTGCGCGCCAAGGGCGCCATCTTCGTCGAGGAACTGGACGAGGTACCGGCGGGTAACACGGTCATCTTCAGTGCCCACGGCGTATCGCTGGCGGTGCGCGAAGAAGCGGAGCAGCGCGGCCTGCGGGTGTTCGATGCGACCTGTCCGCTGGTCACCAAGGTGCACATCGAGGTTGGCCGCATGCGGGAACAAGGCCGCGAACTGATCATGATTGGCCACAAGGGGCATCCAGAGGTGGAAGGCACCATGGGGCAGGTCAAGGATGGCGTGCATCTGGTCGAGTCGCCCGCCGACGTCGCCGGGCTGCAAGTGGCCGATCCGGACAAGCTGGCCTATGTCACCCAGACGACGCTGTCGGTAGACGACGCGGCAACCATCGTCACCGCCCTGCGCGAGCGCTTCCCCAACATCATCGGCCCGAAGAAGGACGACATCTGCTACGCCACCCAGAACCGTCAGGACGCGGTGAAGTTCATGACGCCGCATGTGGACGTGGTATTCGTCGTTGGCTCGCGCAACAGCTCCAACTCCAACCGCCTGCGTGAAGTAGCCGAACTGCGCGGCGTGCCGGCCTACCTGGTCGACAACGCCGAAGGCATCGACCCGGCCTGGGTGAGCGGCAAGCGCCGCATCGGCGTCACCGCTGGCGCCAGCGCACCGGAGATCCTGGTGGAGCGGGTGATAGAACGGCTGAAAGTGCTGGGCGGCGGCAGTGTGCGCCCACTGGACGGTGTGCCTGAGAAGGTCACTTTCCCCCTGCCTAAGGAACTGCAGACACCACGCTGAGTTGGCCCTTCTGCATCGCCAAATAAAAACGCCGACTGTCTGCACAGTCGGCGTTTTTCATTTCAGCGCAGCACGGTCGGCAGAAAACAGCCGGGCAGCGAGGAAACCTCAGCCCCCATCCAGACCCGGCGCCATCAGGCGGCGGTAGAACTCGTGGAAGTGCTGCATGCCATCCTCGAAGGGTGACTGGTAAGGCCCCACCTCGTTGCGACCTTCCTTCATCAGCGCGAGCCGGCCACGGTCCATGCGCTCGGCGATGTCGTCATCCTCGATCGCGGTTTCCATATAGGCAGCCTGTTCCGCCTCCACGAACTCACGCTCGAACTCGACGATGTCTTCCGGATAGTAGAACTCGACCACATTGGTGGTCTTGTTCACATCCGTCGGAATCAGCGTGCTGACCACCAGCACATGGGGATACCACTCCACCATGATGTTCGGGTAGTAGGTCAGCCAGATCGCGCCATGTTGCGGCCGCTTCTCGCCGTAATACTCCTGCACCGCCTTGTGCCACTTGCCGTAGGTATCCGACCCCGGCTTGGCCAGCGACGTGATGCCCACCCGCTGCACCGAGTACCAGTCACCGAACTGCCAGGTCAGGTCATCGCAGGTAACGAAATTGCCCAGGCCCGGGTGGTAAGGCACAACGTGGTAGTCCTCGAGGTAAACCTCGATGAAAGTCTTCCAGTTGTAGTTGCACTCGTGGATCTCGACGCGGTCCAGCTTGTAGCCGGAGAAGTTGAGTTCCTGAGCAACCTGCATCCCGGCCAGGTCGGCGTTCGCCGAGCGCGGCCCCTTGAACAGCAGGCCGTGCCAGTTCTCCAGCCTGTCCCGCTTCAGGTTCAGGCAGGGATTCGACGGAAAATGCGGCGCACCGATCAGGCTGCCCTGGTTGTCGTAGGTCCAACGGTGAATCGGGCAAACCACATGCTCGGTGCTGCCACTGCCCTGCAGCATGATGGCCTGGCGATGGCGACAGATATTCGAGAGCTGATGCACCCCGTCGCCGGTGTGGAAGAGCAGCTTCGAATGGTCCAGCCATTCCTGGGAGCGGTAGTTTCCGACTTCAGGCACCATCAGCTCATGGCCGACGTACCCCGGACCGGCATCGAAGAGGAGCTTCTTCTCCAATTCGAAAACCTTCTCGTCGAAGTACCAGGACACCGGCAGTTGCGAAACAGCCGGGGCCAATTGAGCCGTGGAAGCGATATCGGACATCCCCGAACCTCCTATGCGGGACCAGAAATCCGGAAAAATAAACGGGTTAGTTTAAGCCAGACGCCGTTTGACCGCCAGACGTACGATCGGTTATTTTCCCGTTTTTCCCCGCTTGCCTTATAGATCCAATGCCCAAGCCGGCGTCATCGCCCTCGTCGTTCGAAGCCGCCGTCTCCGAACTCGAAACCATCGTGCAGGACATGGAGTCCGGCAACCTCCCGCTGGAACAAGCGCTGGAGTGCTACCAGAAGGGAGTCGGGCTGCTGAAGTACTGCCAGGAGACGCTCAACAAGGCCGAACAGCGCATCCGCCAGCTCGAAGGTGACAAGCTGGTGGACTTCAGCCAGAACGGCACTCAGGGGGATGCATGAACATGAGTGATTTCCAGGCCTGGATGCAGTCGGTACAGCAGCGGATGGAGTCCGCGCTGGCCGACGTTCTGCCCGACGCCGCACTCGCCCCTGCCCGCCTGCATGCGGCGATGCGTTATGCGGTGCTTGGCGGCGGCAAGCGGGTGCGTCCGCTGCTGGTGCATGCCGCTGGCGAACTGGCCGGTGCGGCGCAGCAACGTCTGGACCGTCTCGGCTGCGCGGTTGAACTGATCCACGCCTACTCGCTGGTCCATGACGATCTGCCCTGTATGGACGACGACGTTCTCCGGCGCGGCAAACCCACGGTGCACGTCGAATACGACGAAGCCACCGCTCTCCTCGTCGGCGATGCGCTGCAGACACTGGCCTTCCAAGTGCTCGCCGACACGCCGCTCGCGGACAACCCCGGCACCCAGCTCGGCATGCTGACGCTGCTGGCGCAGGCCTCGGGCTCCCGCGGCATGGCCGGCGGCCAGGCCATCGACCTCGCCGCGGTCGGCCAGCAACTGAGCCGGACGGAGCTGGAGTTCATGCATATCCACAAGACGGGTGCGCTTATCCGCGCCTCCGTCCTGCTCGGCGCCCAGGCCGGCGCCCCCTTGCCCGCAGCCGAAATCGAACGCCTGGACCATTACGCCAAGCTCATCGGCCTGCTCTTCCAGGTGGTGGACGACATCCTCGACGCCGAGGCCGACACCGCCACGCTGGGCAAGACCGCCGGCAAGGATGCGGACAACGACAAACCCACCTACGTGAGCCTGCTCGGCCTCGGCGAAGCCAAACAGCTGGCCGAGGACATGCTTGCCGAAGCCCGGGAAACGCTCACCCCCATGGGCGCCCGCAGCGCGCGCCTCGAAGCGCTTGCCGACTACATCGTGCACCGCGCCTTCTGAACTCGAATACATCCCAATTTCTGCCGGACCGCTCAATGCCCTATCCGAACCTGGAACGCATCGCTTCTCCCGCCGATCTGCGCGCTCTGGAGCGGCGCGAGCTCGGTTCCATCGCCGAGGAATTGCGCGCCTTCCTGATCGAGTCCGTCTCCAAGACCGGCGGCCATCTATCGTCCAACCTGGGCACGGTGGAACTCACCCTCGCGCTCCATTACGTCTTCGACACCCCGGCCGACCGCATCGTCTGGGACGTGGGCCATCAGACCTACGGCCACAAGGTACTCACCGGCCGCCGCGAAGCCATGAGCGGGCTGCGCCACTGGGGCGGCATCTCCGGCTTTCCACGCCGCTGTGAAAGCGAGTACGACACCTTCGGCACCGCCCACTCGTCCACCTCCATCTCGGCGGCGCTGGGCATGGCGGTCGCAGCCCGCGACCGCGGCGATGACACCCGCGCCATCGCGGTCATCGGTGACGGCGCCATGTCGGCCGGCATGGCCTTCGAGGCACTCAACAACGCCGGCGACATGGAAGGGATCAACCTGCTGGTGATCCTCAACGACAACGAAATGTCGATTTCCCCGCCGGTCGGCGCACTGACCAAGATCCTCGCCCGCCTGATGTCCGGCTCCACCTACAACGCAGCCCGCCGCGTCGGCGAGCGGGTGCTGGGCGTAGCGCCGCCGGTGGCCGACTTTGCCCGCAAGGTCGAAGAGCATGTGAAGGGCATGATCACGCCCGGAACCCTGTTCGAAGAGTTCGGCTTCCGTTACTACGGCCCCATCGATGGCCACGACCTCGACACCCTGATCCCGACGCTGCAGAACCTCAAGAAGCTCAAGGGTCCGCAGTTCCTGCACGTCATCACCCGCAAGGGCCAGGGCTACAAGCTCGCCGAGGCGGACCCCATCCTGTACCACGGCGTATCCAAGTTCGACCACACCGCCGGCATCCAGCCCGCCAAGAGCAGCGGCAAGCTCACCTACACCCAGGTGTTCGGCGACTGGCTGTGCGACATGGCCGCACGCGATCCCAGCGTTGTCGCCATCACCCCGGCGATGCGGGAAGGCTCCGGCCTGGTGCGCTTCGCCCAGGAATACCCGGACCGCTACTACGATGTGGGCATCGCCGAGCAACACGCCCTGACCTTCGCCGCCGGCCTGGCCTGCGAAGGTCTCAAGCCCGTGGTGGCGATCTACTCCACCTTCCTGCAGCGTGCCTACGATCAACTGGTCCACGACATCACCCTGCAGAACCTGCCGGTGGTGCTGGCGATAGACCGCGGCGGCCTGGTCGGCGCCGATGGCGCCACCCACCACGGCGCCTTCGATCTGTCCTACCTTGCCTGTCTGCCCAACCTCGTCATCATGGCGCCAGCCGACGAGAACGAATGCAGGCAAATGCTCTATACCGCCATCTGCCATGACGGCCCGACTGCGGTCCGCTACCCGCGTGGTGGTGGCTCCGGCGTTGTGCCAGCGCAGGAGATGACTGCACTCCCTATCGGCAAGGGCGAAATCCGTCGCAATGGCAGCAAGATCGCGCTGCTGGCTTTCGGCTCCATGCTGGGCGTCGCGCTGGAGGTGGGCGAAGAACTGGATGCCACCGTTGCCAACATGCGCTTCATCAAGCCACTGGACGAAGCCCTGATCGCCGAACTCGCCAGCACGCATGACCTGCTGGTGACGCTGGAGGAAAATGCGGTCATCGGCGGCGCCGGCGCCGAAGTATCCCGCGTGCTTGATGCCCTACCCCACCGACCACGCCTGCTGCGCCTTGGCCTGCCGGATCGCTTCATCGACCATGGCGACCAAGCCCAGCTTCTCGCCTCGGTGGGGCTGGACAAGGCGGGAGTCCGCAGTTCAATTGAGTCTGCCTATCCGGCCAATAGTTGAGTGGTTTTGTCGGGAATGCTAGCATCCCGACCACTATCGGTGACTTTCAGCCGAACACAACAGAGAACAGCCCCATGAATGCCCCACACGCGGCACACGCCATTCCAGACGTCCAGAACCTGGCCGACAGCCGCCAGATCGCCATCAACAAGGTCGGCATCAAGTCCATTCGCCACCCCGTCAAGGTGAAGGACAAGAATGGCGGCGTGCAACATACCGTCGCCGTCTTCAACATGTACGTCGGCTTGCCCCACAACTTCAAGGGCACCCACATGTCACGCTTCGTCGAGATATTGAACGGCGACGAGCGTGAGATTTCGGTCGAGTCCTTCGAGCCGATGCTGCGCGAAATGGTGAAGCGCCTCGAAGCCGAGACCGGCCATGTGGAAATGACCTTCCCGTACTTCATCAACAAGGCCGCACCGGTGTCCGGCGTGCAGAGCCTGATGGACTACGAAGTCACCTTCACCGGCGAAATCCACGAAGGCGGCCGCTACGAATTCAGGATGAAGGTCGTGGTGCCGGTCACCAGCCTGTGCCCCTGCTCCAAGAAAATCTCCGCCTACGGCGCGCACAACCAGCGCTCCCACGTCACCGTGACGGCGACCCTGAACGACCACCTGTGGATCGAGGAAATGGTCCAGCTGGTCGAAAGCCAGGCTTCCTGCGAGCTCTATGGTCTGCTGAAGCGCCCGGACGAGAAGTACGTCACCGAGCGCGCCTACGACAATCCGAAGTTCGTCGAGGACATGGTGCGTGACGTGGCCGGCCTGGTTCATGCCGAAGCCCGCATTGACGCCTATGCAGTGGAGTCCGAGAACTTCGAGTCCATCCACAATCACTCGGCGTACGCGCTGATCGAGCGGGATAAGCGCCTAGGCTGACCCACTCCAAGCTGCAATAAAAAAAGCGGTGAGCCCTAGCGGGCCACCGCTTTTTTTATATTGTGCTGATCGATCTACACAAACGCTTTTCATCGCAGGAGCAGGAGGCCGCTCCAGGAATGCAGCCATTCTGGAAGCCAGGAAAACGAAAAACCCAGATGATTTCTCATCTGGGTTTTGAATTCTTGGCGCGCCCGGAAGGATTCGAACCTCCGACCCCCTGGTTCGTAGCCAGCCGGGGTTATCTGGGCATCAAGTAAATCAATCGGTTAGGGGCGCCCGTTGCCACCGAAGCCCCACCGAGCCCCGCTGATCCCCGCGAAAGTCCCCCAGCAGTCCCCCACCCCTCCAAGCCGCAACCTGCACCGCCAGCGAGGCCCGCAAACCTGCGGCCACGCATGTGTGTGGGTGCGTGTCATGTGTGCGCGTAGAGCCTTCAAGTCGGGAGGGGCTAGAAAAATGGTAATCCGGGTAATTAGCGTAATGGATGAACCGGAAAGCCTTGGCAGTATTGGGATTGTTGGAAATATGGAAAGGTAACTAATAGGTAATCATCTAGTAATTCAATTACCGTTATTCAGGGTCAGATTTTGACCTTTTGATTCCTATATAAATCAATCGCATAACGAGAAATTACCTTTTGGATTACCTTGAATTACCTCTCAGGGGTAACCGTTCTCAGCCTTTCAAATCAGCCACTTACAGCGGGAATTGACGGCATATAACCCGGATTACCATTTCTCCCGACCCGCCCCCATTCCGCCCCGCTCCATCCCTATCTGCTGGCCGTCTCGCGCCGCCCCTAATCCCCTGCAACCGAGCCCCCGCCTTAGCGCAACGCGGCGCAACGGTGAGCCGGGGTAATCCGTCGCCCTCCGCCCCACGGCTGGGGCGGCTTCTGGTCTTTGCAACCCATGCAACGAAAGAGTCCACCGAAGCGCCCCGGCGTGGCGGGGGGACGAGCGCGCGCGCCGGGGGCTGGAAGGGGTAAATTGCCTCTTTTTTAGGCAATCTGGGCTGGGCCGGCGCTGGCGGGAGGGGCGCGCGGTGGGGCCTGCGGGGCGCGTAGAGGCCCGTGGCAGGCCGCGGCGGCGCAGGGGCACGTGAGGGAGGTGCGTGGCTTGGACGAGCTGGCGGGCTCTGATACGCTGGGCTATCGCGGGCTGGTCAGATCAGAGCGGGCGGGCGGTGGCTTGGATGTGATCGCGGATCTGGTCGGGCAGGTCGCCAGGCGTCACGACATGCACAGGGACGCCGAGCAGGGCTTCGAGGCGCAGCTGCAGTTCGCCCAGGTCGAACAGGGTGGCGCCGGACTGCGCATCCACCAGCAGGTCAAGGTCGCTGCGCTCGGTGTCGGTTCCCGCCAGCACGGAACCGAATACGCGGACATTCACGGCGCGGTGCTGGTACGCCAGCGCGAGGACAAGGGCGCGATGCAGGGATAGGGCTTCGGACGGGCGCACAGGTGTCTCCGGTGGAACTGCCGAACAGGCAGCATCTCAACCACAGGGACCATCATGGACCACAGCATCAGCTTTCAGCACGCCATCGCGCCGCAGGGCGTGCTCCCGCCTGCGCAGGTGGCTGTACACTTCACCCCCTTGCGGGGCGCCGGGCGTACCTTCAAGCAGTGGGCCGAAGTCTATGGCCGGATCATCGCGGCGCGGAAGATCACGCCCAAGACCCTGGCCGACAAGCTGCGGTGGGTCGATTGCCTCTCCGAGGCCTTGGGCGAACGCACCATCGACAGCATCCTCCCGTTCGAGCTGGCCGCCCTCTTCGAAACCATCAAGGAGGGCGGGCGGGAGACAAAGGCCCGTCGCATCGGCTTCGAGGCGCGGGACTTTTTCAACGAAGCGCTCCTTGCGGGCTGGATTTACCGCAGCCCGATGCACTCGGTGCGGCTTATCAAGCCTACGATCCGGCGCCAGCGCCTCTCCCTGGAGCAATGGCACCGGATGCACGGCGCCGCCTCACCCGGCAGCATCGGTGCCCGCCTGCTGCGCCTCGCGCTTGTATCCGCCCAGCGCCGGGCGGATCTGGCCGCCGTGGGGCCGGCAGACATCTGGGATGATCACCTACACATCCGGCAGCTGAAAACCGGCCGCTACATTGCCATTCCGCTGGAACTGCGCCTGGATGTAGTCGGGCTCAGCCTGCGCCAGGTCATCGAGGAATGCGTCCAAGCCGCGCCGGGCAGCACCAAGCTGTTACCAGCCCGGCACGGCGGTGCAAGCACTGTCACCCGGCTGAGCGATGTTTTCGTCAAGCACCGGCGCGCCGTGCTGGAGCACTTCCCCGAACACCCCGGCAAGACACTGCCCTCGCTGCACGAAGTGCGCTCACTGGCCGAACGGCTCTACCGCGAGCAAGGCGTAGACACCCAGACCCTGCTGGGCCACAAGTTCCCCAGCACCACCAACCTGTACAACGACGACCGCGGGAGCACCATGGGCCTCTGGAAAGTGGTACGCCTCACCCCGCGGGCCGCTTAGCGGATCGGCGCCGCCTCCGGCTCCTGCAGGCCCGGAATCACGTATGGCTTGAAGCGGACCACCTCTTCGCCCAGCCAATCGTTGATTGCCAGGAAGCGCGCCTGCAGGGGCGCCACTTCGTTGGCGGCGAACACCGCGGCGGCCTTGCCCACGTCACCAAAGCCACCGGTGCTGTTCGGCATCACGCCCAGCAGCTGGGGCGGCACGCGGTGCGCGGCGAGCTGATCGTCGCGCGTCACGTTCTTGATGTTCCAGAACTCATCCTTCGCCGCCACCTCGGCGACGGGGATTATCTGGATGCCGTCTTTTTTGCCTTGGGGCGCGTACATGAACAGGTTGCGGAAGTTGCCCGGCCCCTTCGCGTTCTTCAGCGCCTCGCGGAGGTTGTCCACGTCGCCCTGGCTCTGCGCCGCGTCGGTCATGTACAGGATGAAGCCGGCATGTGAGCCGTTCTTGTAGTACCGCCGCCGGAACAGGGTGGCGGACTCATTCAGCCAGGTGGCGTTTAGCGCGGAGAGGTATTCCGGCAGGCCATACACCTCTTGGTTAATATCCGGCTCCAGCATGTGGAACACGCTCCCGCGCGCGAACTCATGCTCATCTTTCCAGCCGCGCACGAAGAAGTAGCGATCAAGATCAACCCCGCGCCGCACATACTTCGCCACCGGCGGCACCAGCTGCAGCAGCTTGCCTGTCCGGGAGTACAGCCGCTCCAGATAGCCGTTGCCGAACACCTGATACTCCATCGCCAGCCGGGAGAAGGCCTCCCGGCTCAGCGCCGGATGCGGCTGGAAGGTGCTCACGAGGATGTTGCGCTTGACCTGCATCGGGCTCGAGTGATGCACGGCAGCCCGGTAGCTGCGCGCCAACCCATCCCACGACAGCGGCGGCTCGTACCACTTTCCGACCTTGAGGCACTCGACGTAATCCAGCAGCTCGCGGCGGTCCAGGACCGCCACCGGATCACCGAAAGTAAATGCCTCGGCGCTCGGCACATAGGGCGGCGGCTTCGGTGGCTCCTGGCCGCGGTTGCGGGGCTTACCCATCAGTAAATCTCCATGATGCTGGTATTGGTAGGTGTGCCCCCTTCCAGGGGCTCGTTCGCAATCGCGTGCATCGTTGCGAAGGCAAGGTCGGAATGGCTGGTTTCCTCCGACCTTCCGGCCTGGTAGGTCACCTGACGCCCGGAAGGCGTCACCACTTTCTTGATGGCCATAAACGAAGCGGCGATATCGGTGTGGCTGGTATCGAACTCCAGCCGGCCGTTGTGCATCACATCCAGGGCCTTCAGCACCATGCGGGTCTTCAGCTCGACGCTGTATTTCAGCCCGACCGCATCCGGCCGGAACTGCTTGACCAGCTGGTACACCGCATCGCCCAGGCCCGTCGCGTCGATGCCGATATAGGTCACGTTGTAGCGGGCGCACGTCGCCTTGATGTAGGCCGCCTGATCGCCGTAATCGCTGCCGCGGAACTGCTTGCGCTCAAGGATGCGGAACTTGCCCCCCGGCACGGCCGGCGGCGCCACCACCACCAGCGCCGCGCAGTCCCCGGTGCTGCTGGGGTCATAGCCCAGCCAAACAGGGCGCCCGCCAAAGGGCCGCAGGGCGAAGGGCTTCCAGTCGTCCCAAAGCTCCATCGCATCGACCATGCAGCGCTCAAGCACGGTGAACTTGAACACGCTGTTCGAATCGTCGATGAAGTGGCAGAGGAAGAGCTGCGCGAACTCATCCGGGCTGTACTCAAGCCGCAGCTGCGCGATGTCGAACAGATTGCAGCCGGTGGCCTCGGCATCCTCGATCGTCACCACCTGGCGCCACTGCCCGTCCTCACAGTGCCGGCCCGCGCGCAACGCCGCGTGGCTCACATCGAGGTTGATGTGCTCGTGCTTCGCCCGACCGCGGTTGAACAGCGCCCCGCTCCAGAACGGGTACGCCTCATGCGACACCGCCGACGGCGTGGAAATGTAGGTCTGGCGCCAGCGCTTTTGCGACGCCATGCCTGACGCCACCTTCCGCAGCTCCTGATAGCGCGGAATCCAGAAGTACTCATCCACGTACAGGTTGCCGTGGTAGCTCTGGGCGGTGCGGCTGTTGGTACCGAGGAAAATCAGCTCAGCGCCGTTGAATAGGGTGATCTTCTCCCCCTTCAACTCGACGCCGACCTTCTTCGCAAACTCCACGATATAGGCCCGGAACTGCAGGGCCTGAGACTTGGACGCGGACAAGAAAATCTGATTGCGCCCCGTCTCCAAGGCATCCATCAGCGCCTCGCGGGCGAAGTAGAACGTCGCCCCGATCTGGCGGGATTTGAGGATGTTGCGGATGCGCTCGACGAGGCCCGCTTCGTACCAGACGCGCTGGTAGTCGAACATTTCCCGCTCGAATATCTCCTTCAGCTCGGCGATCTGCTCCGGGCTGAAGAAATTGCGGGTGGGCTGCTTCTTTGGCCCCTTGTTGCGGTTTTCCACCGCGGGATTCAGGTCGCCTTCGTGGCCGCCGGGCGCCTCGTACCGGCGGATGCGCGCGAAGCGCTCCTGCTGCCGGCACAGCAGGTCAATTTCCTTGTAGTCCGCCCCGGTCTTTTCCTCCTTTGTGATCAGCTGCACCAGCCGGGCTTCCAGCGTCACTTCCACGCGCTCGCGCGGGTCTGCCTGCTCCCACCCGTCACGCCGCTTCCAGGCCGACAGCGTCGAACGGTTGATGCCAAGGTGCTCCGAAATCTGCGCAATGCCCCAGCCCTGGAAATAGCGCGCGCGAGCCTGCCGGCGCGGGTCCAGCTGGGGCGCATCGGGGGCTGCGGCGGCGAGGGAATCGGCGTCGGCGGGAGCATTCATGGCGCCATCGTCGCTTCCCGCGCGCGCGTGGCCGAGCGCGCCGCGTTGTGAGCCGCAAGCCCACAACCACCGCGCATTGAGCGGGTTTCCACGTGCGGCGAGCATAGGCCCATCGCAAAAAGCGCAGCCCGCTCAACCGCTCAAGGACACCCACCCATGGCACAGAAGACGAAGTTCGTCCGCATCGGCGTCGAAGGCGCCACCACCGACGGCCGCAAGATCGAGCGGAAGTGGATCGAACAGATGGCGCGCCGCTATTCCCCGGCAACCTTCGGCGCCCGTGTCAATCTGGAGCACTACCGCGGCGTGCTGCCGGACGGCCCCTTCAAGGCCTACGGCGACGTGATCGCGCTCAAGGCCAGCGATATCACCGAAGGCGACCTCAAGGGCAAGCTGGCCCTGTACGCCCAGATCGACCCCACCGCCGACCTGATCACGCTGAACAAGGCACGCCAGAAGGTCTACACGTCGATGGAGGTCAATCCTGACTTCGCCGACACCGGCGAGGCCTATCTCGTCGGCCTCGCTGTCACCGACGATCCGGCCAGCCTCGGCACCGAGATGCTGACCTTCGCCTCCCAGGCCACCGCCAACCCGTTCGCCGCCCGTAAGCAGTCGCCCGGCAACCTCTTCTCCGCCGCCATCGAAGCCGAGCTGGAATTCCTCGACGAGGAACCCACCGACGCCGACGGCCGTGGCCTCTTCACCAAGGTGCGCGAGCTGCTGTTTTCATCCAAAGCCGGCACCGAAGCCAAGTTCGCCGAAACCCACAAAGCGGTGGAGCTGCTCGCCGACAACCAACGCGAACTGGCCGAGCAGCTCGCCGAGTTCAAGGGCCTGCCTGCCGAACACAAGGCCCTCAAGGCCGCCCACGACAAGCTGCAGGGCGAGTACTCCGCCCTGGTGGCAAAGCTGGACAAGCAGCCCGACCCGAACTTCACCCAGCGCCCGCCCGCGACCGGTGCCGAAGGCGGTGGCTTCGAGCTGACCGACTGCTGACCCGCCCCGCCCTCGCCTCTGCCCTAGCCCCTCATCCCCGGAGCCCCCAATGCGCAACTCCACCCGCAAGGCCTATACCGCCTACTTGCATCAAATCGCAAAGCTGAACGGCGTCGATTCGGTCACCGAGAAATTCTCG
>Ga0206117_100898_pt1 | contig 20503 bp, 13 predicted proteins | sample 3A5Ametagenome_FD_177997 | JGI IMG/M metagenome (GOLD analysis project Ga0206117, IMG submission 177997) | Enriched microbial communities from leaf-cutter ant dump, University of Wisconsin, Madison, United States - 3A5A | ecosystem: Environmental > Terrestrial > Nest > Insects nest > Nest dump... | reverse complement strand
ACGGGCTGGTCGACCGCGCCAATCAGGTGTCGTTGGTCAACACCGGCCTCAACACCGGCATCTTTGTCGAGCAGACCAAGGCGGCGGAGGAGAGTCGCCAGCAGGTGATCGAGGTGTCGACCACCTACACCCGCCTGTTCTTCGCCTCGGTCGGGGTGGTGGTGCTGGGTATGGTGCTGTCGGTCCTGTATGTGCGGCGCAAGGTGCTGGCCCGGCTGTGGGCGGTCAGCGAAGCGATTCGCGACCGCACCGGCGGCGGCCGGGCTGAGGTGCCGGTGACCGGCGCCGACGAGATCGGCGAGCTTGCCCGCGCCCTGCGCTTCTACATCCAGGAGACGGAGGACAAGAGCGAGGCGTTGCGCCGCAACGAACAGTGGCTGCGCACGGTGCTGGAAGCCGCTCCGGTCCCGCTGGTGATCTCCGGCCGCGCCGATGGTCAGATCCGCTTCGTCAACCGTCGTGCCGCCGACCTGTTCGAGGTGGACGAGGCCGGCGAACTGCTGGGCCGCCCCGCCGCCAGCGTCTGGTATGTCCCGCAGGTCCGCGAGGAGTTCGTCCGCGACGTCTTCACCAGCGGACTGGCGCTCGACGTCGAAACAGAACTGGTGACCCGCACCGGCCGCCGGCTGTGGGGCCTGCTATCCGGCATCGCCTTTGAATTCCAGGGGGAGGAGGTGCTGCTGAGTTCGGTCGTCGACATCACCCGCCGCCGCGAGGCGGAGGAGTTGTTGCGCCGGACCCAGGCCTTCCTGGACGCCGTCATCGACAATGTGCCGAGCGTCCTCTACGTGCTGGACGGCGACAGTGGGCGCGTCGTGCTGTGGAACCGGGCGGCGGAGGATTGCTTCGGCACCCGCCGCGCCGACATCGAGGACCGCACGCTGGCCGATGTGCTGGGTCCGGAGACCGGCCGGGCGCTCGCCGGCGGCGATCCGGGATCCATGCGCTCGCTGGGGGTGGAGGAACTGGTTCTTCCCCGCAACGGCGAGAACACCGTATTCGCGTTGCAGCGCCATCCCTTCGAATGGTCGGGCGACGGGCGCTGCCGCATCATCTGCGTCGCCAACGACATCACCGCTTCGCGCCGGGCGCGCGAGGAACTGCGGCAGGCCAAGGACCGGGCGGAGCGCGCCGACGCCGCCAAGACGGAGTTCCTCGCCACCGTCAGCCACGAGATGCGCACGCCGCTGAACGGCATCCTCGGGCTGTGCCGGCTGCTGCTGACCGGGCAGTTGCATGCCGGGGAGCGCCGCTATGCCATGTCGATCATGCGCTGCGGCCATGGGCTGCTCGATCAGGTCAACGACATCCTCGACCTGCGCAAGATCGAGGACGGCAAGCTGGACCTCGACCCGGCTCCCTGCGCCCTGCTGCCGGTGCTGGAGGAAGTCGTTGCGACTGTGGAAGGACTGTCGAACGAGAAGGGGATCTACCTCGACCTCGACATCGCGCCGGAGGTCCCGGAGCTGGTGGTTGTCGACCGCCAGCGGCTGCGGCAGATCCTGGTGAACCTCGTCGGCAATGCGGTGAAGTTCACCGAGCGCGGCGGGGTGGATCTCCGCGTCGATATCGAGCCGGGGCCGGAACGTTCCGGGGCCGGAGAGATGCTGCGTTTGGCCGTGCGCGACACTGGGATCGGCGTGCCGGCCGACCGCCGTGCCGCCATCTTCGAGAAGCTGGAGCAGGCCGATCCGACCATCGCCCGGCGGTTCGGCGGCAGCGGGCTGGGGCTCGCCATCGTCCGCCACCTGCTGGACGCCATGCGGGGCAGCATCCGTGTCGACAGTGTGGAGGGGCTGGGCAGCGTCTTCACCGTCACCATCCCCTTGCTGCGGGTGGAGGAGCCGGCACTGCCGGCGCGGCCCGGACGGCTGCTGCCGATCAGCCGGGTGCGCTCGCTGGCCCTGCTGCTGGTGGAGGATGACGCGATCAACCGGGAGGTGGCGCTGGGTCTGCTGTCCGACGCCGGCCATCGCATCACTGTCGCCGAAACCGGCGAAAGCGCGCTGGAACTGGCGACACGACGGCGTTTCGACGCCATCCTGCTGGACATCCGCCTTCCCGACATCGACGGGCCGGAGGTGGCGCGCCGCATCCGTGCCCTGGAGGATGCCGACCGTGCGGCGGTGCCCATCGTCGCGGTGACAGCCAACGTCTTCGCCGCCGACCGCGCCCGCTACATCGCCGCCGGCATCGATGCGGTGATCGAGAAGCCGATCTTCCCGGAACGGCTGATGCACCTGCTGTCGAACGCCGTCGCCCCACGTGACGACGACGATGAGGAACCGGGGGCAGGGATGGTCCCGGTGGAACCGTCGCCCCGCCCACGGGTGGTGGAGGACGATGTGAACGAGGAGATTCTGGAACGCTACATCCGCTCCCTCGGCCCCGCCCGCTTCGCCACCATCCGTGGCCTGCTGCTGGAATCGGCCCAGGAAGGGCTGCCCCGCCTGACCGCCGCCGACACCCCCGACGACGAGATCGAGGACATCGCCCACCGGCTTGCCGGCGCTGCCAGCCATTTCGGCCTGACCGCCTTCGTCGGGCTGATGCGGGCGGTGGAGGACGGCATGCGCGAAGGACGCCGGGTGGAGGCACAGGAGCTGGCCGCCACCGCGGAATCGGCTTTCAGCCGGGGACTTGCGGCGATGGACGCGGTGCGCGGGGTGCTGGAAGGGGTTTGAGGCGGAGGTCCGGCCCCCGCCTCATTCCAGTTCGCTCATGCGCCCTTGGCGGCGCGATAGGCTTCCATCAACTGGCGCCCGGCGGCGAGAATGCCCTCGCGGTCGCCCTTCTTGACCAGGGATTCATCGACCAGCTTGCCACCGGCGCCGACGCAGGCGACACCGGCCGCGACATAGGAGGCAACGGTGGTGGCGTCGATGCCGCCGGTGGGGACGAAACGGACGCCGGGGAAGACCGACTTCAACGCCTTGATGTGCGCCGGGCCGACGGTGGAGGCCGGGAAGATTTTGATGGCGTCGGCACCGGCGGAGATGGCGGCATGCACCTCGGTCGGGGTCAGGGCGCCCATCAGGCAGGCCACGCCGTGGTCACGGCAGGCGGCGGCCACCTTCGGCACGACGCAGGGCGACACCACATACTTGGCGCCGGCCTTCACCACGTCGGCGACGGCGGCGGGGGTCAGGACGGTGCCGGCGCCGATCAGGGCGCCGCCCTCCGCCGACAGCTCCTCGATCAGGCCGACGGCGCCGGGGGTCGTCATGGTGATCTCGAAAGTGCCGTACCCGGCCTCGCGCAGCCAGGTCACGGCGGTGCGCGCCAGATCGGCGGAGCTGTTGCGGATGACCGGAACGACGCCGTAGGCGACGAGCTGGTCCAGGATTTCGTTCGGGGAGTGCGTGGTGGACATCAGGATTCCTCAGTTTTTTTTCGGGTGAGGGAAGGCGAGGAGTTTGAAACGGAAGCCGGCCGCTCCGGCGCGCGGTGGTGCCCGGCCAGGACGGCCTTGATGCGGGCCAGACGGCGGTCGAGGCCGGGTGGGGCCTGCAGGCCGACGGCGACGGTCAGCACGTCGATCAGCGCCAGCTGTGCCAGACGGGAGGCCATCGGGGTGTGGACCGCGGTGTCCTCGTCCACATCGACGGTCAGGCGGACGTCGGCCCGTTCGGCCAGTGGGGTCGCCGATGCGGTGATGGCGATCACCGTCGCCCCGCCGTCGCGGGCGATGGCGGCGACGTCGAAGATCTCGTCGCTGGTGCCGGTCTTGGAGATCGCCAGCAGCGCGTCGCCGGGGCCGAGCGTCGCGGCGGCCATCGCCTGGAGATGGGCGTCGGTGCTGGCGGTGACCTGCGGCAGCAGGCGGAACAGCTTGTGATGGGCGTCCAGCGCCACCGCGCCCGAGGCGCCGACGCCGACGATCTGCACCCGCCGCGCCCGTGCCAGCACCCCGGCCGCCTTTTCCAGCGCCAGGGTGTCGAGCCGGCCGCGCAGGCGGACCAGCGCGTCGATGGAGCGGTTCAGCACCTTCTCCGCCGCACTGGCGACACTGTCACCGGGAGAGAGATCGCGCACCAGCGGGATGGGACGGTCGCCGGCCTCCTCCCGCGCCGCTGAGGCGGCCAGATGCTGGGCCAGCGCGATCTTGAATTCCTGGAAACCGCCGAAGCCGGCGGAGCGGCAGAAACGCAGGACCGACGGTTCGCTGACTCCCGCCTTGCCGGCAAGCTGGGCCAGGCTGTCCCGCACCGCGGCCCCGGGATCGGCCAGCACGCTGCGCGCCACCGCGGCTTCCGCGCGGCGCAGGCTGTCAAGGGAGGAGGCGATGCTGTCCAGCATGGGAGGACCGGAGTGGCTGCCAATGGGCAGCGGATGGAGGCGTATCGGAACCGAATGTAGTTTTACTACAGACAGACCGCTTTGTCGACCCGCCTGTGAAGCATTGCTACAATTCGTTCGCTCCCCCCTTTACTTTCCGCGCCGTCCGGGCAGGATCGGCCAACACCGCCGTCCTGTCGGGGGCAACCTCCTTATCTGGAAGGGTTTTCATGAAACTGCTGCGCTACGGCCCGCCGGGCCAGGAAAAGCCGGGCCTGCTGGATGCCGACGGCCGCATCCGCGATCTGTCCGCTCATGTCGACGACATCGCCGGCGCCACCCTGCTGCCGGATGCACTGGACCGCCTGCGGGCAATCGACCCGGCGTCGTTGCCGCTGGTGGAGGGCAATCCACGCCTCGGCCCCTGCGTCGGGCAGGTGGGCAAGATGGTCTGCATCGGCCTGAACTTCTCCGACCATGCGGCGGAGACGGGCATGGCGGTGCCGCCGGAGCCGATCATCTTCATGAAGGCGACCAGCGCCATTGTCGGCCCGAACGATCCCATCGAACTGCCGCGCGGCTCGGAAAAGACCGATTGGGAGGTCGAACTGGCCTTCGTCATCGGCAAGACCGCCAAATACGTCTCGGAAGACGAGGCGATGGACCATGTCGCCGGCTATTGCATCGTCAACGACGTATCCGAGCGCGCCTTCCAGATCGAACGGCAGGGCCAGTGGACCAAGGGCAAGAGCTGCGACAGCTTCGGCCCGACCGGCCCCTGGCTGGTAACCCGCGACGAGATCGAGGATCCTCAGGCGCTGAAGATGTGGCTGGAGGTCAATGGCCACCGCTATCAGGACGGCAGCAGCGCCACCATGGTCTATGGCGTGCGCTATCTGGTGTCCTACCTGTCGCGTTTCATGAGCCTTCAGCCGGGCGACATCGTCTCCACCGGCACCCCGCCCGGCGTCGGCATGGGCCAGAAACCTCAGGTCTTCCTGAAGGCAGGCGATGTGGTCGAACTGGGCATCGAAGGGCTGGGCACCCAGCGCCAGACGGTGGTTCAGGGCTGAAACCGCTTCGGGACTTAAAAACGAAAGGCCCCTCCTCCCCGCGGGGAAGAGGGGCCTTTCGCTGGCATTACGCCGACCGCACCTGACTGAGGAAGCGGTCGATCTGCTGCTGGAGGTGGCCGGTCTGGCTCGACACCTCCTGGGCGACAGACAGGACTTCCTGGGCCGACTGGCCGGTCTGACCCGCGGCGGTCCGCACCTGACCGATGTTCTGGGAAGCCTGGGCGGTGCCGCCCGCCGCCTGCTGGACGTTGCGGGCGATTTCCGAGGTGGCGGCACCCTGCTCCTCCACCGCTGCGGCGATGCTGGCAGCGATGTCGTTCAGGCGGCCGATGGTCTGGCCGATGCTGCGGATGGCGCTCACCGCCTCGCCGGTCGCCTGCTGCATGGCGCCGATCTGGCCGGCGATCTGGTCGGTGGCCTTTGCCGTCTGGCTGGCCAGCTGCTTCACCTCGCTCGCCACCACGGCGAAGCCCTTGCCGGCTTCCCCGGCGCGGGCCGCTTCGATGGTGGCGTTGAGCGCCAGCAGGTTGGTCTGGCCGGCGATGTCGGAGATCAGGTCCAGCACGGCGCCGATGCGGCTGGCCGCCTCGTTCAGTTCGCGCATGGTGCTGTCGGTGCGCTCGGCTTCATTGGCGGCCTTGGCGGCGATGGTCGCCGATTCGGTCACCTGGCGTGCGATCTCGCTGATAGACTGCGACAGCTCATGCGCAGCCGATGCGGCGCCATCCACGTTGACGGACGCGGTTTCCGCCGCTTCTGCGGCATTGCCGGCTTGGCGCGAGGTGTCGTCGGCGGTCGCCACCATGCCGGCGGCGGTCTGGTGCATCTGGGTGGCGGCGGCAGACACCGTCTCCACCACCGTCTTGACGCCGTTTTCGAACTGGTCGGCCAGCGACAGCATGGTCTGGCGGCGCTCGCCGGCCGCCCGCTGGCGTTCGGCCTCGGCGGCGGTGCGGGCGGTTTCCACCTCGCGTGCGGTGTCGCGGAAGACCAGCAGCGCCGTGCCCATCTCCGCGATCTCGTCCTTGCCGGTCAGCGCGATCTCGGCGTCCAGGTCGCCAGCGGCGATGCGGTCCATACCGGTCTTCAGAGCCATCATGCGGCGGATGACGATGCGGCCGATGTAGAGCCAGACCACCAGGATCGACACCAGGATGCTCGCCACCGCGACGGCGAGCTGGGTCAGGCGGCTGTTGTCCAGCATGCGGGTGGTGGCGGCACTGGCCTCCGCGATGTTGCTCTTCTGCCCATCCACCAGGGTGGAAATGCCCTTGGCAAGGGTGGTTGTCAGGGCGTGGTTGCTCTCCAGCAGCTGGGTGAAGTAGCCCTCGATGGTCAGTTCCTTCTGGCGCAGGGTGACCATGGAGTTTTCGCCGATGGAAAAGCCGTTCAGCAGTTCCGCCTGCTTGGTGGCCACGGCGGCCAGTCGTTCCGGCAGTGCCTCCGCGTTGTTGGAAAGCCCGGCGAGCGACACGCCCACCCGCGTCTCGATGATCGCCAGCCGCTGGTCGTCCCGGGTGGTCGACGCTTCCATCAGCATGTTGCGGATGTTGGCGGCTTCCGCCGTGACGGTGGCCAGCGGCTTCTTCTGCGCCATCACCTTGTTCAGGGTGGCCGCCGCCTCGCGCATCGCCGCAGGGGAAGAGTCCGGGTCCGCCAGGGTGGAGCGCGCCTGCTCCTCCTCATTGTTCAGGACTGAGGTCCAGGGAGCGGTGAATTTCTGGATTTCCGCTTCGGCCGCCATCACCTTCGGCATCATCGCCATGCGCTCGGCGCCGAGCGCCACCCGTTCGGCCGCCGCCTGGTCGAGCTGCGCCAGATTACCGAGCAGGCCCTGCGATGCCTCCTCAATTGCGGCGAGCTGGGCGCCGGCTGAACCGGTGGCCCGCAACCGGGACAGGCGTACGTTGAACTCCTCCTTAGCGGCGGCGATGCGGGCGGAGACCGCCTCGCGCGCGGCGGCGGTATCGGCGGAGGTCAGGGCCGGGGCCAGCGCCACCAACCGTTCGGCCTGCTGCGCCACCGCCATGCCCTCGGTCATTGCCGGCACCGCTTCGCCGACGATGGCGTCGATGGTGGTGCGCACGTTCGCATAGCCGATCAGCGCCACCGCGGCGGCGACCAGCGTGCCGGACAGCACCACGCCGATGGCGATCATCAGCTTGGCGCGCAGCCCGGAATACCATGCACCGCCCTTGGCGGGTGCGCCGTGGCGCGTCATGCTCTGGCTATCCTTAGACATCCCATCCTCCCCCTTCGGTGCTCGGACACCGACGCTCCATAAGTCATTGCGGCTGGCCGTTCCGGCTCTCGCTGCACCTTCATTCCACCGAACCTGCCTGCGACGATCGCAGGCGGGCCGCAGGCGATCTCGCAGAAAAGGAACAATTGCAAATAATTTGACCGTTCCGTGACTAGGAAAGCGCCAAATCGTTTAAGAAAGAAATAAGGAGAATCCACGATTTTTCCGCGACGGCCTCCGATTCGTGCCATGGCGCAATGATCGACCAGTCGGATCCGTGTTCGATTTCACTAAAAGCGCGCATGGCTTGGCCGCCGCAAGCCGGAATGATGATCTAGGCCGGTTGTCGGCATATATAAAACTGGTGATATAACAGATTTACTCACAACCGCCGGACGCAACAATCTCCTCGTCATTCGGACCGGCAAAAAGAAGGCCGGCCTATGGAAAGGCCGGCCCATCCAGTCGGAGGCAAGGCGGTGTCGGCGTCCCGTCAGGCAAGCGCTTCGCGCGGGCCGAAGAACTCATGCACGATGGCAGACTCCGGCAGACCAAGCGCGGTCAGCGCCTTGACCACTGCAGCCATGAACGGCTTCGGACCGACGACATAGGCTGCGATCCCCGGCTCCTGAGGCAGCAGCCTGCCCAGCCGCTCCTCATCCAGCAGGCCGACCAAATGTGGTTTGTCGCCCGGCTGCGGGTCGGCATAGCAGTAGACCGGCTTCAGCGCGTCATGCAGGGCAGCCAGCTGGTCGATCTGCCGACGGAACGCATGGACCGAACCGTTGAGTGCTGCGTGCACGTAGATCACTTTGCGACCGGCGGCCAGCGCCTGTTCGGCCAGCGGCAGGGCGGGGGTCTGGCCGACGCCGCCGGTGATCAGCAGCAGTGGACCGGCGCCTTCGCGCAGCACGAACTCGCCGGCGGGGGGATAGACGTCGATCTCGTCACCGACCTGAACGCGGTCATGCAGGAAGCCGGAAACCAGCCCTTGCTGCTCCCGCTTCACCGAGATGCGGTAGTCCGTGCCGTTCGGCGAAGCCGACAGGCTGTAATTGCGATGGACGGTCTCGCCGTCGATGGTCAGCCGCAGGCTCAGATACTGGCCGGGCTGAAAATCCATCACCGTCCCGCCATCGACCGGCGCCAGACGGAAGGAGGTGATGACGGCACTCTCCGGCGTCTTCTCCACGATGCGGAAGCGGCGGGCGCCGCGCCAGCCACCGGTCAACGCTGTCTTGCGGGCATATTCCTTCTCTTCCGCAGCGATCAGCAGCTCTGCCAGCTGCCAATAGGCGGCACCCCAGGCGTCGGCGACCTCGGCGGTCACCGCGTCGCCCAGAACCTTGCCGATGGCCTCCATCAGGCAGGTGCCGACGATCTTGTACTGGTCAGGAGTGATGTTCAGCGAGACATGCTTCTGCACGATCCCGTCCACCGCCGGACCCAGCACCTCAAGACGGTCGATGTTGGAGGCGTAGGCGATGATCGCGTTGGCCAGCGCTTCCGGCTGGGCGCTGCTGCGCTGGTGGCTCTGGTTGAAGACGGCGCGCACCTCGGGGAAGCGCTCGAACATCAGCGGATAGAAGGTGCCGGTGATCCTGTTGGCATTGGCGGCGACGACGGGTGCGGTGGCCTTGATGACGGCGATCTGGGCAGGCGTCAGCATGGGAAAAGCAATCCTTTTGCGCGTCACGATGTCGCAATCAGAGGGCAAGCCCTGTGCCAAAGCGACGCAGTGAGGAAATCTGCGCTGCACAGAAGGCGCGTTGTCAAAGTGACTGCGCACGGTATGATGTCGAATGGACAACGACGAAGTCATTTCGACACCATCGCTCCCGCTGGAAGAGGCCGGAGCCTTGTTGCGGGCGCTGGACGATCCGGCACGGCTGTGGCCCCTGCTGCTCGACCTGATGACGCGCCATCTGCCCTGCGATGCCTGCGCGCTGCTGCGGCGGGACGACCGCGCCGGAAGCGGGCAACCGGGTGAAGGACTGCTGGTGCCGCTCGCCACCCGCGGTCTCAGTCCCGACACGCTGGGACGGCGTTTCGAACTGCGGGAGCATCCCCGTCTGAAGGCGATTGCCGAAGTTGGCGACAGACCGTTGCGCTTCCCCGCCGGTTGCGAATTGCCCGACCCCTATGATGGGCTGATCCCAGACCTGCGCCAGCGGCTGCATGTTCACGACTGCGTCGGCGCGCCGCTCAGCGTCGATGGGCGGCCCTGGGGCATGCTGACCCTGGATGCGCTGAACGAAGGGCGCTTCGAAGGGTGGGAGGAGGCGATCGGTGCCTGGGCCCGATTGGCCGCCGACCTTGCTGCGGCGTCGGAGCGGCGTACCGCCCTGGCCGGCGATGGTAGAGCCGGTTTGAGGATTCTCGACGATCCGTCGCAGGGCCTCGATTTCGACCCCATCGGCGCCAGCCCGGCGATGGCGGGCCTGCTGACGGAGATCGACACGGTGGCGGCCAGCGACCTCGTCGTGCTGGTGCTGGGCGAAACCGGGGTGGGAAAGGAACTGGCGGCGCGACGGCTGCACGCCCGCTCTCCTCGCGCTGCCGGACCGCTGGTCCACGTCAACTGCGCCGCCCTGCCGGACGCGCTGGTGGAAAGCGAGCTGTTCGGCCATGTGCGCGGTGCCTTTTCCGGTGCGGTGGCCGACCGGCGCGGCAAGTTCGAGCTGGCCGACGGCGGCACCTTGTTCCTGGACGAGGTCGGCGAGTTGCCGCTGGCGGCGCAGGCGAAGATGCTGCGGGCCTTGCAGAATGGCGAGATTCAGCGGGTCGGCTCCGACCGTCATGTCACCGTCGACGTGCGGGTGATCGCCGCCACCAACCGCGATCTGGCGGTGGAGGTGCGGGAGGGCCGATTCCGCGCCGACGTTTACCACCGGCTCAGCGTCTATCCGTTGCGGGTTCCGCCATTGCGCGACCGCGGCACCGACATCCTGCAACTCGCCGGCCTGTTCCTGGAGCGCAACCGGGCCCGGCTCGGCCTGCGCAACCTGCGCCTGTCGGTGGCGGCGGAGCGGCGCATGCTGGCTTATCCCTGGCCTGGCAACGTGCGCGAACTGGAGCACGCCATCGGCCGCGGCGCAATCCGCGCCCGCGTCGCCCGCCCGCCGGACGGCGGCGTGCTGACCCTCACCCCCGCCGATCTGGGGCTGGAAGAGGGGGAGGGGAGCGCTGTGGCCCCGACTGTTCCAGTAAGGCAGCCCCGCCCGCCGGAAACGCCTGCCCTGCCCGACCTGCCGCTGCGCGACGCGGTGGAGGATCTGGAGCGCCGGATGATCCGCGAGCATCTGGACCGCCATGACGGCAACTGGGCGCAGGCGGCGCGGTCACTCGGGCTCGACCGCAGCAACCTGTTCCGCCTCGCCCGGCGGCTGGGGTTGCGGGAATGAGCGGAGAGGGGTTGTCCTGGCGCGCGGACATCGATGCGCTTGTCTTCCAACCGGCCGGGCATGGCGGCTGGTGCGCCGTCCACCGGCTGGCCTTCCGCGCCCTGCTCGGCGAGCGGGAGCCGGCCCCGGAGGATTGCCTTGCATACGCCGCCGCCCATCGTGCCTCGTTCGAGGCGGCTGCCGTCGGCAAGATCGCGCAGCGCGGCTACGGTGTCACGGCCAGCCTGCATCTGACCAGCCGCGATGTCGCCCGCCTCCTCTAGAACCCCATCTGCCGCGGCATCCACAGTGCCAGCTCCGGCCAGACGATCACCGCGACCACCACCAGCAGCATGGTGACCAATGGCCACATCACCCAACGGATCGTGCTTTCCATCGAACAGCCTGTCATGCGGCAGGCGACCATCAGGTTGACGGCCATCGGCGGGGTGAACTGGCCGACGGCGATCATCAAGGTCAGGATGACGCCGAACCAGGTCAGGTCCCACTTGTAGGCGGTGGCGATGGGGATCAGCAGCGGCAGCAGGATGATGAAGATCGAGATGCCGTCCAGGAAGGTGCCGACGACCGTCAACAGCACCACCAGCAGAGCCATCACGCCGTATTCGCCCAGGCCCGAATGAATGATGGCGTCGGCGATGGGATCGATCACCGACAGGGTGCTCAATGCCCAGCCGAATACGCTGGCAAGCGCGATCACCGTCAGGATGATGGCGGAGATCTCCGCCGCCTCGACCAGCATGGAATAGAGATCGCGGAAGCGGATGGTACGGTAGACCACCATGCCCAGCAGAAGGCCATAGGCCACGGCGATCACCGCCGCTTCCGTCGGGGTGAAGATGCCGAGCCGCAGGCCGCCCAGGATGATGACCTTGGCGAACAGGCCCAGCGACGCGTCCCACAGGCTGCGCCAGAAGGGCGGGCGCGGCTCGTGCGAGAGCTTGGAACCGAGATTGTGTTTCCGCGCCAGCCAGAAGACCGGGATGATCAGGGCAAGGCCGGCCAGCGTGCCGGGAATGATGCCGGCGGCGAACATCGAGGTGGTCGGGGCCGCCGGCACCAGCACGCTGTAGATGATCAGCGCGACCGACGGCGGGATCAGGATGTCGGTGGCCGCCGCCGCCGCGATGACGCTGGCGATGTAGGGGCGGGGATAGCCGGCGCGGATCATGCTGGGCGCCATGACGCCGCAGACCGCCGCGGCGATTGCCGGACCGGACCCCGAAATGCCGCCCATCATCATCGCCACCACCACGGCGATGACCGCCAGCGCGCCCTTGCTCTGGCCGACGATGGCGGTGGCGAAGCGCACCAGCTTCTGCGCCACACCCGACCGGTCGAAGATGGTGCCGGCCAGCACGAACATCGGGATGGTCAGCAGCGGATATTTGGCGATGCCGGTATAGACGCTGGTCGGCACCGAGATGACGCCGAGATGGGCGAAGGCGATGGCGGCGGTGCCGGCCAGCCCGAGGGCGGCGGCGATCGGCACGCCCAGCACCATCATCACCAGGAAGGAGCCGAAGAGCAGGGTGGTGATCACGGCTCGCCCTCCGGGATGTGTCCGGTCTCAAGCGGCTCCGTGCCCTTGTGGATGCGCACCATGCGGCCGACGGTGCGGGCCAGCACCACGAACGACAGGACCGGCAGGCAGATCGTGTAGATCCATTGCGGCAGCCCCAGGGCCGGCGAGGTCACCTCGAACCGGTAATCGTCCCAGGTTGCCCAGGCCCCGTAGACCACCAGCAACCCGTACATCAGCGCGACGCAGGCCATGGCGAACTGCTCGGCCCGGCGGCGGTTTACGGGCGACATTTTGTCGGTGACGAAGGTGATGCGGATATGCCGGTCCTTCACCACTGCGGCCGACGCACCGAGGAAGGTCAGGATGACCATCAGCGCGATCGAATATTCCTCGGTGAAGGCGAAGGAGACGTCGGTCAGGTAGCGCACCACGACGTTGGCGAAGGTGATCAGGGCCACCACCGCCATAGTGACGGCGACCAGCACCTCTTCGATGCCCAGGGGGACGCGTGGTTTCGGCACCGGCCGGACGACGGTGGGGTCGTGATCGCTCATATTGCCAGGGTCCAGATGGAGGGATCGGGATTATTCCCTTCACCGGGCAATCAATGCAAGAAACGATCTGCCGCGCGGATTCGTCGGGCCAAAACCGTCACTCTGCACATTACCCATGCATTCAAAGCGGTGATTCCTTCAAAGCTTCATATCCTAAGGATGTATTAATTTTATTTTAATATACCTATAAGATTATTGTGAACCGTTCTAGCGCGTTAAAGGCGTCGCGGAATGGCGGCTCCTTCCATATCTAATTGTTCGATCTCGAAAAATCCCGCATTGCGCAATGATAATGAGGAGTCAAGCGAATGGCTTTTACGACAACTCTAAAAGACGGTATGAATTTCTTCCAGGTTCCAGTAACCGGTCCATATGTTGGAGACTGGTATCTTGATGGGATGGGCGGGAACGATACTCTGATTGGTTAAAATGGAAATGATACTTTTTTCGGTGGGACAGGCGATGATTACCTCCTCGGCGGCATCGGTTTGGATAGACTGTATGGAGAAAGCGGCAATGATACCCTGAACGGGGAACAGGATGCCGATTGTTTTGATGGGGGAAGCGGATCAGATTTAATTTGCGGTGGTTCAGGAAACGATACTTTGTTCGGCGATGGATCGCCTTCCAGCCTCGGGCAGGCCGATCAACTTCATGGGGGATCTGGTAATGACATATATTATCACGATTTCTCTGCTGGCGGTGTCACAATCATAAATGATTTGTCGGGAGGTGAACTCGGTAATGGTGACACGCTTCGTCTTATCAATGCGATAGGGACATTATCGCTTCGTTGGGGCGATGACAGGTCTACGCTGTTCATCGGCTCGGCTGGTGAGTTTGACGATGGTGTGGCTACCACCGGCATGCTCAGCAACCTGGGAGCGGAGACCGCCGGAACGATCGAAAATTTATTTGTGAACGGCACTCAATCGACGAGCTGGCTTCCTGCTGTCCATAACGGTTGGCAACAGGCCTTCGGATAAGCCCAACGCATTGTTCCCGGCTTTTCGAAGCCAGGATGAAGATCGGAATGTCTCTGAGCATCTCGCGAGTTGTAAGAAATTCGCGAGATGCCGTTCAGAATATGCCTGATGGATATCAGTATAAAATCAGCATCTCCAGAAATTTTGCGCAGTATATTCAAAATACTGCTCTGTATGACGGCCAGATGATATGTTCAAGGTTGATCTTCACAACTTCGCGAGTTCCAAGTAGAGGGGTGCTTCGATGAGTGTATCGCCCTTATCTTCCGGGCTGCCGCCGCTGTCCACGTCCTACGCGACTTCCAGCCTGTCCATCCAGTCACGCTCATCCGCCGGTGGCGCAGTTGGTTCGGCCGCCAAGGATACTGTGTCGTTGAGCGAGCTTGGAAAGTCGTTGCGTGGCGAGTCCGCCATCGCTTTCAACGCGCTTTCGGACAAGCAGCGCGGCCAACTCATCGACCTTGTCGACAGTGGGAAGATGAGCGGCGAGGAGGTGCATGATGCGCTGAAGCAGCGTCTGAAACAGGCGCGCAGCAGCGCCGTCAGCGCGACCCAGCGCATGTTCGCCAACGATCATGCCGATCTTCTGTCCGGTGGAAAAGCGGGTTCCGGGGAACTGCGCGATGCGCTCGCTACGACGCTCGACCGTCGCTCGTCCCTGATGGACAAGCTGCAATCGGCGCTGGGCCAGGATGGCGTGCAAGCGGCGTCCGATGCGCTGTCTGCTCGCGACCTCAACCCGTTGCTGGCCGGCAAGGGGGCCGGCAACACCGCCATGGCCGGCTTTTTCAATGGCAAGGATGCCGATTCCCGGCTGGCCTTCACGAAGAAGGAGGGGGACGCCGCCTACAAACTGAAGTCCCTCGGGGTCGATCTGGACGACATCGACAACGCCTTGCGTGGTATCGGCGAGAAGGACGCCGCGGCGATCCTATCGGAGCGGGCGGGGCTTCCCTCCTCCCGAACTGTGGCTGCCGATGCCGATTTCTCGGAAAAGGATGCGGTATTCCTGCCTTTTGTGTCCGTATCGGGCCAGGGCGGGGCGGAGCGCAAGACCGACCTAGCGGGGGAGGCGAATCGCTTGAAGGCCTTCTATCAATCTGCCCGGGCCGAGTCGGTCGGTTCCGGCATTTCCCGCATCGATGCAAAAATGGCTCTGCCGGACATCGCTGACGCCGAGGCTGGCGGCGCGGGCACCGTTCGTATTACTGGGTCCGATCCCTCCTATTTCAAAGGGCTGTTGACGCGCTATTGATCGGACGGCTCCGGCGTTGGCTTGGGTGCTATCCCTCGCACTCCTCCGCCGGCTGATGCGTCGCCATCGCCTCCTCGCACAGCGGGATGCGCAGGGTGAAGACACTGCCCTCGCCCAGACGGCTGTCCACCGTCACGGTTCCACCGTGCAGCGCGGCGATGCGGCGGACCATGTTCAGCCCGACGCCGCTCCCCGCCGCCGTTCCGGTGTTGGACGCACGGAAGAAGCGGTCGAACACCCGGTTCCGCTCGCTGTCCGGAATGCCGATGCCCTGGTCGGCGACCGACAGCGCCAGCCACGCTCCGTCCGCCTCTTCCTCCTCCTGGGCCCGCAGCCCGACGGGCGTGCCGGAGGGAGAGTATTTCAGCGCGTTGTTCAAGAGATTGTGGACGCACAGCTCCAGCATCGGACCATCGCCCACCACCCAGCGCGGACAGCCGTCCAGTTCCAGTTCGATGCGCCGGCCGGGTGCGGCGTCGCCCTGGGCCGAGGCGGCGGCGCGCAGCAGGGCCGGCAACTCCAGCCGGTCGCGGCGCAACGCGAAGGCGGGATCGCTCAGCCGGTCGTCGGCAAGGCAGGTTTCCAGAATGTTGATCTGCCGGCGTACGGCGCGGCGGATTTTCTCCAGCCGCGGCAGCATGCCGGGAGCCTTCACCTCCGCATCCATCAGCAGAAGCTGTGCCGCCCCGTCGATGATGGCGAGCGGCGTCTTGAACTCGTGCGCCGCCATCGACAGGAATCCGTTCAGCGCCCGCTTCGCCTCCTGTTCCGCCGCCAGCCGTTCCTCCGCCTCCAGACGGGCGAGATCGAGGCGCCGCACGGTGTCCTCCAGCCGCATCTCGGCCCGGCGGCGGTGGGTGACGTCGCGCAGCATCAACAGGCAGCCGACCTCGCGCCCGCCGCCGCCCGCCGTCAGCGGTACCCAGGTCACCTCGAAACTGCGCGGAGAGCCGCCGCACTCCAGCGTCAGCGGCCCCGGTGCAGTCGCCGGCATGGCGGCGACCATGGTGGACAAGGCCGACAGCCCAGGCAGGTCGGCAAGCCGCCGCCCGATGGCGGTATGATCGCCGGCGAGCGCCTGCGCCGCCGGATTGGCTTCCACCACGGTGCCGTCGCCGTCCAGCACCAGCACCGGATCCGGCACTGCATCCAGCAGCGCATCGCGGGCCACCGGCAACAGTTCGAACAGGCGCCGCCGGGTGATCAGCCAGTAGAAGATCCCGTCCATCAACAGGAAGCTGAAGGCGGTGGGATCCAGGTCGAACAGGGTCAGGTTGCCGAAAATATAGCCGGCATTGGCGGCCCACGGGACGGCCATCACCACCAGGAAACCCAGGTAATGGGTGCGGTAAGCCGGCGTCGCCCGGTGGATGCCGCTGGCGGTGACGACGATGCTCATCACCATGAAGGCATAGATGTAGAGGGTGACGGCGTAGAAGAGCAGCCCGTGGCTGTAGACCAGGGCGGCGCCCGGCTCCGCGCTGATCGGCTGGATGGCTGTGTAGAACAGGTGGTGGGCGTCGTTGGTCAGGGCCACCGCCCAGGTCGTCAATCCGATCGTCACCAGCACCAGCCGCCAGCGTGCCGGCAACTCGCCCCTGGTGTAGGACCACAGGAAGAACGCCCACAGGCTCGGTGTGCAGACGATGCCCAGCCAAGCCATTTTCGCCCACAGCAGCTTGTCGGCGGGAGCCGGCACGATGCTTTCGATGGCGACGGCCGTCGACCACCAGGCAGCCGACAACTGCATCAGGACGAAATCGGTACGGCCGGGGAAGGCGGGAAGGGTCCAACTGCGCGCTGCGATCCACAAGGTAGCGATGACCGCGGCCAGAAGCAGGGCTGACGGAAGGGTCATCGCGGAGCGTGCATGGTCGGGGCTTCGGCGGTCGTCGATTGCGGCAGACGGGAAGGCCAGAGAATGAACCTTTCCATCGAAGCTGCGCAAGCCTCTCCGCGGAAAAGGAAAAGCGCGCCGACCTGGGCGCGCTTTTCCGGCCGGGCGGTTCGCCCGGGCTTTACCGGATCGTGGAGCCGGTCACTCCTTATTCCTTGTTGCCACCGCTGTTGCCGCCGCCGCCGTGGCTGTGCTCGCCACCCTTCTTGCCTGCCTCGGAAGCACGTTCGGGATCGTTCTTGAAGTTGCCGCCCGACACCTGGCCGCCCTTATGGCCGGCTTCGGCCGCGCGCTCCGGATCGTTTTTGAAGTTGCCGCCGGAGTGCTGGCCGCCTGCGCTGCGCCCTTCGTTCTGGTTCGCCATGATGTGTTCTCCATCCTGTGTGATGATCGAAAGGTCGTTACCGTGCGGAAACGCAACGGTGCAGATCACAACAGGGGGTCGGTGGGATGGTCGCGCCGCCCCCGCCATCGGTTCAGTGCGGCCTTACCGGAAGTGGCAAGTTCCCGCCGGTTGCAGATTCGGACGTAGGGGCCGATAAGGTAAGCCTGCTCTGACAAGGAACGGGGACGGCGGGTGTGAGTGATCGGGAACGGTTTTCCGAGGTGCGGCAGGGCGACGCGGCGCTTCTGCGCAGCCGGGCGATTCCCTCGCTGTTCGAGGCGCTGGAAACCCAGTCCGAAGGGACTGTGGCGGTCGACCGCCATGCCCGGGTCGTGTGGATCAACGAGAAATACGCCCGGATGCTCGGCATCTCCGACCCCGCCGAGGCCATCGGCCGCGAGGTGGAGGAGATCATCCCCCATTCGCAGATGCGCCAGATCCTGGCGACCGGCCAGCCGATCCTTCTCGACCTGATGCTGTTCGGGACCCAGCGGCTGGTGGTCTCGCGTTTTCCGCTGACCGACGATGCCGGTGCGGTGATCGGTGCGGTCGGTTTCGTTCTCTACGACAGCCTGCATCGGCTGAAACCCCTGCTGGCCGAACTGTCGCGGCTGGAGGCTGAACTGGCGGCGACCAAGCGCCGGCTCGACGAGGGGCGACAGCCGCGCTACACGCTGCAAAGCTATGTCGGCGACAGCCCAGTCTGCCTGGAGGTCAAGCGCAAGGCGCGTGTCGCTGCCCGCACTGACGCACCGATCCTGCTGCTGGGGGAAACGGGCACCGGCAAGGAGTTGATCGCCCAGGCCATCCACGGCCTGTCGGCGCGCAGCGGGCGGTCCTTCGTCGGCGTCAATGTGGCGGCGATCCCGGAAACGCTGCTGGAGGCGGAGTTCTTCGGTGCGGTGCCCGGCGCCTATACCGGGCTGGACCGCCGCGGCCGGGAAGGACGCTTCAAGACCGCCGACGGCGGCACGCTGTTCCTGGACGAGATCGGCGACATGCCGCTGGGGCTCCAGGCCAAGCTGCTGCGCGCCTTGCAGGAGCAGGAGATCGAGCCGCTGGGGTCGGACCGGCCGGTTAAGGTGGATGTGCGGGTGATCGCGGCGACCAACGTCGATCTGGAACAGCGGATCCGCGACGGCCGCTTCCGCTCCGACCTCTATTACCGTCTGAACGTGCTGCCGGTCCGCCTGCCGGCTTTGGCGGAAATGGGCGGCGGGTTGGAGGCCATTGCCGAATCCATCCTGCAGGAGATCGCCGCCCGTACCGGACTTCCCCTGCGAGGCTTGACTCCGGAAGCGGTCGAAGCCCTGGGCCGCCACCGCTGGCCGGGCAATGTGCGCGAACTGCGCAATGTACTGGAGCGTGCCTGCCTGCTGACCGACAACCGCCGCCTGACCGCCGCCGACCTTGCGGAGGCTTTGCCGGATATGGGTGAAGTCGAATCCGCGGGCGCGTCTGCCGCTCCGGTTCCGGCGGCTGTCCGAACGGACCAGGGACCGCAATCGCTGCCTCTGCCAGGCTACGACCAAGCCTATGACGAGTTCGAGCGCGGGCTGCTCGGCCGCGCGCTCGCGGCCAGCGGCGGCCGGGCGGCGGATGCGGCACAGGCGCTCGGCATCTCCCGCGCCGCCTTCTACAAGAAGCTCGCCCGTCTGGGGATGCGCGCCGGCGGGTGAGGCCGGCGCGCATTCAACTCACATCGGCAACTGCTTCACCTGCGCCACGGCGGTCATCACGCCGCGGATTTCGGCCAGACCGCGCAGGCGGCCGATCATCGGGTAGCCGGGGTGGGTCGGCTTGCCGACATCGTCCAGCAGCTCGTGGCCATGGTCGGGGCGGAAGGGCAGGCGCCAGTTGTCGTTGCCGGCGTCCTGGCGGCGCTTCTGCTCCTCCAGCAGGGTGGTGACGACCGACACCATGTCGACATCGCCGCCCAGATGGTCGGCTTCCTCGAACGACCCGTCCGGATCCTTGGCGACGTTGCGCAGATGGACGAAGTGGATGTCCTCGACGAAGCGCTTCGCCATCGCCGGCACGTTGTTGGTCTGGCCGGCCCCCAGCGAGCCGGTGCAGAAGGTCAGGCCGTTGTTCGGCGACTTCACCGCGTTGATGAGGTGGGCGAGGTCGTCCTCGGTGCTGACGATGCGGGGCAGGCCGAACAGCGGGCGGGGCGGGTCGTCGGGGTGGATCGCCATGCGGATCCCGACCTCTTCCGCGGTCGGGATGACCTCGCGCAGGAAGCGGGCAAGCGTCTCGCGCAGACCGTCGGCGCTCATGCCGTTGAAACGCGCGATCATCTTGCGCAGGCCGGGGATGTCGTAGCGGTCATAGGCGCCCGGCAGGCCCGCCATGATGTTGGTCAACAGCTTGGCGCGGTCGCTTTCCGACGAGCGGTCGAACCACTCCTTGGCCTTGGCGAGAACCTCCGGCGAATGGTCCTCCTCCGCGCCCGGACGCTCCAGCATGTAGACATCGAAGGCGGCATGCTCATGGGCGTTGAAGCGCAGCGAGGTGCCGCCGCCCGGCAGCGCCGCCGCCAGCTCCGTCCGCGTCCAGTCCAGCACCGGCATGAAGTTGTAGCAGATGGTCGTCACGCCGCAGGCGGCGAGGTTGCGCATCGACTGGCGGTAGTTGTCGAACAGCTCGGTCAGGTCGCCTTCACCGATCTTGATCGCCTCATGCACCGGCAGGCTTTCGGTGACGGTCCAGCTGAGCCCGAGTTCCTTGTCGGACTCGATCATCGCCTTGCGCTTCTGGATTTCCTCGACCGACCAGACGACGCCGTAGGGGATGTGGTGCAGGGCGGTGACCACGCCGGTGGCGCCGGCTTGGCGGATGTGGTTCAGCTTGATCGCGTCTTCGGGACCGAACCAGCGCCAGGATTGTTCCATGGCTGCG
>Ga0206117_100897_pt1 | contig 20582 bp, 33 predicted proteins | sample 3A5Ametagenome_FD_177997 | JGI IMG/M metagenome (GOLD analysis project Ga0206117, IMG submission 177997) | Enriched microbial communities from leaf-cutter ant dump, University of Wisconsin, Madison, United States - 3A5A | ecosystem: Environmental > Terrestrial > Nest > Insects nest > Nest dump... | reverse complement strand
ACTTCAACCAGCCGCAGACAATTCCCCTCGCGGCATAAACAGCGCCGGAAACCACTTAGAAATCGGCAAAAAGCTGTTCAGACAAACCGAGCCACCTCTCTTAGCCAGAACGTCCGCATGCGAATGGCAAGAGAAATGGATAAGCTTCTTCTCGGCCTGATCGGCAGCCTTCGCCTCCATGGTGCCAGTCGGCAAATCCCCGTCAGACGTTGCCAACCACGCGGCGTTCGCGGCCTCATGCTCCCGGATCGCGTTCAGCAGATCAGGGTTGATATCGGCCCTCACCTCGGCATGAACTTTTGCCAGTACAGCGAGACTAGCGACCGCCTGCATGTCGTTGGCTCCGCTAGCGCCACTCGTGTTCCTGGATTTCTTCGGACCCACGGTTGCCATTATGCGGCCTCCCCAGGAACATTCAGCGCGGCACAAATAAAGCGGGCCTGCGCGGTTTTGACGACCTCCAAGAGCCCCGCAAGAAAATCCTCGGTCTCCGTAAGGCGCTCCAACGTGCTTTCCGCCATTCCTTGGCCTTCGAGATTTGAAACAACCTCGATCAGCTCCGGCTTGGTTTTCTGCAACACCACCCATGCAATCCGGATGGTCACAAGGTACGGGTTCGCAAGTCGTGCCCATTCTTCGTTGGTGGGAGGAGACCAGGCGCACTGACTGACATCCCATGGCTCAAACTCAGTAGTGGCAAGTTCTTCGTTGGACATATCAGACTGCACTTCTGCCGTTTCGCCTTCGCAGCAATCTGCTGAAGAGGCGGCCAGATGAAGGTTGGCTAGCGTCGCGAGATTTGTCGCCACGCTCACGTCGTTTGCGGCTTCGGGAGTTGTCGTTTTCGTGTTCATTTGGTCCTCCTAAGACTAGGCCGATCTATTCGGGCGGATCGGCGAGCCGGCAACTTTGAGTTTGAAACGTCGTAACAGCGCCGTTGATTTCCACAGGTGGCTGTGCCGCGACGGCAAAGCCGGGTAGACGCGCGGCTTATGCCGCCTCCCCCATGTCGGCTTGCGCCAGCGCTTCAATTTCGGTGATGATGGCGACGGAGTTGCCAGCGAAATGGTGAGCGCGGGCCTTGATGAGAAGGTCAGCGAAGCAGGTAGGGCGGATCGGCGCGATGGCCTGCGCCAGATCCTCCAGCTTCTCGTAAAGAGCGTTGACGTGGTGGACGGTGCGGCCGGTCACCGCGAAACGATGCTCGGACCATGCCGAGGAACCGTAGAGCAAGCCAGCCTCCGCCGCAGTGCGGTCGGCCTCATGCTGGAGTGCCGAGAGCTGAGACTGCGCGGCACGATAGTCGGCCATGAGGGCGGAGAATTCAGCGCCGAGGCGTGCGAGAGCTTCGGTCATTCGCCTGCCCCTTCAATCCCGATAAGGGAACCGAGAAAGGCATGAAAGCCCGTCGTCTGCGCCGTGTCGCGCGCGCCCTCGGCTGCGACGGTCGGGGTGTAGAAGAGATATTCGACCTTGGCCGTTACCTCCTCGAAGGAATGGCACGGCAGCCCGACGAGATGCATTTCAGCGGTCCATGCCGCCTTATCTTCCGGGGTGTCCTCGGGCAGTTCGCCGTCAACCGTCGTCGCCGTCCATGCAGACAGCTTGGCCTCATAGTCCGCGATGGCTTCCGCGACGGTCTGCGGGGTGTTGATCCGGTTCAGCATTATGCGGCCTCCCCGGTCAAGGATGCCAGCTCGGCAACGAGTGCCTTGCGGTCGCTGGTGATGGAATGGCGGAAGGTACGCATATCCAGCGCATGCATCTGCGCCTTGATCTGCTCGACGCGGTCGGCGGCACGCTGCGATACGGTCTTGATGGCTTCCGCTGCTGCCTGCTTCGCATTTTCCCATGCCGCGCGAAGAGCATTAGCGAACCACTTCCGACGACCGGCAGCGCTCGACGGGCGAGCATTGCGCGTCATCTGGCGATAGATGGCCCAGGCATCACACATGATCTGCGAGCGGCTGAATTTTGGCATGCCTCCGGCGGCGGCCGGAACGGGGGCGTTCGGCATTTGGCGGTTCCCATTGCTTCGTTAAGCGATACACTGTATTTATAACGATATTGGGTATTATGTAAATACCCTGTATCGAAAAAATTAAGGTGTATTTATGAACTCTTTACAGGCGCGCGCAGCTAGGGCGATGCTGAAATTAGGAGTGAGAGATGTCGCGGAATTGGCGAAGGTCACTCCGAACACGGTAAGCCGAGTGGAGCAAGACGACACCGGCCCCAGGGGGCCGCAACCTGTGACGGTTGACGCTATAAGGCGCGTCTACGAAGAGCGGGGGATCATCTTCCTTGAAGAGGGAGAGGTGACAGACGGCGGCGCTGGCGTGCGGCTGTCAAAGCCCAGTAATAATCTAAAATGACCCGCAAACCGTTTGCCTGGACAAAGCTCACGCCAGCCCAAGTCGACCTTATGGATGGAGGTCGTGACCGCTGTGGATGCTCTTGATGAAGCGATAGCGCTGACGCGCTGAAGCCAAGAGGGGAGGCAGGCTGCAAAAGCCGATTGCAGGTGATCAACAGCTCGAATCCCGGCCGATATTAAGCCGCTTTCGAGCTGCCCTCATCAGTTCCTTCAGGCGGCTGCTTTTTAAAGGAAACGACCCGGTTTGGCCTATGAATGCGGTCTGTGAGATAAAACAAACCAAGCAACGCATTTGATAGCAAATTACCAAGAAACAGAGCGTAAACCATCCAAAATAGAACGAACGACGTGGTCGACCACGAGGGTATATGCACAAGCACAACATAGTTCTGGATCGCGTAAAATGCGAAGCCAAGCCCATAGGTTATAATCGATGCAAGCGCTAAATATCCAAAGAGGTAGGAAAGAAAGCGACGACGCGACAGCTTGTCTGGCTCACGACCCTTCTGAGGAAGCGTTACAGGTTCACTACCCGACATAGGCTCATCCATCTCGGGATTGCCAAATGTTGCCACAGCTGCAAGGGCGGCAACGAAAAATCCTGTCAGAATACTCAATAAATCGCTTGAGCGCCCTAATATGTCTAACGACTTTGCATCAATTAGGAACTTGCTGGACAGCAATGGCAGAGAAATGGCAATAGCTATTACCACCGGAAAATAAACGTCAAACTTGACCTTTTCCGGATGCTGTATGCGTAGATACCTTAAAGGCACTAGCAATCGCCACATACTATTTCAGAGCCTTTTTCATTTCTGCGACTAACTCATCACTTATTTTTTCCGAGATATCAGCTAACGGCGTTGAAAATGAGACTTCCGCCGTTTTAATGAAAAATGCTTCGCCGGCATCAGCTTTAGCCGTATCGACCTTGGCGCTTTGGGGCCTCGTAGAGGACGGCTCCTTCCATCGGACGCGCATTGTGCCATATCCATTTTGCTTCGCCCAGAGTTTTACCTTCTCGACCAGTGTCAGGGCATCACTTTGCGGTAGCGCCTTCGAGACCGACAAATTTAAGCCACGTCGGGACGTCTTGAGGAACTTTCCTTCATCCATACCCATATCGACTTCGGTATGATCGACCAATTCGATGTGAAGTAGGCGCCCAGACTTCAGGGAATTTTTGAGTTTGTCGGACGCATGCCCCTCCAACTCTACAAGCGGTCTGGTCTTGATCGGGCGCTTGTCCTCACGGGGAAACGTAAATTCCTGCTCATCGCATATAATTTTGAACTGTGACCGGAGGAACGCCTGAATGGGAGTTCGGCCAAAACCGGTTACGTCTTCTACTACTGCCCGGTAAAAATGACCGTTAGGTGTCGGCTTTAAGCGCACTATCGCATGCACCGACAAGCCGCCAACCTCACCATCTTCCTTTTCGAATATTCGGACAGCACCTGTCTCCAAATGCGTCACGCCTGGATCAGCTTTGTCATGGTCTCCAAGACAAAAAAGCATAGCTACGGCGTCTTCACCGTCGTCCATCTTGATTTTCTTGATGTCGGATAGACGGATTATTCGGCGATCCGCATCTATTTTCTCGAATGCCAATCCGTTTTCGCATCTGGATTGAAGAAACGGAATCAATGTTTCTAAGGCTATAGGCGGAGCATCGCTTGGGTGCGGGGCCATTACCAAATCGAAAAAAAGGATATGACGTCTATTTTTCTGTAGCATTTGCTCCCCCGGACAGGAGCAATTCGACATAGACACCGTCAGGAGTCAATAATCCCGCAGAAGTTGAGAACAAAATTGGCTGTCGAGGGCATTCACATTCGGCATAAAATTCTCGAAGTTCGGGCTATGGCTTCAAGAATCGGCTCGCATTGCCGCCGCCACAACCGCGTCTCTCTGCTCCTTCGTGGCATGCGAATGGCTGACCTCGCCGCTGATCTGCATCGGCAGGACCTTTCCGAGCAGCGTGGCGAACGCCCGAGGCTCTTCCTTGGCCAGGAAGGTGCAATAGCCCATTAGCCCTTCCTTGCCCTGCCCGTCCTCGCCAGTGGCCTCGGCGGCTTTCAGGATGGCATCCCGGAGAAGAGCTGTAGTCCGGTTCGGTGAGCCTTTGGGCCGACCGGCACCGCGCCGGGTGAGATTGTCTGCCTCTATTTTATTCATCCTGCACCGTTGCCCACCCGAGCTTCCAGGTCTTCAATCCGCTTCAAAAGGTCGGCGGTCTCAATCGCCTTCCGCTGGGCCTCGATAATGGAGACGAGGCTTTGTGCCTCAGATGGAGACATCCTGCCCTCACCGGCGGCCCGCAACACACTGGCGATTGCATCCGGAATATCGGCCGCCGTCTCCATTGCTGGAAGCTCGATCTGGATTTCGCGCGGGACCGGCGCAGGACGTGGATGGATATAGGCAGAAGCCTTCTCCGCCGCCCAGTCACGGCGCTTTTCGTCGGCGTCTTCGTCCATCATCACCTCCAGAAGGTATTGCAACGGGCTCTTGCCGGAGCCGAGAATATCGGCGGCAAGTTCCGCGGTTCGCCTGTTCAGCGTTCCCGGCTTTCTTCCAGCTCCCGGCCGTACGCCTCCGATTTTCGCCATGGTCGATATTTCCTGATTGTTTTCACCTGCTAGAGGCAAGTCGCCGGGAAACGTTAGAGCACACGATGAACGAAGGCCGCTCATTGCTTGGCACAACACCTCCGTCTCTGTCCTCGTAGAGTGTCCGGAACGTCACGGTCGCATCGCGCCTCGTCAGAGCAAAGCCTTGGGAAACCAAGTGCGCCTCAATATCTTCATCCGAACAAGTCCCGCCGCACGTTACAATGACGGTGCGGCCGTCACCGCCCTCTGCCCGCTCCAAGCGCCCCAATCTGCTGCTGATAGTTGCCATCAGGCATGCTCCCTATTGCATGGTCGTATGCACAGGTTCTTCAAGATATCGGCATTCCGAAAGTGGTTTTTCGCTAAACCATTCAAGGGGGCCAGCGGTGGCCTGAAAAATATGCGACAAGAAGCGTAACGCGGGCTTCAATTCTTCCGGTATCGAGGGATGGTTGCCCAAATCGCGAATAACCGCGAGGCCGATGGCATGGAGCGTGAGCGCGTCATGGGCTTCAACTTCGTTGTCCGCCAAGCCGTCGACAATAGAATTGATGGCGTGAAAAGCACGCTGCTGCTTCCCCTGATCGCCGAAGCGATACTCATATGCGAGGAACTGTAGCATTTCGCTCAAGCTATTCAGTTTCAACTCTTCAACGATCATGTGTTCACTTTCCGCATATTTTCGACCATGCTCTGCCTCATGCCGCCGCCGACCATTGATCACGATCCGAACGAACCTCAACGCCCTTTGAAGGGCGAGGTGTTGTTTGTCTCCATTGCGACTGCCGTTATCCTCGTTGCGCTCGGCATCGGCCTGAAGTGGATTGATAGAACGGTCGGTGGTGTTTGGTTTGCTATTGCCTGCATTTCATTAATCGTCATTGCTTTTGCATTAGCGTTCCGAGAGGAGCGGAAGAAACGGCAACGCCGCGGGTGACGGCGTTGCCAATTCTCGCAGCCTGCCGGTCAATCATTGGAAGCTGCCCGGCCGCGCCCTGAAGGGCCTGCAAGAACGAGCCTCCACCCTGCTGTGCGGGTCGCGTCAGAAGATCGGCAATTTGGCCCCACGTCGCATCCTGGCGGGCAAGCTGGGCCGCCTCGTCGGAACCAAGCAAGCGGCTGAGGAATCCCTGTGCCGTAGCGATAGGCTTACCGGAGGCTGCCGTGTCAAAGATATTTGGCCGGGTCGCCTGCTCGACGGCCCGCTCTGCCGCCTGCCGCGCATAGGTTCTGGTGTTGCCGGCGACACTGGCGCGAAGCTCAAACGACTTGGCAGCCTCGTCCACGCTCTTGATGAACCTGTCGGCGGCCTGAGGGGAGAGGATAGTCCCGATTTTCTGACGGGCTGCATCGCTCGACAGGTCCCGCAGCGCCGCAATTCCCTGCCGCGCGTCGATATTTCCCATCCGAGACAGCGCGCTTCACGTTGGCGAGAACTTCGTCCATCTTGGAGCGGACGCCGCTGCGAAGGCTGCGAAGCTCGGCGTCCGAAAGACCGGAGACGAAGGCCTCTACCTCATCACGGGCAACGGAAGGAGAAAGCATCCTCTGGCCAAACAGCGTTGCCTCGCGCTGCGCGATGGGCTCCGCTGCTGTTTTCATCGCCGTTCGGTATTCCGGCACCAATGCGCTCAGGGCGTCCCGAATGGTCTTCGCGAGGTTGCCATATGCCGCCCCTTCTGCCGTGTTGCCGCCCAAGGCTCCCGCCCCGTCGCCGGCACGCGCCACGTCGTTCAGCGCCCGTTTGATGTAGTCGAGCTGGCGAACGTCAGGCAGCCGCTCAAACGCAACTGTGCCGTCATCAGCGACCTTGGCGAGGATTTGCTGGGATTCCTCGCCGTTGATGCGCATGAGGTTGTTCGCCCGGCTGATGATCGAGGGCGGAACACGGCCCTTGATGATTTTCTCCAGCATCTGGGCACGAGGATCGGCATAGTTGATCGGCTGCGCATAGGCGGCGTCATAGGCGGCGGCGCGGGCCGGCTGTGTCGAAGTCCGAAGCTCTTCCAGCGGCCTCATCATGCCCTGCGGCGTTCCGAGCGCGGCATCGAGGGCATTGTTGATATCGTCCGTTGCGCCAGCCGCACGAGCTGCAATCCGCTCGGAAGCACGGCCCGCACCGGGGCCGGCGCGCTGGATGGCGGTGTCGAGAATGCTTTGTGTGGAGGGGCCAGCGTCGGCAAGCATGGCTCGGCTGCCGGCGGCGTGGATATTGGCGTTCACCGCATTCGTTGCGTCATCAGCACCGAGCGAACGCGCGACAACATCGACCGCCTCTTTCGACGTGCCCGCCTGACGGGCGGCATCCGCCGTGGCGCGGTTTCCGGCCCATGCGCGATAGGCCTGCGAAACCTTATCACCGATGAGCGGCCCGAGTGTGCCGAGCGTGCCGCCGAACAAGGCACCTTTGCCAGTCTCCCATAGGTCGCCATCAGACCGCACCGCGGCGTCAGCGCCGCCGAGCGCGGCTCCGGATAGGCTGGAGGCAGCCATCCGCGTTGCCAAGCTTCCGGCCCCGATCCCGAACGCCCCAGGCATTGCCGCGACCATCGGAGCCGTACCGAGGACACTACCGGCCACGCGGCCTGCCGTGCTTACAATCGGGTTTTCCGCCTGCGCGGTATTCGTGAGGTCTTTTGCTCGCTCAAGGTTTTCATCATAGCTATCGCCATTGATGAGCGACGAAAGGCCTGCTGCTGCGCGCTGCACACCGCCGAGAATGTAGGGGCCGGCAACGGGAATGCTGTCTATAGTGCTCGAAAGACCGGCACCTGTCTCACCGCTCAGACCCTGCATCCGTTCCTGCTCAAGAAGAGCTTGCCCCTCCTCGAATGAGAGATGACGCCCCTTATCGGACGCGGTTGAAAATGCCGAGCTTTGATATTTCGTCCAAGGCCCTTCTTCCTGCTTCTGGTATTTTTCCCAAGGGCCACCCATTACTGACGCTCCCAACTATTCGGGTCCGCAGGATCGCCCCCCTTGAACTTGTATCCGTCAACCACAGCTCCGGCAGACGGTAGGCCAGATGGCGTACGGTTGCCTTTGTTCCCAATTCCGTTCACGCCGATTTCCCGAAGTTTTTGGGTGTATCCTGCAAGCGGATTCTTGAGTTCCCTGATCCGCCTACGGCCCTCGGAAGGCGGGATTTCGCGATCTGCGACGGCATCGGCAATTTCACCCATCTGCATGTCATACTCGGCGATTGCCTTCGCCGCGCCGATGACAAGTTCGTTGCCACCCGGTTGATTAAGGGCACTCGCAAGTGATCTGCGATACATGACAATGTCAGCGTCCGACATCGGCCCGGACCCTGGCTGACGCTGCTCGGGGACCATCTTTTCGATAAGAGCGCGGGTCGCTTGCAGACTATCCAGACCATCGGAGTTGATACCCATGTCGCCGAGCCATAGCTTGATGCCAGCCTCAGCGCCGGACGGAGACTGCCGCAACAAGGTTTCCAATTGTCCGAGCTGGGCAACCCTACCGCGCGCGCCTATCCCACCCTCAGACAGCATGGAGAATGTCTCCGCGTTCTTCTTGTCGAGGGCTTCATAGAATTTGTCGCCCTCGCCGTTGTTGACGGTAACCGACGTGCCTGGTGTCTTCACCTTCTGCCAATCGGCGTAGGTGCCCTTAAAGCCGTCACGCTGTGCAAGCTGGAATTCCTGATAGCTGTTCGGAAGCTCCTGCTTTTTTCCGAAATTCCCCACACGCTCAACAGAGCCGGTCTGCTGGTTGGCGCGCGCAAGTGTTCCATCGGGCAGCGTCACGAATTGCCACGGCTCGCCGGTCGAGCCAGTCACGTTCTGTTGCCAGAGCTTCAGGCCGAATTCGCGGCTCTGCGGATTGGTGACGAGGCGAGCCAACAGGGCTGGGTCGATGCTACCACGCTGGACGGGCGTAACACCCTGCGCCAGCATATTCGACCCGGACGGCATGGCGGAACCGGAAGCATCGGCAATTTCCATCGGGGCGTCCGACGTGCTGCCAGTCTGGATGCCATCCGTATTAGCCTGCGCCAGCGCGCTTGCAAGCTGGTCGGTTCCTTGCGCCGGCATGATCACATCGCCAAAGCGGCCGCTATCGAAGCCGCCTGAAGGTGCAACCGCCTCGATGGCGGCGGCGGCATCATTCGGCATCCTGGAATATTCCTGCGCATAGTAGTTCCGGGCCATCGCACGACGGCGGGCAGCCTCCCCGCCGGGGCGATTGTAGCCAGCGAATTTCCATGCATTCGCCATCAGGTCGGCAGCTTCTTCGGGGGTCTTGGCGGCATTCAAGGCTGCGATAAGGTTCGGATCCTCCTGAAGGAAGAAACGAGCCTGCCCCTCGGGAGACAGATCACCGGTCGCGGCGAGCGCCTGATATCGCGGGCCGCGCCACGACATGATCCCGCCGGCCGTACCCGCCTGCCCGCTTTCGCTTGGGTCGCTCCACGTTCGATTGGCGTTCGCTGCGGACCAGCCGCTTTCGGCTCGCCCGGTGGCGGCGATGGCCGCAAGCGCATTGGGATTGGTCACGCCGCCCGCACGTATGGCAGACATGAACGGCTTGTAGGTGTCGCCTTGCATAGGTCCACGCTCTACAGGCATTACCGGCGCGGCGTGCGTTTCTGCGCGCTGCCGATCATTACCGGTCAGGAGGCCGGAGAGAAAGCCGCGCTGCGGCGTCGAAGGGGTGCCGCGCGACTGCTCAATTGCCGTTTGAGTGTCCCGGCGCGCGGTATAGCGGTCCATGCCGCCGATGACCGTATCGGCAAGGCCGGACAACCAGCCGCCGACGTCCTGCTGCGGAATGCTAGAGATTGGAACGCGAAGGCTTGCAAGCTGTGCCATTAATGCGCCCCCATAGCATCGCCTGGGTGGAATACACCGGAGAAGGTGCGACCCGATGCACGCAGCTTCTCGGCGGCGGCCTGAAGCACGAACTCGTTCGGCGTCATGCCGGCGCGATTGGCCGCATCGAAAAGGTTCTCCCGAAACCCCTCCAGAACAGTGGCCCCGCGCAGCATGACAGGGACGCGGCGCTCTCTGCTGTTTTCTCTCGCTTCGATGGTGCTCATAGCAATCTCCAATGAAATCACCGCGAGAATCGCATGCGGCCGTACCCTTGAGGATTGGAAATGTCCGGCAATGTTCGTCACTCCTCGACTCAAGCCGAGAATGATTCAATCATCCTGCTCTTTCCGGGGAGGAAGATGATGATTTCACGAATTGCCTGTGAGGCATTAAGGAACGGCAAGCGCCTTGAGCTTCGATATGATGGATATTCTCGCATTGTCGAAGTCCATGCTGTCGGGATTACGCAAGACGGCAACGACGTCATGCGCGTCTGGCAAGTCCGCGGCGGCAGCAATAGTGGCGAGCGTCAGGGGTGGAAGCTGTTCCGGCTCGACGAAGCATTCTCTGCCCATATGATCGACGAAGAATCCGAAGCGCCCCGTCGAGGGTATGCACGTGGCGACAAAGTGATGAGCATCATAAGCTGCCAAATCTAGGCCGCCACAATCGCAGCATTCGTCGTGGTGAATGGAACAATCGGAAACGTGCTCAATGATTTTGCTGGTTATCGCCGGTTTATTTTCCATGAAATTACACCTGAAGCCCGAGATGGTCGAAAAAGCGTTTGACGCGTTCATGGCGGCGATCCCCATGGCGCATCAATTCCAAAGCCTCGAAATCTCCGTGCATCACCATTTCCAGGGCAGGAGCCGAAATTTCTAAAGGAGCGCCACGCATCGATTGCCGGCCAATCCCGTACGTATGGCACCATTCCCTCAAGGTACGGTCCGATTTCCCTGTGCGAGCGATGGCCTCCTTGAGATTGATGATATCCGTTCGGTGCATAAGGATGGGGAACACATCGCTCATCGGCGCGGCCTCCAGACGACAAAGAACAGCGCGTATGCAGGCAGGATGCAGAACACGAACGCCGTGAGGCAGTCGAAAAGGTAGGCTCCGAGCGTCATGCCTCGTCCCCATGGTTCGGTTCACTCGCCCCACGGCGGGGCAAGTCGCGGGCAAGCGCGATGGCCTGGCAGGCTTCGAGCCCCGAGAGCTGGAGTCGTTCCTTCAGCACCGGAACCGCATGCGGCACAGGCTCCGCCTGGGATGCGAGCCAACGGGCGGCAGCACGCGTCCGCTCATCAATGGACTGGAGGGGAGCGCTCATGCGGCCACCTCCATTTCCCGCCAGCCCTCACCGTCGCCGCTTTCCAGCAGCGCGGGCGGGACGAGGCTTCCGGGTTCGCCTGGACGCGGCCCCCATGACGCGGAGGACCATGCGCCTTCTCGGCGGCCGTACCGAAGGCGCTTCAGCCATGTCCCGTCATCAACCGCGGCCGGGATCTGAGCCGAAACCGAGGCAAAGCCTTCGAACCGGCGCTTACTGATGAAGCGGCAAGCGTGGATCGTTTCCAGCGTCGGCTTGGACTTGAGGAAGGCGATATAGCCGGGAATGGCACGCAGGCACTGTTCTCGCTCTTCAGCGGTCAATTTCTTCCATGCATCGAAGGCTTCCTTCTTCGCCATGTTGGCCGATCTGGGGTAGACATTCCAGAAGCTTTCGAAGGCTTCAGGATAGCTGATTTTCCCCTTCTTCTCAGGAGCATTGTCCGAACCCGTTTCGGACAAAATATTCTTATTAATGGGTATGGGTATGGGTTGTTGGCGTTCTGTTGAGGTCGCCGTTACCAACGGCTCAGCAACAGCCGTTGACGCGGTTCCCTTCTTTTTCAGTGCCTTAGCCTCCGAAGATGCAAATCCTGCGGCGGATTTTTGTTTGCGGTTTCGCTCAACGAATTCGCGCTCGGCCGTCAGCCTTTTTTGCATCCATCGCCCATCCTCCAGCGACCAGAAAACCATTACGGCGGCCTTGAGGCTGGCCCACTTTTTCGGCGTGACACCTACCATCAAAGCAAGCCGACGGTCGTCATCCGGTAGGCTGCAATCGGGTGTCCGCCACGCAAACATGAGCAGGCGGAGATAGACGCCGTGCTCCTCGTTTGTGAGGTGCTGGGTGTCTGCAATGTAAGCATCCGTCCAAAGCGGCAATGCGGGGAACTGTGCCATTATACCCTCGCAGCGTTTCGCACCGCCGAACTGACAACGTCAATGAACAGGTCCACGGTTCGCGTGGCCCCCATGCGCTGCTTGGCGATGATGAATTCAAGTTTGTTCTGGCAGGCCGACAACCGCTCCACGCGGTCGGCCTCTTCGTCGGGCGTCTTGCCCTTGGTCTTTCCGAGGTAATAGGCTTCACGGAAAAGGAAGATGACAGTATCGGCATCCTGTTCGATGGAGCCGGATTCCCGCAGATCGGAGAGCATTGGCCGCTTATCTTCCCGGCTTTCAACCTGGCGCGACAACTGCGAAAGTGCCAGCACCGCCACATTGTATTCGCGGGCGAGATTGCGCAGTCCGGCCGAAATCTCGGTGATTTCCGCCGTGCGGTTGCCTTGATATCGCGACGAAGCCGCGATGAGCTGGAGATAATCGACCACCAGCGCCCGGAGCGGTGTTCCGGCGCGCTCGGCGCTTTCCGCCATCCGTTCGTACTTGGTGCGAATGTCCAGCATCGAGAGGCCAGAAGCGTCCTCGATCAGCAGGGGGAGCGCATCCAGTTTCCTTTGAGCGAGAACTACATGTTCAAAGTCGGCTTCGCTCACCCGGCCGGTGAGGAGGTCGCTATAGGCGATGGACCCGTGGTCATTGAATGCGATGTCCGTCAATGCGCGCATGGCCAAGGAACGGGCACCCATCTCCAGCGAGATAAAGCCCGCCCCGACGCCCGCCATGGCTGCCTGAATGGCGATAGACAAGGATACGGCGGTTTTGCCCATGGAAGGACGAGCACCGAGGATGATCATTTCCCCGGGCTGCATTCCGCCCGTGGCGCGGTTCACATCGGACAGGCCCCATGTCGTGCCGGTGAGGCCGCCCCCGTGCTTCATGGCGTCGGCCGCCGCGGCGATGGCCGTCTCCGAAGCCTCTCCAATGCTGAATAGGGTTTTCCGCTGGCGACCGCTGCGAAGGGTCGATGACACTTCATCAAAGGACTGCGCCGCCGTGCGGATCAACTCGGCGGGGCTGGTACCCGGATCGGCTGCTGCCAGAAGCAAACGCTCAGCTTCCTGGCCGACAGAGAAGCGGCCCCACTGATGCAGCATGGCCGGAATACTATCCTTCAGGCCGCCCACGCCGCGCGCGGTCCCGCTGGCAAGGCGAGCAAGGTATTCCGGCACCGAAATGCCGAGAGTCTTCTTATAGGCATCCATGTCCCCAGCCGAAGCCAGGACGTTTCGAACGAGATCCAGTCGCACGGATCGATATTGGATAGCCGCCTGCTTCATGCTGGCGAAAATTTCGCGGTGCAGCGGCTCGATGAAGTGTCCCGGCTCAAGCGAGCCGGGAAGGTATTTGACATCACCCGAGACGAGGAGCGCACCAAGCACCTCCTGTTCCAGCTCGGGGATATAACTTGCATCAAGCGCGGCGCTCATTTCGCACCTCGCATGTACGGGCCGCCCTGGTTGCTATAGGCCGCGAAAAGCCCATTAAATCCAAGGGGCATGTATTTCTTGTGGGCGTCCGCAAAAGCACGGACGTAAGCCAGGTTGGCCGGACCGAGGCTCCATTCCTCTTCATTCAGTTCGATATGCCCGTTCTCATGATCGATGAACGCGCAGAAGCCTTGCGCCATCGGATGAGGAACGATGGTCACAATTTTGTCTCCGCACACCGCCGCCTCGGTCGGCCGATTGACCATCCCGAAGTTATGAGAGTGCTTCACCATGCGGATCGCCGCGTCGTCAGGAAGAAAAGCCTTCGCCAGTTCTTCCAGATCGACCCACAAGAAATCAGGCTCATCGTGCGGAGGAGAGAAAAAGGATACAGGCTTGCCTTTGATATCGACCTTGCCGAGGAAGTGGGCCTTCGTCAGGAATTGGGCTTTCGGCATTATGCGACCTCCTGCTGATCGGAGGCACGCAGGATTTCTACGTCGGAGCGCAAAACATAGCGTGCGTGGGTCCCGGCGAACGGGCCGCCATGGTTTTCGTTGACGGTCTCGATGAGGAAGCCAAACCCGCGTAGCTTGAAGACATAATGGCTCCAGCGCGGGCCGGGATGGTCAATCGGCGTACAACCGGCGGCACCGGCATTGATCAGATTGCGAAGTGCCCAGGCATCGCGGCCGATAACAGTCACAGGCTTTCCATCGGGAAGGATGCGGGCGGTGATGGTGAGCTTTTTCATGCTGCACCTCCGATCCCTGCCAGTTCGCAGACAACGCGAGCGTGGTGGATGGTGATGCGGAATCGCCGCGCTACAGCACGAGCCGCAGAGGTTTCCAGTTGAGTTTCGGAGGGTTTTTCGCTAGGGTTCTGGTTATCGACGGTCCTGCCAAGAACATCGATATTCAGAACCCGGTTGGAGCTGGTGCGCAGCTCCGCCGGGTTTTCTCGTCTTATCATGGCCGCACCTGTTATGCTGCGACTGACGTGGAACGACGACGCTTGGACGAGAGCCATGCGTCAAGGTCCATCGGATCATAAACCACGGACTTGCCGAGCTTGATGTATTCCGGCCCGCTACCCGTCAAGCGGAGCTTCGTCAGGGTCGAGGCAGAGAGGCCCGTATAGTTTGCCGCATCCTCGGTGCGAAGCATGCGGCGCTGATTGAGGGCGATGTCGAGCATGTGGGTTCCTTCTCATTCATCAGGATTGATCTCCTGTGACCGAAAAGGTGCGTTGGGCTATATTCGCCGTCTATTTCCGCATATTCGCCGCCTGAAAAAATTGGCGGAATTGCGCTAACTCATTATCCCTATTGGGATTTGGCGAACCTCTCCGCCCTCGCGCTCCAGTGAAGTACGCCTTCATCTCGTCATCGGCGAATATAGGGCGGCATTGATTTCGTTTTGCACCTATCAAGGTTCGCAGCTCAGACTCGGCCTCTTCTTTCGTCCACACAAGGAAACCCTGTTCGCGGAAATAATTGGCGGCATTCTCGATGACTGCTCGAATTTCTTTAAGCGATGGGGCAGTCGACGGTAGCGTATGGCTCATTGACTTTTCAGGGTTAACGCCCGGAACCGCAACACGCTCGGCGTAGAGATACCATTGTAAATTATCTCCCCGTCGTGCGACAAAAGAGTCGAATGACAAGCGCTCCACGAAGATGAAGCTCGGCCTTGCGGTAATGTCTTGAATGCTCCTCAATCTTGACGGTGGCTGCGCATAGGGGCCCTGATGGCAAAACAGAAACCAGTCATGTGCCTCATCAGAAGTCCATTCTAAGCCCGGGATTTCCTCAAATGGTGTGCCACCGCCAATTTTCTGCCGAAACGTTTTTATCTCTCCTTCTACGAAGGCTTTGATCATCGCGCTCACAACCGTTCGGATTCGAGCTATATTTTTTCTCTGATCCGCCGCTATGTATTTGAAATACGCATCAAGTGGAGGCAGAATTTCTCCGTTTGTCTCCGCTGCCGCCTGCGCAACGTCACGAAGATACAGATCCTCAAAACTACCCACTTCTATCGAGTATTCCTGCCCTTCCGCGAACTTCGGCAAGAAAAGCTCTTTTGGCTCATTTCCGCTCCAATTTTCGGCAAAAGAAGCAATGCCTAGGGAGGCAATAGCTCTGCCAAGAAAAATGTACTCCTTAGTGTCGACTGGCCATTTCGTGGCCATCCAAAAGCGAATGCCCTCGCCCCTGATTTCTTCAATGTCTTCCAACCGAGCGATTTCGGCTAGGTCGTTACTATCAAATGTCACCATTGCTACACCTTGCAATGGCACCAAAATGCCGCAGGGAAGCCGGTGGTGCGTTCCGGCTTGTCGGGTGGCCGCCCTATCCCTGCGGGTTCGATAATTCTCAGCCGCCGCCCTTCTTCATCGGAACAACGTTCGATTTCCGGTCTTTCCCGCCGCCCATGGCATCCATGATCCGCGCGCCTATGGCCTCGGATGCCTTCCGAACTGGATCGGCTTCGAGATGGGCATAGCGTTCCGTGGTCCGCGTTTGCTTGTGACCGAGTAGTTTCCCGACGATTGGCAGCCCAAGGTTGGAGCCGACCCCGATGGAGGCATGCGTGTGCCGGAGGTCATGAAGCCGCACGCGGAATTGCGGATTGTCGGCGTCGGCATCAAGACCGGCTCGCTTTCGCACCGCTGCCCATGGCCGCTTCAAATCGGAGCGCGGGCGGCTCTCCATGGTGCCGTCCGGCCTCTTCTTTGCCTGGCCGGGAATGACGAAACGGTCCACCCGCGGCAGCTCGGACAGGATCAATTGAGCCGGGCCATTCAGAATAATGGTTTTTTGCCCGGTCTTGCTGTCCTGAAGGAAAAGCAGGCCGCGCTCCAGATCGACCATATCCCACGTCAGATTCAGGATTTCGCTTCGGCGGGCGCCAGTCAGGACATAGAGGCGCAGCGCGGCCGCAACGGTCGCATCGATTTTGACGCGCCTGTTCTCGGCTTTCGGGGCGTGTTTCATTTGCTTGCTGGGATCAGGCTCCCACGGAATGCCGACGGTCTCCGCCTCATGGATGGCATCGCCCAAACGTCCCAATTCTTCTGAGGTCAGGAAGCGTTCCCTGCGATTTTCTCGGAACTTCTCGATACCGGCGGCCGGGTTTTCCATCTTCGCCAGCAGCTTCGCCTCCATCGCCCAGCTATAGAGCGATGCGACCACGGCGAGGAACCTGTTTCCCGTCGTGGCCCTGTCGCGCAGCTTCAGATGCAGCGGGGCGATATCCAGGGACGTGAGACTAGCGGCGGGGCGCTTCGCCAGGATCGGCAGCGCGTAGCTATTCAGGAGATGCTTGTAGAGGTCATGGGTGGCGGCTTTCTTCTTTGCCGCGACGTGGTCGAGGTACTTGGAAACAAGGTCATCGAACGAGAGCGCAACCCGGGCCTCGGCTTTCGCCTTCGCGGGATCATCTCCTTTAACGACCGAAGCCAGAATGTCCTTAGCCTTTTCCCGCGCCTGATCGGGCGTAATCTTGCCGACGGCTGCAATGGTCACACGGCGGACAGGAGCGCCGCGGCCGGACCCGGCGCGATAGCGAACGATGTAGGATATGCCGCCCGTCGCCCGGACGCGGACACCGAAGCCGACAAGGTCACTGTCGAACACGTAGAAGTCCGTTCCGTCCGGCTTGATCGCATCAACGGCGCGCTTCGTAAGCTTGACGGTCTTGTCATCATCCTTGGCCATGTAACCGGAACCTTCAAAGCCTCGGGGCACCCCCGGGGCACCCCCGAAACGGAAACGAGAGGAAACTACCGGAAACACCTTACCGGAGATTCGTTGAAAAGAAACGATTATTTGACAAGTTAGGAAACGTCAGGATACATGCGGAAAGCAAGACCCTTTGCATGGCATGCAAGAGGTCAGCGGTTCGATCCCGCTTAGCTCCACCAAATTTCCCCTGACAATATACCAAACTGCTGCTTAGCGATCTTCGTTGCGCGTGCTTTCCACGAATCGCCATTCCATTGTGCGATTATCGCATATTCGCTATATAGCTTTCATGCGATGGACGGTTGAGACCCTCGAAATTGTCGATTCAGAAATCGAGGCGCTGCCGCCCGGACTTCAGGCCCGGCTCATCCGCCTCATGGAAGCGGTCGAGAACGTCGGCCTGGAGCAGTTGCGGGAACCGCACGTCAAGTATCTGGAAGGCAAGCTTTGGGAGCTGCGCGCCAAGGCTTCCGAAGGTATCGCACGCGGCATTTACGTGACCGTCACCGGACGGCGCGTGGTCATCCTGCATGTCTTCGTAAAGAAATCGCAGAAGACCCCGAAAGCCGCCCTTGAGATTGCGAGAGCACGGATGAAAGAGGTGAAGCCATGACGAAGATTGCAGACCTCAAGAAGAGGCTGATGGACAACCCGGAATTCCGGCAGGAGTACGAGAAGGCCGACGCGGAATTCCGGCTTATCGAAACCCTCGTCCATGCCCGGACGAAGGCGAAGCTCTCCCAGGCCGAGCTTGCAAAGCGCATCGGCACGACGCAATCGGCCATCGCCCGGCTGGAAGGCGGCGGCGTTTCCCCGTCTCTCTCCACCCTGCGCCGATATGCCGAGGCGACCGGCGCCAGGCTCGAAATCAATCTGGTAATGCCCGAGCGGGTCTAGAACTTCACGCCGATGGCGAGGCCTGCGTGGGTGAGGCCGTCGTTGGGGCCGTTGCAGAGATTGGCGTTGGAGGAGTGGTCGATCGTCGCCATGATGCTTACATTCTCCGACACATGCATGCCGAGCGCGGCGTGCTCGCGGAAGAGGAAACGGCAGCCGAGGAGCGGGCCCGTGCCGCTGTCGAGATTGCCGTTGTGCACCGTGCCGCCCGCGCCGATCTCGGCGAAGAAGGCCTCGGTGATCGGCACATGCCAGTTGAGGCCGAGATAGGCCTGATCGGTCGTATCCGCCCCGCCGGAAACGCCCACCTGGATGCGAGGCTCCAGAAGCGCCTTGGCAAGGCCGGTCTGCCCGGAATGGAAGGGCGCGATATAGACTTCGGCCGAGCCGACGACGCCCTTGTCCCGGGACGTATCTCCCGTCAGGTTTCCGCCAACGCCCACACGGACTTCATCGACGATATCGCCGGCAAGCGCCGACGACACGGAAAGACCGGCAAGGACCGTCGCCAGCGCGACTGCCAGACATGATTTCATCATATCCCCTCGAATCAACCGAAAGGAGTTTCGTCGGCGCGATGGCGTTTGTACAGCCTTAAAAGCAGGAAGCGCCGAAGCGGCCTGCCATTGGCGCCGCAAGGCCTATGGCTGCTCGCGCATGCCGGGCGTCGCCTCGCGCTCGTCGGCATCCTCCAGGTCGGCCTTGACCAGGTACACATCGCCGTGCTCGCGAACCGCCTCGCGCAGGGCCGCAAGGTTCGGCTCGTCGTCTCCCGCGATCTCGCCGTCGCCCTTGTCGATCTCGTGCTCGGCGGCAAGGTCGATTTCCCGCTCCGCCTGAAGCCAGTGATCGTGGGGTTTTCCCTCGGGCGAACCTTCCTGCTGCCACAGCTCGTAGGCGCGCTTGCGGATGCGGTCTTCACGCTCTTCGGTCATGATGGTGCTCCCTTCGATCGATCGTGCGCCATCAACGCCGGATGCGTCAAGATGTTCCCCGCTTGCACGGTTCAGCGACCGCGAATAAGCATGGCTTTCCAGGCGTCTTACGCAGGATGCCGGGCCTGTCGAGGGGATATCATGAGCTTCACGGAAACGACGACCGCTTCCTGGTTCTCCAGGCTGAAGGGGGCGCTGATCAGGATCCTGGTCGGCTTCATCCTGCTTATCGCCTGCATCGCCCTTCTCTTCTGGAACGAGGGCCGTTCCGTGAAGACCTATCGCGCGCTCGCCGAGGGCGCGGGGCTCGTCGTTTCCGTCGAGAACGGCAGCGTCGATCCGGCCAACGAGAGCAGGCTGGTGCATGTTTCCGGGCAGGTGAAGCCGGTCGGCGTGCCGCAGGACGACGTGCTCGGCATTTCGGCGGCAGGCGCCGCCGGCCTCGAGCGCATCGTCGAGATGTACCAGTGGGTCGAAACCTCGAAATCGGAAACGCGCAAGCAGCTCGGCGGCAGCGAGGAAACGGTCACCACCTATTCCTACAGCAAGGAATGGAAACGCGGCGCGGTCGATTCCGGCCGCTTCCGCCAGCCGGGCCACGACAATCCGCAACTGCCCATCGACGACGCGCGATTCGCCGTGCCGTCCGCAACGATCGGCGCTTTCAGCGTCGACGGACAGGCGGCCGCCCGCCTCGGCGAGGATCGCCCCGTGCCGCTCACCGCCGCGGAAACGAGCCGGCTCGGCGGGGCGGTGACGCTCGGAAAGCCGGTCGCCATCGTCGGCGGCCAGGCCGTCTTCTCCTTCAATCCGCAGACCCCGCAGGTCGGCGACATCCGCATCCGCTTCGAGCGCTCCGATATCGCCGAGGCGAGCTTCGTCGGCGCGCAGCGCGGCACGGCGCTGATACCCTACAAGACCACGAACGGGCGCGACCTCTTCCTCAGCGAAGCGGGCATTGCCGATGCGGGCGCCATGTTCGACGCGGCGCAGAGCGAGAACACGATCGTCACCTGGCTCGTGCGTGTCGGCGGGCTCGTCGGCCTCTTCGTGGGCTTTGCCTTCATCCTGTCGTTCCTCGGCGTGATCGCCGACATCGTGCCCTTCGTCGGCTCCATCGTCCGCTTCGGCACGACGGCGATCGCGCTCATCCTCACGCTGCTGCTCGGGCCGGCCGTCATCGCCGTCGCCTGGATCGCCTATCGCCCGCTCATCGCCATCGCGGTCCTTGCCGGCGGCATTGCGCTTGCGGCCGGCATCCTCTATCTGCGACGGGGCAGGCCCGCGGCGGCAACACCGGCGGGGGCATGACGGCGGCACCAGGCAGGACGGGCATGGCGTGACCTTCTACGTTTCGAAGATATTCTGGCTGCTTGCCCAGCCGCTCTCGCTCTGCCTGCTCCTCATCCTTGCCGGGCTCATCGCCGGCCTTTTCAAGTGGAACCGGCTGCGCCTGCTGGCGCATCTTGCCGCCGCGCTCCTTCTGTTCGTCACGCTGTTCACCACCACC
>Ga0206117_100895_pt1 | contig 20634 bp, 4 predicted proteins | sample 3A5Ametagenome_FD_177997 | JGI IMG/M metagenome (GOLD analysis project Ga0206117, IMG submission 177997) | Enriched microbial communities from leaf-cutter ant dump, University of Wisconsin, Madison, United States - 3A5A | ecosystem: Environmental > Terrestrial > Nest > Insects nest > Nest dump... | reverse complement strand
CGACCATGTCCTCACCGTCGCCGCCATCCACGTAATCCTGGTCGGCACCGCCGGTCAACGTATCCTGACCGCCATAGCCATAGATCGTATCGTTGCCGGTCTGCCCGTCGATGGTGTCGCCGACATTGTAGCCTTCCAGCTTCTCGCTTCCCGCGCCGCCCATCGTCTGGATCACCAGATCCTGCCGCGTCATATCCTCCAGCGATCCGTCGGCGAAGCGCAGAGTCTGGGCATAGGCAACACCGTCGCCGGCACCGTTGAAGCGGTCCTTGACGATGATCTGGTCGGTCCGCCCGGTGAAGCGCACGTAAAGGTCATTGCCGAAGCGGGCGTAATAGAGCGTGCTCCTGTCGAAGGACGCATCCAGTTCGATGACGTCGTTGCCGCCGGTGTTGTAGACGATGTCCTGACCGCCATCGAAGCGGATGACGTTGCTCCCGGTTCCGCCATACAGCGTGTTGGTGCCGGCCCCGCCGATCAGGGTGTCGTCTCCGGCATCGCCATAGAGCGTGTCATCCCCCTCACCGCCGTCCAGCGTGTCGAAGCCGTCACCGCCTTCAAGCCGGTCGGCACCGACGCCACCCGTCAGCGTGTCGTCGCCCGCCCCGCCATAGAGCTGATCGTTACCGGCCCCGCCATCCAGCGTATCGTTGCCGCCATAGCCATAGATGCTGTCGTTGCCATCGACGCCCTGGATCAGGTCGCCGACATTGTAGCCTTCCAGCTTTTCGGATGCCGCGGTCGCCAGCGTCTCCAGCTTCATCATCGGATCGGTCAGGTCGACCTTCTGCCCGTCGGCGAACAGCACGGTCTGGACGTAGATCGTTCCGTCACCGGCGCCGTTGAAGCGGTTCTTCAAAACGATCTCGTCGGCCGCACCGCGGAAGCGCAAATAGAGATCGTTGCCGAAGCGGGCAAAATACAGGTCCTCACGCCGCAGGCCGGTGCGGATTTCCAAAACGTCGTTGCCGCCCTCGTTGGTGATGCTATCCCGGCCGCCGTCATACCGGATCACGTCGTCGCCGAGCCCGGTCAGGATGGTGTTGGTTCCCGTCCCGCCTTCCAGCGTGTCGGCGCCATCGCCGCCCGAAAGGATGTCGTCGCCGTTGCCGCCCTGCAGGCTGTCGTTGCCGGCATCGCCATACAGCGTGTCGTTGCCGGCGTTGCCCTCCAAGCGGTCGTCACCGTCACCGCCGGAGAACGTCTCGCCCGCATCGCCACCAAGGATGGTGTCATTGCCCGCCTCGCCATAGGCGACGTTCAGCGACGCCCCGGTGCCGGCGTCATCCCGGTTGTCGATCAGGTCATTGCCGTCGCCACCATAGAACTGGTCGGCTCCCAGGCCGCCGATCAGGGTGTCATCGCCGGTCCCGCCGGTCAGGCTGTCGTTGCCGTCGCCGCCTTGCAGAAGGTCGTCGCCGTCGTCACCGTTCAGCCGGTCGTCACCGGCACCGCCGATCAGCGTGTCGCTTCCCGACCCGCCATAGATCGTGTCGTTGCCCACCCCGCCATCCAGCGTGTCATTCCCGCCATAGCCGTAGATCGCGTCGTTGCCGCCGACGCCCTGGATCAGGTCACCGACATTGTAGCCTTCCAGCGTCTCGGACGCGGCGTACGCCAGCGTTTCAAGCTTCAACGTCGGGTCGCTCAGGTCGACCCGCTGCCCATCGGCGAACAACAGGGACTGGACATAGGTCGCCCCGTCGCCGGCGCCGTTGAAGCGGTTCTTCAAAACGATCTCGTCGGCCGCGCCACGGAAGCGCAGGTACAGATCCTTGCCGAAGCGGGCAAAATACAGGTCCTCACGGCGCAGGCCGGTGCGGATTTCCAGAACGTCGTTGCCGCCCTCGTTGGTGATGCTATCCCGGCCGCCGTCATACCGGATCACGTCGTCGCCGAGCCCGGTCAGGATGGCGTTGGTTCCCGTCCCGCCTTCCAGCGTGTCGGCACCATCCCCACCCGAAAGGAAGTCGTCGCCGTCGCCGCCCTGCAGGCTGTCATTGCCGGCATCGCCATACAGCGTGTCGCTGCCGGCGTTGCCCTCCAAGCGATCGTCGCCGTCACCGCCTTCCATGTAGTCGTTGCCGGCGCCTCCGATGATCACGTCGTTGCCCGCACCGCCATACATGGAGTCGGCATCGTCGCCCCCCTCCACCGTGTCGTCACCGTCGCCACCTTCGAGCCGGTCGGCCCCGGTGCCACCGAGCAGCCGGTCGTTGCCGGCCCCGCCGAGCAGAACGTCGTTGCCCGCCCCGCCATCCAGCAGATCGTCGCCGCCATAGCCAAAGATGGTGTCGAAACCGCCAAGGCCGCTGATGGTGTCGTTGGCGTTGTAGCCTTCCAGCGTTTCGTTGAACTCGTTCGCCACCGTTTCCAGCACCAGTGCGGGATCGGACAGGTCGGCCCGGTCGCCGTTGGCGAACAGAACGGTCTGGACATAGCTCGCCCCGTCGCCCGCCTTGTCGAAGCGACCGGTCAGCACCACCTCGTCGCTGCGATTGCGGAAACGCAGATACAGGTCGTTGCCGAAGCGGGCGTAATACATGTCCGCCAGCGTCAGCCCGCCACCAATCTCCAGCGTGTCGTCGCCGGCTTCGTTGGTGATCGTCTCGCGCCCGCCGTCGAAGCGGATTGTGTCGTTGCCGGCACCGGTGAACAACCGGTCGGTGCCGCCGCCGCCAATCAGCGTGTCGTCGCCGTCACCGGCCAGCAGTCTGTCATCGCCGTCGCCTCCCTCCAGCAGGTCGTTGCCGGCCCCGCCGTCCAGCGTATCGGCCCCCGCCCCGCCGGACAGGCTGTCATTGCCGTCATCACCGGACAGGAAGTCGGCTCCGTCGCCACCGGACAGGGAATCGTCACCGGCCTCCCCATGGAGGCTGTCGTTGCCGGATCCGCCCGACAGCGTGTCATCGCCGACATCGCCCTTCAGGACGTCGGAGCCATCGCCACCGGTGACGCTGTCGTCGCCACTGCCGGCATAGAGGAAGTCGTCGCCGGACCCGCCGTCCAGACTGTCGTCGCCGCTGTAGCCGTAAATGGTGTCGTTGCCGCCCTGGCCGCGGATGATGTCGCCGACATTATAGCCCTCCAGCTTTTCGCTGAAGTCGGTCGCCACCGTCTCAAGCGCCAGATCCTGTGCCGTGACGGCAAAGTCCGTCCCATCGGCGAAGCGCAGAGTCTGCACGAAGCTGGTCCCGTCGCCGGGCCCGGCAAAGCGCCCGGTCAGGACGATCTGCTCCGTCGAATTGCGGAAGCGGATATAGAGGTCGTTGCCGAAGCGCGCAAAGTAGATGTCGGCACGGACGATGCCCGGCCCCATCTCCAGAACGTCGTTGCCGGCCTCGTTGGCGACGGTGTCGCTTCCGCCGCCATAGCGGATCAGATCGTCACCGGCCCCGCTGAAGATCGTGTCGTTGCCGGAGCCGCCCACGAGCGTGTCATTGCCGGCGCGGCCATAGATGGTATCTGCGCCGGCGCCGCCGTCGATGCTGTCGGCACCGTCCTCGCCGTCGATGCTGTCATTGCCGCCACCGCCCGACAGGCTGTCGTCGCCGATGCCGCCGAAGATCAGATCGGAACCGCCGCCGCCCAGGACGGTGTCGTTGCCGTCGCGGCCGTAGATCACGTCGCTCGCGCCGTCAGTGCCGGAGTCGTCGCGACCATCAATCAGATCGTCTCCGGTGCCGCCATCGATGGAGTCCGATCCGGTGCCGCCGATCAGCGTGTCGTTGCCGGCATAGCCGAGGATCGTGTCGTTACCGGCCGTCCCCTCGATCCGGTCGCCGACATTGTAGCCCTGCAGATGCTCCGCAGCCGCGGTCGCCACCGTCTCCAGCGCGATGTCGGTGCGGGTCAGGTCGAAGCCGGTGCCGTCGGCGAAGGCCAGCCGCTCGACGAACGAGGTGCCGTCGCCTTCCTTGAAGAAACGGCCGGTTATCACGATCTCGTCGGTCGGTCGGCCGCGGAAGCGGATATAGAGGTCGTTGCCGAACCGCGCGAAATAGAGATCGCCGCGACCAATGCCGGGGCCGAACTCGATGCGGTCGAACCCGGCACTGTCCAGGATGTAATCGCGCCCGTCGCCGATGCGATAGACATAGACGTCGTTGCCGTCCCCGCCATCCAGCGTGTCGTTGCCGATCCCGCCGATCAGCGTGTCGTTGCCACCGCTGCCGCTCAGCCGGTCATCGCCGTCCTGGCCCAGCAGTAGGTCGTCGGTCGCTGTTCCTCCGGTCAGCAGATCGCCGCCGGTGCCTCCCAGCATCGCCAGTTCGCCCAGCGGCATGGTGGTGCCGTCGGCGAAGGTCAGCCCGGCCAGTCCACTGGTGCCGTCGCTGGCCGAGAAATGGTTCACGATCCGGATCTGCCGGCCAGTGGCGCGGACCTGCACGATCAGGTCGCCGCCGGACCGCGTCAGCACCACGTCCTTCCAGTCCAGGCCATCGGGCAGGCCCACCGTATCGCCGCTGCCGGGGAATACGATCAGGTCGGTGTCGATGCTGCCGAAGCGGAAGACCGACGGGCCGTCGCCGCCGATATAGACGTTGCCGGCACCCAGCACCCAGGGAATACCGGCCGCGAAGTTCACCTGATCGAGCAGGTTCAGGAAATGATTGACCACCAGCACGTTGATCGTGCCATCGGCCGAGACGATGCGCAGATCGTCGTGTTCGCGCACCAGTCGCAGGTTGGCCGGCGGGATGCCGGCGCCGAAGACCAGCCGGTTGTCCTCGCCCGCCGGGTGGATCGTCACCGGGCCGCTGCCGGAACCGACGCTGAAGCTGTTGTTGCCGCGGCTGCCGATCAGGATTCCGTTGCCGGCAACCGTCCAGCTCTGGCCGTCGTCATAGCGGACGGTGGACAGGCCGGACCCGCTGCCCGCCAGCCCGGTGGGACCGAAATGGTTGACCACCATCAGATCGACACTGCCGTCGTCGGTGAAGATGCGCAGGTTGACGCCGTCACGCTCCATCCGCACCAGCGCCGGTTCGATGCCGGGACCGAAATACAGCCGGTCGCTGCCGCCACCCGGGAAGATGTAGCGTTGCCCCTGGCCGGGCAGGATGATGAAGTCGTCGGTTCCCTGCTGGCCGAACATCACGCTGTCGCCCTGCAGGTTGAGCGTCACCCCGCCGGAGAAGGTGATGGCGTCCAACCCGCGTGCCAACCCATCGGTGGGAGCCGTGAAGTGGTTGACGACGCGCACCACGCGTCCGCTTCCGATGAAGGCCACCACCAGATCGACGCCGTCCTGCCGCAGCGTCACGTCGCCGGGGGAAACGTCCGGCCCGAAGACGATCTGGCTGCCGCCACCCCCGGCATGGATGATCTGGGTAGCCGGCCCGGTCTTGCCGATGGTGAAGCGGTCGCCGCCCCCGCCGCCGATCAGCGTGTAGGGCGAACTGAGGTCGAAGGTCCGCCCGTCGGAAAAGTCCAACTGGCCGACACCGCTGAAATAGTTGAGGACGGTCACCACCTGCTGCGTGCGGTCGATGAAGACCTGCAGGTCGGACCCGGTGCGGATCAGCCGCACCTCCGTGCTGTCGATGTCCTCGAACACCACGCGGTCGCCGCCTTCGGCATAGATGGTCTTCGATCCGCTGTCCGGACCGATCAGGAAGACCGTTCCGCCCTGGCCGCCGATCAGCAGATTGTCGCCGGTCAGCGGCAGCACCGAACCGTCGGGTCGCGTCAGCGAGTCCATCGGCGTGCCGGCGAAATGGTTGACGATGGTCAGTGCGTCCGTGGTGCCGTCGATGGTGATGCGCAGATTGTCACCGACGCGGGCCACGCGGATCTTGGATCCGTCCACCGTATCGACGAAGCGCAGGGTGTCGTCGCCGGCGCTGTCGGGATAGACGATCACGTCACCCATGCCGCGCTGGATCACGAACTGGTCATGGCCGGTGCCGCCGATCAGCACCTTGCCACCCTGGATGTTCCAGGTGGTGCCGTTGTTGAAGACCAGATCGCCGATGCCGTTCATGGCGAAATGGTTGACGACGATCATCTCGTTCGGCTGGCCGACGATGGTCAGGTGCAGGTCGTTGCCGACGCGCACGATGCGGGTCTTGCCCGGGTCGGCGTCGATTGCCAGATGCTGGCCGGGCGCACCGGGATAGATGTACATCGGGCCGGCGGGAATCGTCTCCGCTCCACCGCCGCTGATGAAGATGTTGGTGCCGATGATCGGCCAGACGACGCCGCCCGGGAAGACGATCTCGGAAATCGCCACCACGCCGCCGGTGGCGAACTGGTTGACGATGGTCATGCTGTCGGTGCCGGCGGTGACGCGCAGATCGTTGCCGACACGGGTCAGGCGGACGGTGGACGGATCGATGCCTGGCGCCACTTCGATGCGGTCTCCGCCCTGGCCGCCACCGCCATAGACGACGACGGTACCCATGCCGGGCGACAGCAGGAACCGGTCGGCGCCGTCCGTGCCGATGCGGGCGCCGGGGCCGCCGACCGTCCACACCTTGCCGTCGGCGAAGGCGATGTCGCGCGCCTCGTTCCCCAGGAAATGGTTCAGCACCTTGACCGTGTCGCTGCCGTCGCGCATGACGATCTCGAGGTCGTCGCCGACCCGGCGCACCAGCGTGTCCAGGCTGTCGAAGCCGGTCCCCAGCCGCAGGCGGTCGCTGCCTCCGCCCGGGTAGAGCGATACGTGGCCGATGCCCGGTGCGGCGGTGAAGGTGTCGGTGGCGCTGGTCCCGACCAGGATGCTGGCGCCCCAGATGTTCCAGGTGTCACCGTCGATGAAGCGCAGCGTGTGCACGCCGCCGCTCGCCCCGCCGGAAAAGTGGTTCAGCACGGTCAGCTTGTCGGGCAGCGTGCGCAGGCCGATCACCAGATCGTCGCCGACCCGCTGCATGGTCACGCTCGCCTTGTCGATGCCGGGACCGATGACGATCTGGTCGTTGCCGCCGCCGGGCAGAATCGACTTGGAACCGCCGCCGACCGTCAGGGTGTAGCTGTCGTCGCCGGCCCTGCCGATCAGCAGGGCGGGATCGGACAGGTTCCAGAAACGCCCGCCGGCATAGACGTTCTCGAGCAGCGACGCTCCCCAGCCGGTGGCGAAATGGTTCAGGACGGTGACCTTGTCCGTCGATCCCTTCACCGAAATGACCAGATCGTCGCCCCGGCGGGTGAAGTCCAGCCTGTCGGCGCCGATGGCGGACGCGACGTTCAGCGTGTCGATGCCCTTGCCGGCGAACAGCGTGACCGCCCCGTCGCCCGGCTTGAAGGCGAACACGTCGGCGGTGTCGCCGCCCATGCGGAATCCGGCCCCGCCGTCCAGCGTCCACACCGTCCCGTCGGCGAAGGTCAGGTTGCGCAGCACGCCATTGCCGGCGCCCGCGTCGTTGAAGTGGTTGAGCACCACCACCCGGTCGTCGGCGTTGCCGAGCTGGATGACCAGCTTGTCGCCGTCCCGGCGCAGCGCCACCTGCGACGGGACGATGCCGGCCCCCAGCACCAGCCCGTCGCGACCGCCGCCGGTCGCGAGCACGCGCTCGCCCAGGCCAGCCGCCACCTCCACGCGCTCGTCGGCGGCGGTGCCGGCGATCAGGCGGGTGTTGTCGATGGACCATTCCGTTCCGTCGCCGAAGCGGATGGTCCGATAGCCGTCGGCATTGCCGTCGAAATGCTGCTTGATCAGCCACGACGCGCCGCTGCCGTCGTAGGAGATGCGCAGGTCGTCGCCTTCGCGGGTCAGCCGCATGCGGTCGGGGTCGACGGTCGTCGCGAAGGCGATGGTGTCGGCACCGGCGCTGCCGTAGAGAATCGTCTGCCCGCCATCCAGCCCGAAGACCATGCGGTCGTCGCCGCTGCTGCCGATGCGGATGTCGTTGCCGCGCACGCGCCAGCGGCTGCCGTCGGCCAGTTCGATGGCCTCCACCCCGCCATTGCCGGCGCCGGCCAGCGCCTCGGCCGAGAAATGGTTGAAGAGCAGGAGCGAGCAGTCGGTGCCGGCGATGCGGATCTCCAGGTCGTCGCCCTTGCGCGACAGGCGCAGATCGTCGGCGCTCACGTCGGCGCCGAAGCGGATGACGTTCACCCCGGCATCGGCATGCAGGCTGTGGCTGGCAAAGCCGGGCTCGATGGTGACGGTGTCGTCGCCGGTGCTGCCCAGCAGCAGGTCACCGCCCCACACCGGCCAGACCACGCCGTCGGCGAACTGGATCTGACGGACGCTGCCGTCCCCCGCTCCGGCGGCACCGTTCGGGGCGAAATGGCCCATGATGGTGATGCGGTCGCGGGCATAGCCGTCCTCCCCGACCGGGCCGCCCTGAGCGTCGAACAGGATGTGCAGGTCGTCGTCGATCCGCACCAGATGCGCGATCTCATGGCGGAAGCCGGAACCGAGGCGCACCGTGTCGTTGCCGCCCTCGCCGAACACCACCACATGGCCGGCGCCCGACGGCGCGGTCAGGACGTCGTCCCCCGCCGTGCCGGTGACCACGAGGTCGCCGAACATCCGCACGCCGTCCTGCACATAGACCGTGGTCGCACCGCGGCTGTAGAGATTGTACAGGACGGAACCGACGGTCTGGCTGCCGCCACGATGCCAGCCGGACTCCTTGAAGGTCACCAGATCGTTGCGGTCGCCGGTGACGTAGAGCGACGCCCCGCCGGTGTCGGCGACGATGCCCTGTTCGTTCAGGATCAGGGTCTGGCGACCCGGATGGCTGAGGTCGATCATCTCGACGCCATGGACCCCGCCGGCATCGGCGCCGGTCACCACCAGCCGCTCGCCCTCGAAGCGCAGGGTGTCGAAACCGCTGCCGCCGTCGATGCCGGCAAAGCCGTCGTCCAGCACCCGCAGCGTGTCGTCGCCGGCACCGCCGGACAGGCTGTCGGCACCGCCGCGGCCGTCCAGATAGTTGGCGGCCCCGTCGCCGGTCAGGCTGTCGGCACCGCCGGTGCCTATCAGGTTCTCCACCCCGTCGAGCCGGTCACCCTCGGCGTGGCCGCCGCGGCCGATGCCGGTGGCGAGATTGACCGACACCGCGGCGTCCGACGCCGAATAGTCGGCGGTGTCGATCCCCGCGCCTCCGCTCAGGCTATCGGCGCCGATGCCGCCGATCAGCGTGTCGTTGCCGCTGCCGCCGCGCAGGCGGTTGGCGCCGGCATCGCCGGTCAGCCGGTCGTCGGCGGAGGAGCCGGTCAGATTCTCGATTCCCGACAGCACATCGCCGGTGGCGTCGCCGCCGGTTGCCGTTCCATCGGCAAGGCTGACCGTCACCCCGGCGGCGGACCCGGTGTAGTCGGCGGTGTCCGATCCGGCGCCGCCGATCAGCGTGTCGGCACCGGCGCCACCGCGCAAGCTGTTGTCCTGCGCATCGCCGGTCAGCAGGTCGGCCCGGCTCGAACCGATCAGGTTCTCGACCCCGATCAGCACATCGCCCTCTGCCGTGCCGCCGAGGCCGGTGCCCGCCGACAGATCGACCGTCACCGCCGTGCCGGACGCCGAATAGTCGGCGGTGTCGCTGCCGGCCCCGCCGATCAGCGTGTCGGCGCCCGCCCCGCCCACCAGCGTGTCGTTGCCGCCGGCACCGTCCAGGACGTTGGCCCCGCCGTCGCCGGTCAGCCGGTCGCCGAAGGCCGAGCCGGTCAGGTTCTCGATCCCGCTCAGCCGGTCGCCCTGGGCATCGCCGCCGCTGCCGGTGCCGCTCGCCAGGCTGACGTTCACCGCGGCGGTGGAGTCCAGATACTCCGCGGTGTCGATGCCGTCGCCGCCGATCAGCGTATCGGCACCTCCCAGCCCGACGAGCGTGTCGTTGCCGCTGCGCCCGTCGAGCCGGTTGGCGTTCGCATCGCCGGTCAGCCGGTCGTCATGGTCGGAGCCGGACAGGTTCTCGATACCGGACAGCAGGTCGCCATCGGCATCGCCGCCCGAACCGGTGCCGACAGTCAGGTTCACCACGACGCCGTCCGCGGAGGCCGCATAGTCGGCGCTGTCGATGCCGTCGCCGCCGATCAGCGTGTCGGCTCCCGCACCGCCGGACAGCCAGTCGTCCCCGGCACCGCCATCCAGCCGGTTGGCGCCGGCCGAGCCGGTCAGCCGGTCGGCGCCGGCCGAGCCGGTGACATTCTCGATTCCGGACAACAGGTCGCCCTCGGCATCGCCGCCGCTCCCGGTTCCCGCCGCCAGATCGACGGCGACACCGCCGGCCGATGCGGCATAGTCGGCGGTGTCCGTCCCCTCGCCGCCGGTCAGTGTATCGGCACCGGCGCCGCCGGCCAGCAGATCGTCACCCGCCCCGCCGTCGAGCGAATTCGCGCCGCCGTCGCCGGTCAGCGTGTCGTCATGAGCGGAACCGGTCAGGTCCTCGATCCCCGACAGCACGTCGCCCTCGGCATCGCCGCCAAGCCCGGTCCCGTTCGCCAGATCGACCGCCACGCCCGCACCGGAGGCCGAGTAATCGGCAAGGTCGATGCCGTCGCCACCGATCAGGGTATCCGCACCACCCAATCCGACAAGCGTGTCCTCGCTGCCGGCGCCGTCGAGGCGGTTGGCTCCGGCATCGCCGGTCAGCCGGTCGCCGAAGGTGCTGCCGGTCAGATTCTCGATGCCGGACAGCCGGTCGCCCTCCGCGTCGCCGCCAATGCCGGTGCCGCTGGACAGGTCGACGGTCACGCCGTCGGCCGATGCCGAATAGTCGACAAGGTCGATGCCCTCGCCGCCGATCAGCGTGTCGGCGCCGCCAAGCCCGATCAGCGTGTCGTTGCCGCCACGGCCGTCGAGCAGGTTGCCGTTGGCATCCCCCACCAGCAAATCGTCGTGATCCGAACCGGTCAGGTTCTCGATGTCCGAGAGAACGTCGCCCTCGGCATCGCCGCCGGCCGCCGTGCCCGCGGCCAGATCGACGGAGACGCCGGCATCGGATGCGGAATAGTCCGCAGTGTCGGCCCCCTCGCCGCCGATCAGCGTGTCCGCCCCGCCGGCACCCGCCAGCGTGTCGTCCCCGGCACCGCCATCCAGAACATTCGCCCCGCCGTCGCCGGTCAGCCGGTCGTCATGGGCCGAGCCGGTGAGGTTCTCGATGCCCGACAGGACATCGCCCTCGGCATCGCCACCCAGGCCGGTGCCAGACGCGAGATCGACCGCCACGCCGCCTTCGGAAGCGGAATAGTCCGCAGTGTCGGTCCCTTCCCCACCGATCAGCGTGTCGGCGCCGCCTGCCCCGGCCAGCAGATCGTCGCCGTCGCCGCCCTCCAGGCGGTTGGCGCCGGCATCGCCGGTCAAAATGTCGTCATGTGCGGAGCCGACGACAGTCTCGACGCCGGTCAACCGGTCGCCTTCGGCATCGCCGCCGGCGCCTGTCCCGGCCGCCAGGTCGACGATAACGCCCGCCCCGGACGCCGCATAGGTGGCGGTGTCGGTGCCGTCCCCGCCGTCGAGCCGGTCGGCGCCGCTGCCGCCGTCCAGCAGATCGTCCCCCGCCCCACCCGACAGGCTGTCGTCCCCGGCCCCGCCGGACAGGCTGTTGTCGCCGCCGTCGCCGGCCAGCGTGTCGGCGCCGCCACCGGCCAGGATGGTCTCGATGCCCGACACGCGGTCGGCCATCCAGCCGCCATGGCGCACCTCGCCGGTCGCGAGGTCGATGGAGATCGCATCGGTCTCGGCCGAGTAATCGGCTATGTCGATGCCATCGCCGCCGTCGAGGACATCGTTGCCGCCGCCCCCCTTCAGCACGTCGTTGCCGGCGCCGCCCAGCAGGGTGTCGGCGCCCAGCCCGCCGACCAGCGTATCGTCGCCGTCGCCGCCGTCCAGCCAATCGCCGTTGTAATCGGCGCCCACCGTCAGCCGGTCGTTGCCGGCCCCGCCGATCAGCGTGTCGCTGCCGAGGCCGCCGTCCAGCGTGTCGTTGCCGGCGCCGCCGTCGAAACGGTCGTCGCTCCACACGCCGTCGCCGTCGCTGACCAGATCGTCGCCGTCGCCGGCCAGCACGATGTCGCGGCCACCGCCGCCGACGATGGTGTCGTTGCCGCTGCCGCCCTCGATGCTGTCGTCGTTCTCGCCGCCGTCGATGCTGTCGTTGCCGGCGCCGCCGCTGATGAGGTCGGCCCCGGTGCCGCCGCGGATGACATCGTCGCCGCTGCCGCCGTCGAGCGTGTCGCTCACGTCGCCGCCCAGCAGCGTGTCGTTGCCGCTGCCGCCATAGAGCCGGTTGGCGTCGGTGCCGCCGTCCAGCAGATCGTCGCCCATGCCGCCATAGAGCAGGTCGGCGCCGCTGCCACCGTACAGGCTGTCGTTGCCGGTCCCGCCGTCGAGCGTGTCGTCCTCGCTGCCGCCGTCCAACAGATCGTTCCCGGAGCCGCCGGACAGCCGGTCGCTCTGCGATCCGCCGCGCAGCGTGTCGGCACCCGACCCGCCGCGCAGGCTGTCTTCGCCCCAATCGCCGGTCAGCAGGTCGTCGCCGGCCCCGCCCAGCAGCGTGCCGCCACCGCCGCCGCTGGCCAACGTATCGTTGCCGGCACCGCCGTCCAGCGTCTCTGCCCGCCAGTCGCCGGTCAGCGCGTCGTTGCCGCCGACCTGCGCCTCGCCCGCCTCCAGCGCCTGCTCGTCGGCCGGGGACAGCCCGTCGATGTCGGCGGCCCCGTCGTTGCGGGTCGCGGTCACGCCGATGTGGAACACCCGCTCGGTGGCGAGCCCCCCGGCATCGGTGACGCGGACGGTCACCGCATGGGCAGGAGCCTGCGCATAGTCGAGCTCCGCCCCGGCGGCGACGGACAGCACCCCGGTCGCCGCGTCGATTGCGAAGCGCCCGCCGGCATCGTCCGTCAGGCTGTAGGTCAGCGCGTCGCCGTCCGGGTCGCTGCCGCGGGCGGTGCCGACGATTGTTCCGGCCGATGCGTGTTCGGCAATGGCGGCCCCGTCGAGCGTCAGGCCGGTCGGGGCATCGTTGACGCCGGCCAGCGTGACGGTGACGGTCTGGCTGGTTACCCCGCCCCGGCCGTCGGCCACCTCGATGCGGAAGCTGTCGGTGCCTGCATAGTCGACATCGGGCCGGTAGGTGAAGCGGCCATCGGATTCCAGCACCAGCCGGCCATGGCCCGGCCCGGCGCCGACGCCATAGGACAGCGCGTCACCGTCGGGATCGGCCGCGCCGACCGAACCGGTGACCGGCATATCCTCCGTCCCGCTCAACGCCTGATCGGCGGCGACCGGCGCCCGGTTGGGGGCCGCGACCACCATCCCGGCCAGATCGGCGACCGCCACAGCCCGGCCGTCCACCGTCACATCGAGCGCGTTCCAGCTGTTGGCGACGAGCCGTATCGCCTGACCGGTGAAGCTCTGGCCGTCGTCGCCATGGCGGCGGATGAAGTCCGCAAGCTGGACGAGGTCGGCCGCGACGGCTGCGGTCACCTGACCGGCGGTCAAAGCCACGCGCAGCCGGTCATAACCGGCGCCGCCGTCCAGCGTGTCGTTGCCCGCCTGATCCGACAGAACATGGTCCAGCAGATCGTCGCCGCCGCCGGCCCGGACGAGATCGGTCCCGGCGCCGTCGGCCAGCCGGTCGGCGCCCATCCCACCGGTCAGCGTGTCGTCGCCGTCGCCGCCGTCCAGCCAATCGCCGCTGTAATCGTCGCCCACGGTCAGCCGGTCGTTGCCCGCCCCGCCGATCAGGGTGTCGCTGCCGTATCCGCCCTCCAGCGTGTCGTTGCCGGCCCCGCCGTCGAAGCGGTCATCGCTCCACACGCCGTTGCCGTCCGTCACGAGGTCGTCGCCGTCGCCGGCGGTCACCACGTCACGGCCGCCGCCGCCGACGATGGTGTCGTTGCCACTGCCGCCGTCGATGCTGTCGTCGTTCTCCCCGCCGTCGATGCTGTCGGCGCCGTCGCCGCCCCGGATCAGGTCGTTGCCGGTGCCGCCGGAGATCACGTCGTTGCCGGCACCGCCGTCCAGCGTGTCGTTGTTGCTGCCGCCCAGCAGCGTGTCGTTGCCGGCACCGCCGAACAGGCTGTTGTTGCCGGTTCCGCCATCCAGCCGGTCATTGCCATCGCCGCCGTCCAGCCAGTCGTTGCCGTCGCCACCGTTCAGGGTGTCGTTTCCGGCACCGCCGCTCAACGTGTCGGCGCGCCAATCGCCGGTCAGCAGGTCGTCGCCGTCGGTGGTCACGGTGCTGGTCATCGGCTTGTTCTCCGGAAATATCGGCCCGGTTGCTCCGGGCCTTGCGGCTGGTGGGTCGGATCGGGAAAAAAGGGATGCGGGTTAGGATTTAACGCTTAGGACCTTGGTCTCATCGCTCGCGCATCGCCTCATGGACGTGGGCGAGCACCGGTGAGAGCAGATAGTCGAGAACGCGGCGGCGGCCGGTCTTCACCTCCGCCGTCACAGCCATGCCGGGCGCCAGCGCGATGTCCTCGCCGGTCTCGCCGCGGATGGCGGTGCGCTCCAGCGCGATGCGGGCGGAGAATTTGGGACCGTCCCGCTCGGCCGCGGCCGCCTGCTCGGCCGCCCCGGTACGCGCCGCCGCCCCGTCCGGCGGCAGGATCACGTCGTGCGAAACCGACAGGACCGTGCCGGGGAGCAGCCCGTAGCGGGTGAAGGGAAAGGCATCGACCTTGATTTCCGCGGGCATGCCGGGATGAAGGAAGCCGATGTCCTTGTTTTCCACCTGGACCTCGACGATCAGGGTGCGGTTCGCCGGGACGATCACCATCAGCGGTTCCGCCGCCGTAACCACGCCGCCGACCGTGTGGACGGCAAGCTGCTGGATCATGCCGCCGACCGGCGCGGTCAGTAGCTGCCGCTCCCGCCGCCGCGCCGCCTTGGTCAGTTCCTGGCGCAAGGCGGCGGCCCGCTTTTCGGCATCGGCGAGATCGGCCATCGCCTTGCCGTTGAACTCCGCGGTCACCCGCCGCCTCTCGTCCGCCAGCCCCTTCAGAGCAGCCTCGGCCTCGGCCTCACGGTTCTTCGCGGCCACGGCGCCATATTCGACCTCGGCAAGCTCCTTTTCCAGCTCCAGCAGGTCGAAGCGCGGGCTGTAGCCACGCTGGGACAGGTTCCGCTTGGCCTGCACCTGTTCGCGGATCAGCGGCAGGGTGGCGCCCAGCCGCGCCTTCTCCGCGGCAAGTGCGGCGATTTCCGCGCGGCGCTGGCGCTCCTGGCTGCCGATGGCGTCGAGTGCCGCGTCACGGGCGGTCAGCTGGTTGAGGAGGATCGAGCGCTGGAGAGCCACCAAAGCAGCGTCGGCGGCCGGCGGCGGGTCGACGCTGCGCCGATCATCCAAAGCGGCCCGCAGGCGGGACGCCTCGGTCTCCGCAACCGCCAGTTCCCATTCGGCGCGCCCGGCGTCGGCGGCACTGTCCGTGGGGTCAAGTTCCAGCAACACCGCGCCCTGCTCCACCTGCTGTCCCTCGGCGACGCGGATGGCGCGGATGATGCCGGGCTCCAGCGTCTGCACCAGCTTGTTGCGGTCGCTGGGAATGATGCGCCCACGGGTGACGGCGGTGATGTCGATGTGGCCGATCCAGGCCCAGGCGACGGCAATGACGGCGAAGGCGACGATCAGCAGCGACACCGCCCTGGCGAAGGGCGACGGCGGCGTGTCCATCGCCTCCAGTGCCGCCGGCAGGAATTCCAGCTCGTGCCCGCGGCGCGGACGGGGGCGCGGCGGTGCTGGAGGAGGCGCGGAGGGTGGCTGTGGTGACGATGCGGCCGGAGCGCCGGGGGCCGACGCCGCTTCGGCTGCGCTCTCAGGCGACGCCATGGTCGACCTCCGCCTGTCCGCCCGCCTGCATCCGCCACAGCGCCGCATAGCGTCCGCCGAGCCGGATCAGTTCGTCATGGGTGCCCTGCTCGGCGATCCGCCCCTCCTCCACCGTGACGATGCGGTCGCAGCCGCGCACGGTGGACAGCCGGTGGGCGACGATCAGCACCGTGCGGTTGTCGCAGATGCGGCGCATGTTGGCCTGGATCGCCGCCTCGCTCTCGACGTCGAGCGCGCTGGTGGCTTCGTCGAAGATCAGGATGCGCGGATCGGTGGCGAGCGCGCGGGCGATGGCGACGCGCTGGCGCTGTCCGCCCGACAGGCTGGCGCCGCGCTCGCCGATCACCGTGTCGTAGCCTTCCGGCAGGCCCAGGATGAAGCGGTCCGCCCCGGCCAGCCGCGCCGCCTCGACGATCCGCTCCATCGGCATGCCGGGGTCGGCCAGCGCGATGTTGTCGCGGAGCGACCGGTTGAACAGCACATTCTCCTGCAGGACGACGCCGATCTGCCGCCGCAGCCACGCCACGTCCACCAGCGACAGATCCACGTCGTCGATCAGCACCCGGCCGGATTCCGGGACATAGAGCCGCTGCACCAGCTTGGTCAGCGTGCTTTTCCCCGACCCCGACGAGCCGACGATGCCGACCGTCTCCCCCGCCTCGAAGGTCAGGTCGATGCCCTGCAGGGTGGGCGAGGCATCGGGGCGATAGCGGAAGCCGACCCGGTCGAAACGGATGCGGCCGCGGATGGCGGGCAACGGCAGCCGGCCGGGCTTGGCCGCCGGCTCCGGCGTGGTGTTGAGGATGTCGGCCAGCCGTTCGACGGAGACGCGGGCCTGCTGGAAATCGTTCCACAGCTGGGCCAGCCGCAGCACCGGCGACGACACCCGCCCGGCCAGCATGTTCACCGCCACCAGCGCACCGATGGTGAGCGCGCCGTCGATCACCTCCTGCGCGCCGACATAGAGCAGAGCCGCCATGGTCAGCTTCGACACGAGCTGGACGCCTTGGCCGGCGACCACCCCCAGGCTGGTCGCGCGGAAGGCGGCGCCGACATAGGCGGCCAGCCTCTCCTCCCAATGGCGGCGCATCTCCGGTTCGACCGCCATCGCCTTCAGCGTCTCGATGCCGGAGATGCTTTCGACCAGAAAGGCCTGGTTCTCCGCCCCCAGGGCGAATTTGGCCTCCAGCCGCCGCCGCAGGACCGGGGTGACCGCAAGGCTGATCGCGGCATAGACCGGCAGGGAGGCCAGCACGATCCCGGTCAGGGCCGGGCTGTACCACCACATCACCGCCAGGAAGACGATTGTGAAGACAAGATCGATGACCAGGGTCAGCGCCGATCCGGTCAGGAAATCGCGAATCCGGTCCAGCTCGCGCACCCGCGCCACGTTGTCGCCGACCCGACGCGCCTGGAAATAGGGCAGTGGCAACGCCAGCAGATGGTCAAACAGCCGTGCCCCCAGCGTCACGTCGACCCGGCTGGTGGTGTGCGAGAACAGATAGCTGCGCAGGCCGCCCAGCACCGTTTCGAACAGCGAGACCACGACGAGGCCAATGACCAGTATGTCCAGCGTGGTCAGGCTGCGGTGGGCCAGCACCTTGTCGACGACGACCTGGAAGAACAGCGGGCTGATCAGCCCGAACACCTGCAGCATGAAGGAGGCGAGCAGAATCTCCGAAAACAGGCGCCGGTATTTCAGCAGGGCCGGCACGAACCAGCCGATGCCGAAGCGGACCTGCGCCAGGTCCAACCCGGCACGGCGCGCCATCAGCACCAGTTCGCCCGACCAGGCCGGTTCGACCACCGCACGCGGCAGCGCCAGCGGCTTCGATTCGAGCGGGTCCTGGATCAGTACGCGGTCGCCGTCGATCTTGGCGATGATGAAGTAGCGCCCGTCGCGGCGCTTAGCGATGGCCGGTAACGGCGTGGCGGCAAGCCGATCCCAACTGGTGGTGACGGATCGCGCTTTCAGGCCGAAGCGCTTTGCGGCGCGCAGGATGTCCAGCGTCTCCATCGCCCGGTCACGAGCCGCATGATCGTGACGGATCTGCTCGGGATCGGCAGGGTGGCCCATCAGGCGCAACATGAAGGTAAGGCATGACAATCCGGTGTCCGGAGTCACGCTGTCCTCAACCAGACGCGGCATGCCTCGATCCCTGAGCTGGATACCGGCACCGGGCCTCGTTCGCCTTCGCGTCACGGTTGACCGGCAACCCGATGAAAGTTGCCGATTCGCCCCTCACCCACGCGCGATCGATCGACCGGATGCTTCCTAAAACGAGCATTAAATCAATTTAATGCCACCAAATAGCAAAACGCCTTTATAGCAATCAAGTAAAATTGTTAAAGTCTTGATGCGTTCTACCTGGGATGATATTCCCTTAATGGTGTTAAGAAAATTTTTCTAAAATTGCATGCGTTTCTGCGGCGCTTTGTGTCAAATTATGAAATCAAATTTTTAAAATAGAGATCAAAAATTTCCCGCTATATTAATATATCAATCAATGAAAGTGAAACAAACATATCGAAATATGCTATTGATTTAATGGTTATATTATTTATCTGAATATTTATTACAAAGTCACTGATTCACAATATTTTTCGCAATAACAATACATCATATCGATATGATTAGACCAAATAAACGAACAATATGAGTCAAGATACTGTGATCTTTTTTCATTCGTGCTATTAAGGCTTCAAGACTAAATGCATATTTCTATGGAATTGAGATCAGGAAAATACGGTGGCAACGCAAAGTCCCCAGCGCCTGGCCTTAGAGCCTGATCAGTTTGGTCGACACACCGGCTTCGTTGATGCCGACGATCTGATTAGCGCTCCGCTGACCGAGCCCGGTTGTTGCCGTCACGGCCGGGACCGAATGACCAGCGGCCGCACGCCGCCGCCGGAACGGGTTTCACCTGCGCGGGCGCAGGAAGAACAGCATGGCGAGGCCGGACAGCAGGATCGACAGCATCACCCACCAGAAGGCATGCGGCGACACGTGATCCTCGATGCTGCCGACACCCGGCACGCCCGCCACATTCATGCCGAAAATGCCGGAGATCAGCGTCATCGGCGCGAAGATCACGGTCACCACCGCCAGCACATGCAGGCTGTGGTTCTGCTGATCCGCCACACGGGCCAGCAATTCGTCCTGCAACACCTTGGCGCGGTCCTGCAGCGCCTCGATGTCGTAGAGCACGCCGCCGAACTTCTCGACCGAATGCCCAAGCCGGGCGCGGTCGTCCTCGTCGATCCAGGGCACGCCGCTGGCGGCAAGCCGGCCCAGCGCCACGCGCTGCGGCGAGACATGGCGGCGCAGCCGGACGATCAGCTGGCGCAGCTGGCCGAGCCTCTTGCGGGCGAGCTGGTAGCGCTCGGCAAGGACGGTGTCCTCCACCTTGTCCAGATCGGCTTCGGCCCGCGTCACCACCTCGCCCAGCGTGTCGGCCAGCATGTCGATCAGCTCGGCCATCAGGGCGGCGGTGCTGCCGTAGCGGCCCTGATCGTGCAGGGATTTGCGCAGCCGGTCGATCGCCTTCAGCGGATGCCGCCGGCAGCTGACGATGCGGTGTTCATCCATGAACAGGCGCAGGGTGCCGATGTCGGAGGGCTCGAAGTTGAAGTCGTAATGCATGTCGCTCAGCACGGCGAGGAAGCCGTCGTCGAACGGCTCCAGCCGCGTCCGGTCGTCATTGGCGTCCAGCAGGACCTCGCGCGCGAACTCGTCGAGCCCGCTCTTGCGGTCCAGCCAGTCGCGCGCGCGGGCGGAGGCGAGGTTGAAGTGCAGCCACAGCACGCCGCCGGTGCGCCGTTCCGCCGCGTCGATCTCCTCGAAGGACACCGGCACCGGCGGCGCATCGGGAGTGAGGAAATATCCGCAGATCAGGTCGGTCCCGGTATCGAGCTTGATTGGACCTGCCATGCCCGGCGAACCTTCCATTGCCACTTCGCCGGCTGGGTGCCGGCCGGCGGCCAGGATACGCCGGCCGACGTGCGGCGCAACCTCCTCCTTGGGCGCCTGGAGCAACTGCAACAAGACCGTCTTGAAACCGTCATCACCCTGTCGCGCCTTTGCGGCATCAACGCGCGGGCGTCACCATTCGACAGGGGCATGACCGTGAGGACCGAGACCGCCGCCGGCGCCCACGACATGGGCGCTTGCGATATCGCCAGCCATATCCCCGCACGCGACGCCCCCATCGGCCCGATGCGGCTCGACTCGCGGCATACCGTCGTCCGTCCGTCCACCGAGGCGGACGTGCCGGCCATGCTGGAGATCTACGGCTATCACATTCAGCACGGCCTGGGCCCCTTCGACATCGAACCGCTGCACCCCGAAGAGCTGAAGCGGCGGCGCAAGGCGATGCTGAAGCGCCGCCTGCCCCATCTGGTGGCCGACCTGAACGGCGCCATCGCCGGCTACGCCTATGCGGCCCCCTTCCGCAAGCGCCCCGCCTACCGCTACACGGTCGAACACTCGATTTACGTCCACAAGGATTTCCAGGGCCTCGGCATCGGCCGCCGGCTCCTGTCGGCGCTGGTTGACGCCTGCACTGCCGCCGGCTGCCGGGATGGTCGCGGTGGTCGACAGCGCCAACATCCCGTCGCTGCGCCTGCATGAATCCTGCGGCTTCGAGCAGGCCGGCGTCCTGCGCTCGGTCGGCTTCAAGTTCGGCCGCTGGACCGACAGCGTCTTCCTCCAGCGTGCGCTCGGCCCGGCCGACGGCGCGCTGCCCGACGACCATCGCGGCGGCACCGTCCAAGCCGGCGACTGACAGCTTTCCCTCCCCCGGAGTTCCCCCATGGATTTCTTTCGACGCTTCTCCTTCCTCGTCTGCGCCCCGGCCTTCGACGCCGACGAGCTGGAAGGCGTGCGCGTGCAGCAGATCGTCGCCGAGGTCGA